>Ga0209125_1001064_pt1 | contig 28829 bp, 26 predicted proteins | sample BarGraIncub1131A_FD_184503 | JGI IMG/M metagenome (GOLD analysis project Ga0209125, IMG submission 184503) | Arctic peat soil microbial communities from Barrow, Alaska - Barrow Graham LP Incubations 11-31A (SPAdes) (version 2) | ecosystem: Environmental > Terrestrial > Soil > Wetlands > Peat... | reverse complement strand
CCCGGCAATCCACTCACCGCCGAAATCTCAATCCCTTACAATGCCATTTCTTAACCTATCAACCCACATCCCAAAGCCATTCCGCCTAACTCCCCTTCAGGCTCATACCTGAATTGGAAAATACTGCGCCTCCGCCCGGCGCTGGCAGGCGATCTTCGCACGGCAAGCCTGAAAACATTCGGCGCGGAATGTTCGCCGGTTCGTTGATGTCGCATACCATTGTCAGCATGCTTCACTTTTCCGAGGGGACACCATGAAGTTTTCCGACCTGGTCGTCATCGACGAGTTGCGAGGTCTCTGTGAAAGCTTCACGGCACTTACCGGCGCGGTGACGGCAATCCTCGATCTGGAGGGAAATATTCTGGTTGCCACTGGCTGGCAGGATATTTGTAGCCGTTTTCATCGCCTCAACCCCCTGACAGCAACGCGCTGCCGCGAGAGCGACACGACCCTCGCCGGGCAGTTGAGCGATGGTCGGCCATACAACGTCTACCAGTGCAAGAACGGATTGATCGAGGTCGCCGTACCGATCGACATTGGCGGTGAGCACGTTGCCAACTTTTTTACCGGCCAGTTCCTGTTTGCGGCACCCGACAAGAATGGCTTCTTGCGCCAGGCCGAGGAATTCGGTTTCGACAAAGGATCGTATATCGCCGCGCTCGAAAAGGTACCAATCTTTTCCGAAGACAGAGTCCACGCCATGACGGACTTCTTCATCCGCTTGTCTCGCTTGGTCGGCGATGCCGGACTGGCCCGGGCCAAACTGGAAAAAACCAACCAGGAACTGACCGAGCAGCAGACCCATCTCGAAGAGCGAACACGTGAACTTGATGAAGCGAACAAGCAGTTGGCCGTGCTCAGCTTTACCGATTCTCTGACCCGACTGGCGAACCGCCGAAGTTTCGACACGGCGCTGGAGGTCGAATTTCAGCGTCTGCGACGTTCTGGCGCCGCCTTGTCGCTGATCATCCTGGACATTGATCATTTCAAGAACTTCAACGACACCTACGGCCACGTGGCGGGTGACGAGTGTTTGCAGCGCATCGGCGCGCTGCTCGGCGGCATGGTGAGCCGGGTTCCCGACCTGGCGGCGCGTTACGGCGGCGAAGAATTTGCGGTGATCCTGCCGGAAACCGATTCCGCCGGCGCAACGGCTCTGGCGGAACGCATTCGCCACGGCATTCGCGCGTTGCGCATACCGCATACTGCCTCCAGTGCGGCAGACATGGTCACCGCCAGCCTCGGCGTCGTGACAGTCGACGTCGCCACGCTGCGTTCCCCCCAGGACGTTATTCGCTTGGCTGACGAGCAGCTCTATCTGGCCAAGTCGAACGGTCGCAACCGCGTTTTTACCATGAACGCCACCTGAATCCGCGCCCGCCGGCAACGGTCGCGGCCGGTCCGGACAAATCAGTCGGGCGCCTTGGCATGGTAGACCGCGTGCAAATGGACGGGCGCTGCTCGCTTGCTGCGCAGGCGGATGTTGAGCATCTCAACGACGACCGAGAAAGCCATGGCGAAATAGATATAGCCTTTCGGCACTTGGTGCCCAAGGCCCTCGGCGACGAGCGCCATGCCAACCACGAGCAGGAAGGATAGGGCGAGCATCTTGATCGTCGGATGATCCGAGACAAAGCGACCGATATGCGTCGCAAAAAGCATCATCAGGCCCACCGAGACGACGACGGCGGCAATCATCACCGCCACGTTGTCGACCATGCCGACAGCTGTGACGATCGAATCGAGCGAGAAGACGATGTCGATGACCATGATTTGCGAGATGATCGCCGTGAAGCCCGCCTGGACGGCGTTCGACGCTTCGCCCTCTTCACCTTCGAGCAACTGATGAATCTCACGGGTGCTTTTCCAGAGCAGGAAGAGACCACCGCCGATCAGGATCAGGTCGCGCCCGGAGATGGCCTGACCAAGAACGCTGAACAAGGGGGCGGTCAGGCCGACCAGCCACGACAGCACCAGCAGTAGCGCGATGCGCATCAGCATCGCCAGGAACAGCCCGATCCTGCGCGCTTTTTCGCGCGTCGCCGCTGGCAAGCGATCGACGAGGATTGAGATGAAGATCACGTTGTCGATGCCCAGCACCAGTTCGAGCACGGTGAGGGTAAAGAAGGCGATCCAGAGTGACGTGTCGGCGAGCAAGGCGAGTAAGTCCATTGTCTTTCAGTCGGGTAATTGGTGACCTTGCGCCTGCGTCCACTCGCCGCAGGCGCAACGCGCCGTCCTCGGCGTCAATCCGAGCTGTTCGCGAAACCGAGCAACTGGAGCAGGCTCAAAAAAAGGTTGTAGATTGAGACGAACAGGCTGACCGTGGCCATGATGTAGTTGGTCTCGCCGCCGTGGATGATGTTCGAAGTCTCGAACAGAATCAGGCCGGACATGAGCAGCACGAAAGCAGCGGAAATGGTGAGCGAGAGCGCCGGGATCTGCAAGAAGATGCCCGCCAGGCTGGCGAGGAAGGCAACCAGCACGCCGACCGCAAGAAAGCCGCCCATGAAGGAAAAATCCTTGCGGCTGACCACAGCAAAGGCTGACAGGCCGAGGAAGACGACGCCGGTGCCAGTTAGCGCTAGCATCACCGTCTGGCCACCGTTAGGTAGTGCCAGATAGTGGCCGACGATCGGGCCGAGCGTATAGCCCATGAAACCGGTCAGGCCGAACACCGAGAGCAGACCCCAGCCGCTGTCGCGCAGCTTGGTGGTCAGGAACAGCAGACCGAAGTAGCCAACCAGGGTAACGATGAGGCCCGGACTCGGCAAGCGCAGCGCGACAGCGGCGCCGGCAACAAGCCCGCTGAAGAACAGCGTCAGCGCGAGCAGCGCGTAGGTGTTACGCAGCACCTTGTGGGTGGACAGCACGGATGGCGCGCTGCCGGCCGACTGGCGAGCGAGGGCAAATTGAATCGGATCGTTGGTTCATGCTGTTGCTCCTCAAAAAATGGTGGTGAAGCTTAAACCGGCGCCAGCAGCCACCCTTCGTCGCCGAAGGTCCGGTGTTCACCGCGTGCGGCGCGCTTGACGCGGCCGACCTGACGGGAAACGCTCTGGTGCACGCGATCGGCCACTTTGTCGATGACCTGAAAAATGTCGTCGCCGAGTTCCTCGATGATGATGCGCGGACTGTTTTTCAGGCGCACGACGATACGGCACAACTTGTCGGCGCCGCCGCGCGGTCCATTGATGTCGCCCAGACGTACTGACACGGCATGCACCGAATCGTGGAAACGACCGAGCGCGGACGGCATACGCTGCCTCGCGTGCTGACGGAGAAACGGCGCAGCCGACAAACCTCTGGCTTGCACTTCGACTTCCATGGTCTCACTCCTTGAGTTTTTCTGGGGGGGACGCTCAATCTACGGCAATCTCTTGTTAAGGTATATTCGTATTACCTGAACAAATACTGCGGTTTTTACGAAACAATAGGCGTTCATGATGAACCTCAAGCATCTCCACTACTTCTGGAAGACCGCCAAGCTCGGCGGCGTCGTAAAAGCCGGCGAGGCCTTGCACATCACGCCGCAAACGATCAGCGGGCAGCTTCGCCTGCTCGAGGAGAGCCTTGATACCGAACTCTTCGACCGGCAGGGTCGAGGACTGGCGCTGACCGACGCCGGCCGGCTAGTGATGGGCTACGCTGAGGAGATGTTCTCGCTCGGCGCCGAATTGGAGCAGGTGCTGCGCCACTACCCGAAGGGTCAGCCGATCGAATTTCGCGTCGGCGTCTCCGACGCGCTACCCAAGTCACTCGTCTATCGCCTGCTGCGGCCGGCGGTCAGCCTGTCCGACCCAGTGCGCATCGTTTGCCACGAATGGGATCTTGAACGCCTGCTCGCTGAGCTGGCCATGCACAAGCTCGACCTCGTGATTGCCGATTCGCCGATCCCGGCTTCGGTCGATGTGCGCGCCTACAACCACCGGCTCGGCGAATCCGGGCTCACCTTTCTTGCCACCCGCCGGCTCGCCGCCTTGCATCCGGCGCCCTTTCCGCAGTGCCTGGCCGAGCTGCCGCTGCTGCTCCCTGGCGGCGACTCGGCAGTACGCCAGAAGCTGATGAGCTGGCTCGACCGCCAGCGCTTACGCCCGAAGATCGTCGGCGAATTCGACGACAGTGCGCTGATGACCGCGTTCGGACACGAGGGCGTCGGCGCCTTTGCGGTGCCCACGGTAATCGAGGACGAGTATCTGGCCGGCGGCGAGATGCAAGTGCTCGGCCGCGCCGCCGAAGTACGCACCGACTATTACGCCATTTCTGTCGAGCGCAAGCTGAGCCATCCATGCGTACTGGCCATCACTGCCTCGGCCCGCTCGCGCTTTCTGCCCGACTAGGCTTTCGCCAAGGGCAGAAAAACGGTGACGTTCAAGCCGCCAGCCGGGCGATTGACGGCCTCGATACTGCCTCGATGCGCCGCGACGACGCGCTGTGAAATGGCCAACCCCAGACCGTGGCCGTCGAAGGAATTTGTCGCGCTGCTGCGAAAAAAAGGCGAGAAGATCGATTGTAGCTCGGCCTCGGCGACGCCAGGCCCTTCGTCCAGCACGCGGATGCGGACCTGCCCCGGCGCGCTGGCAGTAGTCACGTCGATCTCGATGCAGGTCCCTCTTGGCGAGTATTTCAGGGCGTTGCGCACGACGTTTTCCAGCGCGCGATGCAGCAGTTCGGCATTGCCTTGGACGAGCGCATCTTCATGCACCGTGAACTCGACATGGCAGGCCCGGGCCTCGGCCTCAAAACGCGCATCCTCGACGATGCTGTCCAGCAGATCGGATATCTCAACGACGTCGTCGAGCTTGCCTGTCATGCCGGCTTCCAAGCGCGACAGGGTGAGCAACTCGCTGACCAGCGTGTCCATGCGCGCTGACTCGTGCTCGATGCGCGCCAGAAAATCCTCGGCCCGCTCCGGTTGCTGCCGCGCTAGCCCGATCGCCGCCTGCAGCCGGGCCAACGGCGAACGCAATTCATGCGAGACGTCGTGTAGCAGCCGCCGCTGGCTATCCATCAGATTCTTCAGGCGTTGCGCCATGCGGTCGAAATCGCGGCCTAGGTCCGCGAGTTCGTCGCGCCGCCCGCCCATTGCCGGCGCCAGACGCTGTTCCAGGCGGCCATCTGCGGCGGCCTCGAACGCCGAGCGCAAGCTGCGGATCGGCCGCGCGACATACCAGGCGAGCAAGGTCGCGAACACGAGGCTGGCCAGCGCGCCGGCGGCGAGCGGCATGAGCAGCGGCAAGGGCGATCGACCACGCGGCGCAAACTCGCGTCCGGCACCGCCTGGCTTCGGCGGCGGACCGGGCTCTGCGGCGCCGCCAGGCGGCGCAGGATGCGCATGCGGCGGCACGAAGAGCAGATAGCGATGACCATCGGCGGCGCTCACCTGCTCGACGCCGCTGCTTTTCTCCGCCGCCGCGGCAAGGCTGCCGACCCGCTCGATGGCTTCCGGCGAGAGCGCTCGCCCGAGCAGCTCAGTCTGATTTTCGTCGACCGCAAATACTGGCGGACCGGGCTCCTGGCGGCTTTCTTCAAGCAGGCCACGCAAGGCGTCGACCCCGCCGTGACGCAGCGTCGCTGCCGCCGCCGCGATGTGAAAAGTAGCCGGAGGACTGGCATCGACCGCTGCCGCGCCCGGCTCCGGAATCTCACTCTTCAGCCAGATCATGACGCCTACGCCGATCACCGAGGTCAACTGGGCCAGCCAGAAGAAGGCCAGGAATTTCCAGAACAGTCGCCCCACGTGTTACTCCCGGATCAGCTGATAGCCCTTGCGAAACACCGTCTGGATGCGCGAGCGGCCATCCGGCAGGGGCTCCAGCTTGTGGCGGATGCTGCTCACGTGGACGTCGATGCTGCGGTCGAAGCGCGACAGCGCACGCCCCAGCCCCTGTTCCGACAACTCCGTCTTGCTGACCGGCTGCCCGGCGTGGCGCGCCAGCACTTCAAGCAGGTTGAATTCGGTGCTGGTCAGCTCCAGCGGCCGCTCGCCCCAGACGGCGCGCCGCTGCTCGGGCCAGAGGACGAGCGCGCCGACGCTCAGGGCATCAGACGGCGCCCCCTGCTCCGTACTTTCCGTGCGGCGCAGGATGGCGCGAATGCGCGCCGCCAGCTCGCGCGGCGTGCACGGTTTGGGCACATAGTCGTCGGCTCCCAATTCCAGGCCGTCGATCCGGTCGGCGTCGTCACCACGTCCGGTCAGCATCAACACCGGCATGACGCTTTGCGCGCGAATGCGCTGCAGCGCCTCGATCCCGTTCATGCCGGGCAGCATCACATCGAGCACGGCGATGCCATAGTCCCCGGAAAGCGCCGCCGCAACGGCGGCCTCGCCATCGTGTACCACATCGACGGCGAAGCCATCCCGCTCCAGATACTCACGAAGCATCCCGGTCAACTCAACATCGTCATCGACCAGCAAGACCTTTGCACTCATCGTCGTTCGTCTTTCTGACTGTCCAGTGGCCTATCTTAGCCACGCTAGCGCCGCAAACCCGCTACGCGCGGCTGGATTTACCCCTCTTTACACGTCGACGCCGCCCCACGCGCGCGGACGCCCTCCGCCCACGGCAAGAATTGCCGCCCTCGCAGGCCGGCGCGTCGCGCAACGGCACACTGGCGTTCGCAAACAACTGTAATCGCGAAGGTTTCCTGACGGATGACGATACGCCGACCAGGCAGGCCACATTTGCCGGTCGACGACCGTCAATCCGGCCGACACACGCCGCGTGATAACAAATGGCCCAAAGCAACGAAAAAACCAACTGGAATTTAACGCCAATTTACCCGCTTTTACACTGAACACCCTGTAAACACGGCCTTCCTGGCCGATATATTGCAAAGAACAGGCAGCGGAATCGCGTATTGGCAATTCCCCTGCACAACGGTTTTCCGCAACCAAGGCGGCGACCTCCGGCTCGGGCCGGGTCTCCGGTTTGCATCAATCGTCATGAAAGGAAGGCACCATGAGCAGCATCAGCAGCCTCAGTACTTCGTCGTACACCAGCGCGCAACGCGCGGCGAAGATGACCAGCGATCTGTTTTCAAAACTGGACAGCACCGGCAAGGGCTATCTCGATAAGAGCGATCTGGCCGCCGCGCTATCGCAGATATCCAGCAGCAGCAGTTCGACGAGTTCCACCAGTTCGACGAGCAGCAGCGCCAGCGTCGATGACGTTTTCTCGCAGCTCGACACCAACGGCGACGGCAAGGTCACCAAGGACGAAATGTCGAGCAGCCTGCAAAAGCTGGCCGACGAGTTGAACAGCCAGTTCGACCAGATGCGCATGAGTGGTAGCACGCCCCCCCCGCCGCCGCCCAGCAACGACTCCGGTTTCACCAAAGACGAATTGACCAACCAGCTGAGCGAGATCGGCTCGACCGACAGCGCGCGCTCGTCGCTGCTCACCAAGATCGTCAACAACTTCGACAAGGCCGACACCGACGGCGACGGCAAGGTCAGCTTCGCCGAAGCGCAGGCCTACGATCAGTCGACCAGCAGCACGACATCGACCGCCTCGACGAGTTCTTCTTCGTCCTCGTCGTCGTCCTCAAGCAGCAGCACCGAGACGAAGAACGAACTGGCCATCATGAAGCGCATCATGGATCTGATGCAAGCTTACGCCACGAACGATTCGGGCACGAGCAGCCAGGCCAGCGCGCTGACTGTCACGGCCTGACACGGCGTGGCAAAGACGCGGGCCGGCATCGACCGGCCCGCTGTTTCTTACCCGACCCAACCCTGCGCAGTTTCAGTCCGCGTTCAATCAGTCCCGGCCGAGGAATTCTTCCAGCGCCAAAGCCACCCTTTCAGGCTGGTCGTGCTGAACATTGTGGCCCGCATCGGCGATCGTGATGACCTGGATGTTCTTGAAGCACTCAAGTCTCCGGCGGTATTCGTCGGCGTCGTTCCCGAAACGATGCCGCACGAAGCCCTGGTCGGCGATTAGCATCAAGACGGGTGCCGCGATCTTCCGCCAGCTGGCCATCGCATCCTCGACGACATAGACGGCTGGCGAGGGAATCTTGTGCCAAGGATCGCAAGCCATCTCGATCTGGCCGTCCGCCCGATGCCGACTGACGCTTTGCGCAAGATACGCGGCACGACTTTCGCTCAGCCGGTGATTGGCCACCATCAAACGGCGAGCCAAGGCGTCGCAGTTGAGATAGCGACTAAGCTTCGGCGGATTCTGAATCCCCCGCAGCCACTTTCCCAACTGGGTCGGTGCGTCGATCTCATTAGCCGGTTTCAAACCCAGGAAATCGAGCATGACCAGTTGCGCGACGCGCTCCGGACAAAGCGCCGCATAGATACTGGCGATATTGGCGCCCATACTGTGACCGACTAGGCGTGCCGGCTGATCCGGCGAATATTCCGCCAGCAGGCAATGCAGGTCGGCGTAATAGTCAGGGAACCAATAGGGATGGGAAAGCCATTCCGACGCACCATAACCGCGCCAGTCAGGTGCAATCACATGCCAGGATTTCTTTAACGCATCGACGACAAACTGGAAGGTCGGCGAAGAATCCATCCAGCCATGGAGCAGGAATAGCTTGGGCGCATCGGCCGCGCCCCAATGCCGGACGCTGTAGCGCAGGCCGCGCACATTAATCGACTCGGTTCGGGATTCAATATGTGGCATCTTGGCAAGAATCGTCAAAAAATTTTGGTATCTCAAGCCACTCAAAGCTTGCTGGGTGAATCAGGTGCCTTCTTCAGCGTCTGTGCGGAGGTCATGTAGGCCCCGCCCATGCCATCCGCCGTGAACTTGACCGTCACGTTGGCCGTTCTGCCACAGCCGCGATAAGTCCAGCTCTCTTCCCACTCGCCGGCAGCCAGAAACGCATGCTCGTTGCCTGCCACGTGACTTGGCAAATAGTTCGCGCCACTGAGCGGTTTGGAAATCGAAATGGCGGTGAGTTCCGGCGGGACTACCTTCTCCGCTGCCTGTGGATCGCGGATGCCACAGGTCTGAATCATGCCCGCCAGCATTTGGGAGGCTTGCGCATCGAAGAATAGTTGTGGGCTCGTGTAGGTTTGTCCCAGGTGCGCCATGTGGCGGGCAAGCTTCTCGTAGTTTTTCAACGCCGGATTGGCGTGATTGGGAATTTTGGCGACCAGGGCCAGCATGCGCTCCCGATTGCCGTCGCCAATCGTTCCGCCGAGGGAAGCGGCAAGCAACAGTTGCGCAAGCGGGTACTCTTTCGCGGCGGCCCGATAGAGCGCATCTTTGGCCTCGACATCGAGGGCTCGTTCCGCAACCGGCCGGGCGGCCAGCGTCTGGTACTTCGCGCGATCCGGCTTGCCGGCGGCATCCAATTGGCTGAGCGGCCCCGCCGTCAGCGTGACGAAAAGAAACAAGCTGCCTTCCGGGTCGCCTAGCTGATCGCCGCGCCGTGCATAAGCGATGGCCTTGTCCTGGTTCTTCGGCACACCATCGCCACGCGCATAGAGCTGCGCAAGTTTCGCAAACGCCCCGATGACGCCGCCTTGCGCGGCCTTCTCGTACCAGGCGGCAGCCTCCGGTGTGCTGGGTGGGACACCCGAACCGTCTTGATACATGATGCCCAGCAGGAAGCAACCGCGGGCATCGCCGGCCCCCGCGGCCTGGCGGGCTTCGTTGAGTGCCGTCGGATAGTCCTTCACCTGATAAGCGGTCAGCGCCTCATTGAAGCCGGCCGTGGCAATAAGCGGGAAAGAGAGAAAGCAACAAAGCGCAACGCCCCATCCCTGCACTCTTTTCGAAATCACGATCACCATCCTTGGTCGAATTTGGGAATTAACCGGTGCGAACCAGCCGCCCAATTCATGCAAAAACCATACGCCGACGAAAACCATCTGGACGGCAGAGGTCAGCACAACAGCCGCGAGCTTACTCCCGATGACCAGCGTTGCGCAGCCGCCGGGCACGCAGATGGCCGTCGTTTCCGGCCAAAACCAAGCGGTCACCGCCCCCCATGGCGCGGTAACCGCGTTACTGGGCTGCGACAAAAGGGCCACCAAGCGAACTGCGACTGCCGCGATCCTCTACGGCCGTTCCTCCATCGCGTCGCGCGCCGCATCGTCCACGTTCTCCAGAAAAACGAACTCGAGCTTTTCCCTCGCCTCCGGCGGCACTTCCTCAAGGTCCCGGCGGTTCCTTGCCGGCAACATCACGCGCCTGATGCCGGCACGCATGGCGGCGAGCACCTTGTCCTTGATCCCGCCGACCGGCAGGACCAGCCCCCGGAGACTGATCTCACCCGTCATTGCCGTATCGTTGCGCACTGAGCGCTCGGAGAAAAGCGAGGCAAGGGCGATGAACATCGCGACGCCCGCACTCGGGCCGTCCTTGGGGATGGCACCGGCCGGCACGTGAATATGCACATCGGTTTTCCCAAAACTGCCGGCGTCGATGCCGAGACCCGCCGCGCGGGTCTTCAGCAGGGTCAGCGCGGCCTGGGCCGACTCCTTCATCACGTCGCCCAACTGGCCGGTCAGGATCAGCCGGCCGTCGCCCGTCGTGCGGCTGGCCTCGATGAACAGGATGTCGCCGCCGACCGGCGTCCAGGCCAGGCCGGTCGCCACGCCCGGCATGCCGGTGCGCAGCGCGACTTCGTTCTCGTACTTGGTCGGTCCGAGGATCGCGGCCAGGTCGCCTTCGTCGATCTTTAGCATTGGCGCACGACCCTCCGCAATCGTTACCGCGGCGCGACGGCACACAGCGCCAATCTGGCGTTCGAGCGAGCGCACGCCGGCTTCGCGGGTGTAGTCGCGAACGATGGCGATCAGCGCAGCGTCACTGATCTCGAACTGCCCCGCCAGGAGACCGTTTTGCTCGATCTGGCGCGCGACGAGGTAACGCCGCGCGATTTCGCGTTTTTCCTCTTGCGTGTAACCCGGTAGCTCAATGATCTCCATGCGGTCGCGCAGCGGCCCCGGAATGCCGTCGAGCACGTTCGCCGTGGTGATGAACAGGACCCGCGACAGGTCGTAGGGCAGTGCCAGATAGTTGTCGCGAAAGGTGCTGTTCTGTTCGGGATCGAGCACCTCGAGCAGCGCCGCTGACGGATCGCCTTGAATGCCGCTGCCGAGCTTGTCGATCTCGTCGAGCATCAAGACGCAGCCCCGCGATCCGGCCTTTCTGATCACCTGGATGATGTTGCCGGGCAAGGCACCGATATAGGTGCGTCGGTGGCCCCGAATCTCCGCCTCGTCGTGCACACCGCCGAGCGACGCGCGCACGAACTTGCGCCCCAGCGCTCTCGCAATCGACTGGCCGAGCGAGGTCTTGCCGACACCGGGCGGACCCACGAAGCAGAGAATCGGTCCATGACCTTCCGGGTTGAGTTTGCGTACCGCGAGAAACTCGACGATGCGCCTCTTCACCGGATCAAGACCGAAGTGATCGGCGTCGAGGATGCGTCGCGCTTCGGCCATGTCGATGCGATCCGGCTCGGGCGCTTTCCACGGCAATTCGATCAGCCAGTCGAGATAGCTGCGTATCATGGAATATTCGGCCGAGGCGTCGGGCATGTGTTCGAGGCGCTTGAGTTCCTTGCTCGCCTGCCGTTCGACCTCCTCGGGCATCTGTGCCTCGGCGACCGCCTTGCGCAATTCGGCGAGCTCGGCCGAATTGCCGCCCTCTTCCTCGCCGAGTTCCTTCCGGATCGATTTGAGTTTCTCGCGCAGAAGGTATTCGCGCTGGTGTCCGTCCATGCTCGCCCTGGTGCGCTCGTCGATCTCGTGCGCGAGGCGCAGCACCTCGAGACGTCGCGCCAGGCAAGCGAGCACAATGTCAAGGCGCCGCATCAGACCGACGGCCTCGAGAACATCTTGCCTTTCGACCGCCTTCAGTTCCATGACGCCGGCGACGAAATCGGCAAGCGAGCCGGGCGCACTGATGCTTCTGAGCGCATCGACCAGCTCCGGCGACGATTGCGGCATCAGTTGAATGACTTCGGCCGCTCGCTCCTTGAGCTGAATCATGCGCGCCTCAATCTCACTGCCACTCTCCTCGGGCTCGTCGATGCGGGCGAAACGCGCGAGTGGGAAGGGATAGCCGGCGATGAACTGGCCGAGGCGAATGCGCTGCAAGCCTTGGCAGACAATGACATGCGTGTCGTCCGGCAGCGTCACGTAGCGCTGGATGTTGGCGAGGGTGCCGACCGGAAACAGCTCATCGGCGCCCGATTCCTCGACCTCCGTGGCACGCTGCAGAACGACGCCCACCGGACGCTCCGTCCTGATCGCCTGCTGCGCGGCACGGATCGACTGTTCGCGCCCAATGCTCAACGGCATGATCATGCCGGGGAAGAGGACGGCATTGCGTATCGCGACGATGATCAACGCATCTTCCGGAACGACAAGCGGCTGATCATGCCCATCGCGTGCCGTACTGGCGGTGGCCTCGTCGTCTTGCCGCCCGCTATGGTCCGTTGGCATGGTCTTGTCCGTCATCAAATGCGGTGCAGAACGAGTATCAGGCAGCCATCTTCGAAAAACTGCTCGCGCAGCAGAAAATCGCCGGCGGGAAGCGCGATGCGACGCTCGAATTTTCCGTAGGGAATCTCGAGGCGATGAATCGTCGCACGGTAGAAGGTCTGTGGGATCGGGCGATTGCCACGCACGATCAGGCGGGAACCCTCGCAAACCACTTCCAGATTTGGCGCACTGACGCCGGGCAGGGCGACGAGCAGCAGCAACTCGTCGCGCTCCTCGTACATATCGACGGACGGCTCCCAGCACGGCAACGATTGCGGACCAGCGAGCGCGGAAAAACGGAACGGCAGCCGCTCCGCGCCCTGCAGCAGCGCTAGCGACTCGGCCCACACCCAGAATCTCGGATCACGCTGCCTCATTACCCGCGTCCTTTTCCTGACCAAGACCCCGCAGCGCCTGCACGCAAGTCGGCGCGTACCTTCGTCCGCGGCCGGACTGCGGATTATCGCAGGTTGCGAATGTGCTCCCGTGCACCTGCACAATCCCCGCAGCAATCAGCCCTGCTGCAAAAATAGCGTTCCCCGCGTTCTCAATATAGCCAACAAACGGCTAACGGCTACCCGAAATCAAATGAGCTGGCCGGGCCTTGTCAAGTAACGAGAAGCGCACGCCGTCCCGAAGCGATCCCGTGAACGGTCTGTTGCGACGTAATCGCGGCGCTCAGGTCTTCTCTTTGATGAGGGCGGAGCGCTGTGCGGTCGCCGCCTTCATCAATCGCCGGCTTCCTCCGGATGGCCCGCGACGCGTTGCAGTTCGGCGCGCAGGGCGGCAATTTCATCGAGCAGATCAAGTGCCAGCGCGACACCGGCCGGATTGACCTCGAGATCGCGCGTCAGTCGCTCGGCCAGCCGCGCACGGCGCAAGGAAGGCCCGGTGAAGCGCCAATCCTGCGGCTGCTCGCCGAGCGGCTCGAGCACGCCTTCAAAGACCCAGGCGACGACACGCGTTTCGGGAGCGCTGACCGCCTGGCATAGTTCGACCAGTGTCAGCTGGATTTCTTCCTCGACGACCTTCCCCTGAAGCGACAGTATGTTGGCATGGCGCATGACAGATCATCCTTTCAGGTGAGCTCGCGGATTGAACGTAAAGGCCTTGGCCAGCGTCCGCCAGGCATCTTGCGCTGCTACGCTGTCGGCCGGCGGCAGGACAATGAGTGGCACCACATAGAGATCTCCAGGCGGCTTGGCCGGGATGCCCTTGCCCTTGAGGCGCAACTTGCGCCCCGCCGCCGTGCCGGGCGGGATGGTCAACTGCACCGAACCGGCCGGCGTCGGCACGGCCAACGTGGCACCGAGGGCCGCTTCCCAGGGGGCGAGCGGCAGGTCCAGATAGACATCCTGTGCATCGACCCGAAAGTGGGCGTGCGGCTTGAAGGCGATCTCCAGATAAAGGTCGCCGGCCGGTCCGTTGCCGAGACCCGGCTCGCCCTGCCCGGTCAGCCGCAGGTGCTGCCCGGCGCGAATACCTTTCGGAATACTCACGTCGAGCTGGCGCTCGGCGGTGACCACGTGACCTTGCGTGTCGAGCCCTGGAATGCGCAACGCAATGCTGCGCTGCGCGCCGTGGTAGGCGTCCTCCAGGTCGATCAGTATCTTGGCATGGTGATCCTGGCCCTTCGCATGCATGGCGGCGCGTTGCGCATGTGCGCGCCGGGTCTGCTGGCCGAACAGTGCTTCGAAGAAGTCGCTGTAATCGGCGCCATCGCCTGTGCCAAATCCGGGCTCCCGGCCGCGTCCGGAAAATTCGAAACCGGCATCCCAGCCTGGGGGCGACTTGAAGTCCTGCCCGGCCTTCCACTGGCTGCCCATCTGATCGTAAGCGGCGCGCTTTTCCGGATCCTTGAGCACTTCATAGGCTTCGCCGAGTTCCTTGAAGCGCGCTTCAGCGTCCGGCTCCTTGCTGACGTCCGGATGATATTTACGCGCCAGTTTGCGATAGGTGCGCTTGATCTCGTCCTGCGTCGCGCTACGCGGCAGCGCGAATATCTGGTAGTAATCTTTGAATTGCATGATTGTCACCTTGCCGCCGGGATCGGGGCTTCGCTAGCAATTTACACCGATCCGCCAAGCATGGCGCGTCTGGTGAGCGCCTCAGTGCCGGCTCACAGCACCGTACCGAACAACTTGCCGACGCCAGCAGTCAGGCCCATAGCCAGCGCGCCCCAGAAAGCAACGCGCAGCGCGGCCGGCCAAACCGGCGCGCCACCGGTGCGCGCGCCGAGGGCGCCAAGCACAACGAGAAAGAACAGCGAGGTCCCGGCCACCAGCGGAATCAGGAGCGCCGCGGGGGCGACGAGCGCCGACAGCAAAGGCATGGCCGCGCCGACGGAAAAAGTGACCGCCGAGGTGAACGCCGCCTGCACGGGACGCGCGCTGAGCACCTCGGAAATGCCCAGCTCATCGCGCGCATGCGCACCCAGCGCATCGTGCGCCATCAACTGCCGCGCGACCTGGACCGCGAGTTCGGGCGTCAGGCCGCGCCCAACGTAGATCGCCGCCAGCTCTTCATGTTCGTGCTCTGGCTGCGAGCCCAGTTCGGCGCGCTCGCGCGCCAGATCGGCCCGCTCGGTATCGGCCTGCGAACTGACCGAAACGTACTCGCCGGCCGCCATGGACATGGCGCCGGCGACCAGCCCGGCGACGCCGGCCAGCAACAACTCGCTGCGTCCGGCGCTAGCCGCTGCCACCCCGACCATTAGACTGGCGGTCGACACGAGGCCGTCATTGGCCCCCAGAACGGCGGCTCGCAGCCAGCCGATGCGGGTCGTGCGATGCGATTCGCGGTGAGTGGCACGGGGCATGAAGAGTCTCTTCGGTCGAAATAGGAAAAACAGCTGGCGCCGCAAAAGCCGGAAATCCGGCAGATATCCCGAACAATCATAGTCCAAAAAACCGGGGGGCGAATCCCGACGGCGTGCCGCTCGGCAGCAGGCAGGAAAAGCCGTCGCCCCTTCCCGAACACGCGCCAATTGCCTATCCTGCAGAACCACCTCACTTCTTGCCAGACTTTTTCCCCGATGAGCGACGAACGACTGCCCACCACGATCCGCGTCGAAGCGCAGGAACCCGCTTTTGTCGCTGCCGCTTCAGCGTGGGCTGAACGGTTGCACTTGCCACAGACGGGCGAGGCGGCGTTCGCCTTGCAGCTCGGTCCCAACGGCCTGCAGTTCGTCGAGCTGGGGCCGCAGGCGCCGGGCCCAATCCGGGTCGATTTTGTCGCGGGCGTGGTCGCGCATCGGCGGCTGTTCGGTGGCGGCAACGGGCAGATGATCGCCAAGGCGGTCGGCATTCAATCGGGCGTTCGCCCGGTCGTCGTCGATGCCACCGCTGGGCTCGGGCGCGATGCCTTCGTCCTCGCCCGCCTAGGCTGCGCAATGACACTGATCGAGCGCCAGCCGGTGATTGCCGCCCTGCTCGAAGACGGCTTGCGGCGCGCGCTAGCCGACGTGGAAGTCGGGCCGATCGTCGCCCAAATGCGCTTGCTGCGCGGCAACGCGATTGACCTGCTGGGCGCTTGGGACAGCGAACCGCCGCAGGTCATTTACCTCGATCCGATGTTTCCGCATCGCGACAAAAGCCCCCTGGTGAAGAAGGAAATGCGCCTCTTTCGCCCGCTCGCCGGCGGCGACGACGACGCGCCGGCCTTGCTGATGGCGGCGCTGGCACTGGCCACGCATCGGGTGGTGGTCAAACGGCCACGCAAGGCGCTGGCCATCGCCGGCGAGCAACCCGGTTACGCGCTGGAAGGTAACTCGAGCCGCTTCGATATTTATCCGAAGAAATCGCTAAAAGTGAAAGCCGGATAGGACCGAAGAGGCTCCGTTCTCCCCACTCGCTGCATGTTTTTTCTTGACGCATTTCAATCCCCTTTTGATGTTCATCAACCCAAACGCGAGTTTTTCACAACGTGTCCCCTCTTGCCCCAGGAAAGGGCCTTTTCCATCGTTTGGTTGGAGTAATCTTCCTAGGCTGTTCCGATTCTCAAAAGGGGAAATTCGATGGCAGGAAAAATCAGGACGATGATCGACCAGATCGTCGCGCAACGCGCCAAAGGCAATGCGATGGTCGAGAAAACCACGGTCACGAAGCTGCTCATGAAAGGCTTCGATCTTTCGAAATACAACGCCCAGTCGCCGGATGACCCGGCCAAGATTGCCGAACTGCAACGCATCGCCGCCGAATTCGGCGTCACACTTTGAGCCGGGGAACGACCCATGAACATCACCACTGCATACTCGATCCATTCCGACCCGCTGGCCGCCACCCAGGAAGTCGCCGCGACACTTGCCGCGCAGCAGCCCGGCACGGTGCTCTATTTCGCCTCGTCCAACTACGCTGGGCCAACCGTCGCCAGCGCCATGGAGCGTGCTTTTCCCGACGCGACCGTGATCGGCTGTACGACGGCCGGTGAGCTTGTCGGCGGCCACATGCTGAAATCCTCGCTGGTCGCCATGGCGCTGCCCACCGAAGTCGTCCCGGAAATCCACGTCCAGGTTGTCCACAAGATCGGCGCCAGTTTGGACGGCGTCGATGCGGCCTTTCGTGCTTTCTCGGCGGCCACCGGCACGTCGGCCCGCGAACTCGACCCGGGCACCTGGGTCGGCCTGATCCTGATCGACGGCCTGTCGCGGGCCGAGGAACGGGTGATGGAGCGCATCGGCGCACTGACCGACGTGATGTTCATTGGCGGCTCGGCCGGCGACGACCTGAAGTTCGCGCGCACCGAGGTCTTCGCTCAGGGCCAGGCCTACAACGACGCGGCTATCCTGGCCCTGCTGCGCGTGCCGCACGGCTTTGACTTCATCAAGACGCAGTCCTTCAGCGCCACGCACAAGATCCTGACCCCGACCCTGGTGGACGAGGCCAACCGCACGGTGCTGGAGTTCGACGGCAAGCCCGCCGCCCAGGCCTATGCCGACGCGCTCGGCCTGCCGGTGGAAGAAGCCGCCAAACACTTCATGGACCACCCGCTCGGTCTGATGGACGGCGATGAGCCCTACGTGCGCAGCCCGCAGCAAATCACCGGCAATGCGATGGCTTTTTATTGCGCGGTGAAGGCCGGCATGCCGCTGTCCCTGCTCGATTCGTCCGACATCGTCGCCGATACCGCGCAGGCTCTGGTGGAGAAAACGACGGCCCTGGGCCAGGTGGCCGGCGTGGTCAATTTCAATTGCATCCTGCGCACCCTGGAACTCGACGCCGAAGGCAAGTCCGCCGAGTACGGCGCCGTCTTCGCGAAGGTGCCGACGGTGGGCTTCTCCACCTACGGGGAAGCGATGATCGGCCATATCAACCAGACGAGCACGATGCTCGTCTTCAAGGCCTAACCGTAGCTCCGGCCAGCGGGCATTCCGCCCGCTGGCCGCCACTGCCTTTCGGGGCCCAAGCGGAAACCAAAATGCTCGATTCCCTATCTATCCGCGCCAAACTGCTGATTGTCCTGCTGTGCACCATTCTGGGCACCGTCACCCTGAGCGTTGTCGTGATGAGCGGCACCCGCGACGCCCTCTATGCCGAAAAACGGAGCGAACTACAACGGGTCGTGGAAACCGCGTACGGCGTTCTTGACTTCTATGCTGGGCAGGCGAAATCCGGCGCGCTACCGGAAGTGGAAGCCCGGCAGGCGGCCTTCGCCATGCTGCGCAAGCTGCGCAACAAGGACGAATATTTCTACGCCACCGACTTCCAGGCCGTCGTGCTCGCCGACGGCGGCAACCCGGAACTGGAAGGCAAGAGCCAATCGGGTCTCAAGGATGCCAACGGCACCGCCGTCGTGGCGGACCTGGTCAACCTAGCCAAGACCAATGGCGATGGTTTCCTCGACTACCTGTGGCCAAAGCCTAACGAAACCACGGCCCTGCCCAAGATATCCTACGGCAAGGCGTTCGCGCCCTGGCAGGTCGTGCTGGTTTCCGGGCTTTACGTCGACGACATCCAGACACAGGTGCGAACCCAGGCATGGTGGCTCGGCCTGACGATTCTGCTAATCACCGCCCTATTCGGCGCTATTCAGGCCTACGTCATGCTCTATATCGCCCACGAGGTAAACCGGGCCCGGCTGAGCATGACGCGGATTCATGAACAGGGCGATTTTTCCGCCCAGATCACCCTTCGCGGCAAAGACGAAGTCGGTGACATGGTTGGCGTCTTCAATGCCTTGATGCGCCAGATCAGCGGCATGCTCGGCAGCCTGCGTAGTCATGCTGCCGAGGTGCAGGCCTCGGCGATCCGCCTCTCTGCGGTCAGCGGCGACGCGCAGCAGTCGGCAAGAACCGAGGCTGGCGCCGCCACTTCCGGTGCCAGCGCGATCGAGGAACTGAACATCTCGCTTCAATCGACCTCGACCTTCGCCCGCGAACTGGACCTAGGAGCTTCCGCCATGGTGACGGAAACTGACGGGCTGTCTGGACGCATCGACACCATGGTCGGCGCCCTCACTTCCGTCGGCGGGGCAATCGAGGAAATCTCCAGCAGCGTCAATTCCTTCGTCGAGGCGGCCGATTCGATCCGTAGCCTGACCTCGCAGGTGAAGGACATCGCCGCCCAGACCAACCTGCTGGCTCTGAACGCGGCCATCGAAGCGGCCCGCGCTGGCGAAGTCGGGCGGGGCTTCGCGGTCGTCGCCGATGAGGTCCGCAAGCTAGCCGAAAAAGCGGGGCGCGCGGCCACGGAAATCGACGGCGTGACACAGACGCTCACCGTCCAGTCGAGCACCGTGGCGCACGCTATCGAGGACGGCAAGGTGCACGTAATGACTAGCATTGACACACTCGAAGGCGTCGCCTTCGGTATCGACGCGGTGCGCCAGGCCGTCGGCGAAACCAAGGAGAGGGCCACCGCTATTTCCGCTTCCATCCTGGCGCAGACCGACGCTTCCAATACCGTCGCCGGCCACATGGCCGAAATCGCCGCCATGGCCGAGCAATCGAGTGGCGCCACGACCCGGGTCGCCGCAGAGGCCCAAGCGCTTGAATCGGTCGCTATGAAACTTGGCCAGACTGCAAGCCAGGTAGCGTGAGCTCCCTCAGTCACCGAGTTTCTCTCGCGAGCAGGTTCGCTCTGGCATAAGATGAATACCACATAGCCGCCCTTCGGGGCGGTTGTCGTTTGGCGGCCGAAACGCGCCGCCGTAGAAAGCTTGGTGCCATCTTCGGTCCACGGCGCACAACGCCCTTCTGCCAGACACGGTCGAGAAAGCGACCCGACTCCGCCCGCCAGACAGGCATGACTGGCGGTTGTCGCGCTGAGAAGAGGAATCCGCGTCATACTCCGCGTTTGCCGTTCAGATATTTTCCCCTTAAAAAATCACGGCACGTCCAGAAGATGAACACAACGACCCCGTCCACAAGCAAGGTCTCCCGGTTTTCACGCGACCTCTGGTTAACGCTGGGCATGTTCGTCGTCTTCGCGGTCAGCTTCGTCGTTTATGTGCGCGCGGAAAAGCAGATCGATCGCGCCAACGAGTTGCGGCAGCAGTCTTTTCTGCTGGCCGGAGAATTGCGCCAGTCGTCGGATGACCTGACGCGCATGGTGCGCACCTATGTGGTGACCGGCGCCCCAATCTACAAGCGGCACTATCAGGAAATCCTCGATATTCGCGATGGCACGACGGCGCGTCCGCTCGACTACCAGAATATCTATTGGGATGTCGTTGCGGCCGACGACGGGCGACCGTCCGCGCCGGGGCTGGCGACTCCCTTACTGGAACTGATGCGTCGGGCCGGCTTCGCGGAAGGAGAATTCGCCAAACTGGCGGAGGCGAAAGCCAATTCCGATTTGCTGACGCGTACCGAATTCGCCGCGATGGCGCTGATCGAATCGGCCAGTCCGCCGAGCGAAGCCACCCGCGCCAGGGCCATCCTGATGCTACACGACGGCGCTTATCACCTGGCCAAGGCTGGCATCATGCGGCCGATCGGCCAGTTCAACCGTATGGCCGACCAGCGCACGCAGATGGCGGTCGATGCTGCCGAGGCCCAGGCAACGCGGATGCGCCTGGCGCTCATCCTGTTCGGCTTGATGCTGGTGTCGCTGCTCTGGCGGACACGGCGAAACTTGCACGCCGTTCTGGGCGGCGCGGTCGGTGAACTGCACGCGCGCATTACCCGTCTTGGCCGCGGGGATTTTTCATCACCCGTCCCGGTCGCCCACGGCATGGAAGACAGCGTGCTCGGTTGGCTGTCGGAAACCCAGGGCAAGCTGGCCCGGATCGACACGCAGCGTCTGGACGCTGAAGCGGGCAATCGCCGCCTGACGCGGTTCTACGCGGCCTTGAGCCAGTGCAATCAAGCCATCGTGCGCAGCACCAGCGAGGCCGAGTTGTTCGCACAAGTCTGCCGCATTGTCGTGACTTTCGGAGGCATGAAAATGGCATGGATGGGCATGCTGGATATCGCCGGAAGAACAATCAGACCGACGGCTAGTCATGGCGAGGGCACGGAATATCTGGCGGGACTAAAGGTTTCCATAGATGCCGACGACCAATATGGACGCGGTCCAGTCGGCACGGCCTATCGCGAGAACCAACCCTTCTGGTGCGAGCAGTTCCAACAGAACCCCGCTACCGCGCCGTGGCATGGGCACGCTGCCCGCTTCGGCTGGGGCTCTGCCGCTTCGTTACCCGTACACCGAAATGGCACAGTCATCGGCGTGTTCACAGTCTATGCCGCCGAGGTCAATGCCTTCGAGCAAGCCGTGCGCGATCTGCTGCTGGAAATGGTGATGGACATCGACTATGCGCTGCACAGTTTCGATCGCGAGGCGCAGCGCGAACAGGCCGAGGTGGCGTTACGCGCCAGTGAACAGCATCTACGAACGATCATCGAGACGGAACCAGAATGCATCAAAGTCGTCGCGGGCGACGGACGACTCCTGCAGATGAACGCGGCCGGCCTCGCCATGCTCGAAGCGGATTCGCTGGCAGAGGCGCAACAGCGCAACCTCCTGGACTATGTGCTGCCGGAGTACCGTGCTTCCTTTGCAGCCCTGCATCAACGCGCCATGAGCGGCGCAACAGGGACGCTGGAATTTGAACTCATGGGATTGCGCGGCACGCAGCGGTGGCTCGAAAGCCACGCGGCACCGATGCGCAGTGCGGACGGCGACATCACGGCAATGCTCGCCATCACCCGCGACATCAGCACCCGCAAGCAGGCCGAACAACGCATTCAATATCTTGCACATTTCGACGCGCTGACCGGTTTGCCAAACCGCGCCCAGCTCGACGACCGCGCCAGATATGCCATCAGTCTGGCGCAGCGCAGCGATGAACCGGTCGCGTTGATGTTCCTCGATCTCGACCACTTCAAGGACATCAACGACACGCTGGGCCACACGATCGGCGATGCCCTGCTGGTCGAATTGGCGACGCGACTGCGCCTGGCGTTGCGCCAGGAAGACTCGGTATCGCGCCTGGGCGGCGACGAATTCATCTTCCTATTACACGGCGCGGACGCCCGGGCAGCGGCGCATATCGCGCAAAAACTGCTCGATGTCATCGCCCGACCGTATCGGATCGAACCCTACGATCTGCACGTCACCGGCTCGATCGGCATCGCCCTTTATCCGCGCGACGGCGCCGACCTGGAAACCCTATTCAAGCGCGCCGACGCGGCGATGTATCGTGTCAAACAGGAAGGCCGCCATGGCTACCGTTTCTTTACCGAGGAAATGCAGGCGCGCTCGGCGCGCCACCTGGAACTGGTCAATGCGCTACGCCAGGCGTTGGAAGATGAACAGTTGCAGGTACACTACCAGCCGCAGGTCTCAATGCGGGACGGCCGCGTCGTCGGCGCGGAAGCCCTGCTGCGCTGGACGCATCCCGAACTGGGCGTGGTCTCGCCAACGGAATTCATCCCCGCGGCGGAAGACAGCGGGTTGATCCTGCCGCTTGGCGAATGGGTCTTGCGGCAAGCAGTGCAGCAAGCCCAACGCTGGATGCAGGAGGGTCTGAGCCCGCTGGTCATGGCGGTGAATCTCTCGGCCGTGCAGTTTCGCCATGCCGACCTGCCGATGCTGGTCACGCGCATCCTCGACGAAGCCGGCCTGCCGCCGGAATATCTGGAGCTAGAGCTGACGGAAGGCGTCGCGATGCTCGACCCGCAGAACGCCATCGCCGTGATGAACCGGCTGCACGAGCGCGGCGTGCGCATGTCGATCGACGATTTTGGCACCGGCTATTCTTCGCTCAGCTACCTGAAGAAATTCAAGATCTATAAACTCAAGATCGACCAATCCTTCGTGCGCGACATCTGCACCGATCCGGAAGACAAGGCCATCGTCGCGGCCATCATCCACATGGCAAAGAGCCTGGGCCTGCAAACGATCGCCGAAGGCGTCGAAACGGCCGGGCAACTGGCCTTCCTGCGCGAACAGGGCTGCGACGAAATGCAGGGCTACTACTACAGCAGGCCCCTGCCGGCTGCGCAATTCGAGACGTTCGCCCGATCGAAGGTCTGAGCGCCCCTGCCCTTATCAGTGGCTTCGCGCCGCCGCGCTAGCTTGCGGCAGGCGCGTCGACTTGGCAATCAGCAGGGCCAGCTCGTTGGCGGGAACCGCTTCGCTGAAAAGATAACCCTGAATCTCGTCGCAACCGGCATGGCGCAAATAGTCGAGCTGTCCTTCGGTCTCGACGCCCTCGGCGATGACGGTGATGCCGAGGCATCGGGCGAGCGCGATGGAGGCGCTGGTGATCGCCGCGCTCCTCGCATCGGAAGTAATCTTGCAAACGAAGCCCTGGTCGATTTTCAGTTTGTCGAGCGCAAAGCGGCTAAGGTAGGCGAGCGACGAATAGCCGGTGCCAAAATCGTCGAGAGAGACTGACACGCCCATCTGCCGCAGTTCGGTGATTTGTTTCAGGGACAATTCGGTATCGCGCATCATCACGCTCTCGGTCAGCTCCACGTCCAGATACTGGGGGTCCAGGGCGCTTGCTTCCAGCGCCCTGCGCACCATCGCCGGCAACGACCCGTCGGTGAACTGGTGGGCGGAGACATTGACCGCGACGCACACGGGTGGCAGGCCGGCCTCCTGCCAGGCCTTGTTCTGCAAGCAGGCGGTGCGCATGACCCATTCGCCGATCGGCAAAATAAGGCCGCTGTCCTCGGCCAGCGGAATAAAATCGGCGGGGGAAATCAGCCCCAATTCAGAACTGCGCCAGCGGATCAGCGCTTCGACACCGCAGATATGGCCATCCCCCAGCGACACCTGGGGCTGGTAATGCAGGGCCAGCTGGCCACGCTCGATGGCGTGCCGCAGATGCGTTTCCAGAATGATCTGACGCAGCGCGCGCGCATTCATTTCGGTGGTCAAAAACCGGGTACCGTTACGTCCCTCTTCCTTGACCAAGGCAAGCGCCGTGTCGGCGCCCTTGAGCAGATCGACGGGGTCGATCCCGTTGTCCGGGTAGACGCTGACGCCGAGGCTGGCGGTGACTGACACTGCCTCGTCCTGAATATGCAAGGGTCTGGCGATTTCCTCGCGCAACCGCTGCGCAATAGCCGTAATCTCGTCGGCCCCACTGAATTGCGTCAGGATCATCACGAACTCGTCGCTGCCCAGGCGGGCCAGCGTGTCGCCCGGTGCCAACAGCGCGAGCAGCCGAGACGCGAGTTCCTTCAGCAGCGCATCGCCGGTATCGTGGCCCAGTCGCTCGTTCACCCGCTGCAGGCGGTCGATGTTGAGCAGCAGCACGGCCACTTGCCGGCCAGCCGGTTCCGCCGCATCGACCGCCTGCTGCAGGCGGTCGCGCAGCAGCACGCGATTGGGCAGGCCGGTCAGGGCATCGTGGTGCCAAAGAAAATCTGCGCGTTCGCGGGCCTCGATAACCGCGCTGCGGTCGCTGAAAAGACCAACGTAGTGGGTGAGCACACCTTGCGCGTCCCGGGCGACGCTAAGGGTCAGCCACGCCGGGTAAACCTCGCCGCTCTTGCGCCGATCCGTGATTTCGCCGGACCAATGGCCGACGGACTGAGCGCGCTCCCAGATGTGCCGTTGGAAGGCGGCGTCCTGGCCGCCCGACTCGAGAATGCGCGGACTGCGTCCCAGCACCTCGGCTTCACGATAGCCGGTAATCTTTGCGAAGGCCGGGTTGACCGCGACGATATGGCCTTGGGCATCGATCAGCATGATGCCCTCGTCGGCACTCTCGAAAACACAGTCCGAGAGGCGCCGCCGCCCCTCGGCCACGCGCTGCTCCTGCCGTTGGATGGCTTCGTGCAGCTCACGCTCGACGGCGGGAGCGAGCCGCGCCATATTGTCCTTCATCAAGTAGTCACGGGCGCCGGTGCGCATCAATTCGATTGCCGTCTCGTCGCGGATCGAGCCCGAGATGACAAGGAACGGAATATCGAGGCCAGTATCCTGCAGTATGGTCAGGGCCTGCCGCGCATCGAAACCGGGCAGCGAGAAATCGCAAAGGACCAGTTCCCATGCCGGCGATCGCAGTGCAACGCGCATCTGCTCCGCCGTCTCGACGCGCCGATGGGTAACGTCGAATCCCGCTTTCTGCAAGTGCCGGACCATCAGCCAGGCGTCGCTTTCGCAATCCTCGATGATCAAGACGGACAGTGGCTTGCCCATGACGCCGTCAGAGACTCGGTGGCGCTTGGTTGATGACCAACCAATACATACCGAGCTGCTTGATGACCTCAGCAAACCGATGGAAATCGACGGGTTTGCGGATGTAGCTATTGGTACCCAGATCGTAGCTGGCGGCGATGTCCTGCTCCTCGCTTGACGAGGTGAGAATCACGACAGGAATGCGCCGGGTCCGGCTGTCGGCGCGAATCCGGCGCAGCACTTCGAGTCCCTCGATGCGCGGCAATTTGAGGTCAAGCAGGATCAGCAGCGGCGTATCCGCGATGTTGCGTCCGCTATGCGCGCCGGTGCAGAAAAGATAGTCCACCGCCTGCTGCCCATCCTCGGCGACCACCAACTCGTTGCTGATGGCGTTTTTCTGGAACGCCCGCTGGGTCAATCCGATGTCGCTGGCGTTGTCTTCGACCAGCAGGATGACGTGTTCGCTCACGATGGCTCCTTTGTACTAGCTACGGGAAAGCGCAGCGCCGCAAACGGCAACGGCGCGCTTTGTGAAAGGTTGAAGTAGAAGGTCGCGCCCTGATCCGGGGCGGCCTCAGCCCAAATCCTGCCGCCGTGGCGGTGCACAATGCGCTGCACCGTCGCCAGACCGATGCCCGTGCCCGGAAATTCACTGTTCCCATGCATGCGCTGGAAGGCACCGAACAGCTTTCGCGCATGCGCCATGTCGAAACCAACACCGTTGTCGCGGACGAAATAGACGCTGCGCAGCACCTGGCTCACCGGATCTTCTGCCTGCGTCAAGCCAAACTCGATGCGCGCTTCCGATCGCGGGCTGGTGAACTTGCAGGCATTGTCGAGCAGGTTGGTCAGCACGATTTCCAACAAGTGGGCATCGCCCTGATCGCTCAGCCCCGGCTGGATGCTGATTTCGATCCGGCGTTCGCTCTGCGCCTGCTGCAGGCGTTCACTGACGACTTGCGCAACGGCGCTCAGGTCGACCAAGTTGTGTTTGATCTCGGAACGAGTAACGCGTGCCAGCAGCAACAGGTCGTCGATCAAGCGCCCCATGCGTTGCGTTTCGTGTCGGATACGCTCCAGATACTCGTGCGCTGTCACATCGAGCTGCTCACCGTAGTCCTCGAGTAGCGCCAAGCCCCAACCGTCGATCCCCCGTAAGGGCGAACGCAGGTCATGCGACACCGAGTAACTGAAGCTCTCCAGCTCCTTGTTGGTCTCTTGCAGCAGGGCGGTCTTTTGTTCAAGTGCCGCCAATACCTCGGCCTGACGTTCGGCCATCTGATCGAAGGCCCGCGACAGCGAGCCCAGTTCGTTGTTGACTGTCAGCGCCGTGCGATAAGCGAAATCGCTCCGGGCAAAAGCTTTCGCCCCCTCCTTGAGCTTTCGTATGGGCGTCAGGATCTGGCTTAGCGAAGAGGCAAAGTTTGCTGCAATAACCACGCCGATCACGACAACGAGCAGCACCACCAGCCAGTTTGTACGCCGCTGGGTCTCGACGATCTGTTCGTCCGTGATACGTACCAGGCGCGTGGCATCAGCCACCGAACTCTCGGTCATGATCATGATTTGCGTGACCAGTCGCCTTGCCACCTCTTGCGACAACAGCAACTCCTGCTCCGAACCGCCTTGCTGACCGCCGAATTCCACCAGGGTGGCAAACGTTTCCTTGAGGTATTGGTGGCGCTGCCTGATCTCATTCAGGATCGCTTCTTCCTCGGGCTCGTCAAAAACCTCCCGGGCCAGCAGACGAGAGAGTGACTCCTGCCGCAGTTGCCACTGCAGCTTGGCGCGTTCGGGCCGATTGACGATATATTCGACCGCCACCAGTTGTAGCCCGATGATGCCTTCGGCGATGATGTCGGTCGCGAAATTGCTGCGCAGGATCGCCCGGTCCGTTTGCCGGATGGATTGGATCAGGGTTGCCGCGATCAAGCCGATGGCCAGTGCGGAAACGAGTGCACCAAGGTATTGCTGGGTCTTGATCTGCATGGCCGTGGTTACCGGACGATGGTGACGGCATCGTGATTGACGGCGGTCAATGCGTCCGCGGCGACCATGCCGAAAAAATTCGGCATGGTCGTTCGCCCGCCCGTCAGCTTGTGCTCGATGGCCCAGCGCGCCTGGTCCTCGAGCATGATCAGAAGACTCTGGTCGAGCTGCACGACGAATCGGTAGTTGGATCCGATGGTATCGAAGACGCCCGGATCCTCCTTCATCGCCGCGACAATGATGGCGCGCGCTGCCTGTGGATTCTCGTCGGCGAAGCGCTTACTGCGCAGCAGCGCCCGCAACAGCCGTTGTATCTTCTCTGGGTTTGCCTGAACCCACTCCGCCCGGCCGGCGAGGTTGAAATCGAACATGAAGCGGCCGGGAGTGCGGAACTCGACGCCGTTGACCCCGAGCGCAGTGCTGGCCGCGGTCAATCCCGGTTCCCACGTCGAGACAGCGTCGACTTTACCGCTTTTCAGGGCTTCCTCCATTGCTTCAGGCTGGAGACTCTCGATACGCACGTCGCTCAGCGCAAGGCGATGGCGGGCGAGCATGGTGCTGAGAACGAAATGACTATCGGTGCCAAGGGCGACACCGACCCGTTTTCCCTTGATATCTTGGACGCTTCCAATGCCCCGGTCGCGGCGCGCCACGATTCCATGCGTCTGGTTGGCAGTAAATATCGTGGCGACGATGGACACTGGCACCCCCTTCATCGCTGCAAACATCACGGGGATGTCAGCGCCCACCCCGAGATCGGCGCGCTTATATAGTGCTGCGTTGATGGCCTCACGGCCCGTGATATAGGGCTGCAGCGTGACATTGAGACCTTCTTGCGCAAAGTAGCCCTCGGCCGCCGCGACATAGAGCAGTCCTGAACCGAGGTAAGTACTGACCACCGCGATGGTGAGTTTTTCCTTCGCCTGGGGGGGTGGTGCAAACCAGTTCGCCACCGACGTCCAACAGATCGCCGCCAGCAGAGCAATGGCCACGAACGACGCCGCGATTACAGCCTTGCTGCACTTTGCCGACTTCATGCGTCGTCCTGGCCCCTGGAATGAAGGTTTTCTGGAGTTCTCGATGAAACGCGAAGGGTCGCGACCGAAGATCCGCCCATTCAGTCACCCATCGCATTTCCCACCATACAGAAAGCCGAGCACAAGTTACGTACGTTGGCTCACATAGCAGGCGACGATGGCTCATACCGTCGTCGGGCTAGGGCTCGCGCTTGTGGAAGGGCCGGCAAGGTTGCATGGGGAAAGCACCGCCGCAGGGAATATCGAGCGCGGAATGCGACTCCGTTATTTCGGAAGCCTAGGTCGCGCTGCCACTATCGAGCAGACGTTCGCATTCCAGCATGAGCGATTGCGCGAGATCGGAGGGATAGTTCGGGTCGAGCGATTCCATCATCTCGTGAACGGTATAGAGCCCCGCTTCCCGTGACAGGGTGGCGGCCATCTGCCGGGCCAGTTGATCGCTCAAGGCCGCCAACTGCTTTCTCTCGGCAAGCGGCAGCACGCGTTTCGAGCGACTCAGCCAATCCGCGGCCAGGCTGGCACCCTGAGCCTGCGTCAGCCACTGGCCATGCTCGTAGTAAATCGACAAGCGTTCGGCGACGAGGGCAAAAGTCAACGCGATGCGCGCCCCGCGATCGCTGACCGCCGAGGGCGCCGCCTTTTCCCAGGTCATTTCGCAAACTCCTTTCGATGAACTACTCCAACCAAGTCGCTGAGCGATTGGATGGCGTTTCGCAGGGCACAAACCCTGCCCGCCGTCAGTTCCTGACGTGATTGGGGCGCAGTCGG
>Ga0209125_1001063_pt1 | contig 28886 bp, 20 predicted proteins | sample BarGraIncub1131A_FD_184503 | JGI IMG/M metagenome (GOLD analysis project Ga0209125, IMG submission 184503) | Arctic peat soil microbial communities from Barrow, Alaska - Barrow Graham LP Incubations 11-31A (SPAdes) (version 2) | ecosystem: Environmental > Terrestrial > Soil > Wetlands > Peat... | reverse complement strand
ACTACCCATTTTGAAAATAAATCCCTTTTAATTCCTGTTGGTGTGATTCAGAAAAATGTCGGGGTTAATAATAATGGCTAAGACAGTATTTAATTATTTAATACCATACTTTTATATTAGCCACTGACCTCTATGAATGCTAACTTAGTCTATAAGTTGGCATTCGTTAAAAAACTTGTAACCATTGATATAACTATGGTTACATACACTTTTTAGAATATATTTAATTATCCTGTTGAATTCAATGCCAACTAATAATATAATTAGCATATAAATTAGCATTGAAAGACGCTGCACATATGGAAGTAATTAATAAAACAAGTAGAGGAATAAATAAGGCAGAAGAAGTTGAACCAATAAAAAATATTAAGGATATAGGAAAAATTAAACAATACCTTCTAGGTAAAGTTAATAAACGTGATTATATGTTGTTTGCCGTAGGGATTAATGTAGGAGGGCAGGTGATTTACTGAATTTTCCGAAAATAGTTTATTTTGAGAGTGGCTATTTTTTTGTTGCTTTTTCCCATAGACTTAAAAAGCACCCTAATCGAGTGCTTTATTGGTTTCAATATCATTATTCCTGCATGAATAATTTGAAAATGTCACTTACAATAAACTTGATGTGAGGATACAGCAACAAACTGCATACATCATCGTCAGAATATTTCTTATTTAATTTATATGAATTGCCTTGAAGACAATACTGCTCTATCGATTTATTCTTATAATCAACTATCAAATATTCTTCGATGCCCTTTTCAGAATATAATTTCATTTTGTATTCTCTGTCATTCTTTTCTGTAGATTCACTCAAAATCTCGAATATCAATTTAGGAGTTTCTAAATATAGCAAGTCATTCTCAAACTTGTCTTTGATATCACTACCACAAAATACTGATATATCGGGTATTCTATATTCATTTTCATTGAATTTGATGTGAAGTTCACTAATTGCAACACAACTGCTTGGTAATTTTTCATCTAACATCTTGATTATGTTTGAGCCACACCTGCCATGTTTTGCATTTGGACTGAAATATAATATCTCACCATTGAAATATTCTGTATTATAACCTGTGTTATCTCTAATGCTTTGTGATATATCCATGAATTGCTCATAAGACAAAATATTATTGAAACTTGGTAAACTCATATTATCAACTCCATTTCAGTATTATTATATCATATTTTCACTCTAAACATACTATTAAGTAATTCCTAATTCTGTGGGAATGGTTTGCCTATAACCCAATAACTTACTCCCCTTAATCCATATTTTATAACTAAGTTGAAACTTTGACACCATACTTCTATTGTGGCTATATTGTATTGTTTGTGCTAATGCGATATTAATAAAATATATTTATATTTACATTAATAATATATTGGAGGTGGTTGAACTGTATAGTATTGAATTTGGAAAACTTGATCCACAGGGAAAAATCAATTTTATGAATGATAAATTAAAAGAAGGATTCACTTTGAGGATCGTGTATTAATGGAACAGAAAACCGGTATAAGAACAGAAACTATTCTAAAATCCCCAATGTATTTATGTAACCTTTCTTTTCCTAACTTCTCGAATTAGTGTTGACTTACTTATTCCAGTTATTTCTGCAACTTCTGTATATGAGTTGTTTTTTAACATTTCAATTGCATTATTTATTTGTTTTGGGGTATATGTCTTTGGTCTACCTTCTTTAAACCCTTCTTTAGTTTTTGCAATTGCCTTACCTGTTTGAGTACGTTCAATAATTGTATTACGTTCCATCTCTGCAACTGCTAATAATGTAGTTAAAAAGAATTTACCCATACTTGTATTTTCTAACAGTCCAATATTAATTACATGTACTGCTATTCCTCTAATAAATAAATCTTGAACTATACTAATACCCTCTACAGTATTTCTAGCCAATCTATCCAACTTAGTAACCACTAAGGTATCTCCTTGTTTTAAATCATTTATTAATTTATTGAATATAGGCCTATCTATTGTAGTTCCTGTGTACTGCTCTACTCTAATTTCGGCACCATCATATCTATCTAGTATATCCCTCGTCTGAACTTCTATGGAATGACCTTCTTTTAATTGTCCTTTTGTACTTACCCTTGCATAGCCTATTATCATGAATCATAACTCCTTTTCATTACTTTGTTTTGACCATTAGTTCTGACACCATTCAACACCTTGATTATACATCAACATTTTGTTGGTGTCAATACTGTTAAGATATGACTATGCTAACAACAATCAATATCACTTGTAAAAGTGTGATTTATACTAATACTATAAATGCTTGATACTATCTATGTTTAATTTGATGTTATTTCATATATGTTATATAAAAATACCTGGATCTATGTCAATAGCTTAGACACATTTTCTTGAACAAATCATAGAACAACTAGATTAACAAAAGACTTTATTTTTAAATAAATTATTGTATTTATCAGAGAAAAAGCCTTGCTTTTATTACACACAAACCTAGCACTAATTTAACTCTGCTATTATTCTTCTATCGAACTTTGGATTCTTGTAAATACTATAAATTTGTTTTAAAATAAATTGCCTTATTTCAACTGAATAGTCTATAAGTATTCTAATCTCTTCATCACAAACAATTCCATCAGGGTATATTAATTTCATTAGTCCTGAAAAGGTATTTTTAATTCCATCTTCATCTCTTGTACTTGCATTCACTAATTTTATTTTCGAATAGAATATATCATTGAAATTATATTCTCTAAGTCCATTCATAATTTCACTAAAATAATCCGCCGCAAACCCCCAATTCTTGGTTAAACTTAATTCTCTATTTTGAATTGAATCAAGTTCCCAGCCAGGTATTACACCGTTTAATCTATCAAGAAAAGCATCTCGAAGCATTTCTTCATTAAGCAATACTTGTAAAAGTTCTTCAATAGGAACATTACCTTTGGGCAAATTACCTACCATCATAATGCCACACGCGCTATTTTTTTCTATTCCACCTCTATCAAATTTACCTGAAGCCAGATATTGATAGAGTTTGCTAATAACTTCCTCATCAATACCACCTTTCTTGATTTTATCAATTTCATCAAAAAGGACTACATCATACTGACATAATAATCCTTCTTGCTTGGTTGTTAAATTATAAAAAAGTTGCGGTGCAGAGACTTTACTTCCTGAAATAACTCGAGAGTAAGATGAAATTTGCTCAAAAGCATAAGTTTTACCTGTACCTGGATAACCAAACTCCATTAAAAATATATTTTTCTCAACCATCGGTATAAGTCTCGAAAGTATAATTATTTTCTCTCTTTGTGTATAATTCTTATAATTCAATCCCACAGTACTAATTAGTACGTTTATCCATTCATCAGTAGTAAACCCTTTTCTTACCTCTATATACTCTTTTACATTAATATTTGAAAGCTGGAAAGGCTTGAATTTGGTCATACTTATAGATCCGGCTTCCGGATCATATTGTAATTCTGCAAGTCCCCACAACCCGTCAATAAGTATTCTTGGATGTTCTTGTAATATTGAATTTAAGACAAAAGCATTGTTCTCACCTAGGCTTGGGATTTCCAAATTGTTTGTATTCTTGGTTAAATTAATACTTGCTTTATATTTATCAATTAACTGTTTTCTTAGTGTAGTTTGAAGTTGATGCTTTCCTTTTTCCTTCTCTTTACTTGGTACTCTATGATCTCTTAAATAGTCATGCATTTCTTTAATATTAATTTCATTTATTCCATCTGTAGAAAAACATCCTAATAAATACTCAGAAACATAGCGAGGTAACTCACTTATTTGGTTTTTTAATGCTACTTCTTTGTCTACTGCTGCAGTTCCGAAATTCTCTTTTAATTTATTTTCCCATAACTCCATAATATATCATCTTCCTTTTTATAGATCTAAACTCCTAGATTTCTTTACACTATCGGATATTCTAGTTTTAATATTAGCTTTTACCTCAAGTTTCAGTTCATATTTCTCCTTAATAATATTACCCATTTTCATGTAAGTGGATTCCATTTTATTAATTATTATCCCTTCAATACTAGGAATAATATTCTCTTCGAAAATTACTTTTTCATGACTGGAAATAAAGTCAATTACCTTTTCAAAATATAATGGATGCATACTTAATCTTAAATTCTTAACATCAAAATTGTTTTCATTTATCACTGTTATTGATATTTTTGATATGGTATTTGTAACTAATTCCCCACTTATGTCTATTATTAGTCTCTTTATCTCCGAGTGCTTTTTCTTCATTACTACAAAAGGAATTATAGTCTCATTCATACTAAGGCCACCATGGACATTACTTCCTCTTATACCGCCAATATGAAATCCATATTTAGCAATTAAATAAAAGAGAATATTATGTTTTTCATCCTTATTAGGTAATGCAAAGTTATCCATGTTATCTTTTCTTATAACATGCCATTCCCCTTGACTAGTAAAATAGTCATTCATTTCATCATATATACTTTTTGAGACTTCCTGTTCTGAGAATATTTTTACGTACTTACCATGAATATCATACTTAATATTATAATGTTCAAAGTAGTTTTTAATAGCATGGTCTAATGATATAACTTTAGATTGATTAATATTAATGCTTCCATGGTCGGTAGCAATTACTAAGGTGATATCATCATTAAATTTCTGTTCTATTTTATTTATTATATTTTCTAATTGAAGCTTAAACATTGCACTAATAACGTCTTCATTTATATCCTTTAATCCATGGAAAACCTCATCACCATCAGTAAAAATAAAAGTATATAAATCAGCTTCCTTCTCAATTATTTCATTAAATGTGTTTTTTCCACCATTCCCAAATACAATTTTTTTGTTATGAAAATACCTCTTCATGTGCTTTTCCTCATCATTAACATTAAAAGGTAATGTCTTATTCAATTTTTCTGATATTATATTTTTATATTTATTAACTGCAAATAGAGATAACCTTGAAATACTTGTTACTGAAGGAATCATAGATACTACTGCACAATTTTGATTCATTTGAGAATACCCATAATTTTCTAATATGTTTTTAATTATGTTCCATATATCCCATCTCAAACAATCTATAACAATTACGACAATTTTATCATTTGAATAATTCTCAGTAACTGTCCTAAAAGAATTGAACAATATATCCTTTCTATCTAATAATTTATTATAGTTATTATATAGGTATTTCTCATAATTTGAATTAACCTCATCAACCTTATTTTTAGTTCTATTTATAAATGAGTCCTTTATATTTTCATCTATTCTCAAATCTTCAATAAGCCTAAATACATTATCGTCTTTAATTAAATCATTATTTACAGTTAAATAAGTAGTTATGTAATAATAAATCCATTCATCTAAAGTGCTAAAATCTACCTTTGAATCAAGCATGATTTTCAATTTATACATAAGTCTTTTTAGATTTATTAGATAATTTTTTTTATCAGCTTCTAACTCAAATAAAGGCTCGAATTTATCTATCATTAAATTAATATAACTTTGTACTTCATCAAAATTTAGGTCTAATTTGTCAGAAATCATATTGTTTATTCTTTTTATTAGCACATCATATTCAACTTGGAGTACTCCAGAAATTTTATTTACAACATACATAAAGTCATTATCCTCATCAAACAAAGATAAATTTTTTTGTTTACGCAATACTAAAATATCAATTTCAGCTAAATATAAATTATATTGTTTGATTAAACATAGTAAGTTCTCTTGTGATAATTTATATTCAATAAAGCAAACTTCTACAGGCTTTCCAATGGTCTCCTTGTCGGATTCTTTGTAATCTTTGAAAATGTTATTAAAAATCATATATTTTATTAGATTATCAATTTTTAGTTTACCTCTTAATATATCAATAACAAAATCTATATTCTGCGAATTAGGCATATTTATTATGATTTCCTTTTCTAACCATAATAACACTTCATTTCTTTCAGATATTAATTGTTTTAATTTAATATTATGCTGTACTAAAAATGTCATAAGCCCATTCAAGCTATGAAAATAGTCAAGGTTATTTAAAGATAAAGTATATAAAATACAATTTTCCTTAAAAGAAATAGATTTGTTGTATCTCATGGAAAACCTTTTTATATTAAACAATATATCAGTTCTTACAATTTCTTGCTCACTGATATTATTAGGTAACATTATATTTAGTTCTTTTTCAACGTACTTTATTACATTTTCATCTTTAAAAATCACAAAACTAGTATAGGTCTCCAGATCTTTAAATCCATTATCAAATTTTTTATTTTTTATAACGATATAAAATTCTTTACTGAATTTAAGTTCTTTCATCGAAATTATAAATTTTCTTGCTTCAATAAAATCTCCATTTTCTTTAATTTCTATTCCAGCGCCTTCATTTAAATGAAATACGTTATTATAATCTTTAATTATTGTTATAACATTTTCCAATATTATTTCCTCCTTTAGCAAAACTCGTATAATATAAATTGCTTTAGATTAATTTATTGATATTACATTATTACCAACAGTCTTTTCAATAATATCAGTTAACCTTTTAATATATTCTTGAGCACTTATCTCGTTTTTCCCTGTATGTTTTAGGCTATTCATTATTTTTTCATTTATCTCCGTAATTGGTATTTTTGAAACCTTTATTATCTCTATATTAAGAAATGTTATATATTCGTTAATTATAAGTATTAATTTATTCCCATCTTCAATTACTTGTTCTATTGAACTTACTGGATCATCATTTAAGTTATACATGAATCTTTTATAAGTTTCTAATAAGTCAACATTATACTCACTTATATATTTGTTTAATGCTATTTTATCATTAGTACCTTTGCTTAGCTTTGTTATTTCTGTGATATATGTTGCTAAAAGACCTGAGATGGTTTGCTCACAATTTAAAACTTCTTTATCAAATTTCGTTAAATTAGCCGCATAATAATTTAAATTTTCTTTTTCATGTATACACTTACATTCATTGAAATCTAAATCTGAGATTTCATCATATTTATTTAAGCAAACTGGGAACATCGCATTCAATTCCATATATATTTGATGTAGTTTCTTAACACCTTTAATTTTAATATTGCTTAGCATGTCCATCAATGCATTTTCTTGTTTATTATTTAGCTTAGCTTTTTCTACAAACATATGTTCGTATAATTTGTTATGAAGATTATTAAATTTAATATTAAAGCAATCTATTAATTCCTTATTTTTATCATCTAATTTTTCAATACATTTTAAAGAAAATGGGTTTAAAATATAATCACTTTTAATTTTTATTAATTCTGAAAATAGTCTTTCTGAGTCACTATCACCACTAAATCTTTCATAATTATTTTCTATATTTTTTACACATAACAAACTTTTCTGAACTTTAGGCATATATAAAGCTAGTTGAAATACATTTTCAATTAGACTTTCAACGTTTGCTAAAGCAGTACTTTCATTATCCTTACTAAATAAAGCTTTAGGTATATTGTTAAAATTTTGAATTGCTTCTTTAACTTTTCCTACTTTAGCCATCTGTTGTAAATAAGTCAATAAATCTTCTGCTTCCTTAACTTCAATTCCATTTATATTAAATAAACTTATATTATTTGACAATAATTTATTAAATATTTCAATATCCATACCTATTTCAATTCTCAAATTCGTGTAATTTACTGCTTTGTTTGGGTCAAACTCTTTAACCTTAAGACCTCCAGTTTTTTTAGATATAATACTCCAGAAATTCTTTGTATATATTAACTCTATTACTTTAATATCATCTTTTACTTTAACTAATTCGCAATTTCCGCTTTTAATATTTTTTAGATTACTACTTATCCCATCCTTTATTACGTTGTCTTCAATTAAATACACCTTTCCTAGCGAAATAGCGGCACTTATATATACTTCTATGAGATAATCTGGTAATCCAAATGGTTCATCCAGTAGTAAATTGAGTTTATCAGCTAAGCACATTTTTTCATCAATGATAATTTCAAAAATTTCTGATGAAATTTCATTATTATTTTTATCGGGTACCTTAAGGGAAGCATTAAAATCACCACCTGCGATTGGTGTTATATCTGCTAAGTCTAATGATTTTAATGTCCATCTAACGTGTTTGTCCTCTTCTTTTGATGACTTTGATGATATTTTTTTATCTTTTATTATAATAAAATTATCAATTATTTTATTGGTAGTAGCTCTTCCACTTATATTTTCAGTTTCGATGTCTGGGAATTTATAATAATATCTCTTTAAAATAAATCTTGCTAAATCTTCCTTAGCAGTAAACTCCTTTATCTCATCTTTATTAAACACAAAAATAAAGTTTCTAATGTTGGTGAAATTTTTAATTTCATCTTCTATTTTTCTTCTACTTTTTACTATTTCTCTCTCTAAAAAGCTTTTAGTTTTTTCATCATTTTTGACTTGATTATCTCTGTCAAGCTCTAACATAGCTCCATATCTTTTTAAATCAGAAGTAACAAACTTATACGTTCTAGGTATTGCTACTGCAATATTAGATGGATAATCTTTAATCCTTTCTTTCATTTTATCAGTACTCAGATTATTAACTTCGTAATACTTTGGAATAATGAAATTAATTGTTCCATCACCATAAAGATGAATTTTACTATGTATATCTAACTTTTCTTCAAACTTAGATAGAGTATAATAATTTCCAGTAAACTTTCTTTCTACCGGAGTTATACCTGATTTCCCCTTTTGAACATATTCCCTAAAAACATCGCCACAACTATCGCCAAGAAATCTAGTTAGAATATCGTATTCATCTATATCTTTTGCTTTTTCATCAACTAACTTAGTAATATTTATGCGTGAACTTCCGCCTTCATAAAATTCATATAATTCTTTATCTGAATTATAAAATATATTAACCGAATTCTTTTCAATAAGGCTATTTAAAAACGTCGTTACTATATTTGTATCTCTGATTAGTAATGAATTACATATGTCCTTAATTGATAAGCCAATTTTAATATCCTCATTTAAATCATATATTGATAAACGATTTATTATCATTATCTTGGCTACTTTCTTTTGCCATTCTTCTTGGCATTCGTTTAATAGGGTATTTACAGAAGCCATTAAAGAATCATTTTCTTCAGCAGCTGCATGAATGAAATAATCATAAACATAATCTGGAGTTACCAGATTTAACTGATTATTGTCTATCATATCCTCATTAATCTTTCTTCCAACTACGTCAGCCATAAATTGAAATATAGTCCTATTTTCCTGAGCATATCTTTGTGAAAGAAGTCGCAGATATTTAATTGAAAATGGATGAAAAGGCAAGAATCTTTTTACAGCATTACCAGTAATTTTTTCTGCAAATTCAAATATACTTCTATTAACCATTTTTGCTTCTAGATATTTATTTTCATCGATTCTAAGTGTATTTTCTATTAGTTTATCGCCTTTCTCAAAACTTATTAATCTTTCATTAAATCTTCCTTTTACTTTTTCTATGTCTTCTTTATCAGCCATTACAACGTTCAATATTTGACCTAGTGCTTTATGCATAGAGGAAATGAATACAATATCATTTCCATTTGACAATCTAGCAGCCTCAGCTAAATCTTGAATTTTAGCTAAATTCTTATTGATTTTCCCATCCTCTACAGTTGTAGCTAAATAAGCACTAAATTCATCAAATATAAATGCGATTCCTGTATACCCTTTACTTTTAATAAATTGTGATGCTTCCTTCAAATAGTCAGTAAAGTTCACTTTATATATGTCTATAGGTTGATTAAATACCATTTCAATTAATTCTTGATATTTATTTAGATAATTCTTTTTATTTTTAAATAGTCCAGAAATAAGTTCATCGAAATCTAAATCCATTTTAGTCATTTGATTATTTATCAAATTCCATAATTCACTATTCTTATACCCGTTGAGTTTTAATATTGCTTCATCATATGCAGTTTTTGACTCATAATCTCCAAAACAATATTTACATTTATCAATCAAATTTTTTCTTATACTATCCTCAAACTCAAGATCCGTTTCGCAAACGCCATTGATATTTACAACAAAATAATTAATGTTTTTTTCTTTTATTAAATTCAGATGATAAACTACATTATCAAATTCCCTAAATTTCTCTATAAGATCATCTATTTTTCCTTCATTTAGTGCAACTAATATTGTATCAATCACTAATAGAAAATATGACTTACCAGTTCCATATGTTCCTCTAATAATAAATGACCTACTTACAGTATTTGCACTAAAATCTTCACCTAACTCTCTCTTCCTTGGTGACTTTGAGAGTGTAATATTTTCAAGTATTTCTTCAAAATGTTCTGAAAGTTCCTCTGTGATTATGTAGCTTTCTACAAGTTCACCCTTTTCGTTAGAATTTACATCTTGAATATTAATAAACGGTTTGAATTTTTTCAATGTAACAATCTCATTAAATTTCTGTCCCATTATATTATCCCCCCTAATTAATTTATTTAAAATAATAACCGTTTGTATAATCTTGTGATTCAATTTTGGATATTTTATATATTTCAGCTAATTTTTCTTTATCACTATTTTTAAATTCAAAACTAAATAAGTTTTTCCTATTTAAGTTAAAATAAGTTATACAGTAACCCGGAATTACCAATACTATTTTTTTCTTACTTGGCATTCGATCATACGACTTTAAAAATTTTTCGATTTTATCTTTTTCAAAAAGCTTATTAAATATAAACTCAATATTATCTATCAAAATTAAATCCTTCTCTTCATCTTTTATTATTTCACTTTGAACATAACTTAAGAAGTCATTAGCTTCAATCGACGCATAATCTATACTTTTAATGAAGTTTTCACCATATTCACTTGTAAAACAGATATACCTTCCATTTAAACTTTCGGCTATTTTTTTTGCTATCAATGTTTTCCCAATTCCTATGTCTCCGGTAAGGACATATTTACTTCTATCAAAACTACTATTTATACTTTTTTCGAGTTGAATATAAATTTTTTGTTGGGATTCAGTTAAATCAACATGCATTTGTAATAGCCTCCAAAATAATATCAGTAGTTATCTTAGGATTCTTTACAACTTGGTTCAAACCTGCTCTACTTTCGATTATTAAATACTTTTCCTGTTCTAACTTAGAAAAAATCCCATGTATATCTTCAGGAAATAAAAAAAATAATTTTCTTAAATTGTAAGAGCCTTTAATAATATAGTCAAAATCCACTGCTGTGTCCCCTTTAGGCCATTTATCGTAAATAATATAAGCGCATATCAGATAATGAGGTTTAAAATAGTTTACAATATATTTTTCTTTTTCAATCTTTTTCAAAATTCCTAATCTTCCAAAACCATCACTTTCATCCGCTAGCGTAGACGCTGCTTGCGAAATCAACTTTTTTACATCTTCAACATTTACATTAGGAATATCGTCTTTAAATTCTACTATTTTTTCTCTAATTTGTTTATTTGTTATTGTATTATCAGCTCTAAATGCAATTTCAAATAGAATATCATTAGCAAGTCTAGAGTAATAAAAGTGGCCGTTGCTTTCGTATCCTCTACACAACTTATAGTATAATAAAGATTGCGCTACCTCTGGATTATACCTTAGTTTTAAAATTATTTGTCCAAAGTTGGTTATGCTGATTTCACTTTTATCATATTCTATTAAATCCAATATTCTTAAGTAGTCTTTATATGTTTCTATTTTGTTTTTGCCTAATCCTAGTGTATCTTTTAACTTTTCAAAACTTGTCATTCCTTGATTAATAAGTTCAATTATCCGAAATATAAGAGAAATCTCTATTCTAAATCTTTGTCCTGAATTCATAATTTAAACCTCCAGAAAAATTTTCTAATGGATTTGTATTTTAGTCGCGCTTCATCAGATAAGTATAAATTATCTAACCCAATTTTATAAACTATTGTGTTTTTAAGATATATTATGACCTAGAATCCATATATCCTTAAAAGGACAATAATTGCCACCTTTATTTTGATTTGTGTTTGAGTATTGGATTATTCCTATTTTTCCCATGATTTCCTTTGCTCTCATTGTTAATGATTGTGAAACTATAAATTTAATTAGTAATGGATCTTCATTTAATTTGTTTAAATACGTTGAACTTATTTCTATATTTTCCAAAAAATCATACACTTGCTTGTTTATATAGTGAATTAATTTCTTTGCCTTAACAGATTTGTTTCCAACTAATTTACAATAATCAAAGGGACATTTTGTACATGTATCAATTGATTGATTTATATATTTAATTCCTATTTTTTCATTTTCACCTATTATTACTTCAACTATCTCCTTATATTTCCCATTATATAAAGAGCATTTTATAATATCTACTAAAGTGCTCCCATTGGTTTTACTAGAAAGTCTTATAAGCTCTATTAAAGTTACTACGGATTTATTCGACAAATATATATTCCTTAAGTCTTCAGAAAGCTCTTCCCATATCTTATTTATAGAGCAAATACTTTTAATTTCAGAAATTAAAAATAATTCTTTTGTAGATGGATACTTAGCTAAAATTTCATTTATGTGGTAATTCGTATTCTCTTTTACCGATTTATGAAAACTATTTGCTATGCTTTCTCCAATGCTAGTTACACTATATTCATCTTTATTTAATTTCTTAATAATTTCAAGCATCTCTAAAGCATTTAAACACCTTACTGAGATGTTTTTCTTTGATATTACTTGACCTGAATCATTATTACTAATTAGACATAAACAGGCTATTAATTCAAATGGTAATAGATTTGCATTTAACAAATTACTATATTTAGTATAATTGTTATGTATATTCAAATCAACTTTCAAAATAAGTTGTTTTTCGGTGTCCTTTATTAAATTATGATCATTTCTATTGACTGAATCAGTATTTGCTTTGTACGCTTTAGTTATAAAACACAACATATTTAAGTCATCGTTAATGGAAACATTTCTATGATCAAGTTCCATATAAATTTCTGTCATACTGCCCTCAAAAAATTCAACAATTGATTCTAGTGTTTGTCCATTTACTTGTCCTACATTCAAAGCTAAATCATAGAATTCCTCAATATTTCTTACTTCGTACACTTTGTTATTATATCTAATTATAATTCTATCTATATTCCTACTTGTACTAAAAATATTTTCAAGAGTCTTCATATTAATATTCTGTATATAATATTTTTCTTTTATATATTGTCCTATTTCTTCAATACTTTTATTATGTAGTTCCTTAGAGACTAGATTATCTAATGTTTGTTTAAGTAAAATCTGGTTGTTATTAATTGATATGAATCTACTATCTTCTTTAATAGTTTCAAATAACTCTTCCTTTTTAATGTCAAATCCATAAATGTTTTGATATTCTTTCTCTAATTTGAATGCAGAACATACTATATCTTGGGTTTTCATTTGTTTATAAATAAAATCTTTAAAGCTACTTATATTATCACTCAACGTCATGTCTCCTTTATCTATCTATAAATTCGATACCCAAATTTGAAAAATCCATAAGTAATTCTGTTATACTTTCATAGTCCTCAGAAATATCTACTTCATCAATATCATCACTATATACATACCCATTTTTAAATCCAAACTCCTTAAGTCCCCTTACCGTTTTAACACTAGCCCCTATACGATAATTGCGAACATCTTCTAATTCAAGTATCTCCTTATCTTGGTGACTTATTGAAAGATTTACTTTATTAATTTCATTAATACTATTTTTATCACAGGAAATAATATATTTATTTTCGCGACCATCTTCATTCTTTAATCTAGTTTCAAAGATTTCATTATTCTGATAGGTGTCTTTTCGAATAATAATTTTAAGTCCTTCAATATTGGGCAAATAATCTTTTCTTATTTTACTTATATATTCAATATCATAAAAAGCTTTTCCTTGATAGAATATAGTCCTTAAACCATTAACATTAACCATAGAAGTTTTCAAAACAGATTGCGTAACAAATTTTACTTCACTAAAACTTAATTTACTTCTTGCTCTTAATTTTATTTCTATACCATCTAAAATCCATTTTAGAAGACAAAATTTTTTAATAGATAACATATAAAACCGTTTATCATATTTTATAATTTTTACTATTTCATATTCTGAAATAGTATTAAAATTTAAAATTAATGAGCTTAGTTTTATAGCGCTATTATATTTTTTGTAATATAAATCAAAGAAGAACTCTAAATCGTTTGCACATATAACTTTATCATTATTAGAATTAGAATAAATATTATGATTGCCCTTGTTCTTTTTCCCTTCAAATGTTTCACCTAAATTGCTATCCTCCAACAAACAAAGTTTTGAATGATCTTTATAATCTTCATTTACTAAATCAATTTCAACAGATGGGGTGACTTGCTGCTCTCCTTGCTTCTGATCTACTTGCAAATATAATTGTGTTAAAGGGAAAAGAGATTCTTTTATTTTTTTTATTGCGAAAATATCATAACATCTTGACTCATCACTGAATATTTTACTAAGTCTATTAACTCCGATTAAATCTTTTTTAAATAATTTTTTAACAATATATTTTATCTCACTAAAATAAATCACATCTGTTTCTTCTAGACGTTTTTCTACCTCATCTAATATCCATTTTGTTAAGCAGAAAATTCTACCTACTAATCTGTAGAATCTATTATTAGAATTTAGAACTTCTAATAAATCTTTTTCATTATAATTAGCAAATTTCAATTTTATTCTATTGAAATATAACGCTTCTCTATATTCCTCATAATATTCGCTAAAATAAAGCTCGAGTTCATCGGCCAATCTTTTCATTTCAGTTTCATTGAATACCATGAAATTATCTTCTTTTTCTTTAATTTCAATTTTTTTTAATATTTCTTCACATTTAGTTGTTTTTTTTACTTTATAATTAACTTTTTTAAAATTTGTTATAATTAATTGGTTCTTTCTTTTAACTTTTTCTATATGTAATAAATGCGAATTCAAGGTAAATTCATTCTCTTTTTCCCTCTTAATCATATTTTCTTTTTTTAAAAGAATTTCAACTAGTATTCGATGTAATTCTAATATTTTTTGATTTCTATTATATTGATCGTTATACAAAAAAACATTCATTTGTCTAAGATCGTAGCTGCTTTTAATTATTTTTTCAGAAATTATTATATTATCAACAAATTTATTGTTATTTTCAACAATGTTTATTTTTGTTGTTTTGAGATCAGAAGTAAATGTTTTCTCCTTTTCTTGTATAATAAATTCTTCTTTTTTATTTAAAAATTGAATAAGAATAGAATGAATTTCTAACATCTTTTGTCTCTTGTCATATTTATTTTTAGATAGAATAGCAACATTTAGTTCATTTTCATAATTTGTTTTATTCTTGTTGGCTTCTTCATGTTCTTTTGAAAAATTTTTAAACATTTTGTTTACTAATCCTTTTATAAATCCATTCATTTACTTCTGCCCCCTTTAGGAAAGTATCACTATTAACTTTCGTATTCTTTTAAGTTTATTCGTAATTGTTTTTTTATTATTACTTCAATTAAAGAGTTCTATAAACTTGTGAATTGCATTACTAACTTCATAAATCTATATTAATTCTTTTAACTTATCGATAAAATAGTCTATATCATTTTTAGTATTAAAATAGCCCAGGCTAATCCTCACAGTACCACCTTTATTCTCTGTATTTATAAAATCATGTATTAAAGGAGCACAGTGATATCCAGTTCTAACTGCAATATTGAAATCTCGATCAAATATTTGACCTAATTCATTTGGATTATAATTATCTAGATTAAATGAAACAATTCCAACATGATTATTAAGATTTTCTGGTAAATATATTTTAATGCCATCGATATATTTTAGTTTCTCTATTAAATAATTAGTTAAAAAAGATTCTTTTTCCCTAATATTGTTGATTCCAATATCAATAATCCAATCTAATGCAGAATGTAAACCAGCAATAGCAAGTATATTAGGACTGGAAGCCTCATACCTTGAAGGATACACATCAGGCATTTTTAAGTTCAACGAATCCGAACCCGTTCCACCCATAATAACTTCTTTGAGTTTCACTTTGCTATTATCTATAAATCCGCCTATACCGAAAGGACCATAAAGAGTTTTATGCCCTGCAAAAACAAAATAATCAGCCTTTATTTTCTTTACATCAATAGGTAATAAGCCTACTGATTGTGAACAATCTAAAACAATTACAGAGTTATATATCCTTGAAGCTTGAATTATCTCCTCAACAGGTAGAATAAATCCAGTAGCATTACTAACATGAGACATGAAAATAACGTCAGGAAAACTTCTTGAGAACTTTAAATTAAGTGCCGCAATGTCTAGTGTGAATGTTATTGGATCAAAGGGTATAATTTCAATATTAATATTAAATTTTTCTTTTATGTGATTTAATGGGCGCATAATAGCATTATGCTCAAATGGAGATACATAGACAGTACTAGTTTCGCGCCAATTTAAGCCTCCAATTATCTGATTTAAAGCAATTGTAGCAGACGGTGCAAAAACAACTTTTTCTGTACAATCATAGTTAATCATAGCTGCTAATTTTTCTCTTGTCTCCTTGATTAGATTACTTGCTACTCTAGCTAATTTATAAGAGCTTCTTCCCGCATTAACTCCAAAATTTCTATAGAATATATCCATATCTTCATAAACCTTATTTGGTTTTGGGAAGGTAGTTGCTGCATTATCAAAGTAAATCGTTTTTTCCATGATTTCACTTCTTTCAAAATATAAGGAATAATCCTTACATATATTTTTCTAAAAGTTTCATTAATATATTACGTTTCTCATTTGTATCCACTGCATCTGCATATTCATCAAAAACTTCTTCAATGTTACTATATAATGTTGATCCAGTTATCGTCATCTTAGAACGTTCAAATGTTTTATGCATTCTTTTATCATTTACGAAAAAGCTAATTTCATATGATTGAATGTTTTTTGTTTTTATGTCCTTTTCATAATTGGTAATTGTATTTTTAATCACTTGTATACCCTCTAAGTAGATATCAACTGTATCATCTCGCCAATCTTCAATGCTTAGCCCAGTAACAATTTTAGCCAATTTTTCTATTATAATAAAATTATTATACTTTGATATCGTAGGAATCAACCTTAATACATCGTTTGTTTTAGCATCATATAAATGCTCAATATTATCTGTATTTAATGCTTTATACCAGTTTTGTAAAGCTGTTCTAAATTCACCTTCATATTTTTTTTCGAATACTTCTTTTGTTTCTGATATCAAATAGTTCTTAGTATTTATTATAAAGCTGTCTAACTCTTTCTTAATACTTTTTATCCTGTTGAAACATTGGTCTAATTCTGTCATGTTTAAAATTGTATTTTGTAATTTATTTAATAGTAGCTCCCTTGGATTAATATCAAACTTAAGAAGTTCTTTCCTTAATAAAATAATATCAACTTCAAGGTTTTTGTCTTCATCATAAGCTGCTGTTTTACATTCTTTAGTGTACTTTGGTAAACTATATAACCAATTATGCATTGATTCAAGTATTGAGGCATACCTACTATACCCGGTACGCTTTCTAGACTTATATTCACTGAATAAATAATCTAAATCAGTAATATACTTTTCATTTTCTTTGGAACCTCTTTCTAATAATAAAAAGTATTTTTCCGGATTATCATTAATTCTGTTTATTGTATCTACCGATAATGGTACTTCTTTTTCGCCAAAGTAAATTACTATTTTGTCCAAATAATCCTTCATCTTCAATGCAACATAAATTGGAACTATTCCTGCTCTTAAGCCATACTTAAACTTTTCATTGTAAAATTTATCGTATAAATCTGAAAAGTTTTTTTTCTTTTCTTGGCTACTTAATATAAATTCTTTTATTTCATCTAGAATTTCATTCAGCTTTTCATCTACACTTTCTATGTTGTCTAATAATCCTTTTCTTTTTATAGCAACTCTAAAGATTGTTGTTTCTGGACCATTTCCTTCAGTAATAAATTCTTTCCCGCTTTCCATATCATCGAAAATGTACTGTATTATTTTATTTCTAGCTTTTAAAATAGGACTATTTATCTTGTTTTTGTTAATGAGTTCACTATTAATAATTGGCGTTTTACTAAACACCTCAAAACAGATCTCGGAAATTTTCCTGCTTAATTGATAACCTTTTTTAATATCTAAACTCTCGCCGTGAAAATCATAATAAGTACATAGTCCATTTTTTACATCATAATTGTCATATATATAATTTTCTATATCTTCTACTATGTCATTCTCAAATATTTCCAGTTCCTGTAGTGCAAGTTCATTCTCCTTAAACTCTACATCATTTTTTAAAGCTTTTATTGAAATCAATTCTCTAATTTCTTCATCTTTTAAAAAATTGTCATTGAGAATACATAGCAAAATCTTACAATCGTTTAATTCAATAAGTTTTTTTAAAGCTGTCTCTTTTTCTTCTTTAGAATAATGAATCAAATAAAGAATTATACCATCAGAATTACTTTCTAATGTTAAATCTTTTATAGTTCTAATATTTATAAACTCATTTACTGTAATAAAAACTTTTTTAAAATATCTGACCATTTCCTTTTCATCATTATATTTTTTTGGCAATTCATAGCCTAAATAAACAATACTCTCTAATACTTCCTTGACATTTATTTTACTTGAATTAAGATTTCTTCTGTCAGTAATTTTTTTTGTTACATTCAAATCACTACCTGGTAAGAATTTATAATTACCGTTGCTTTTTTTCTTTAATATTATCTGTTTATTAAGTAGCTGTGTTATAGCAGCTTCAAAAATATGATTAGTTATTCCTAATGATAATCTTAAATATAAATCTACAGGCGCAATTCGTTGGAATTCATTAACAATATAAATTACAGCGATACTTTTAATGATTTTCTTCTGGATATCGTCATTGGTTTTTAATAATGCACTATTTGTCTTTAACCAAACAACGTGAACACTCTCATTAAATACTTCTTTTTTAAATAGTATTTCGAAATAATCATAAATCAAATCTATATTTAAGAACTCAGTCTTTCCTTTGTTTGAATTAATAAAGTTAACTAAACTTCCTTTTCCATCCTTTGCTAAAAAGGTAAATAATGTTCGCTCATTCTGAGCAACTTTTTCACTTATCCTAGGAAGTACATAACTACTAATTGGATTTAAAGGAAAACAACCATCTCCAATTAAACTAGAAAAATTATCTGTATCATCAAATATAGCAGTGCCTTCACATTCATTTAAAATACTACTTATTTCATCGATGTTATCATCTTTGAATTTTTTAAAATTAATTTTATCTTTAATTATGGCATTAGCAATTAATTCATAATTTTGCTGAGATGATGAAGTAAAATATAGTTCCTTGAATCTTCCCTCAACACCTCTCCAAGCATTTATTTTTTCTTTTGGTAAATTTGCTATATAATCATTTACACTTTTATGAGTAATACAAGCTAGATGAATTTGGTTTTTACCACTTCTATTAGCTAATTCCGCGAAATCTTGAATCAATTTAATATCTCTTACAGAATTTCTTGTTACACTCGCTTCAAGAAATTTACTAAACTCATCAAATACAACAAATATCCCATTATAAATTCCTGACTCACATAACTTAAAATTTATTTCTTCAAATAATCGAATTATATCTGAATTTATTAATGGGTTAAATTCTGTTCCTGAAGTAATTTTAGGGTGAATTCCCTTGAATATTTCATACGCATTATCATCATAATTACTTATTTTTTCATTGAATACTTTAATGCTAATGCCATATTCTTTAAGCTTCTGTAAAAATGTTTTATATGTTTCAATATAATCTTTTTCCCATATCTTGATAGTTTCTAGTATCGATTCAAAATAAGTTTTTGGTCTTAAATGATTCAGATCATCACGTTCTAGTGCATCCTTAATTCCAACTAAAAATGCTTGGTTTAAGTCATAATAACTACTATTTATAATAACGGGCAATAGTTTTTTATTCTGACTCCTTATTTCCAAAATCATTTGTTTCACAGCATTATTTATGTTTCCGATTTTACTACTTAGAATCTCTATAGCTTTGTTTTCTTCAGCTTCATTTTCCATAGAAATAATGCTTAAAAGAACCAATAATAAATGAGACTTACCCTTTCCATAAGGGCCGACTAATATTGAAGCTCTATCTTTACTATCGTAGTAGATACTAGCTAAATAATATTTCAACATCTCAATTGATGAACTTGTTGGGATATATCCAGTTATTTTTGAAGATTTATTTAGATCATATTGAAGATTAATAGAATATTGGAATCCTTCATCTGCCTTTATAAAGTCTTTATAACATATCATCTCTCGTACCTCATTCCATCAATTGTGCATAATATTCGTTAATAATACCTTGCTTAGAAAATTTCTTTAGGTATACTTGATTCAATCCAGCCGTTCTATTTATACCTATATACCCAGTATTTTTTAATAAATCCAAATATTCATTTAACAGATTTCTATCTAAATTTAGTACTTTACCAGCATTACATTTATCAGTTAAAATATTTTCAATACTTATACTTTCCGTACCTTTTAAATTATCTAAAATTATATAATATACTAATAATTTATCCAATTTATCCATAGAAGGGGTTATTTTTTGAATCACTTCTTTTCCAGACTTTAAAATAGCTCTTGATAATAATCCCAATTCTGTTAATGGGCATGAAATATTATCTTCTGGATTTTTATCTTCTTTTCTATTATCAACATAAGTTTTTATTATACATTCACAATCATCAGACAATGAGCTTTCAGAAAAATTTATGTTATTGGCAAATCTATTTAGTCCATATGACATTTCATTTTTCAACTCTTCTTTTGTAAACTCATTTGAATTTATTTCATTGAAAAATAAATACCATGAAGTACAATTTTCTCTATTTGTCACTAACTTATAATGAATAAGCCATAACGAAAATATGTCCTCAAAATATGGATCCTTTTTGAAAACAATTTGTCCAAACTCATCCGTAAGGTACTGTTCTCTTTTATTATCATCACCCTTAATTTCTTCTGTAAGACCACTAGCTTGTAACCAATACCTAAGTGCTTTAACCATACTAGTGCCTATACCTAGAATGTCTGTAGCATCTTCCTTAATAAATATTCTACTATCTTTTTTAACATTTTTTATTCCCTTTCTTAGCCAACCTTCTCTGATATAAAAACTCTCGTGTGCTTTTAATCTAATCTTAACTTTTTCATCTTCCATATTTATTCCCCTCTTTTTGTCGCTAAAACTTTACGCATATAGCAGCCACCATCAAAATGATTTATACACTCGCCACATCTTACACACTTAATATCATCAATAACATATGATAAATTACTATTTTCCCTATCATTTAGTTTTCGAATTGCTATAGCATTATGATTACACACACTTTCACATGCAAGACATCCTAGGCACATCTGATACTTTGTTATCTGGCATTCTATTTTTAGTTTAGCATCTCTTATATTTTTGGTTTTAAGCAATGGTAATTTTAATATTGAAACCTTCAGCAATTTGCTTCCTTTTCGTCCTTGTAATCTTATTATTGGATTGTTTAGATTGTCCAGTATAAAAACTTCACCTAATCTCTCATTACCCAGTTCCTTTGATACTTTACCAAAAGGTTTGAATAACTCGTAAAGGTCTTCAGAAATACACCTCTTTAATTCATAATTAAAAGAATTATCTTCTGTAGCGCAGGGTTTAAAAGAAATGAATGTATTCTTACTAAACTCAACCCCATTTCCTCCTTGCCTCGCCTTCCAACTTCCCTCATCTATATATATATCTGCATCTGGTTTTCCAATTTTCTTAGCAAAATCAACTAAGAAGTTTCTCCACTCTTTATATTGATTAGGCATATATATACTAGATAAATATTGGGCCCAATTCCCATTATTAGGGCAACACCAACACCCAACCCTAGCATATCCTAATCTATATGCTTCGTTAAAATCAATACCTGTTGATAAAATATATAACCAAACATCAAAATCATACCAGTCAATAATTGGTGACATAACTTTCTGTTTTGTTATCTTAGGACTATCTGATTCTCTACCATACTTATTTCTACTAGTAGATTCGCTTCTTCTAATTCCATGAAATGTAATAATTTTATCTTTATCTTTGAAAGTAGAAGTAATTTTTCTTGTAATTGCTCCTGTCTTAAAAATAGTGCAACACCATCTCATTACCCTACTAGGAGGACCAAGTTTATTACACAAATCATAGAAATTTTTTTCTTTGTTCTTAGCTGTCAACATTGGAGTAAATCTATTATTTAATTTGAACCTTTTCAAATATTCATGAGTTAGCGGAAATTCTAATGTTGTATCACCAAAAATATGAATTATCTTAGGCTCACTTAATGCTTTCACTACTAAATCTTGAGTGGCAGTTGAGTCTTTCCCGCCACTAAATGATACAAATAATTCATCTAATTCATAACCAATAGACACTTTTTTAATAAATTCATTAGCTTCTGACACGATTAAATTAAATCTCTTTTTGTTTGCTTTAACATATTTTTGTATAGTTATATTAAAGTAGTCGTAATTATTCTGATTCTTATATTTATTTAATTGTTCAATTACACTTTTGGCATCCTTTTTCATGAGGTTTTTGAGTGAAATTTTCAATCTCACTCCATCAACTATATATCTATTCCCCGTACTATTCCAAACTGAAGAATTAATATATTTTAATGGTTCTCCAATAAGAACCTCTATAAGAAGCCTCTCCTCTGGAAATACTGGTCTTAAATCTGTGGTTAGTGGTCCTGCCTTTTCTTCACATACATCGCATTCTTCATCATATATTGGTATATTGCATGTTTTGCACCAATATATTCGAGGCTCAACACTAGTCCTTCCATGGCAAATTGGACATTCACTTGTTTCACAATCTATATTACAAATTTTACAAACATACTTAATCATGGATAATCTCCTAAATCGTATAAATTTAATAATATATTAATGAAAATATAACGCAGATACTATTAAAGTTCTTATTTGTTGAGACAAACAAAAATTGCATATTCCATTTTTTTTTTAACATATATTCATTTTACCAAATTGAAATGTGAATATAAAGCACAATATCCAATAATTCTCCATTAAATGCTAATATATTAAATATTCTCAATAGTATTAAAAACTTATTGTTCCATTTTATAAGCCAATTATTTTTTAGGCCTTAGTTATCCACTTATTTTATTATACAAGGTTAGAAGTCCCATTTTCGGGACTTCTAACCTTGAAACTTGTAGTGACCACCATAATCTATTGATTGAGCCTCTATGTATTTAGAACCAAGCTAAAAGATTTGATATGAAAATCTCATTTCCATTTAATTATCATTATTGTAGCTTAAAAACAAAGTTTTAAAACTATAATCAATTTCTTAAGATTATTTGTCCATTATTAAAACTCCCTACCTAATATTTCTTCAACAAGTATTGATATTGACATATTACGCTCTTCTGCAACCTTCCATAATTTGTTTTTAAGGGATATAGATATATTTACATTTAAGTGCTCTTTATTATCACCTTCATCTTCAGTTAATTCACCAAAAATAATTTCATATTTATCAACTGTAAGATTTTCTTGAGCCCATTCTTTTGCAGCATCCCTTGATAAATCAAATAAGATATCACCTTCCGACCATTCATTATTTCCACATCTTTCAGCATATTTTGTTCTAGCTCCACCTTGTCCATAGATAAAATACTTTCCGGACTTTGTTCTGTAAAGCGATTCTTCACAATAATTATAATCCTTAGATGGAAATTCATTATGCCATTCTCCAATTAATTTTGCAGTCTGAGTATTAAACAAAGCACCTTTAATAATTTTTTTCATGTTTTTTCACTCCAATTTTTATTTACTATCAAGTTATATTATCACGTATTTGATACCAAGTCAACTTTACATTTGATATATTATTTTATTAAATCTGTTCATTTACTATATATTTTATTACTTATATGTAGCAAACTACTAATTTTTAATTAATAAACACAAGTAATTTATTAATTTTTTGTAAACTTTTTAAGAGCATGACTATATAATTAGTAATTCAATAGTATAGTCATTTTTTTACAATATATTTATTTAAAATTTACGACTATATGATTTACTCTATTTTACATATATGCTATTCTATGTTATCCTTTTTCTAATATGAAAAGGAGGTTAGAAATGAATATTAATTCTAATTTAGATCTTAACAAAGTGGCTTTAGATAATCTTTTAAGAAATAATAAAAAAGTAAGTATTTATGGATTTGGGTTTCATGAAATTAGAGAGGTCTCGATTATTCTTAATGAAATCGGAATTGAAAAATCAATTTTATTCTACAAAGAAAGAATTAAAAAAAATGAAGAGAAAATTAAAAATTATTTGGAAACGATGTCTATTAAAAAAATTTTATTAAAAAACATTAATAGCAAAGTGGCAGAAAAAGAAGCAGAAAATGAAATTATGGATTTAAATATTAAATGTTTGATTCAGGAACGACAAGAAGATAAAAATAGTTTTATAATTAAAAAGTTAACTAAAAATCCAAATTATTTTAATATTTAATATTTATTTACATATTTCAAATATCATACATTTCCAATTAAGCTGCCTTTAAATCGTTCTGATATCTTTATTATTAAATATTTACTAAATTTAATGTTTTATAATATTTTTTTCTAACTTTGTGATATAATAGTAAAGAGCTGTATAACTTTAAAGTTGGTTTATATGGTTAAAGAATTCTCATAGAAAGTGCCTCTGCTAAGGGTGCTTTCTTACTTTTTTGTATCATTTCTATTTTTCTCGTTATATCATGATTGTCATAATTATTATTACAATAAACTATAAACTTGAATCCCCAACACCAGAACGTTCACTACCAAATGACTTATTACCTATTTGTATTAATTGTAATCCAATTGCTTCAAAATAATATTTTTTATATACATCGGTAATGGTATACGGTTCACACTCCATTTCTTTTCCATCATTCAACTTTTTAAGAATTTCCTTAGTAATTACTGCTTCATTTATCATTTGCTCGTAATAACTTACAATTAATTTTTTAGATCCATTCTTGAATGATATAAAATAATTAAATTTATTTGAAACTGAATCACTATGATTTATTAAGTCATAGTGATTTTGTAATGCCCATTTATTAAATGTGACTACCCTACTTTTTATATGTTGGTCAGCACTTAGTGGCAATTTATTGATAATAAATCTTTCTACTATAGCAAAATTTATTCCTGCAGTAGCAAGATGAAAGTGAAATATATTTTTTTCTGAATTGTTATCCCTATATTTTAATTCTGTAATTAGACCCCAATTTACAGCGCTTGATAAGTACCCTAATCCAATCTTTTCTCCTACCCTCTCCTCTAATATATCTCTATCTACTACCATGTATTTAGCAATTGTCTTTGTTATCAAGGACATATAATATATTTGATCCTGATTTAATCTTGATCTAAATAAATTCTCTATTTCATAGTTTGTTAAACTATAATCTCTAAGTGGTTTTACCATATTTATTCTCTCCCATTAATATAAATTCTTGTTACGTCATCTCTCTCATGTCCTAAAAGCTTGGACACATTTTTTCTAGCCTCTAATTCAGACATCCCTAATTTAATATCTTCTTTATATGCTAAAGAGGCCCTAGTGTGGCGTAATCCATGAAAAGTCATATTGATATTTCTATCAGGATCTATACAATATTCCCTATTTCTATCAATCCAGTTTTGGATCTCCTTTATGACTATATGTGTTTTTTCATCCTGATTTACAAAAAGCTTTTGACCCCTATTTACATTTTGTATTATGTCTTCCAATACTTTTCTTGCTTTAATAGGTAATTCAATTGTTCTTTCCTTACCTCCCTTTCCTTTTATAGTTATCCTTCCATTTCTTAATGCTGCTTCTGCGATAGCCCTATCAATACGAAATACCTCATGGATTCGAAATCCTAGATATCTAGATAATTCCATAGCATTTGCAACTCTTTCAAATCCTTGCTCTCTTGCTAACTTTATCATTTTTTCAAATTCGTTTTGACTCCAGGTTCTATCCACACCTCCAAATACACGTTTTTCTAAATTATATTTTTCATTTTTTGATAAAGTATTTCTTGGATTATCAACATGATCTAAAAAATATCTTATTGCAGATAAATCCGTTTTTATTGTACTCGCAGATAACCCCTTGCTTTGCATTAAATCTATATACGCTTCAATGTGTTTATCAGAAATATTTGCAAATCTTTGTATTTTATAAACTTCTGCAAGAAATAAGGAAAACCGCTTTGCTGCCTCATAATATCTCCCCCTTGTCTTAAAACTACCTTGTCGTGTGTGTTTAGCTATCTTACTAATTTGAGCTTCAAGATTATCATAAATATTTTTTGTTTTATCATCCAAAATATATACCTCCTCTAATGACTTTGATTTACCATTTCTGCTAAATTTCTTTTTCTTAAGGTTCCAAACACCTGTAATCACAAGCTTTTACCACCCTTTTTTAGGTCTGTCTCTATCTTATTTGTAGGGTACTAATCAGTTTACCTTAAATAAATATTATTTAATTGTTTAGCGTATTGCCTGTTTAGTAATATTGCCATACCCCTATAATTAGAGTGGTTTGCACCTATGGCATCTGTCTTAACATTATTGTTAACCTAATAGGCGGCATAGAGCTTATTAATTAGATAAATTGTCTCTGCCAGACAGTTGTTTTTTGTGACTGTTCTTGTCATCATTTTTTTACTATAAATTTTAGCTGGGTAACTTTTACCTCGTAACGCCTGTACTGCACTTTGCAGCTTTCATATTTTTTGAGATTCTATATTTTGTAAAAATAAAAAATAGCCTTTACCCAAAAGTTTTAAAAAATGAAGTATTCTTCACTTTTTAAAACTCTCAGATATGAAGCCATTTGTAAAAATCCTTTTATTTGTTTTAGTCCTAATTTAACTATTAGTTTAAAAGCACTCTAATTATTGTAAACTTATTTATATAAATTAGCTGTTTCGCTTTTTTATATATTACGCTAAGAATTCATAATTTCTATCAACTCTTAACTAACAATAATTATTTATAATAATGCTTTTAAACTCATCCCTAAATATTATTTTAAAAAATAAAAAACCTTAGAGTAAATTATAAATGTTTATATTCTATAAACGTAAATATAACTGATTCATTAGGTTTCTGTAAAAATCCTCTTATTTGTTTAAATATTATAAATTGTATAAATCCTTTAATCATTACATTTGATAAAAAAGTGAGTTTGCATAAATCCACTGTGTAAAATAAATTCAACAGCTTAATGTATATTACTTATTACAATAAAATTATATCATACTAATTATAAAATCCAAACAATTTTTTCCCTTGCTTATTAATTATATTACAGTACTTATATTTGCCTATTAAAATATCCTAGTTTATATAATAGAATACTCTCTATCATTAATTACAAACTTCAAAATATCCGGCATCATATTAATTTCTTAATTTTGAATTAAACAACCTTTAGCCTATGTAGATAATGGCAGATTACCAACTGGTTATCTGCCATAGATTCACATATTCAATATATCATCTAACGAACATTTTACTTCATCGTCACTTTTACTTTCATCATTAACTTCCTTATGAAATACTCCAAAACATTCTTTTACATATTCTCTTATATCATCCTTAATTTCAGGTGTAAGGTTAGTTTTTGAATTCATATCCTTCTTAATCAGAAATTTTATAAACTCCGAAAACTTGCCTTTATCAGATGTATACTCTAGTAATTCAAATTCTTTAGATGTAAAACTTATTGATTTTATTTTTCTATTGCAATTAATCATGGAATTTCATCCTTCCTATATTATGGAAGTAGTTAGCATTTGCGAATTGAGCATCCGCCAACAATTGTACATTCTTTAGCTGTTTTTCTATATTTTTTAATAGGAATATGCCACCTCCACCCATAAGTACTATACTATTTACAATCCTAACTGGGTATTCTGTTTTTATATTTCTAGTAAATTCGCTTACATAATCATCTATAGTTTCTTCAAGGAAATTAATGTTATATGACTCTCCATCAATAAAGATCTTTTTTTTCAACAATATATCAGCCATATCATTAATTGAATAATTCACTTCATATTTATTATTTAATATCTGCGCTAAACTTGCGTATAACTTTAGCATACCCGATGTATAGGTACTGTACTTTTCCAGCTTCATTCCTTTAAAATAGCTCACATCAACAGTCATTCCCCCTATATCAATAACTAATGTGTTTTCTTCTTTATATTGATCAGGGTTGGTAAATACTAATCCAGCTGATTGAGGGAATACTTCTACTCTCCTTATACATATTGATTTCCTTATGCTGTTAATAATAATATTTTTTTGGCCATAACTCATTAATACATTCTTGAATTCATCCTTTTGTTTACTATAGTACCCAATAGGCAAGCCCACAACTATATCAGCTTCTACTATAGGATATTCTGTACTCTTTCCAATTGCAGTGTATGTACATACCTTTGTTACTTCACTTGTGATTTTATTAATATCTACTTCTTGTTTTCCTTGTGAATTTCCAACTATGTAGCAACTATTATCCAGTAATACTTTTACTGTATCTTTATTAAAATCAATTTCCTTGGTGGTAGAATAAAAATAGTACAATAGAAATTGAGAAAGTTCCTGATAAGTATTACAATAAAAATAATAGATGGAGGGACTTAATCATGAGAAAACAACAC
>Ga0209125_1001062_pt1 | contig 28937 bp, 21 predicted proteins | sample BarGraIncub1131A_FD_184503 | JGI IMG/M metagenome (GOLD analysis project Ga0209125, IMG submission 184503) | Arctic peat soil microbial communities from Barrow, Alaska - Barrow Graham LP Incubations 11-31A (SPAdes) (version 2) | ecosystem: Environmental > Terrestrial > Soil > Wetlands > Peat... | reverse complement strand
TTTTTGCCGGATCCTTTTTTCCTTCTGCAGTCATCGCGGAGTGCCTCCCTCGGCAAAAAGTCTACGATATGTCGGTGTATTTTCCAGTTTAACCTTACCCTCGACAAATAACAAGGTGAAGCATACACGCTGCCCTCTACGGGAATATATACGGATCAGGCCTGCCTCTGCGAAAACATCCAAAACGCGGCCCAGTGCAAACCCATGAAGCGAAATTCCGTAATTAGCCGATACAAACAGGGACATAAGTCTCAAATCACACAGGGTAATCTCATCGGCGCACCGCGTACGAAGGAATTGATAAATTTTTTTAAAATCTTCCTTCTCCGGAAGAAGTTTTTCGAGTCCAACCTTCGAAAGGACAGCCAGCTGCTTAATGGGAAGTTGATTCTCATAAAGCTTTTCAATGACATCGGGTGTGTCGTAGAGAAGTCTGCCCGACTTCGGGAAATGCATGTCAACCACATGCATGGACAGCGACTCACGGCTCTTCCATACAGAAATCACGAGTCCGAAAACAACATCCACAACGCTTCCCTGACTAAACAGTTCTTCAAGATGACCCATCCCAAAGGCTATTCCATCAAATTTACTATCCTCACCTTCCGGTCCCGGAATGGAAAAACGCAGCTTTAAATGTTTACCCTTACTGCATCCGGTCGTCTGCACGATCCGGCAGTTTCTGGCCAGAAACCGGGGTTCCCGGTTACCTTCGCCAAACGGCGCAAGTTCCGCAATCTCGCGGCAGGTCTCCAGGGTAAGGTCCCCGGCGGCAAGATAAGCATCGACCTCCACAGAAGGCTCATAAGGTTCATCCGTATTCTGCAGTTCATAGTCCTCCAGGCATTTGGCAAATTGAGCGAACTGTTTAACAGACACCGAAACACCGGCGGCCTTTGGATGTCCGCCAAACTGCTCCGTAAACTCCTGGGCAAAAAGAATCGCCTCAAGGATATTGTATCCTTCACATGCCCTCGCCGATCCTTTCAAGGTACCTGGCTGGCCGGAAGCTTCCGTAAAAACAATAGCCGGCCGGTTATAACGCGATACAAGACGCGAAGCGACAATGCCGATAACGCCCGGATGCCAGTCTTTTCCACGTACAAGAATCGGACCTGTCTGTGTGTGCACGACCGGTGTCCCCTCTTCGGGATTTTCCAGAAGTGCAACAGCCTCGTCCAAAATGGCCAGTTCGATTTCCTGCCTGCGTGTATTTTCCTGGGATAAAGTCTCGGCAAGCCTGCCCGCCTCTTCTTCATCATCCGTCATCAAAAGCTCAACCGCACGGGAAGCATCCCCCATACGCCCCGCGGCATTTATACGCGGAATCAGCAAAAAGCTGACGGATGTCGTCGTCATTTTCTGATCATTCTGGTGTGACACGGCATAAAGCGCTCTTACACCAGCCCGTTTCATCTGTGACAAAAGGATCATGCCCTCTTTGACCAGCAACCGGTTCTCATCGAGAATCGGCACTACATCAGCAATCGTACCGAGTGCCGCAAGATCCAAATACGCACGCCAGTCTTCCGGCTTGGTCAATGGAGCTAGTTCTGCACAAAGAGCCTGAACAAGCTTAAGTGCAACGCCCACCCCCGACAACTGTGAAAAAGGATACAGACTATCCGCTCGCTTAGCATTCAGAACCGCATACGCAGCAGGAAGTATGGGCTTAACCTCATGATGATCCGTAATAATCACGTCGATTCCTGAGCGGTTGAGGGAATCAACCTCGTCAATATTCGAAACCCCGCAGTCCACAGTAATAACCAGGGACGGCTTTTCCCCGAGAATTCTTGAAAAAAGCGCTTCCGACATACCATAGCCCTCAGAAAGACGGTCCGGAATAATATAAGAACAGTCAGCTCCTGTCTTTTTCAAAAAAAGCACTAGAAGCGCTGTAGACGTTATACCGTCGGCATCATAATCGCCGTACACAAGAATTTTTTCTTTTTGAGCAATCGCACGGGACACACGCAAACAGGCACGTTCCATATCCGGAAAAAGTGCGGGGTTATGCCATCCGGTGCGGTTATCGGACAAAAATGCCCTTCTCTCCTCACTATCTGTGATTCCTCTCGAAAAGAGAAGCTTCTGAGCAAGCGGCAGGCCCTCATCTTCCTTTGAAAAAGGAAGCGGCAAATTCCATTTTTTCTCAATAAGTATCAAAATATATCCTTTCCGGGCGAGCCCAGATAACGATTGCAGACAGGGAAAAAAAGCAGCAAAAACGAAAAAACGATTGGAAAGAAAAAAACCCGATGCAAATGCATCGGGTCCTTACCAGTCAATTTGCAAAATCAGCGCTTGCGCTTTCTGGCAGCTTCTGACTTCTTCTTACGTCTTACGCTCGGTTTCTCGTAATGTTCTCTTTTACGAACCTCAGCAAGAACTCCAGATCTTGCGCAAGAGCGCTTAAAACGGCGCAACGCACTATCAAGGGACTCGTTTTCCTTAATTCTGATTTCTGACACTTTTATCCCTCCCCTCGTGCGTTAAACTTATGAGTAAAAAACAACATACCCGTCACTTCTTATAACTCATAACGTTGGTATTATACCTGTATTTAACAGACACGTCAAGCAAACACAAGGTGCTATTCCGGTTGTTTTTCGGGATGCAAATCAATAAATTTTTACCAAAATGCAATTTTCTCTTGCTCAAATTGCATTTCTTGTGTACACTCTTTTTGAGTAAGGGTGCTTTCTAGATCTCCCTTGCTGATGACGGAATGCTTATATGCATAATTTATCAGAGGCAATGAAGTCACTGTAGTTATGATAACACACGCTTGTGTTTTCTAACGAGAGTGACTTTTTTATTGGGAGGAAATACTATGAACGCCGATATTGCATGGTTATTAACAGCGTCAGCACTTGTGTTTTTTATGACTCCCGGCCTTGCGTTTTTTTACGGCGGACTTGTGAAACGCAAAAACGTTATCAATACAATGATGTCAAGTGTCTTCATCATGGGAATAGCTTCAGTCATGTGGGTGCTTGTAGGCTATTCTCTATCTTTCAGCGGAGATGTCGGAGGAATTATCGGCAATTTCAAATGGCTTGGTCTGAATAATTTTGGTGCTGAGCCAGGACCTTGGAATCCGACCGTACCGAATCTCGTTTTTGCGATTTTCCAGATGATGTTTGCCATTATTACCCCGGCGGTTATTTGCGGCGCCGTTGTGGAGCGTATGCGTTTTTCTGCGATGGCCGTCTTTGTAACAGTCTGGTCTCTTCTTGTTTATTATCCCCTGGCTCATATGGTCTGGGGAGGCGGCTTGATTTCCCAGCTGGGAGCTGTCGACTTTGCAGGCGGATATGTAGTCGAAATCAATTCCGGCGTATCAGCACTGGTTGCAGCCATTGTTGTCGGTACACGAAAGCATCATGGCAAAATCACCTACCATCCGCATAATATACCATTTGTATTTCTGGGGGCATCTATTCTGTGGTTCGGCTGGTTTGGATTTAATGCCGGAAGTGCGGGCGGAGCCAATTTCCTGGCGGCCCACTCTTTCATGACAACAAATACGTCTGCTGCAACTGCGCTTCTCGTCTGGATGCTGATTGAAAAAATACATAACAACAAACCAACCCTTGTCGGTGCGTCGACAGGTCTGGTTATCGGGCTGGTTGCAATCACACCAGGCGCCGGTTTTGTACCAATCTGGGCTTCAATTATTATCGGTGCCTGTGCAAGCATCATCTGCTATCTCTTTATCACCAGGATCAAACCCCGACTTCGTCATGATGACTCACTTGACGTCTTCATCTGCCACGGCATCAGCGGTATCTGGGGATGCCTGGCAACCGGCATTTTTGCGCTGACTTCCATAAATAGTGTTGCAAAATGGAACGGTTTAGCTTATGGTGAAACTGCGCTCTTCCTCCGACAGCTGGCAGCAGTCGGCATCACCGTTGTTGTCGCCGTAGCAGGCACCCTCATTTCATTAGGTGCAGCCAGGCTGGTTACAGGAAGATTGCGTGTGCCTGTTGCGTCAGAAGATATTGGACTGGATATTGCAGAACACGGTGAAAATGCATATCCTTCTTATCTGGGATTAGATTAGTTCAAGGGGGAACTATTTTATGAAAAGAATCGAAACCGTTATCCGGCCTGAAAAACTCGAATCACTCAAAGAAGCTTTGAATCTGATTCAAATCAGGGGGATAACAATAACACCGGTATTAGGATGCGGAAATCAGCTCGGCTGGAAAGAATCCGTCCGCGGGAACGACACTGTGCTTACTATACTGCCCAAGATTATGTTGATTTTAGTCATTGCGGACGACAAGCTGGAAGAAACAATAGATACGATAATTGAAGTGGCACAAACCGGAGAGGTAGGGGACGGCAAAATATTTGTAAGTGATATTGAAGAATGTATTAGAATACGAACCGGAGAACGCGGCGAAATAGCGATCTAATTATTATTTTATATTTTGAATATAGACTCCTGTGCTTCCCGCACAGAATGACAAAATGAAATTACACACACAGAACCTGCTCGGAGGCAATGGAGCCACTGTAATCTGTTCATGCAGCATATGCGCATGACAGGACACGGTGGTTTTTTATTTGGAGACTAACTATATGAAGTCAAGAGATGAACCGGATGAATGAGAGCTAAGTCAGTGAATCATGAACCTTGAAAATCAGCGCATGCGAAAATAGACAGTAAGAACCGCCTTGGTCGGGATATTGGATCAAATAGTTCGGTTAGGACTGAGGCACAAAAGCTCTGTTGGTTTGCAGCATGTGGAATATAACGCGTACAAGTTTTTTCCCGACATGGCTAAGAGCCACGTTGAAATGCTTGCCTTCCTGACGCTTTTTAAGCAGATAGTCGTGGAAAGTTCTGTCTCGCATGGCTACCAGTCGCGCGGCCTGCAGGACAGCCCACCGCAAGTAAGTTGAGCCACGCTTGACCATGGGTGTCTGGCTGGCATTGAACTTACCTGACTGAAAAGTGGAGGGTTCCATCCCCGCAAAAGCGAGCAATTGAGCCGGCGTCTGAAAACGTTCAATGTCACCGATCTCTGCCAGAATAATACCTGCTAAGGTATAGCCAATGCCAGGAATCGTCAACAGCGGTGACTCGACAGCTTCGACAGCTGCTCTGATCCGGCTGTCCAGCAGATCCAGCTCAATCTGAATGTTCTGAATCAGGCGGATGGTCTGCTGCAGCTCAAAGGCCATAGCAGGGCTGTTGGAACCGATTGAATCGGCTGCTGCCTGGCGGATAGTCAGTGTCTTCTCCCGACCGTATTTGCCACGAGAGCCAGCGGACAGGATGTTTGTCAGACGATCGATCCGGCAATGAGCAATCGCCTGCGGGTTAGGCAATTCCAGCAACAGATGGTAAACGGACTTCTGGTTGGTCGACCAGACCAAGGCGGCCAGTTCCGGAAAGATGACATCAAGCAACCTGGTCAGGGAAATCCGGAGTTTACTCCGGTGTTCAATCAGGCGAGACCGGCTGCGGGTGAAGACTTTGAGCTCTTCGATATGGTAAGATACAGAGGCGTGAGGGCTTGCGTCTGATGTCAGGAGCATGGCTGCGATGAATCGAGCATCTGCCTTATCTGTCTTGGTCTTTCGAAGAGTCTGGGACTTGCGAAACAGGTTAACGCTCAAAGGATTCAGTACAACAGGCTCAAATCCGTTGCCACGGAGGAAAGCCACTAGATTGGTGCTATAATGCCCGGTCGACTCAAGTCCTGCACGCACTTCATCTCGTGATTTTTCCTGCAACGCTTTTTGGATAGCAGCGAGCAACTCATCAAATCCCTTGCGATTGTTGGCGAAAGTGAAAGCATCTCTCAGCACTTCGCCGTCTGGACCCAGGATACAGCAGTCATGCTTATCCTTGGCCACGTCGATACCAACATAGATCATGAAATCATCCCCTTCTCGATAAACTTGACGCTGTTTGTGTTCCACAGACTGTTTTGCCGATGTAGCCTTGCTCGAAATAAAACGTCATGCGTTATCTAACTCATCAACAATTGGGCAAAATGCTGTGGTTGTAGCCTCCAGAATAATCGTCTAGCGATAGGATGATAAACCAATCCACAGCGTCTGCTCGCATTATACAAACAACATCAAAAGAAAGGTAAATATAATGCTTTTGCATTATACAAGGATGATTTATGAACTCAGGTGATATTACATGGATATTGATCTCGTCTGCACTTGTACTTTTCATGACCCCGGGACTCGCTTTTTTCTACGGCGGCCTGGTTAAAAGAAAAAATGTTATTAACACTATGATGATCTGTGTCTTCATAATGGGAATGGCGTCCATTATGTGGGTACTTTTCGGATATTCCCTGTCCTTTTCAGGGGATATAGGCGGAATCATCGGAAATCTCAATTGGTTCGGCCTGAACGGCGTCGGAGGAGCAGCGGGTCCATGGCTTCCTACAGTGCCCAACCTTGCTTTTGCTATATTCCAGATGATGTTTGCGATTATCACACCTGCACTTATTACAGGTTCTGTTGTGGAGCGGATGCGGTTCTCTTCGCTGGCGGTATTCGTTACCATCTGGTCCGTTCTTGTATATTATCCGTTGGCCCACATGGTCTGGGGCGGCGGGCTCCTCGCCCAACTTGGAGCTGTTGATTTTGCAGGCGGCAATGTCGTTCATATCAGTTCAGGTGTCTCAGCACTCGTTGTAGCTCTGGTAATCGGAAGCCGCAAGCATCATGGCAAAATCACATATCACCCGCACAATATCCCATTTGTATTTCTTGGAGCAGCAATTCTGTGGTTCGGATGGTTCGGATTTAATGCAGGAAGTGCAGGTGCGGCTAATGAACTTGCCGTATATGCTTTCATGACAACAAATACATCCGCTGCTGCTGCCCTCCTTTCCTGGATGCTTATAGAAAAAATCCATAACGGCAAACCCACTCTCGTCGGAGCTTCGACAGGACTGGTTATCGGATTGGTTGCCATCACGCCGGGTGCCGGTTTCGTCCCGATCTGGGCATCCATCATTATCGGTGCTCTTGTCAGTCCTATCTGTTATTTCTTCATCACCGTAGTAAAGCCCAAATTCGGGTATGATGACTCACTCGATGCATTCGGGTGTCATGGAATCGGCGGCATATGGGGAAGCATTGCAACCGGCATTTTTGCGATGACATCCATCAACGGTGCTGCAAAATGGAACGGCCTTGCCTTTGGTGAGACAGCACTCTTCTGGCGTCAGTCAGTGGCCGTCGGCATAACAATTGTCATTTCTGTTGCCGGCACCTTCATAGCTCTTGCAGTTGCAAAGCTCTTTACCCGCAATCTTCGTGTCCCATACACATCAGAAGATATCGGACTGGATATTGCCGAGCATGGTGAAAACGCATATCCCTCTTATCTGGGATTGGATTAACTAAGGAGGACTTTACTCATGAAAAAAATAGAAACCATAATACGGCCTGAAAAACTGGAAGCGCTTAAAGAAGCCCTGAACCGCATCCAAATCAGAGGTATCACGATTGTGCCCGTTATGGGCTGCGGGAATCAGTTGGGATGGACAGAATCCGTCCGCGGCAGCGACACACTTCTGACCGTGCTTCCAAAAATTATGCTGATACTTATAATCACAGACGAAAAAATCGAAGAAACCATAGCTGCAATTATCAACGAGGCGCAGACCGGAGAAGTAGGCGACGGAAAAATCTTCATAAGCGAAATTTCGGATTGTATCCGGATCCGCACCGGGGAACGCGGCGAAGGAGCGGTCTAAACAGCACGGATACTGTTTTCTCGCTCCCCCTGTCCTCGGGTGAGTGGAACTGTTACTTTCGCTCCCCTGTCCTCGGCCTTCGGCCTGCGTAAGGTCGCTCAAGTGACGGATCCACTCACTGCATGGCACCCTGCGGGTGCAAGGAAATTATCTTTGCGGCTTACGCCCTGCGTAAGGTCGCTCAAAAAAAGTATCCGTGCTTTGCATAGGCGCTTCGCGCCGCGGAATATATTTTTACTGATTCCCTTATTTCACAAGTATTGTTGAAACTCAAAATAATTCAAACGCCTTTGCAGTCGAATCTGCAAAGGCGTTTGTTCTTGATAATCATTTCCTTAGCACCCGCAGGGTGCCGCACAGTGAGCGTACCTGTTACTCAAGCGACCTTACGCAGGCGTAAGCCGTAAAGATAATTTCCTTGCACCCGCAGGGTGCCACGCAGTGAGCGGGCCTGTTACTTGAGCGACCTTACGCAGGGCGAAGCCCGAGGACAGGGGAGCGAAAGTAACAGGTCTGCTCACCCGCCTATAAGGTGAAAGTGCACGTGCATGACGGTTTGTCCGCCCTCTGTACGACAGTTGTTGATCAGGCGGAACCCGGACTCGACACCGGTAATGCGGGCTACTTCGGGAATAGCCTTAAGAACCGCTGTCATGGCCTTCTGACCCTCTTCCGACGCAGATAGATCAAGGATGTCGTCAAAGTGCCTTTTCGGCATTATGAGGATGTGAACAGGGGTGATTGGCTTTACGTCTTTGAAGCAGATGACCTCATCGTCTTCGTACACGATGGCGGATGGGATTTCTTTGTTGGCTATCATGCAAAAAATACACATTACTTTCATCTCCTTTTCTGATCAGAAACTTAGACGCCAAGCTGCGTCTTGATTGTACTTCGGGCAGCAGCAAGTGCATCCGGTAGCTTTACAGCATCTCTTCCGCCTGCCTGCGCCATATCTGGACGTCCGCCGCCGCCGCCGCCGGCTGCTTTAGCCACCTCGCGGATGATGCTGCCGGAATGAATCCCTTTAGATATTGCCGCAGATGTTGCCATCGCAACAAAGAGCAGTTTACCGTCTTTTTCAGCTGCCAGAAGAACAACTCCCGCATCAAAGCGGTCGCGTACCTGGTCGGCTGTTATACGAAGGGCATCTGCGTCCTCGGTTTCTACCGAAGCAACTACCACGGATACGCCATTGATTACATCTGCTTTGTCTGCCAACTCTTCCGCGATTCCCGCTGATTTCTGTTCCTGCATGAGGGAGAGTTCTTTTTCGAGATTCTTCACGTCGGCCATTGCAGCACGGATTCTGCGGACCAGCTGATCCTGTGTGGTTTTCAGGGATGCACAGGCAGCATCGAGGGTTTCCTGTGCGCTCCTGGCAAGCGTATAGGATACAGCGCCGGTGACGGCTTCGATACGTCGGATTCCTGATGCGACGCCGGTCTCAGAAAGGATTCTGATCTGACATGCCTGACTTGTGTGGGTCAGATGCGTCCCGCCGCAGAATTCCCGGGAGTATGGATTTTCCGTATCCCCGATTGTCACAACACGAACTTCCTCTCCGTATTTTTCACCGAAAAGGGCCATGGCTCCAAGCTTTCTGGCTTCTTCAATCTTCATAACACGCGTGTAAACAGGCATATCCGCAAACACGACTTCGTTAACCATATCCTCGACCTGATGGAGTTCATCCTCCGTCATCGGCTGAAAATGCGTAAAGTCGAAACGCAGACGATCAGCGGATACAAGAGAACCTGACTGCTCAACGTGATCGCCAAGAACCGTACGAAGTGCTTTTTGAAGAATATGCGTCGATGTGTGATTACGGGCGATGGACATGCGATGGCTTCCGCTTATACGCATACCCAATTCCTGCCCGGCACGAAGTGCACCTTCATTTACCGTAATACTGTGCAGGAACTTGCCGGCAGCATCTTTTTCAACAGATGTCACATGTGCAGAAAAACCCTGGGTCATAACGACACCCACATCTGTCATCTGCCCGCCGGATGTTGCATAGAATGGCGTCCGGTCAAAAATTGCAATGACTTTATCCCCTGCAAAAGCTTCCGGCACCATCTGCAGAGTGTTCTCTTCATCTTCTTTCAAAAGATATAAAAGCTTACCTGTAACGGATTGCTGTTCATAACCGACAAATTCCGTAGCGGACGTATCCTGCAAAAGTTCGGCCGGCAGTTCCTTGCCGCCCCATGCAGTGCCTGTCTTGGCTTTGGTTGCAGCGCGGGCAGCCTCCCGCTGCGTTTTCATCGCAGTCTGGAACCCTGCCTCGTCTATAGTGAGGCCTTCATCCTGTGCAATTTCGCGCGTCAGATCGAGAGGGAAGCCAAATGTATCATGCAGACGGAACACCTGCCCGCCGGCAAGGGTCGTAAGACCCTTTTCCTTAGTCTCTGTAATGTAACCGTTAAGAATATCCGTACCCTGCTCGACCGTACGCAGGAACGCTTCTTCTTCCTTACGGATAACAGTCATTATATACGTCTGCTTTTCAAGGAGTACCGGATAGGCCTCTTTGTTGAGTTCGACGACTACCGCAGCAATTTCCGTGAGAAAAAGATCCTTGATGCCAAGCAAACGGCCGTACCGGGAAGCGCGGCGAAGCAGACGGCGGAGTACGTATCCGCGTCCTTCATTGGACGGAAGAACACCGTCGGAAATCATCATAGTAGTTGAACGGACGTGATCAGTGATTACACGGATAGCAATATCGGTCTTAGGGTCCTTTCCGTAGTCGACATGAGCCTTTTCACAGACCGTATCAAGTATTTTGCGGATTGTGTCCACTTCGAAAAGATTATCCACATTCTGCATAATACAGGCAAAACGCTCGAGTCCCGCTCCGGTATCAATGTTTTTCTTGGCAAGAGGCGTATAAGTACCGTCTTCCTCACGATTAAACTGTGTGAAAACCAGGTTCCAGAATTCAATATACCGGTCGCATTCACAGCCAACCTTACAATCAGAAGAACCACAGCCGTATTCGACGCCGCGGTCATAATAAATTTCGGAACAGGGGCCGCAGGGTCCCGTGCCATGCTCCCAGAAATTATCCGCTTTACCCAGACGGGTAAGATGATCCTCCGGAACACCGACGACATCGCGCCAGATACCATAAGCCTCATCATCCTCTATATAGACAGAAGGATACAGACGGTCAGCCGGCATCTTCAGGACTTCGGTACAGAATTCCCACGCCCACGGAATTATTTCCTTCTTAAAATAATCGCCGAAGGAGAAATTACCGAGCATTTCAAAATATGTACCGTGACGCGCGGTGTGTCCGACACGCTCAATATCCGGTGTGCGGATGCACTTCTGGCATGTCGTCACGCGAAGTGACGGCGGCGTCTGTGCTCCCGTAAAATACGGCTTCAGGGGTGTCATGCCGGCATTAACCAGCAGAATCGAAGGGTCATTATCAGGTACCAGTGAAAATGACGGCAGACGCAGATGCCCTTTTGATTCAAAAAATGACAGATACTTTTCGCGAATTTCATTTAGTCCAAGAGGTTCCATGAAATAATTCTCCTATTTCCTTGCCCAATCTGAAAAAAGACCTCAGAATCGGCTCAAACGCGAGCAAAACAGAGGTTTTTTGCGGGCATGCATTAACTTATTGATTTTACATGAAAAGGGAGGAAAAGGGAATATGTTTTCGGCTCTTGTCTGACGCCGGCGAAAGTCGTCCGAAAACATTCCCCTGTTTTTCCAGTAACTGCATTATTTCGAAAGTGATTGGGCGCTCTTCATTATTTCATTTCATTGCAGATCTTCTCTACAATCCCCGGATCGGTCTGACGATCCAGAAGCGGCCCGCCGCTCTTGAGAATCGTATTTTTTTCGTGATATGTGGGTTTCGGCTCGCGATAGATGACGCCGATCGGAATGCGGTCTCCGAACTCCAGTGCCTTTTCAAATGCAGCAAGCTTTTGGGTCGGGTCATATGTGCTGTCCAGCTCATAGACACGTTTGCTGTAATATGCAAAAGTGTTGACCTTGTTGAAGCTTACACAAGGCTGAAGAATATCAACTAATGCGTAACCTTTGTACTCGATCGCCTGTTTCATAATGGAAATCAGGTGTTCTTTGCTGCCGCTGAAACCACGCGCGACAAATCCTGCACCGGCGGCAATAGCCATAAGCGGAGGATTGAGCGGTGTATTGATGCTTCCGGTTACCTGCACGGGCGTCACGAGACCCTCGATCGAGGTTGGCGAGGCCTGACCTTTGGTAAGTCCGTATATCTGATTGTCATGGACAAAATGAGTTATGTCGACATTTCTGCGAATGTTATGAATAAAGTGGTTGCCGCCCTCTCCATAGGAATCCCCCTCGCCCGTGTTCACAATCACCGTCAATTTTTCGTTGGCGATCTTTGCTGCAACAGCAGCAGGAAGGGATCTTCCATGCAGTCCGCAGAAGTTGTTGGCGCTTATATACTGCGGCGTTTTGGCCGCCTGGCCGATGCCGGCCACCATCAGTACTTCATAGGGATCTTTTCCGAGCTGTTCAAGTGCCGTTTTGAGGCACTCGAGGATACTGAAGTTACCGCAGCCAGGACACCATGCCGGTTCATATGTTAAAAAAGAAGTGGTACCCATACTCATACCCCCTTCACGAGTCTGTCAGTAATTTCCTCGCCGGAAATCTGACGGCCGTCGTATTTTAAGATGCTCGATGTGCAGACAATACCCGTGTATTCACGGATGAGTCCCGCGAGCTGACCGGTTGCATTCTGTTCAATATTGATTATTTTCCCGGCTGAAACTGACTTTTCCAGAAGGAGCGCTGTCGGAAGGGGGAACACATCCCCAAATACGAGCGCTGCGAATTTATCGGGCGTGTACTCATTGAGGACTTTCACGGCTTCCGCAATCGGACCATAGGTCGATCCCCACCCGACAAGAAGTGTGTCATATTTCTGCGGTCCCAAAAATTCGGGTTCCTGTAGTTCAGCGCCAAGCTTTTTAAGCTTTTTCATACGCTTATCCATCATACGGATACGGACATCTGCTGCTTCCGTAATCCGGCCGAATTCGTCATGTTCATCACTGTCCGCTGTCACAAAATTCGAAGATTTGCCCGGAATAAGACGCGGTGAAATGCCGTCGTCCGTATAGCGGTAGCGCAAATATTCATCTTCGCCTTCATATACGGAAGCAGGCCGGGCAACAGTGATTTGGCTTAAGTCAAAAGGCCTGACCGTTGCAGATGCATCTGCAAGATATTGATCGCTCAGGAGAATCACAGGAATCTGATATTTCTCGGCGAGGTCAAATGCACGGATCGTCTGATAGAAAGCATCCTCGTGATGCCGAAGTGCAATAACCATCCGCGGAAATTCCCCCTGGGATGCTGAGACGACAAAAGCCAGATCGCTCTGTTCCGTTCGGGTCGGGAGACCGGTAACCGGGCCGGGTCGCTGCACGTCAGCAATGACAAGTGGGATTTCTGCCATTCCGGAAAGTCCAAGCGCTTCAACCATCAGTGAAAATCCGCCGCCGGATGTGCCTGTCATCGCACGGGCACCGGCAAAGGAAGCTCCGATTGCCATGTTGACAGCTGCTATCTCATCCTCCGCCTGTTCCACTACGATACCGGCTTCTTCACTTTTTTCAGCAAGAAATTCCATTATTGTTGTTGACGGCGACATCGGATAGGCGCTGTAGAACCTAAGTCCTGCCGCGATAGCACCAATGGACATTGCTTTAAATCCGGAGAGAATCATGGTGTCGCCCGCATCACCTTCCAGTTTTGGAAAGTGTGCACGGACTGCGTTATAACCCTTTGTCATTGCCTTAACATTGATGTCGAGGACGGATTCCTTCACGAATGTTTTGAGGACCTCCTCAAAATAATCCGCACTCTCGCCGAACAGTCTCAGCACGGCACCGGTCGCGATACTTCCGGATACGCGCGGATTGCCGAGCGCCTGAGCCATCGCATCCATGTCAATCTTAATCGCCTTCGGGTCACTGGTTGCCAGATTACTGTCACAAAGTATAAAACCGTTGTCCTGAATCTGATCCTTGTGAAGCTCAACCGTCTCATCATTCAGTGCGATCATCCCATCCAGTTTATAGCAATGCGACTGGATGATTTCCGAACCGAAACGAATCAGCGTGAAATTATGTCCTCCCCTGACCCGTGACATGAAATCCCGGACAGTGAAAACATGATACCCTGATTTTTTGAGAAGTTTCTCCAAAACAGCAGCCGTCGTCTCAATTCCCTGTCCGGCCGCCCCTCCAATTAATAAATTATACATATGCATTCCCTCCAAAGCAGGAGATACGGGTGATCAATATTCTATTATTCATTGTACTTCTGTATATGAGTCCAATCAATGTAATTACCTGAACACTGATATGCTATTTATTATTAACGATAAGCCGGAAAGGATCAGCAGGATAATTACTATGTTTTTCACAATTTTTTCGCTGACAACTTTAGCCAGGAACATTCCGGCAAATAAACCGATAAGCATAAATGGAAAAAGCAAAAGGGCATTTTTGAATATTTCAAAATTGATAATTCCAATAACTGAATAAAGAATTATTCTAAAAGAGTTTTCAACCATAAAAACAATACAGATATTCCCCTTAAACGCACTGCTGTTTTCAGTGGTTCTGCTGACATATGCGGCTAGTAATGCGCCTATTCCGAATAAACCGCAAAGTATTCCGGACAGTACACCTAATATGATAAGTATGGCCGGTGCGGTTTTTTCCTTCCCTTTCTGAAACTCCCGGAAAAACATTTCCATTCCTATGAATACAACCACAAATCCAAATAATAGCTTTATCAGTTGTGTGTTTCCGTTTTTCAGAAATAGCGCACCCGGAATGCTGCCCAAAATTACCAGCACAGACAAAGGAAAGCAAATTTTTGCGGATATGGCTTTTCTTTCTTTCCAGGCAATCAGAATATTGGATGGATATCCGACTATTAGTTCGATCGGTGAAATCATTATGTTGTCTGTTGTAAAACTCATGATCGTGCTGAAAACTAATGTATTAGCAAAACCGCACATACCTTTAACTAAATAAGCGCATAAAACGGCAATAACCGCAATAATATACATCTGCTGTCCCTCGAAACAATCAACTTATCAACTATAGGGTCTCAAATTTTCCGGATTTCTGTTTTTTGCCTGTTTTATTATACCCGATTATCTCCAGACATTCCCATGTCATATTTTTGTATTTGTTTATTACATAATGCCTTGACGGAAGATTCGTTTGCCGATAAGCTACATGAAGTGTGAAGCCGAAATCATAGGCTCTTAGCGTTATTAAGCCGCAGCAGGAGGATCATCCAACATGAAATACACTTACAAAAGCACCTTGCACGCCTGCTATACCGGATATTTCACACAAGCCATCGTCAATAATCTCGCTCCTTTATTTTTCGTGATTTTTCAAAACCGCTACGGATTGTCCTTTGAGGAAGTGGGCCGGTTGATTCTGATCAATTTTGTCGTGCAGATTGCAGCCGATATTTTTGCCTTGAAATTTATGGATTCTTTCGGATACAGGAAGGCCGCTGTTCTTGCTCATTTTCTGTGTGCACTCGGCCTTGTGCTTTTAGCCGTCCTGCCGAATTTATTTTCAGCGCCATATGTGGGAATCATGGTTGCCGTGGTCTTCTATGCCTGCGGCGGCGGCCTTCTCGAAGTTCTGGTCAGTCCGATTGTAAACGCACTGCCCGGTGACCAAAAAGACAGTGCAATGAGTCTTCTTCATTCTTTTTACTGCTGGGGTCAAGTCAGTGTCGTAATCGTCACGACGCTCCTTCTGTGGATTCTCGGCCACGATTACTGGCCTCTTATCCCGCTCATGTGGTCGCTCATTCCTATTTACAATCTTTTCCGGTTCCTGAAAGTACCTCTCGCTCCAGCACTGCCTAATGATGCCCGGCTGCCGTTCCGCAAGCTTTTTCAATCAAAGTTTTTTGTAATCGCCCTTTTGATGATGCTGTGTGCCGGAGCCAGTGAACTTACCATGTCACAGTGGTCTTCCCTTTTTGCAGAAAAAGGACTGCATCTGCCGAAAGTACTCGGCGACCTGCTGGGTCCATGTCTTTTTGCCGTTTTTATGGGTATAGGCCGGACCATATATGGCTTCCTGGGCAACAAAATCAACTTAAAAAAAGCACTCTTTTTAAGCAGCGCCCTCTGTGTCTTATGTTATCTGACCACTGTTTTTGCTCCATGGCCGCTGCTCTCGCTTATGGGCTGTGCATTCTGCGGACTCTCGGTAAGTCTGATGTGGCCGGGCACCTTCAGTCTTAGTGCCGAAAGGTTTCCGGGCGGAGGCACCGCGATGTTCGGTATGCTTGCAGTGTCCGGAGATATTGGCTGTTCACTCGGACCCTGGCTGACAGGTTTTATCTCCGATATGGCAAAACAGCACAAACTTCCGGTTTTGACACAACTCATTGCTGCCCCGGGTATGAATCCCGACGAGATCGGACTCAAAACCGGACTGTTTATAGCTGTTCTTTTTCCAGCGGTCATGACTCTTGCATTAGTTACTTTTCGATTGAAGAAACAGCAGAACTCAAAATCTTCATGATGCTTTCAGAAAAATCCAAGGGTGCATTCAGAGCCAGTCTTCACTTTTGACAGGAACTTCGTCACCTTCCATGGCAATAAACCTGTCTTTCAGGTAAAAGAAAGATATCGAACAAACAAACAACTGTAATGTTCCTATGTTTATTTTTTCAACAAGTCCCATGTATGGGCTGACATATGCAGCCATGGAAGTGGACAGCGAGCCGGACAGCGCAAAGATAAATGTCAAAAGGAGCAAATATATACCAAAATCCCGATATTTGATAGTAATAATACATCCGGTTGCAATTAAGCACATGGAAGCAATGGTAAGGACATATACAATGCTGCTAACTGTAAAGTGCATCATATTGTTAAATGCAGCACCGGTGCTGTCAGCATTAAAAGTAAACAGCCCAGCGCCGAATTTGGAAATCACAGCAGATATTGCCAAAAGGACGGAGCCCAGACTCATCAGCCTGTTTGTCTTCCTCCAGAATAAAGAAACAAGCAATACGGTAAATAGAATATATATCAGGCCGTACCAATTATACAGAGCCAATAGAACGCTTTGATTGGGAGCTCCTGCTTCTGTTAACGCGCTTAGGGAATCAGCTATTTGATTATAATGACGCTCAAGAATACCACCCATAACAACATAAAGAACAAAAATAATGACACTTGCTATTCCGCTGATAAAAATGAAAATAGAGACAACTTTCCATTTGTTTTTATTTTTCATACGGCCACCACGCTTCCAGCTAGAAATTTCTTTCTATTTTATAAATTCGAATGCACAAATATACGGTTTCTTTTCTTCATATTATCATAAATAATCTCCGGGAAAAGGTTAATTCTGCCGTACAATTTTGTAAAAGAATTTTTTCGCAATTTCTGTTATCACTATATATATGACGGCAATTCCGCCGATAGTTAAAAGAATCAAAGGGGATATTGGTGCAAATCCAAGGATACCTGCAAGCGGAGTATAGGGAATCGTCATTGCAGCTACTGCAACACAGGCTGTTGCAATCATCAGGTACCTGCCCGGAACACTTTTGTAGAATGGTTTACGTGTTCGAATAACAAGCACAATGATGGACGCCGAAATAACAGATTCGATAAACCAGCCCGTTCTGAACTGCACATCACTGGAACGAAAAACCAACATCAGCACACCGAAAGTTGCATAGTCAAAAAGGGAACTGATCAGCCCGAATGTCAGCATGAATTTACGGATGAAAGCTATATTCCACTTGCGCGGCTGCATGATCATCTCCTGATCGACTGTATCGGAAGCAATCGTCATCTCGGGGAAATCCGTAAGAAGATTTGTCAGCAGGATCTGTTTGGGAAGAAGAGGCAGGAAAGGCAGGAAAAGCGACGCGCCCGCCATGCTGAACATATTTCCGAAGTTTGCACTCGTCGCCATAAACACATATTTGAGCGTATTGGCAAATGTGATGCGTCCGGCTTTGACACCATTGATAAGAACGCCAAGATCTTTCTCGAGAAGAACAATATCCGCAGCCTCCTTGGCGACGTCGACAGCACTGTCAACCGAGATTCCTACATCGGCTGCATGAAGAGCAGATGCATCATTGATGCCGTCTCCCATGTATCCGACCACAAATCCAGCTTTTTTGAGAGCAATAATGATGCGTTCCTTCTCGTTGGGTTCCACTTCTGCAAAGACCGATACACCGCCGACCTGATTCACCAAAGCCCTGTCGCTGATTTTATGAATTTCGGGACCCGTAAGAATTTTCGCATCCTCTATTCCCATTTGGGAGACAATATTCGCTGCAATGAGTTTGTTGTCTCCGGTAATGATTTTGAGCTGAACACCCAAAGCTTTCAAGTCATTGACTGTCTTCACAATGTTCTCTTTGAGCGGATCAAAGAGCGTCAAAAATCCCAGAAAAATCATACCCTCTTCCCGTTCATCTTCTATACTTGATTTCTCGGAGATCCGTTTATAAGCCACGCCAAGCGTCCGTAATCCTTTGCCGCTATAGTCCTCGAATTCTTTCTCAATCGAAGCGGACACCTCTTTGATGTCGACAATTTTGCCTTCTTCCATCTCTGCCTGCGTACAGACAGCAAGCACATTGGTAAGGGCACCTTTGGTAATCATTACATGTGTCGGCTTCTTATCAGAATCCGTGACCGGTTCAGACAGCATAATGCTGAGTCTTTTGCGTATAAAATCATAAGGGTGCTCATCAAGCTTCACATATCCTTTGACATCTATTGTTTTAAAAGTCCGGATCGCTTCGTCAATCGGGTTGATAAATCCGGATTCGAAAGAGGCATTCAAATAGGCATAAAGGAATACTTTATCACTTTCCTTACCGCTCACGCCGATGGCAGACTGCAGTCTCACAGTGCCATCCGTCAGAGTACCTGTCTTATCTGAACAAAGAACGTCCATGCTTCCGAAATTCTCAATCGACGCCAGACGTTTGACAATAACCTTACCTTCTGCCATCATCTTGGCTCCATGTGCTAGGTTTATACTAATAATCGCAGGCAAAAGCTGCGGCGTCAGACCGACAGCAAGGGCAAGTGAGAAAAGAAAAGAGTCAAGCGCCGGACGTTTCAGCAGTATGTTAACCGCAAAAATCACAAAGACCAAAAGGAACGTTACTTCCATCAGAAAATAACCGAAGCGCCGTACACCTCTCTCAAACTCGGTTTCCAGGGGCTTCAGCTTCAGACGTTCCGAAATTTTACCGAATTCAGTATCCTTGCCGGTACTGATAATAATCGCTGACGCCGTCCCGCTGATTACATGCGTCCCCATCCACAGAGCATTTTTACGGGCATTCAAAGCGGCATCGAGTGCGACAACACCGACCTGCTTCTCAACCGGATACGTCTCCCCGGTAAGTGTTGCCTCATCAACATTCAGCGAATCTGATTCGAGCAGGAGACAGTCGGCAGGTACCACGGCGCCGGCCTTCAGGAGCACGACATCCCCCGGAACCAGATCTTCAACGGGAACCGTCACCGGTTTTCCATCCCTCAGAACGACAGATTTAATCTTAACTACTTCCAGGAGCTTGGAGACGGCATCATTGGCCCCGTGCTCCTGCCAGAAACCTAAAAGGCCGCTGATCAGCACGATAGTCAGAATGATGATGGCATCCACTGTATCTTTCAGAAAAAACGACAGCCCGATAGCAAAAAACAAAATAATAATGATCGGACTCTTAAACTGCGCAATCAAAAGCTGCAGCGTGCTGTTGCTTTTTAATGGCTTAATCGAATTCGGGCCAAACTCCGAAAGCTTTTCTTTTGCCTTCTGGCCGGACAATCCATCTTTGGTTACACCCAATTCCTTGCAGACATCTTCAACCGGCATCGACCAGAATGTATGTTTGAGATCTGTCATTTTTACTTGTGCCCCCTTTTCTGAATAGATTTTATGCTTCAAAGAGCGTTTTTGTTTAAGTCAGAGCGGGAAAACCTCAACATATACAGCATCAACACCTATAGATACCTTGGACTGTAAAGCGTCTTCATCCATTACTATACCCTCCCGTATTCACTGAGCGCCTGACTGACCGCCAAAAGGTTTTCATGCGGTGTGCCGACCGGAATTTCACAGCCCGAGGAAATAAATGATGTTTCATCTCCTGCATCCAGACAGCTCCATACCGCTTTCCTGATGATCTCCGGCGTCCCGTCCTTGATGATTCGAACCGGGTCAATATTGCCGCAGATACTTGCTGTTCCCTTCATTTTGTCACATGCTGTTTTGTAGTCCACCATCCAGTCAATATCAACTATATCCGCTCCGACTGACTTTATATCATCCATTAAGTCGGTTATGTTGCCGCAGATATGAAGCTTGGCAATCGCGCCCATATCGTGAACGGCTGTAATGAGCTTTTTCTCATAGTCATACGCAAATTCCTGATAAAACTTGCGTCCTATAAGGGACGCAACGGCATCGCCCATTCCGATTATGTCTGCTCCTGCTTTGATCTGAGCTTTAGCGCAGCTGATACCCGTCTCCAGGCAGATATCCATAAGTTCTTTAATCATTTCCGGTTCGTCATAGAAATCATAAAGAATTTCGTTAACGCCCCTCAGATCCCCTGCTTCGGCAAGCGGACATTCAACCCATCCCATGACGGGATAATCGCTGCCTACCTCTTTTTTGAATAATTCGACCGCCTTAATTCTATCGAGCATGCGCGTCGATTCATAGGGATCAAATACTTTCAATTTCTTCAGATCATCATAGGTTTCAATAAAATGTTCTTTAGAAACCGGCAGGGAATCATGCAGAAACTCAACTTTTGCACCGAAATCGTATGCTTCCCTATAAGAATCAGAAATAGTACTCATAATATCGAGTCCAAAATCGATGTTCGTCTTGATGGAGGACTCAACAAGAACCCGGTAATCAAGAAAAAATTCCGATGACGGCTTACCAATATATCTTGGGGCAAAAGACATAATAAGACTGGTATTGGGCGCTCTATCCACCGCTTTGCCCTGCAGTCGATTCATTACTCTCTCTTTAGAATTCATATCCTGTCCTCCTGAATGGAAATTCCGATTCAAACTTGACCGGGGCTGATTTCTATTATATACCTTACAGCATTTATGTTGATCAGTGAGACTGAATAATTGACGACTTTTTCTATAAGGAAAAGGGAATTACAGAAGTTGAAATCGCTGGAATAGACTCGACAAAATGTGCGTATCTTACAGCGAAGGGCGCCGTAAAATACGGTCTAAAAACAGCAATGCCAATCAATGCAATTGATACGATTTATCCACAGGACGCCGAAAAATGCAGAAGAATTTGAAGTCCCGCGGCGTTATATACCGGTAATCAAAGGCTGCCCTTCAATCCGGCAACTGCCGCACTATACTCTTTACGCAGAGAAGCAACTAATTCCTTTACCGAAACAATTTTGTCTGCACGATACGCATTGGCACCTGCGAAAGCAAATCCATTCTTCATCAGACCCTTTTTCGCGTTCATCAAGGCAACCGAAATACAATATGGACTGACCTTGTAATCGCATGTTTTTATACAATGAAAGGGACATGTGAAGGGCTTTTTGGCACCACTTCTGATATCTTCAATAAATTTATTTACGATCGCCCTTCCCGGCAGTCCGACCGGGCTCTTGATAATACCAATGTCCTCTTTATGAGCATCAATATACACATTCTTAAATGCTTCTGATGCGTCGCATTCATCTGTTGTGACAAAGCGTGTTGCCATCTGCACACCCGCTGCCCCAAGCTGCATAAATTTATAAATATCCTCACCTGTGTAAATGCCGCCCGCTGCGATAACCGGAATCGACTTCGCGCCGGAATCTTCAAAAGGCTTCATCTCCTGGATCACATCGGTAACCAGATTCTCAAGAGCGAAATTGCTGTCTTCGATCTGCTCTGTAGAAAATCCAAGATGACCGCCTGCCATCGGACCTTCCACCACGATTGCATCCGGAACATACTGGTACTTATCGAACCATCTCCTGGCAATAATTCTGGCGGCCCTGCCTGAAGAAACAATCGGGACTATCATCGTCTTACCTGCACTATTCAAAAACTGCGGCAAATTCAGCGGCAGTCCGGCACCTGCAAAAATAACATCAATTCCCTCTTCCACGGCTGTCTTCACCATATCTTCAAAATTGGACATAGCCACCATGATATTGACTCCAAGAATCCCGGAAGTCTGTTCCCTGGCCTTCCGAATCTCTCTTCTGAGCGCCCGGATATTCGCTTCCAGATAATTCGAAAGATAATCGGCCTCCAGCATGCCGATGCCCGCTGTCGAAATCACACCGACACCGCCCTGATTCGCAACAGCAGAAGCAAGGCCTGACAATGAGACGCCAATACCCATTCCACCCTGAATTATCGGCGTTCTCGCCGTCAAATTACCAATAATAAGTTCCTTCATATCTGAAATATTCATTTATTTCCTCCGCGCAGAAAAGGACGTATCTTCATGTCTCTATGTAAAAATTCAGTTATTAAGATACGTTATAGAATCACACTGTAAACAAATGATTCTATCCATTAAAATCTACTACATATAGTGTAGACCCGCAGAAGAAAAAACGCAATCGTTTTGATTGTCAAAGTATTTACAAGTGCAGCAATATGAGTGCCCGGGAAATCGGATATCGGCACTCCGTAATCCTTTCAATATGAGCTTGCAGTATGTAAAAAAGTAACTCATTGTCAAATTAATTTCTGACCCGGGTAATTCTATCCCATCCCCGCCAATACTTCGCTCACCATCTTCCTGTACTCCGCGGCAATGCGTGCAGGCTTTATTATTTGTGCATTGCTTCCGAACTGGAAAAGCCATGAATAGAATACGGGGCTTACAGCCGCCTGGATGTGGGCGATGATGTGTCCGGGTCCGTCGCGGTGAACGGGGATGGATGTGCCGAAGCGGTCCATTATGGGGTTCATGAGGTGATTGGCAAAACGTATGTCGAGGGAGACAGTCTCTCCTGTGTACATGCCGAACTCGTTCTTGATATAGCTGTCTATCTCGAAGTCTTCCGGCTCCGGCAGGTTGTGAACCTTGGTGCACGTGACGCTCTTCATGCGGTCGACACGGAAGTTACAGACCTTGGTGTAACGCTCGTAGTAACCGACAACGTAGTATTTGTCATCGTTCCAGACCAGAGCGTAGGGGCTGATTTCGTAGCATTGTCCTTCACGGCGTGCTTTCGTGCCTTTCTCGATTGTATGCTCGATATAGGTGAAAGTGACGCGCTTATTGTGATTGATCGCGTCATGAAGAGTACCGGTAGTGTAGTAGACGTGGTCATTTTCTGTCTTGATGCGGCCGGAATAGTGAACCTGACGGCGAAGCTCGACTGCACGGGACTTACTGGTCAGGAATTCAAGCTTGCGGATCAATGTATCGGTCAGGTCCTCCGGAATAAAATGAGCGGATTGAACGGCATCCACAAGGAGTTTTAATTCCGCAATATCAAAGGAACGATTGATCAGGCAATATTCTACAGGCCTCTTATGGTTTTTCTCGATTTCGTATCCGAAGTCCTGAAGGGTCGCGATATCGCGGTAAATAGCTTTGCGTTCGGCGGATATTCCATGGTTTTCAAGATATCCAAGGATACGGGTCATGGGAACGCCATGTTCTTCATCTGTTTCTTCTTTTAATAGTTGAAGAAGGTGTAGAACCTTGAGACGGGGTTGTTCCGTTCCTGCCATATGCGCCTCCTTTAGTTGCAATTTACTCTTCTGTAATATCTCTTTACATTATTTACCTTTGCATGCTATGAAGCAAGGATTTTAGGACCCATTATCGCTTGTCGGGCGCTGTTTATAGAAGTATTTCGGCCAACTGCTATTTCTGCAGGCATAGTGTCCCAAGTTCGGTGCAGCTGCACGCAACGAAGCACCGGAGCACCCTGTTCCGCAGTCCGTTTGCATTCTATGGGCAATTTACATATTTCTAAATATATGTTACTGTTCTTTTATAATTGGAAGCTGTATATGTATTTTGCGGGTGACAATCGTGAAGGAAGACGGTGCAATGATGGATTGTGATACTTCACTCAACGGTCCGGCTTCATCGGATGACAAAACCGGACTTCCCGGCATTGCGCCATCATATAAACATTTATATAATGCTTTGTTATCGGATTCCATGATTATTGATACCCTGCTGAATAATTCTGATGATACTATTTATTTTAAAAATCTTGATTCCGAATTCATCCTTAACAGCAGAACACATGTGATTCAGTTTGGTGTTAATAATCCGAGTGAATTGGTCGGCACAAGTGATGCCGACTTCTACCCGGAAGGATTCGCCAGGCAGTCACGTCAGGACGAACTCCAGGTTATGAGAACCGGCATCCCTATTATCAACAAAATGGAACAGGGTATGAATGCTGCCGGAGACGTTCTTTCATTCTCAACATCCAAATATCCGCTTTCTGACACCAATGGAAAAATCATCGGGACCTGGGGCACTTCCCGCAATATGACCAAGCTCGTGCAGGCCGAAGAAGAACTTGCAAAAGTCAATGCCAAGCTGCGGACACTTACCCTCATAGATGATATGACCGGACTATATAATCAACGTCACTTCTATGATTCCCTGGGAATGACAATCAAGTTGTATTCCAGGAAAAGAATGGGCGGTTTGTCGGCGGACTTCTGCCTGGTACTTCTTGATATTGATCGCTTCAAGATGGTCAATGATACATTTGGTCATATGGCAGGAGACGCAGCAATTCGATATGTCGGCGGTCTTATCATGGCCCATACAAGAACGTCAGATGCTGCATTTCGCTATGGCGGTGATGAATTTTCCTTGATTCTGCAGGATACTGATCTGACTGCAGGAATGGATCTGGCTGAACGCCTCCGCAGAATTGTCGAGCAAAATCCCCTGCTTATTGATGAAAAAAAGCTCGACCTGACCATCAGTCTGGGGGTTGTCTGTTTTGATGGTGAAACAATTGCCGGTGAGTTGGTACAAAAAGCAGATACCAAACTCTATCAGGCAAAGAATGAAGGACGAAACCGTGTGTGCTGACTGTGCACCCGATGATCTATTTGGATCTATGCACACAACGCTGCACTTTCCGATTATACACATTGAAGTGAGGGCAATCAATTATGAATAAAAATCCTTCACATGATGAGCCAAATGACATTGAAGACATTTTGAATTTCGTTCCTCTGCAGGAGCGTATACCAAACATGAAGTTATCCGATTCACTGATCATTAACACGCTCATGACCAATTCTGAAGATATGATCTATTTTAAAGACCAGAATTCCAAATTCATCCTGAATAACAGAGCACATGCCCACTGGTTCGGATTAACAAATCCCAGCGATCTGATCGGAAAATGCGACGGAGACTTCTACCCAAAAGATTTTGCAGATAAGCTATATCACGCCGAACAAGAAATCATGAGAACCGGCGTGCCCGTCATCAATAAGATGGAGAAAGCCATGTATGCGCGCGGCCCGTTTCTCGCCCTCTCCTCTTCAAAATATCCATTGTATGATTTAGACGGCAAAATCATGGGAACCTGGGGAATCTCCCGTGATATGACAAAGTTGGTAATGGCTGAAGAAGAGGTTGCTAAAGTTAACGCAAAACTTAAGTCACTCGCAATGACGGATGATTTGACAAAACTCTTTAATCAGAGACACTTTTATGATTCATTAGAAAAAATGATTAACCTGTTTTCCCGCAAAAAGAAGAAAGGCCTGTCTGCGGATTTCAGCCTGATTATTCTCGATATTGATTTATTCAAAACAATCAATGACACATACGGTCATGTAATAGGTGACACTGCACTTCGATATGTCGGCGGCCTTATCATGGCCCATTCAAGAATGTCAGATACTGCATTTCGATATGGCGGTGATGAATTTTCCTTGATTCTGCAGGATACTGATCTGACTGCAGGAACGGATCTGGCTGAACGCCTGCGCAGAATTGTCGAGCAAAATCCCCTTCTTATTGATGAAAAAAAAATCGACCTGACCATCAGTCTGGGAGTTGTCTGTTTTGAAGGTGAAACAAGTACCGGCGAGTTGGTGCAAAAAGCAGATGCCAAACTCTATCAGGCAAAGAACGAAGGAAGAAACCGTGTGTGCTGACAGGCTGGAACGACCTTGCTGCCTGCTTACAAGGTGTCTGTCGCCTTGTAACATTGTTACAAATACAGCAATGCCGGGTTGTTTCCCGTTTTCAGGAAACATTCCCGGCATTTACTTAATTTGATGTTAATGCGGCGTTTTTTTCATTTTCCTATGGTTCTATTATTTTTTCCCGAGCTGCGGAGCATCAGGCTCACCTTCCCTGGCAAAAAGAGCCTGCTCCTCCGGGCTGAAAGTTGCAAGGAAAATATCTTTTTCTCCCGGCATCCAGAAGTCCTCCTGCAGTATGTCGAGCAGATCCTTTCTGCTGTGTACATTTATACGGATCAGCTGATTCTGCTCCTGAACATCAGCAGCAGCGCTTAGCTTTTCAACAAGCTCCGTGTACTCATTATCCGGCATTGGCTCGCCCTGTACAAAGTAACCGGGGGCTTCCGTGTCCTCTGCTTCAGCTTTGACCGGCGGGAAAAGAATCAGATTCTCAGGGCATTGATTCTCAAGCGCGCTTTCGAATAGAATAATCCATCGATCCGCATAAATGTGTGCATATTCAACTGTCTGCGGACCGGATGCATCCGGAAAATCACAAACTGCCTCGCAGACTTTTGCAATTCGCTCTCTTCTTTCAGAAAAGGACAGGGCGGATAGTGCAAAAAGGGTCGGCAGGCAGGCAGATATTGGATGAAGCCACAGTTCGACCAATGGGTTATCTTCTACGATGTTCCAGACAGCCGCACAATCTTTTCCCTCATTGTCAAGTACAAGCGCCGCGGCAAATGCCTGTCCCATCAGTATTTCGAAAAAATTTACCGGTACGGAAGTGATATCCATATCGTATTTTCGGCTGTAGGCAGAAATCAGCTCACTGCAAAGCGTCTGCGTAACACGGTGGCTGTATTCGCATTCGATTCGCATACGACGCAGATATTCATGTATATATACAATACCCGATAAATTCTCAATTTCGATTGCCAGAGGATAATCCATTAATCCCGGTGTCTCATGTGCTGCATATTGCCCGTCATACAGACGAAAGAAGGTCGGAATCTCACGGTAAAGCGTGCCATAGTATGTATCAAGCGGAAGATGGATCTTCATGGCAAGAATAGCCCGGAAATCCCGTTCCGACTCTTCCATAAGAGAGAGAAGGCGCTTCTGTCCGTCGCAGAACCGCTGCTCTACTGACGCCGCAGGAGACTCGTCACCTGCCGGTGCGAGGCTGAGCGTAAATCGTACTGACGCAAAAATATTGCGGCCGGTCCGTTCGGAAACAGATGTTGTTCCTTCTCCCACGTAGTGATTGAGCTCCTTCTGGAAAAGCGCCAGAATTTCATGTGCCTCTTCTTCCGGGCGGTTAGATTTGCGGCGCAGCTGCGCATCTGGACGCAAAGTGTGTGCATTGGAATCCATTTGTGAAGCGTCTTCGGATTCATCACCGGAAGCAGCGTCCATATTCGATGCAACTCTCAAATCTGACCTTGAACCTGACTCCTTGAATTCAGATGGTTCCCGTACAGCAAAGATATTGCGCCGGAAGGTTTCCGTCAGCGGAAGCACATTTTCCTCCGGGCTGATTTCTGCTTCCTCATCTTCAAAAGATGTCTCCCTGCCGGGCGTATCGTTCGCCCCCCTGTATAGATCCTTTTTCATCCGGAAGTTCTTAACAATACGGTCGGCGGCTTTGCCTCGCAGAAGATCGGCATCACCTCCGCAGAAATTATCGTAGTATTCAGCCACAGCAAAAATGATATCGTCGTCAGCAATAAAGTCCGTAGTCTGATTCTGGATATATAAAATCACTTCAAACCAGTCCGCAATAACCTGCGGAAGGGTATCCTGCTCGGCATATGGAGAGGAAGACGCACGCTCCAGCAGCTTCTCGGTCATTTCCAGGGACCACTGAAGGCGGCCCTGCCGGGCAAGGGAACTCTGACGCGCAGCAAGAACCTCGTGAATCCCCCTCTCCGTGAGGTATGCACCGATACCCTTGATATCATCATTCGCGATTCGTAAATCGGCAACATGTGAATCAGAAGCGGTTAGAAACCCGAGTCTCTCAAGTCCGTCCTGACTGTTCTTTTCTGCCATGAGAAGTCCCCCTTGACGTATATATACTGAATTGAAGTGCACCGGGTCTTTTAGATGAGGAGGTCATTTTTATTTTTGGACAGATATAATTATTCAATTACAGCTTTGCAAGGGTCTTGTAATGCTCTTTCAGGGAAGGATAAATGGAACGGTACAATTGATAGTATGCTTCATATTCCTGATGCCTTTTTGCGTCCGGGGAAGCTGAATCCTTGGTCAGAACAGCGATCGAACATGCTTCCTGAATATTTTTGTAGACTCCCGTTCCCGCACCTGCCAAGAGGGCAACGCCCAGGGCAGGTCCTTCTTTGGAGACTATTGTACTGACTTCGCAGTTGTATACGTCTGCGAGCATCTGTCTCCACAACGGTCCCGAGCCGCCGCCGCAGGCTCGCATTACATCAATCGGCGTGTCCATTCCGGCGATAACTTCGAAGCAATCCCGGAGGGAATAGGAAACACCTTCGAGTACGGCACGAATCATGTCTCTTTTCTGGTGCATGGCAGATAACCCGAAGAACACGCCTCTGCTGTCCGGATCGAGATGCGGTGTACGTTCTCCCATAAGGTATGGTAAAAACAGAAGGCGGTTCGCTCCGATCGGAACTTTCTGTGCTTCCAGATCCATCAGATAATAAGGGCTGACACCCATCTGGGCCGCCGTTTCCATCTCAGACTGGCACAGAGTATCACGAAACCATTTGAGTGAAAGCCCGGCGCCCTGTGTGACACCCATGACATGCCAGCAGCCTGGGACAGCACAGCAGAAAGTATGGACACGTCCAGCCGGATCAATGTGCATTTTGGATGTGTGCGCGTATACGACGCCGGAAGAGCCGATAGTAGTAAAAGCTTGTCCGGCGTCGTAG
>Ga0209125_1001061_pt1 | contig 28946 bp, 25 predicted proteins | sample BarGraIncub1131A_FD_184503 | JGI IMG/M metagenome (GOLD analysis project Ga0209125, IMG submission 184503) | Arctic peat soil microbial communities from Barrow, Alaska - Barrow Graham LP Incubations 11-31A (SPAdes) (version 2) | ecosystem: Environmental > Terrestrial > Soil > Wetlands > Peat... | reverse complement strand
TTCAATATTTCTCAACTCAGATTGTCTTTTGTATCCAGAAATAAATTGAGACAACCCCGTGTCAAATTTATTTCTATCATTTTCAGAACAGTTCATAGTGCCATCATCATCTCGGGTTAAATTTACATAGCACGGATTATATTCTTTAAGAATATGAAATGAATCGAGACCATCCTGATCCGTATATTTTGCCCGATATGCAACAGACGAAGTCCCTTTACCTATCACTTTAACAACTGTATAGTCTCCAGGGCGATTATTAAATTTTAATACATATCCTTCAGGTAGATATTTATCCATAATCATTCCCTCCTTTCACAGGATTATATACTATTTCCATCAAAGTTTATAAAAATGGATTCCAGCGATGTCCAATGAAGCACTTCATAACAAGTCATCATTCATTTCTAAATATTGTTTATCAATCAAATTCTTAAAGGTAACTATTGGGTATGCACTTTTTGCACAAAAAAGTATAAGTGAATCGAATGGATGTCTGAGATACAACTGAACAAAGCCACATTCAGCCATTGATCCATTGACTTCATCATAAAATTCTCTTAAGTCACCCATTATCATTAGATTTTCCTTATCTCCATCCACAGGCTTATTTTCCTTTGCACGATAATAATTGTAAAATTCCATGATGACCAACGCTTTACGTAAGACTTCGTATGTCACTTCAGTGCCGTTAACAATTTTTGATATTTCCACATGTTTAGGAAATGATTCCGTAAACAACGCGGGTAAATTACTTTTACTAATACCCTTATGTGTATCTTTATATTGGATCTGACCTCTATACCCATATATTTCGTCTAATAATGCATTATTAGAACTCACTCCCGCCAGTTGCTTGTTTTCTTCTATAAGGTTGATAATTTTACCTCTAGCTGTTTGGAATTGGAATTTTTCGTCATAACAATGAGTTCTTAAGTACTCCATAAACTCATTATCACCATCAATATCTATGATTGTTCGGCCAATTCCCTCGGTCTGCGTTACGTCACTATTCAGCGTTTGGAATTTATCAGCTTCTTCAATCATCGCTTTAATTGTTTTAATTCCTTTTTTATGCCACATGCAGTAAAAATACACTGCGTCCACACTATCCTTATAATTAAACGGACTGATTAGAAAGTTTTTCAGAAAAAATTCTCTAGTGGTATTAATATCCATCTCTAAGGCCAGACAAAAATCATAGTTGTTGTATCTGTACTTTCGCGTTCTGTTCACATTACCCGTTTTTATCCAGTTCTTCACAGATTTAGGGCATTCAATACCTAATATATCTATAAAACGATTCTTGACCTCTATTAAGATTCCTTCTGTGTCAGAAACTTCATACTTCTTACCAAGCCGCTTTAGCTGTTCAACAACTCCTTCTAAAAAGAAATTACGTCCCTGTAAATCATCTACATACCTAGTATCTTCAATAATATCAAAATCTTCTTCGAGTGAAACTGAATAGCCATTAAACAAAATATTTTTTTCAATGCATGTATTATTGCGGTCTTCAAACCTATTGAAAATATGCTCTTTATTCGGTTCCATTTCTTCCTCCATGTTATCTATTGTAATAATTATTCATTCCCATCTTTTCACTAATCATCTATACCCTCCCAATGCATCGATTTAACTCTTCCAACTCTATATATTAAGTCCGATATCAATTACTCAATCAATAACGGAGATCACTATTTATTGACTTTAATAGATTTAAGCATCAAAGAACCTGTGTTTATCTATTTTTTTACAGTTCATGTAGATAACCAAATATCGCTTTATCCTGCTAGGTTGTCCTAGCAAAACATCATTCAAAGTTGTGGTGTGTAGAAAACAAACCATTATGATTGCATAAACAAGAAACGACAGATCTGAATCTAAACTTATATTATATTAGCCATATAAATTAACAATAAACAGCAACATAAATTGGAATTAGTCGTGCTCAAGTAAAAAGGAAGCGATTGCTCAATGTTATCAACTTAGCAAAGTATCAATAAGAAAATCAGATATGAATTTTGAATACCATATGATATTTACTTTAAAAAATCCTATAATTGATAAACTAACTGATAAAAGTAAACATTAGAAATATTCGATTTACTATAAACTTAAATGCAAGATTTGTTTTGAGAATTATGCATTCTCCATAGATATTTATTTTTTCGCTAACAATTGAGGTTGAAGGTATTTGAGGCGCAATCAAAATAGTATATAATGCTACAAAGCGTGTCTTGTTAAATAATTCCAATCCTAGGTAATCTGAAACCAATTACGGTGACGGGGTATGATTCTCAATTTACAATCATCTTGGCAGGGTACACTGCTGTTAATACTCTAAATCGATGTTAAATTCTAACATGCTATGATCTGTAAATCCATTTTCAATATCTTCGGAGAAGTTTACATTTATATTTTTATTTAAAATCACTTCAGCGGAATTTAAATAATTGTAGAGACCTTTTGAGAAAAATACATGATCAATCTTATTTTTTACCTTTGTTGTAAAGTAAGTGTATTGATCATCAGTACCTATTTCATAAAAATTCTTGATTCCATCAGGTGTCATTTCGATTGCTTCAATAAACCTTTTGTTCTCAACATTAATTTTATCATCTCTTTTACTAGAATCTATTACCTGATTTTCTTTAGCTGCATTAAAATCTCCTAATAATATTATTTTATTATTTATATTAAGATTATTTACTATTTGTTCACATACATCTCTTTCTTTAGGTGAATGAACATTAACAATCTCTATATCATCTCGCACCAAGATTTTAGAAAACTTATTTTTGTAGTCATTTCCGCTTTCTAAATCAATTGATTTACAATTCAAATCAATTTTTACTATGAATGTAGAAATACATTGCGCATATTTAAAATAGCCTATCTCTGGATATATTTTGTATTCAATTATATCTAATTCATCTTGGATTTTCGAAAAATATTCATAAGGCATTTCTTGACATGCTATAATATCATATCCCTTATTGTTTATCATCTTGACAATTCCTTTTCTCAAGTATTCTACGTAATCATTTTTATATTTGTCCTTTAGTATTTTGGGAAGCCTTAATAGGTTTAATTCAGAGATAATTCCTCCATGTAAATTTATTGTTCCTATTAACATTTTTCTAACCTCTCCTTTCAAGATTATGTGCAATTTAGCCTTTTTTTTCAAAGTGACATCCATTACTAGGTAGGTTACCAAATTAAATTGTCTCAATCCTAGGTAACCCAAAATCAAATATAGTTGTGAGATGCGATTCACGCTTTATAATTACATTATGCTTACAGCACTGTATCCGATAAATTAATAATTATCGTTTTGTTTTACATCCTTCAGATATCGTAGTTTCCTACTAATCCTAAATATCATTTATATATATTCTACCATATTTTTCAATTTAACTTGTAATATTTTAGATTTATAATTCGCATTCTCAACATCATGATACTAACAAGCTTCATATTTACTAAGCTGCACATCCTGTTTTTTATAAAATTATAACTAATAAAACTTCCATTTTTCTATCAAAATCCACAAAATAATTTCCAATTAAAAATCGTAAAAACACCCTCAAAGCAACCAATATCCTGCCTTATCTTCTCGTAATTTATTTTATCTATTTTTATCTTTTTCCAAGAGCAAGGCCCAAATAAGGCCCATTTTCATCTTTTTTACTAATTGTAAATTAAATATAAAACCCAGTAACCTCAATGGTTACTGGGTTTCTTGTGGTGCGATAGAAGGGATTCGAACCCCCGGCCGACCGGTTCATTGACATTGGTTATATAACGTTTTACAAGCCCTCTCTAAGCCTTATATATCAACGATATTTCAAATTTGTTTTTCCTTTATTCTATTACTAAAATACGTTATTATTTTAGAATTGCGTTATAAATGCGTTATAATTAGTTGTAAATTCACTTATTACCCACATATTATAATGTCCCTAATTATCTCATTCTTTGCTACCTTTTTAGTTCATGTAGTAGTTTTTGATTAGATATGAGATAATCGTTAACTAATTTAAACCACTGCATTCTTCCTGCTTGTAAATTTTCGTAATATAATAACCCTTCCTTAATAAAATAGATCCTCTAAACTAGTAATATCTCTTGTTTTTATGCAATAACTTAATATTTCATTACTACTTTAGATTTTCTATCAGCTTTATTATAATACTCTTCAACTGTCGGATATCCAACCTATCACCTTTCTAACTTGCAGCCTCCAGATTCGAAGTTTGTCGACCTATGTTTCACTACATATCATCGTTCTGCATAAGCCTTTATCTATCAGCATTCTAAGGACTTTTAGTTTCATTTAAGCTCATCAATATTCATTGAAAATTATCGGTGTAGTAGTACGGTAGTAGTATTTTATAAAGAGCATCAACTTATGTATAGCTGGTTAATAGTAAATTATTTACTATGTGATTAAAAGCTTATTATTTTATTTCTAAGCTCATATCTAAACTACTTTGAGTAAGCAGAACCCGTTGTGTAAATTCTCAGCCTCTACTTTTTATTAGTTATTAAATTAGTTTTCTATCAATTTACCTAGCCTTTCAACATTTCCAACTATATCCAATTCATACATTCCTAGATCGAAAGTATTCATACAAAGCTTGACATTATCCACATCAAGATAATTAGCATCACAATCTATAAGATAATAAATCTTTTCTCCAATAATCCAGTCAAGCGAATTCTTTCGTGCATCAATATCATTGTAATCTTCAATTGCTATCTCTTGACATTGATTGTATATTTCAATCTGCCTATTCACGTAATTCATGTGGTCTTCTTTTGAAGATTTCCTTTCACTGGAATTAGCAAAAGGTAAATTTATGTCCATAAGTAGCTCATGACTATTATTAATAACCATTCCTACTAATTTGCTTCTATGTTCTCCCGTATCAATCCATTCACCGCAAAATATATTTATAAAGTTGATATATGCGACAGCAATATCAGGTGCTATTTTCATGTTTATTAGAATATCTTTTTCTTTAGGATCAATTGATTGTTTATGAAAGTAATCATATAGATATGAAGCTGTATCTATAGATTTTTTTACAATTGTTTTTGAAAACATATAAGCATAATAAGTTAAGCGATCAAAGGCTGCATCATATGCTGCTTTGGGTAAAGTAACTGAATTAATTAATGTGTTACCTATATTAATTTCTTTTTTATAATAAGCATTCAAAGTAGATAATGTTGCATATAACATCATTACAGATTCATCATCAGATATTATTCTATCTTTTATAGATTGGAAAATAGCTACAGCTGAAGTTACAACCTGAAGTGTATTGATGTTAAATGGGAAATGAGTGTTTAGCCCTGCACCTTTCTTTTTATAAAAGAAATCTCCATAGCACTTCAAACTATAGTTCCCATTTGTATTGGCATATCTATAATACTTATCAAGTCCAATGGCTTGAAAGATGTCCGGATTCCCTTCTGCGTAGTTCTTATCGATTAGTAGGGAAATATCTAAAAATCTTTTTTGTTGTTCATGATCATTTCTAAAATTGAACATAATTTTGGAATAATAAAATGCCCAAAAAAATATTAAGGATTTATCAGTAACATTAGAATTTTTATAACATAAATCAACCGCAACAACATTATCTGTAAAACATACCCTATATTCAATCATCTTAAACGAACCATCAAAATAATTTATTAAACCCATGTCTATTCTCCTTAAATTTAAAATTCATATTCTAATTAAATATTACATATTTAAAAGTCATTTACCCTATCTTTTATTGAGATTTGGCGAGTAGGTGTTCAAGGTTTTTAATATTAGAATATAATTTTAATTTATTTTCACCTTTGATAAATATAGCCATACACATCATTATGTTAAAGGTTTTTTTACGAAGTTCATCTTCACTGAGTTCATCTTCGAAGAGTTCATCATCGCAGATACAAGAATAAATTCTCTTTCCTATACTCATATATACTGAACGGCTAAGTTCGTCATGATCTTCTAAATTCTTGATAAGCATCTCTTTAAACTCACTGTATAATTTGATTCTCATATAATAATAATCTATCAATTGATTTTTTAAAAATTCTCTTTCTTCGGCATCTTCTTCATCATCCATATCTGCCGAATTTATATTTAGTAGCAATTCAATAGCATTAATAAGCACTAATCCCATAAATTTATTTCTATCTTCTAAATTTAAGTGTAAAAAACAAACTCTATCTAATATATGAACATGGGCTATAACAATATCAGGTAAAATAGTTTTATTTATAAAGTTATTCCTCTCAATTGATTCAATTTCTGGTCTATTAATATAATTGTAAAGATATAAACCTTCTTCAATTGATTTTTTAATAATTATTTTTGCAAACATGTAAGAATAATGATTTATTGAATCTAACGCTTCACTATACGCTATTTGAGGAAGGCTAACTAAATTAATTAAGTCGTTGCTCCACCTAGTGTTTTCTATATAAAACCCATTCATTACCGATAATGTTTTATATAGTATCATCATGGATTCGTCATTTTTTGATAATCTATCGTTTACATATTGGAAAATAGCTACAGCTGAAGTTACAACTTGAAGTGTATTTATATCTAATGGGAAATTAGTATTTAGACCCTCACAATTATCTATATAAAAAAATTCCCCATTACATTTCAATTCATAGTTTCCGTTTACTTTAGTGTATGTATAATAATTATCAAGTCCTGTGGCTTTAAAACAGTCTGGATTATCTTCGGCATAATTTACATCAATTAGTTTGAAAATTGTTAGTAAATTTGATTGTAGTTGAGGTGTTTCCTTGAAATTAAACATGATTTTGGAGTAATAAAATGCCCAGAACTTTATTAAAGTTTTGTCAGAAACTTTAGCGCTTTTAATATTTATATTAACAGTAACCGTAGAATCAGTAAACCACACGTTGTAATCAAATAAACTGGTGGCAGTGTTAAAAAATTTCATTAGCCCCATTTGTTAACCCCCTAAAATATGTTAATTATAATACCTTCATCTGTTGTAAGCGTTCCTTGAATATCAAGCATGGGAATATCAGATCTCTCTTTAACAATCTTCTCCCATTGGTGTAACAGGTATCCATCCTCACCATATTTAATATTAGGCCCGCTCACCGCTTTGAAAAGGCCATTAGGTAGTTGTATAATATGGAGTAAATCAGCTTTGGATATTGTATCTGGATTAACTATTGATAAGAGAATACTTCCCTTATTTTTTAATCCATTATATTCAATGCAAGCCAGCCACTCTGCAAATTTATCTCTGAATTGGCTTGTAGTTCATTCCATAATAGCACTAATACTTGATGCTAGACTTTGAAGTTTGCTTATCATATTATCAATCGTAGAATCTTGAAGGTTATCCTTGTAGCAGCCTTTTTAATAGCCTATTTTACACAGGCCCAATACTTCTCTGGAATTGTATATTCTTTATTTAGCATTTCTAATATGTACTCTCGTTTCCCAGTATTAGTATCTATTAGCCTCGCCCCTATATATTAAATTATAACCTTGTACATGAGAATCACGGCAGCACTTACTTAAGCTCTTTAGATCATTTAATAGCTGCCTTTGCTTGTCTTGACAAACTATATGGACTTAGTAAGGGTAAAAGAGTAACCTTTGTTTGCATACTCTGTTTCTAACGTCCTAATTTAATGAAAGATAAATTAACAATATATATACATTATACATTTATTGGAACGCATATCAATAAATACATAAAATAAACCATTCCTAAACATTATATTTTCAATCCTCTATACTAATACTTTTAATTATATATCAATCCTAAAAAAATTATCATGATCTTGGATGCCAATACACAAGCCAAGATTTTAAAGAATATATATCAAGTACAAAAATAATAGCCCACTCTTTTAGTGGAAAAGGTTGTCCTATGATAATGCTGGTATCGAGTCTTTTCATGCTTCACTAAAGAAGGAAGAAGTGAACCTTGTTACTTACTATGACTGTAAGGATTCGAACCCCCGGCCGACCGGTTCATTGACATTCGTTATATAATGTCTTACAAACTACCTCTACGCCTTATATATCAACAATGATCCAAATTCATTTTTCTTTTATTCCACTACTAAATTGCGTTATTATTTTATATTTGCGTTATAAATGCGTTATTTTACAAATATTAAATTAGCCCTATTTGTTAATTTTAAAACCTAAGTTAAAATGCATTTTCCACCTTGCATAATGTTGCAACTCCATCAACAATAAATCCTACAATTAATGTAACTTCACTTATTATATCAATAGTTTCACTTATAATTTGTAAAGCAGTATTAACATTTAAATCTTCTGAATCAACTAATTTCTTTAAATATTTATTACATTTTAATGAATTATCTATATCTCCTGAGTAAATAAAGATATCATTTCTATTCTTCCATCTAACGCAATAAGTCATCTTAGCCTCCGGAAAGCCTACATATTATTTATAAATCAACCTTACAATATAGCCCTTATTATCCGCAGTAATACATCCCACATAAATTTTGCTTCCTCATTTGATATCTCAAATCCCTTTCTAATTTCACAAGCTGGATGAATGATATTTCTGTAGCTTCTTGCAAAGTGTGATAGATGAAAGTGCTCCTTTTTTATAAGGTTTTCTTTGTCAATAATAAAAAGAAGCTCATTTAAGTCCATATCTATCGTTTTCTTGATTTTATTAGCTTTATTTGATAATATTCCAATATCATATTTATCAATTTTATTCTCTAGAATCTTATTCATTAACAGTGCCTCAATAACACTCCCACACATGATAATAGCAGCCTTGTTTTGTTCAATTAATAAGCAAATTGCACATTCCTTTATATCTCTTTTTAATAATTCCCTAAAATCCATCCCTGGTATATTATTTATTAAATCTGTTAACTCACTTGTATACCCTATTTCTTCTAGCGTTTCTATATTTAATTTATCTGTTATTTTTTCATATTCTTTGTTATTTTCAATCCTTAATCGGCACTCTTTTAAGTAAGACTTAATCAATGGATTTGTCTTATATGATGTTGGTACATTATAATTACCGTTCTTAACCTTTTCAATATAGTTCTTTTCTACCATCCTATCTATTAACTCACTTGCCTTTTGTGGAGCAACTTTTAATAGATTGGGACGCTCTTTATATGTACATTCAACGATGTCAGATATATTTGCTGCACCATAAAACATATTTAATCTCTCAATAAACCATATATTTTCATTTTTCACTTTTTCAAATGCTAAGGCATACTTCTCTAACTCTATTTTTACACCTTTTAAATTATTTAAATATAATTCTTCTTTACTATTTATTTCATGTGCCGTATTAAAGCATTCTTTAGCCTTAAATAGATCTCCCTCATTCTTATATATCACTCCAAGATTATTTAATGTATTAGAACTTCGTGGTTCTTTCTTTAAAATCATTTCATATAAAATCTTTGATTTAGGATTGTTAAATTCTGCATATGAGTATGCTAATTCAAACAAATTGTTTGATCCTTCCAAAATTGAAATATTTAGTTTTTCCGGAATGCTTATAATTTTTTGATAACTTCTATTTAAATCATCAACTCCCCAAAGCCTATCAATAATTGGGTCAACGATTTCAGTCACAAAAAGATTCATGTCCATCTGAAAATCAGTATCAATCTTTTGACAAGCATCTGTATATATTTTATCAAATTCTTCATCGGTGCAATTCTCTATTGCATCATTTGCATTAATATATCTTTCAATCGGATTAAAATAATGATTCAGCATATCCATAAATGTTAAATATGCAGAAAAATATAACTTCATTGCAATTTCCATATTATATATATAAAAATCAATTTCTACATTATCCGCATTTTTTTTATAATATCTTTTTAAATCATTAATATGTCTTTTTGTAAATCTTACTTCTCCACATGTATCATACTTATTGTATAAATAAAGGGATTTCAAACTATTACATTTTTCTTTTCTCTCTTTATCATTTGAAAACGCTTTTGAAAGTTCACCGAAGATTAAATTGTAAATTGACTCCAAATCAACTGAGACTATGTCGGAAGGGTGATCTCCCAGATCTTTAATACTATTATTTACAAGTAATTTATCAAAATAATATTTAGTTTTTGTACACTCCCTTAGCACAGTCGTACAGCCAATAGCACCCATAAAATGACTATAATGCAATGTGTTACTAACATCCTCATCTATAAGTGATTCAAATAATACTAATGCTTGTAACGTATTATCCCTATCATTCGTTAATAGTTTTGAAAATGCACATAGTAACAATAGACTATTCTTTGTATAACTATTTAAACTATAGTTCTTCATTATATTATTACATAGTAATTCCACGTCAACCCATTGTCCATATGATATTAATATTTCAATTGACCTTATAACTCATCTTCCGACTAGATAAAAACCCTTTTAATGAATTACATTTACAATGTGTTCATTAAAAGGGAATTAATTACAAAAAGGATTCTATAAAGTTATGTCGAATATGTATACTCACATAGAATTTTATATTGAGGTGAGCACAATGTCAAGATATTATGATGATTATGAAGATAACGATGATTACGAAGAAATGGTAGCAGCAAATTATGTTGAAGTAAATGAATTAGGAATGAAACCAGTAATTTCAGCAATGTGTGACGTTCTTCTTATACCAGAGTTTATAGACAGATTTGTTGGTCCTTTAGATCCAAGAGTAAAAATAAGTATAGGTGTTTTAATCAAGGCAATGATTATAAATGTTTTGATGGGCAGAACGCCATTAGTGCATGTAGAGAACACCTTTTCACAATTTGAGTGTGAGATCCTTTTAGGGGAAGGGATAAATCCCAATGATCTTAACGATGATCGATTAGGTGCTGCAATAGAAAAATTAGGAACATTGGATTACCATAAACTATATTCAGAAATATGCATGAGAGCAATGGAGCTTCACGCTGCGAAGGCTTACGCAGTTCATGTTGATACTACAAATATTAGTTTACATGGAGCATACGCCGGTCCAGCTTTAGGGGAATTTGACATTACCTTTGGTGACCCTAAAAGTGGACGGAAGGACTTAAAGCAAGCCAATATAGGTTTGTTTGTACAACAAGAAGGATTACCTATAGGAGGTGCTGGTTTAGCTGGAAATACTAGTGATGTAGTATGGTTTAGAGAAGCTATGCAAGAACTTAGCGAAACCTTTAAAGGGGACATAAATACCAGACCTATTAGTATTTACGATGCAGCAGGAAGTAACACAGCTATGTTTGATAAGGCTGTTTTCGTTGGTATGCCATCAATAATTCGTTTGTCAGATAGATTTAAAATAACAAGAGAGCATATAAACAAAGCTTGGGAACAAGATAGGTGGCAAGAAATAGGTACTTGCGTTTCTAACCCAGACAGCAAAAAAAATGCATCCCAATATAAAATTTCATCCTTTGATGTGCCATTAGGGATAAGTGAATGGAGGCTTATTGTAGTTTATTCCTCTGAACTTGAGAAATTAAAAATTGCAAATGCAAGGAGGAGTCATCCTAAATACAAGGTAAAAATAGAAAAATTAAGTACAAAACTATCTAAAATTAAATTTGCATCTGAAGATGAAGCAAACGTAGCTGGGCAGCTATTCATAACGGAAAACTTTACTTTAAAAACACCTTTTAAATGGGAGATGAAAGTAGAAAAAACCGTTAAAGAAAAATACTTAAAAAAAGGAAAACCTACTGAAACCTCAGGAAAAGTCACAACTATAGAATATACCGTAATAGTCACAGTTTTAGATGTTGATAATGATATTTATGAAAAATGGTTAAGGGAAGAATCCTGCTTTGTATTGGTAAGCAATGTACCTAAAGAAAGGCTTACAGATGAGGAGATACTTAGAGAATATAAACAACAATGGATAGTTGAAGATAAGTTTAAGTTCCTAAAAAAGCCCGTAGTATTGGGTTCAATTTGGTTGCAAAAAAAAGAGAGAATCAATGGGTTAATATTCGTATTACTTTTATCTGTTCTAACATCACTATACATCTGCTATCGTATAGATTCATCATTAAAGAATGATGATAATGCTAAAGACAGTACACCTCCTATAAAAGAGAGAGATTTAGCTACTAAAAAATCACAGGTTGGGAAAACGATCCTAACAAGTGATGGAAGATTAGTTGTTAGGCCCACTTATAAAGTAATTTTTGGAGTACTATCTTCATTAAAAGTTTTAGGTACCTTTCAAGGAAAACAATTGGTTCGCAAATTCGGTTATGGAACACCGATAAGGCTTTTGCAGATGGTAGAGTTAATTGGATTTAACCCTGTAATATATCTAAAACCTTTTAGTCCTAAAATGGATGTATGGAAATATTATAAAAAGGTATCAAAAGGGTAGCCCTGAATTTGCCGAGTACCATATATAAAGCTCTATTTTTTAAGAAAAGTTATTCATTGGAAAGTATTGTATGTGGTCGGAAGATGAGATATATAGTATTCTAGCTCATTGCCTATTATTAGGCTTATTTTTTCTGTGTAGCTTTCCATGCAGTATATTGAGTATTTATTTCACTAAGAATTCTCTGCATTCCAGTAGCATCTAACTTAGATACATATTTTGGAATATTAACTTTTGGATCAATAGCTCCAACTTGAAGACTTGGATCGAATTCCTTTTGTATATTAACGCATGCTGCTTCTTCATTTTTTACAGCATCATCATTGAAAACGAAGCCTGCATCTGCAACCGGTTTAGCAGCATCATTAAAAGCTTTGAAAGCTGCCCATTTGTTTGGATCTTCAGTTGTGAATAAATATGATTTAAATTGATCTCCGAACATCCAAGGAGTTCCTGGGTTATAACCTGATTTCTTTCCTCCATCTGTAGCAGGTGCGAAATCTATTATTCCAAGGGCTCTTTACAACATAGTGAGTTCCTTCTATACCATAGTCAATTAAGTTAATTAGCTTAACATCAGAGTACATTTTATCAATGAACTCTAAAACTCTAGTAGGATCTTTAGCTGATTTAGGAATTGCCATCATACATCCCATTGTATCACCTGTACGTAGGAATGGAATTCCTATTACTGTTTGTTTCCAAGTTTGCCCTGATGAAATAGAAACTTCAACGTCCTTGCCTGGTTTCATTGAGTCAAAGCCTACAAAGTTCTTGCCAGCTTTTCTATATGGGGTATTGTCAGTTACAGTAGCTGCGTCCTTTGTGATATAACCTGCACTATACCAAGCTCTTGTTACATCAGCTATCTTTGCATAGTTAGGATTTGCTGGTGTAGCAACAAACTTCCCATCAGTCGAATCATGTGGTAAAACAACCATATTACTTGCTTGAGCGTCATCATCCATGGTAAGGGATCCTATGATTCCATTAGGCTCAACAGGGAATATTGATGGCTCGGCTGTTTTTATAATCTTAAGCATCGGTGTAACATCATCTATTGATTTTACAGCAGCTGTCTGAGCTTCTAATTTGTATTTAGTAACAAAAGATTGATTGAAATCAAAACCCATCTGAGCTGCCTTTTCTTTGTTTACTGGGAAAGAGTAGTTCTTACCACCAATCTGGCTGTATTCCCAGAACCCACCCTTTAAAGTAGCAACAGCATTTGGTGCATACTTTGGACCTAGCTGAGTTATATCAACTAATATTCCCTTCCTAACGTCATCAACAATCAACGAGCCCCAAGTAAGGGCAGTCATTAATAAATCAATTTTTTCGCCAGTTGCAAGAGCTGTGGTCATTTTTGCTTGATATGAACCCCAATCATAGCAATGGGTTACTAGCTGAACATTAATATCCTTTAGTAGAAGAGTTGCTACAGCATCAATCTTAGGACTATCAGCTTGTGGGCCGTTACCGATAAAGTACCAGTCTAACAGATAAGGTGTCTTTGCTACTGTAGGAGTAACTTTTGGTGTGGTTTTGCAGCCTGAAAGAAATGTTGTTGTAGTCAACACTGCGGCTACGATTAAAGCTAACCTTTTGTTTAGCATTTTCATAGAAATCCTCATTCTATACTAATTAATACTAATATATATTGTTAGCTTTTTTATTAGTATTATACTTTTACCCGTAAGTTTTTAGGTGAAGTTTCTAATATTTTTTTAAAATAAGGGATATAAATCTCCATCTATGAAAAAAATACCTCCACCTTCATATATAATAGAATTACTGGTATTGTTGAATGGTTTATATAAAGAAAGGGTGAGTAAAATGATTTTGTACAAGGATTTAGAACTTATTGATTCTCATTTTCATATTATGGAGCCTCATTCTCTTATCTTATCCAAAGATTTTTTGCCCCCTACCAAAGAGAACTCGCTTGCATTTCTTGAAATTATGGGCAAATGTGGTTTTGACAAAGTAAACATTCCTGCTATTTCCCTTTATGACCTAGAGGATTTAGCCTGTAACCCCCTAGCACTATATACAAAGTCCTTATACCCTGATAAAATTTACGCCTTTGCGGGTCTTAGGCGGAGTTTAATCAAAGAGGAAAATACTGATATTGACAAGCAGGCAGAGCAGCTTATAGCAGCAGGCTTTGATGGGTTTAAACTAATCTGTAAGCCCAATGGAAGACGGAAATTTAATATACCAATATGTGATCCTATTTTTAATGATTTTTACAGGTATGCAGAAGAAAAAGAAATTCCAATTCTCTTTCACGTGGGAGATCCGGAAACCTTCTGGGACCCAAAACTAGCTCCCCCTTGGGCTAAAGAAAATGGCTGGTATTATGGTGATGATCATGAAATGCCTAACATGGAAGGTCTTTTTAATGAGGCTGTTGAAATGCTTGAACATTTCCCTAAGCTTAATGTGGTTTTTGCCCATTTCCTTTTTCAATCTCCTCATCTTGAAGCTGCAGCAATTCTTTTTGACAGGTTTGAAAATGTACGCTTTGATCTAACCCCTGGAAGCGAAATGTATGTAAATTTTAGTAATAATCTAGAAAAAAGCCGAGAATTCTTCATAAAATATAGTGATCGCCTGATTTTCGGAACTGATAATGTAGGTATAAATGGAAGTACCCGTAAAAATAACCTTGATGAAAGTCTGCTAAAAGTAAATACACTGCGCAGCTTTTTTGAAACGGAAGAAACTATCTCCCTATGGGGAGAAGAGATAACAGGCCTTAAGCTTCCCAAAGAGGTGTGTAAAAAGATTTATGCGGATAATTTTAACAAGCTACTTAAGTACAAAGCTCCAGCTCAATTGAATCCAGTTCTAGTAAATGAGATTTGCCGGGAATATGTAGAGCTTCTTTCTAAAGAAAAAGTAAGGAACCAAGAATTGATTGATCTATTGAATAGTCTGACTATTATTTGAGAAATGGAATAGGGAATTTGAGGGATTAGAAAATTAAGTTGTAAGGACAATAACTATATAAATTAAGTAAAAGGCGAACACTTATAAAAGTATCCGCCTTTTTCTAAGTAGGGAGAGACTCATTTTCGCTGCAATTAATTAATTTTTTTAACACCAGCTAAATAATTGTTGAAGTATATTAGGAAGGCTTATTTAATAAAGCAAGTATTATTTTTAATAATTCCCGAGTTCTTTTATAATTTCAGTTACTGCCTGTAGATTTTCAACAGGTGTACTGTGAGACGTAGCATCACCAGTGCTTAAAATAAATCTTCCGAAGGGCTTTGATTTTGTTATGACGTTTCTCATATACTCTCTAGTTTCTTCCACAGACATTCTTCGAAGTGCAGGTGGCTCTATCCCACCTATTATTATTTTCGACGGTAGACTTTCTAAAGCGTCCCATGACCATAAATCACCGGTAGTTGGTGGACACACAGAGTCTATTCCATCCATTTTACCGTTAACTAAAGTGCTAAGCATTCCAGTAAGCTTTCCACACATATGTGTTATAAAAATCTTATCGCTTTCATGTAGAATATCAGCATACTCATTTATGCAATTCATGGCATATTTTTTAAACCAAGCTGGACTCATTACCGTTGTGGAGGTATCCTCATACTCGATAAATACTTTCATGTTTTCTGGGGAATCTGCATTTAATTTTACACTTTTTAAATTATTTTCATGTAGTATGCTCATGTATTCTTCCATTTGTTCTGGGTAGTCATAAAGAAAATATGTAAATTCCTCTATACCCATTTCAGACTGGAGTAAGCTTTGAATGGGAGTAAGCGGAATATCTGGTGATGCTAACCCACTATCTCCTATATCAGTATAAATCTTATTGAACAAATCATAATCCTTTTCATAAGTCGTATTTTCTGCAATATACTGCATGGTTTTAATACTTTCTACCGATTTAATAAAGGGTTCTTTCTTAAAGCAGGTATTTCCTGAATATATATATTTAGATTCTACATTGCCTACTTTTGTCTCATAAATTCTGAGCTCTTCATTGCCCTTCCTAAAAGTTTTATATTCTACGTTTTTTAATTTAGATTTTACTATATTAATATGCCTAAGAAGTACATCCCCACCAATATATTTAATAATTTCAATTTCATTCATATGAAGTCCTTGTAGTGGTAGTGATTGAGTATAATAGCCATCAATTAAGGGTGCCCAAGGTATTCTGTCTGGTGTTTTAGCTGTTAATACTGCCATTAATCTTTCTTTTGAATTCATTTTATATCCCCTCAATATTTTTTAGTATTATCTTTACAACCCATAATACACTACTTAAACCAATTTTGTATAATTATATTATTAAGGTGTCTCCATTAAAGACTCCCAATTTTCTAAAGTTTCAATTAGATTATCAATAGATGGGCTTTGTGCGTTTCTAACATAATATCCAGAAGTTGCATTAGCACAATATAGAGCTCCTTCAAAATCAAGTCCAATTAATTGACCAAAGCATAATCCTGCATTAAAGTTGTCACCACCACCTGTTGAAAGCTTTGGGTTTTTCACAAATAAACTTGCAACTTGAGAAGTACCTTTTTCCTCCCAGACCATTGAATTAGTTAATGTATGTACTACTAAAGCATCTATCTTTAAATGATTATAAATTGTTTGTGCTATAGTAATCCAATCACCCACTTCTTTTTCTGGATATAGTGATTCATAAAGGCGTATTGCTTCATTTTCATTTAAGCCTAATATGACTTTATAATGTTTTGAAAACTCGTTTAATAATTGAATAGCTTCACATATATCTCCTGTTGTACTTGCTGAAATATCAGCTAAATCAAAGAACATTATTTGATCTTTATTTGCTTTATGCTCAGGCATTAATTCTTCAATTATACCTTTAAAAATATTATTATAATGAATCATTCCCTTCCAATTAACCATACCTATAAGGTCACTGTCATAGAAGAATTCTCTAAGCTTATCTATTCCAAGTATTTCTTTCATAGTTAGCCAATCTATTTTGTCTAAACATTCTTTTTGTGATAGCATTATCTTTCCATCTTCAAATTCTAAAGCAGTTGTATAAGCTGGATTCCCAATTGTGAATAAACTACAGTTTTTTGTGAATTCATTATATAGTGGATCAATTTGTGGGTAACCAACTGCCCCAATACAATTTACTCTAACACTGAGAGCTCCTATTGCATTTGCCATTAATGGGCCATTACCACCAGGCCTTGTGAACCTCTCAATAAGCTCAATTCCGCAGCTTTTACCACTTTTTGATACAATATGATATCCGAATTGAGCTATATCATTAAATAGGACGTTATTCCCATCTAATGTCTTTTTAAGAATAACTCTTACTATTTTGTCTATATAAGCATCAATTCCTATGGTAGCTTGTTTTAAGCTTAACCCATCTCTACACGCTTTTAATTGGTCAATAACTACTTGCCTTTCTTCACACATTTTATTATCTCCTTTTAAAATTTGTTTATATTATTTTATTTCTAATTGCAAATTCCTAGAGGGTATCCCACAAGAAGTAAAATCAATTAATAATTCACCTTAAGCTACTATGTTAAACGCATGAACACTTCCTATTAATTTAGCAAAAGGCGAACACTTATAAAAGTATCCGCCTTTAACTAAGTAGGGAGAGACTCATTTCTCACAATACCAACGCGAGCCTCCTGCAGAAACTAAAACAATATTAGAGTTTGCAGTAAAATCACCAGTACGTATTACAAACTTTACTTGTCTTGTAATTTCATCCCTTAGCACTGGATGAGGAACAATTTCAACATTAATACCCTTCTCAAAACAAGATAAAAATTCCGCTTGCCTAGTTGGGCTTACATCCACAGTAGCCTGTGATAAAATTATTTTCTCAACGGAAAAATGTTTCAGTACTTCCTTCAAAACCTCTACTGCCGTAGGTATATTTTGTGCTAATGAAATATCTATTACTTTAGTTGTATTTGGAACGGCAAGATCAGCATCTACAATCATCATTTTGTCCATATGCCCCATCTTGCTCATTTCCGCTGCAATTTCCCGATTTAATATTCCTGTTTCTGTCATAACACCTCTCCCCCTATTTCTCGTAGCAACTCATGAGAATATCATACATCTCATCAATTGTAGCCACACGAGGATTATTTTTGTAATCACCTAATACTTGACCACAGTCTGCAATTACACGAAGATCATCCTTAGTAACATTTAAATCTTTAAACCCAACCCACAGATTAATTTTTTTAAGGAATTCATCAATTTCCTCACAGCTTTTTTTAGCAGCCACTTCATCTGTTTCAGTCTTTAATGCTGGGTTAAAGATTCTCCCGACTGTAGCAAATTTTTTAACAGCAGCTAAATAGGTATAGCGTGTAAACTCAGGATATATTGCTGCCAATGCTTGACCATGAGTAACATGTGGACAATGTCCTCCAACCTGCATGCCCAAGCCATGTGGCAAGGTCACTCCGGCTGAAGAATTAGTAAGCCCTCCCAATGTATCTGCCCATGCCATCTTTGAACGTGCTTCTATATCCATTCCATTAGTTAGCACTTTGGGAAGATATTCAGCGATTATCTTAATTCCATCCAATGCTAAAGTCTCCACCATTGGATTGGTACCAGCCGATAGATAAGCTTCGAAATTATGGCAAAATGCGTCAAACCCAGTTTGGGCTGTTATGCTTGCTGGTAGTGAAACTGTTACCTCGGGATCAACAATCGCAACTCGCGGGAAAATATTTTTGTGCCATATAGCAGATTTATCCTTATTTTCTGTTTTAGTAATAACAGCACAAGGAGTAGTTTGTGAACCGGTACCTGCTGTAGTACTAATTGCTATAATTGGCAAAGTTTTTTCTGAGGGGCCTTCAGTATAATGTAAATAGTCCCATGCGGTGCCTGGGTGAGTCGCTTCAACAGCAATTGCCTTTGCAGTATCCATAGAGGAGCCTCCACCCAATCCAATGATCACATTTGCTCCTAATTTCTTTGCCATAATAGCTCCTGCGGTTACTACCTCAGTAGTTGGATTAGGGATTACGCCATCAAAATGTTCCACTGTTAGTCCTGCATCTTTAAGAGACTTTTTAACTTTTTCATAAAGTTCTGCCACTGCAGGAAATTCTGAAACTGTTACAAGTAATACTTTTTTTCCATAACGAGCAGCAAGCTTTCCCACTTCTTCTACTCGCCCACATCCAAATACAATTTCAGTAGGTGCAAAATAATTAAATTGTTTCAATTTATTACCTTCTTTCCTTTTATTCCATCTCAATGATAACTTTCATTGCTTTATCTTTCTGTTCATCAATAATTTTGTACGCCAATGTATAATCTTTAAATTTAACGCGATGCGTAATTAATGCATTAAACTCAATTAGTCCCTTATTTACCAATTTAATTGCATCTATATAGTCTTCCTCACGATACATGGCCGTTCCAATTAAGCGCAACTCATGATCCTGAATATACCCCATATTAATTGTTCCTAGCTCGGCAAAAACGCCTACCACAATGATATCGCTACCCTTTCTTGCATATTCAATAGCCTGCTTCATTGTTGCATTGATGCCAATGCATTCAAAAATAACATCAGCTCCATCAGTACTAAAGCATTCTGTAATAGCTTCTTTCAAATCTTTTTCAATAGGGTTTACGGTAGTAATCCCACACTTCTTCGCAGTTGCCAAACGATAAGCGCTTAGCTCAGAAAGCAACACTTTAGATGCACCCAAGGCTTTGGCAGTTTGTGCCACAAGGTTGCCAATAGGGCCTCCACCTAGCACTAAAACCCCTTTCCCTTTTACATCTCCATATCTTCTTAAGGCATGGACAGCAACCGCAAGTGGTTCTATCATTGCTCCATTTTCAAAACTCATACCATCTGGTAGTTTTAAAGCTTTTTCAGCATCCACAACAAAATATTCGCTTGCCATTCCTGTTGTTTGAAATCCCATAACTTTTAATTTTTCACAGTCATTATACATACCATGGGTACAAGGATAGCACTCACCACAAACCACTTGTGGCTGAATAGTAACCACATCACCCACTTTTACATTAGTGACGTCTTTCCCTATCTTCTCTACAACTGCAGAAACCTCATGTCCCTGCACCACCGGATAACTGGTATAGGGATGCTTTCCATGGTTTACATGAATATCTGATCCACACACACCAATGCATTTCATTTTTACTTTAATCTGATTTGCTTTTAACTCAGGGATGGGAACATCCTGAAATATTATTTTCCCCGGTTCTGTCATAACTGCCTGAATCATACTTAATCTCTCCTTTAAATAATTGAAATGTAAGGGGAATGCTTATGTACTAAAACATTCTCCCTTATTATAAAGGGCTTATCTACTTATTATTTTGCTACATAGTAATTAGCTACATTGTCCTTTGTTACAATTGTTGTACCAGTATCAATAAATCCTGGAAGCGCCTTAGCTGGAAGTTTGTTAGATAATTGATAAAGGAAGTTCATAGACCAATAACCCATATTGTAAGTACCCTGTGCCACTGTTGCTTCGATCTTGCCACTCTTAATCATATCAAGAACTGCAGAGTCAGTATCAAAAGACATTACTTTAATACCTTTAATTCCTGATTCCGATACTGCAGTAGGTCCAGCAACTCCGGCTGCACCGTCCATACAGAATACTCCATTAATAGATGAATCAGCTTGCAACGCTGCTGACATATTCTTAGTTGCTTCAGTCTGATCCCCTTTGTCATTTACTTTTACAGAAACTTTCAAGTTTGGAGCGGATTTAACACAATAATTTACAAACCCTTTAACACGAGATTCTGAATTTTCTGCACCCACCGTGTAAAGCAGTGCGACCTTGCCACCATTTGGCATCATTTTTGCAAAATATGCTGCTGCATCTGCGCCAGCTTGTTCATTACCTGTTGAGAGATAGGAACTACGCCCGGATTGAGGTGAATCTGAGTCAAATGTCACAACCTGAATTCCAGCTGCCATTGCTCATCCCCCTCCATTATTAAAATTCAGGATTCCCTCCACTTTCTAAAAAGCTTTTTAGAATTAGCGATGCCGCTCCAATAGCTGTTGCATCTGATCCGAGCTTTGCAACTCGAATTTTAACTTTACGCCCTGCAAACTTCATTTGTCTAGCTTTTGCCACTTTTTTGATTCTTTCAACAAGTATATCCCCGGCATTAACTAATCCACCTGCCAAAATTATCATATCTGGATCAAGTAAATTAATATAACTTGCCAAACCTATGCCTATGTACTCAATGGCTTCTTCAATTATTTGTATTGCTAAAGGATCCTTTAGTTTTGCTGCATCAAAAACCATTTTTGCATCAATATTTTCTAGCTTATCCTCTGCCAATTTCAAAATCATTGAAGATTCACCTTTCTGAATGCGATCTCTCGCAATGTAAGCAATTGCATTACCAGAGGCAAGTGCCTCAAGGCAACCTTTGTTTCCACAATCACATATTGGTCCATCTTTCTTCAAAGTTATGTGCCCTAATTCACCACTACTGCCACAACTACCTCTGTAGAATTCTCCCTCTTGAACAATAGCAGAACCAATTCCATGCCCAAGATTGACACAAATAAAATTAGAAGCATTTATTCCTACCCCAAACCAGTTTTCTCCCATGGCTAATGCCCTGTTTGAATTTTCTAGTTGAATATTAATATTAAAATAATTTTTGATTCCCCTCACCAAATTTACTTTTTCCCAATGAAAGTCAGGTGAAAATAACACTTCACCACTTTCTGCATCTAGTAAGCCTGGCATGCCAATACCCATTCCGAGTATTTTACTTTTATCTACCTGACTACTCTCAATGGTTAATTCAATCAAATGAATCAAACGATCAATCATTGCCTCTGCGGGTATTGTATCTCCGGTTTTCTGAATCTGCCTTGTGATAATCTTGCCGCTTAAATTCATAATGATTACAGTTATATTAACTTTGCCAATATCAACACCAATTATGCAATAAGCATCAGGTATAAACTCTAAAAGTTCTGGTCGTTTTCCACCGCTAGATTCCCTTTTTCCATTGATTCTTACAAGACCACTTTTTATAAACTCATCACTTAATTTCATTACCGTAGGAATGCTTAAATCCGTCAGTCGAGCTATTTCTGATTTATTAATAGGACCTTTTGTTCTAATTGTATCAATAACACTTTTTTTATTCATGGTAGCTAATAGAAACTTATCAACTTTCACAGATTATTCACTTACCTTTCAATTATGCACTTGATATATAAATCCAAATATCTTGTGTTTAGCTCCCAATTATTAGGAACTTATTGTTTGTCAGTAACTTTGTTATTTAACTTAACTTAGTATAGTTTTATTATATGATTCTATATTTATAATGTCAATACCTTTATTAAATTTAATATATCAATTTATTTGTATACCTCTCATATAAATTTGGAATTGAAAGGATAGCTAATATTTTGTTCTAGGAGCTCAACTTTACGTTTTCAACATGAATAAGTAATGTTCTATCCATCAAAAACTTTTAACACATATTTGGCTTATTGATTATTATGGTGAGGAAACTAATTGATACTTTCTCTCAAAACGCAGAAAATTAGTAGCTCAAACCAACGAAGCAATTTGTACATAAAATCATATATACGTAAATGAATAAGATAATAAAAAACATGATAAATAGAAGGCTCTTACTTAAGCTTGTGCAAAAGTTAGAGTCTTCTATTATACCATAATGTATTTCCAACTTTATTTGTCCTTACTATACCCTTCAACAGTCTTTTCAAAAGCACTATTATCTAGGCTTCCATCGATTTTAATGCTTTCTGTTGTCATTGAATATATAACCTTACCATTCATATCTAAGTCCTGGCTTTTTAGAATTATGCCCGTACTCTTGTCCACAATTAGAATAAAATTGTTTTCATGGGTTTTGCCCGTAGATTCCATTACACCGACAATCTTAACACAGTCTATACCCATATATTTTTCTTCACCAGTGATGCTCCAATTACTATAATTATTAAGATATGAGCACGCAACGGATTGATTAAATAGACTATCCTCTGTACCTAGCAAATATTCATTGTCACTTCTAGCTAAATAACCATCTTTCTTTGAAAATCGATTTATAGGCTTTAATTTCTTAAGATCCTTATCTTTAGCTAATACTTCTATCTTATTTTCTTTATAGGTTTTCTTAATATTATCAAATTGAAGATTAATACCATTACTACATAATATCTCTAGATCCTGATCATTATCAGTATTTGTGATGTGTGAGTAACCCCTTCTGTTTTTTACATCCACCTGATAAGTCACTTCCTCCTCTAGTTTATTTGGAAGGTCAATGCGTTGGAACTTGCCAGTAGCGGTGGTAAAAAAATCAATGCTGTTCATAATCTTATAGTGAATTAATTCCTTAGCGTTCATTACGGAAAAAAACTCTTCGTTCAAGATAACATGTGAAACATCAATAGTGTCACCTTTTACTCTTTCGCTTGTAAATTTATATGTTAATAATCCAAAAAAAACAAGTAATATAACAACTACAAAAATTATTGTACTTCTACCGTTTTTCATTCCAAATCACCTCTAAGCTCTACATACTTTCCGTATATTTGTAATTTACTTAATCTATCTTTTATCTGATTTTCATATGTGCCTTTCCCCATATAAAACTTAAATTCTTTCTTATTCTTAGTATACTTTAGCACATCCTTATAAATAACATAGGTAAAAGTTAAATTGGTCTCAGAATTTGGTAGTAGTTGACTTACCTTATTAGGATCCGTATCTACGTTACAATAATCCTGATAATAAACACCTGAACTCAATTTACTTTCTTCTATTAATGGAACTAAACTAACTGTATTTTGGCTATTATTTTTAGCAAGGATCTCAATCATACATCCAATCTGATCATCTCCATCATAAGCTTTATTTCGTTGAACCTCTTTAAAGGACTTTACCGTGATACTCACGTCGTCTAAAAGAATATCTTGTCCAACTACGTACCGATCAATAACATATTTCTCTGGAACATTCTTATTTAAGAAATAATATCTTATACTACAAAGGACAAAAATCAGTATTATGACTATATGAACTGTATATTTCTTTCTCATCAGCAGGCCTTCTCCTTTAATATGATATGATCTGTTATTTTTCCCTGTTGTATAGTAAATATTTCATCAGCGATTAACTCTAATTCCTCTCTATCATGGTTTGCAATAAGTATGGTCTTGTTTTGCTTCTTAAGTTCTATAAGGATATCGTTAACTAGCTGGATTCCATCCACATCTAGAGCATTTGTCGGTTCATCTAGTATAATTAAATCCGGGTCCTCCATAATAGCCTGCGCTATACCTAATCTTTGCTTCATCCCCAGTGAATACTTCCTAAACTTTTTCTTATCCTCAGGGTTTAAACCCACTTTAGATATGAATTCCTTTATTTCTTTCTCTCCAATTTTTGATTTAATATCTGCCAGATACTTCAGATTCATATATCCAGTAAGGTTTGGCAAGAAACCAGGGTATTCTATGAGCACCCCAACGCTTTCTGGGAAAGAGATATCCTTACCTAATATTTTGCCATCAACCTCAACTTCCCCTTCTGTAGCTCTTATAAGTCCACAAATAGCTCGAAACAGCATAGTCTTTCCAGAACCATTTTTGCCCCTAAACCCATAAATTTTCCCTCGCTCCAGATTAAGGTTTATATTATTTAAAATGCTGTTTTCCTTAATAACTTTATTTAAATTTTTTATCCTAATATAATATTGATTCATTTATAAACACCCTTTCCCAATTAATAAATATCTTTTCTTGAGGTATATATGCAGCCAATTATAAAAAGTAAAATTAAGAGTATCACATTGTAGCTAATAGATTTCTCTAGAGTTAATTTATGCAATTTATCAAAGGGTTCATGCCTAAGTAACAGGGAATGTTGTCCTGGAAAAATCCAGTTTTTACTGAAAATAGAAATACAAAGCACTATTATTGTTATAAGATAAGCATAGGCTGGTTTTATAACTAAGGATAGTAGAGTCTGAAATACACAAAGTGTTATGGAAGTTATTATATAAAGTACAACCATTGTAAATATAAAATTGTTACTGCTTATCTTAACATCCAAAAACAAGTTCATACCAGAAGCTCTCGGTAAGGCAACTAACCCCTCTATAAAGCTTATTCCAAAAATACAGAAATAAAAGAAAAGAACATTTCCTATAATCCAAATGACCTTACTTAAATAAAAATATTCAAGCTTACCTACCCTGGTTAAAAGGTAAACTCCGTTCTTTTTGAGATCCTCGTAGGTGTAGCTACCAACAATAAACAGAAGCGAGGAATTAATCAGAAACCATATTAATGGGAAACTGAAATCTTTAATGTTTTCAATGTAGGGAATGCCTTTGTAAAGCTCATAAAACAAATCTATTCGATTGAGCCTTTGAAAAGGGCTTAGCTTATAAATTGTAATGAAATTTAATAATATAAAAAATATTAATATTAAAAGATATGCTATAAAATTAATATTAAAGCTGTAGCGTACATCCCTCTTAATTAGCGAAAATATTATCTTTAACCTTTTTATAATTATCATATTCACCTCAAAACTTATATTCCTTTAATTATATCTTTTTTGTCTATCGCTCTTTTGCCCATAAGGTACAATGCTGTTATAAGCAAAAGGAAATAAATATCATTTATAATTATTGTGTCTGGATTAAGGTAGCTACTTAAATCTATCGTCATCTGCTTTAAGATTAACGAAAACTTATTCATTAGCCCATCTAATAGTATGACTATAATAATCACCATATAAACATAAGTATTTTTAAAGTAAACCTTAAGAGTACTTATAAGAACTCCTACTGCGGTTAAGCCTAAGAGATTACTGAGAAATACTATTGGTAGTATTTTATAGGTTTTAAATGAATTTACTAAGGAGGGCCATTCCTTCAATTGCCCTGCAATACTATAGACAAAACTATCTGCTGAACTCCAATTATTTTTAAAGCTACCCAGTAAACTTCCAGCGATAATATAGCCTCCAAATACAATCAAAACACTGAAGATAATTGCTAGAAGAAAGGAAAAACAGATTCTCATTCTCCATATATAAATCCTGGAGGGACTACGCAGCAAAAATAAGGAGCTATTTTCATGTTCTATCAGGCTTATCAATAAGAAGGTGTATATGGGCACTATTGGAAATATTAAAGCAAGAATACCTGTAAACCCTGTAAATCCAGAAACATGGCATAAAATATCAAATACAGATAGGTTTATATTCTGTGGCTTAGTTTTTATGTAATCAAGACCGATTAAGGTCATCAGTAAAACAATTATTATTAGAGACAAAATAATTCGATACTTTATAGCTTTTATATTTCTATAAAAGACTCTTACACATTTAATAGGTTTCATTTATACATCCTCCAATATAAAATGGAATAAATGTAATAGATAGTAATAAGATAAATTCAAAAATTATAATGGAAATGTTTTGTGAATTTGAGAGATATAAAAATTGAAAGGGTGAAAACTTACCCAAATTTAAAAACTCAAATATGACCTCACCAAACCACCATATAAGAAATGGAGAAACTAAGATAATAAACTTGTTTTTTATAAATATACCTAAAGTAAGACCAATAGATCCAATCACTCCAGAATACAAGAAATATATGAAAATCCACATAAATATATATAATACTGGGTGGTTATAATAGAACTGAGGGAATAACCCCCCTTGAAAGATGGTAGTCTTGCCTAAGATAGGATGGGGCTGAATGTTTGGGAATAGCATCATTAAAGATATCAAATTCAAAACTAAGGGAGCTGCAAAAGCTACTCCACTAACAATAAAATTAGCAGAAAATTTAGCTATAAGGTAGCTCTGCTTCTTTTCTCTAGTATATATAGACTTTAAAAATCCACTACTCATGTCCTCTAAGTAGGAATCCGAAAAGCACAAGGTACATAGTAGTGGTAATATCATTATTAAAATATTTGATACCGGGTTTAAATTGAAAAAAATAAATCTATCAAAGGGTGATACCCAATATGTATGTATATACTCGTAACTGGAAGTATATCCCAAAATGCCTGTTTGAAATAAGGATAATACTGAAAATACAATGCCAATTAGAATAACAATTTTAAAGGATAACCTTGAAACTGCCCTTTTTAGTTCACATAAAAACATTTACTCACCTCTTTTTAGTTATATACTTTTTAAATTTGGCGGACAAGCCAGTAAATAAATGGCTTGTCCTTGAATTGAGCTTCTATTATAGTTTATTACTATTATTTGTTAATTATAAGACCTTGTAGAATCAGGACTCCAATGCCCATTTGCTGACCAAGAATAAGACAATCTCCATGGAGCAACAAATGCCATCTTTACATTAACTATTCCTCTGTCTTCATATGCATAACTACTAACTGAGTATTGTCCGGGTCCATGTACAGTTTTTACTATTCTAGAGTGAAAATCACCTTTATTAGAATCTACTAAATACATTTGTAAATAGTCACCTGATCTACCATTGTATTCTATAACATTTGAATAAGCTGGTGTTGTATCTTGTTTTTGTCTAGTATCCGTATAATTCGTTCCTGTATTACCAAATGTAAAGTAATTCCAATCTGAATCTTTTACATTAGCTGCATTTACATTTGTGCATATTCCTCCAGCAATAGCTCCTAAAATTAACAGTGTATTTGCAATTTTTTTAAATATTTTCATTTTTATCACTATTTATTCTCCTTTTATATATTAATATATTTTTAATTGGCATATGTTGCAACTTATCCCAATTAAATTGTAGCATATGTTATATATATTGCAATTAAAACAAATCGGGAAATTTATACACAATATAACATTTTATTCACTATCATAAATTTTATGCACTTTATTAAAACAATTTGTGTAAATACTATATAACTATTCATTTTAAGACAAAATATTATCCATTTTAAGTAAGATAAAACATGTGGACACCCTCCCCCATCCTTTCAGTAATAGCAACATATTTTATAATATTTCAACCCATATATTCCAACAAACTCCATCTAATGCTATAATAAGTTATTATTTTATTACAATTAAGTTTTATATTATGATAAAAAACAATCAAAGGGAGAGAAAAATGTCAATTCAAAAGCACTTTACAGCATCCATATACATAGTTCATAAAGATAAAGTATTATTACATTTGCATAAAAAATACAACAAAATACTCCCTTTAGGTGGGCATAGGCTTAATCAAGCGTTATGGCAGTTTTACTGCGGTAGACAATATAAGCTTCCAAGTAAAAAAAGGTGAGGTTTTCGGGCTACTTGGCCCAAACGGGGCTGGTAAAACTACCACTTTGGAATGTTTAGAAGGCCATGGCCATCAACCTTATAATGCAATAATTTACCAAAAGACAGAAATAGATATTTTAGATCAAATTGGGATTATTTATTAATAACTGTTTCTTAATTATCA
>Ga0209125_1001060_pt1 | contig 28969 bp, 33 predicted proteins | sample BarGraIncub1131A_FD_184503 | JGI IMG/M metagenome (GOLD analysis project Ga0209125, IMG submission 184503) | Arctic peat soil microbial communities from Barrow, Alaska - Barrow Graham LP Incubations 11-31A (SPAdes) (version 2) | ecosystem: Environmental > Terrestrial > Soil > Wetlands > Peat... | reverse complement strand
AAAACCTTTAAAGACGGTTATGCTTTTTATTTCACTTGCCAATCAGAAAAAAAATTTACTTTTGGAGAAGCTGGAAGAGAAGCATATAATAGCAGACAAGAATTATATAAATGGGGAAGAGAAAATAGTATTAGACCAAGAAAACTCTATGAATATGGGAAACAAAGGATATTACAAGAATTAAAAACTCATAAATTTTATGGAATAAAAAAAGTAAATGGAATCAATTGTCCTATAAGAGGTAAAAATCCAATTAAACACCCACTCCCAGACAATGACGAAGGAATTAGATGGGTAAATCTAATAAACCACGTTCCGTATATTGAGGAATCTGTATTGGCTGACCTTGTTATGCAAGTAAACAGTAGAGCTATTAATAACTTTTTTCAGCAAGTAAGGAGAAGAATCTCTATTCTGGAACGTCCGCTTATTACTGCCAGAGGGGATGGGCGAAGTTATATATATGCTAATTACAATCCAAAGTATGCACACCAAATGATGGTTATTTTCCGTACTTTCTATAACTTTTGTTTTACCTCAAAGGTTAATAAAATATCAGCTACTCCTGCACAAAGATTGGGATTAACGGATAAAGTTTATGATTACAAGGATATAATTTATTTTAGATGATAAAACTAATTAAACTATCCTAAATTTTATTAGTATTAAAATAATAATAGAATTTAATAAGTGGTAACTTTAAAAATCAAACAAAGAAATAATTAATAAGTATTAGGGTTAGGAGGAGGCTCGTATCCTATAAATTGTTTAGTAAAAGGATTAAAGTATAATTTAGCAATAGCAGGTAATACTTTAGGGTCTCCAAGAGTATATGTTACTTCAACTACATTACCACCGTTTAAAAATAGTAAATATTGATTTATTTTTTCTAAAAGTGTTTTTGAATCGCATGTCTGATTATATTTTATTTTAACTTTAGTCACTTTCCCTGACCCATCCCAGTTTACAACTAAGTCATTATTTTTATTAATAATTCCCCTTGATTTTTTTATATAGTTATTCTGATTAATATTAATTGTTGATATACCAATATAGATACCGATACTAATTATTAACAACATCGTTACTAAGATTTTTCTTCTTTTCATATATTATCACCTCATTATTAATGATATACAGCATAAATATAGCTCATTACACTTTTAGCCATAAATGGTTACAAATGAATTACACTTTATTACATAAAACTATGACTTTCCTTAATGGTTTGTTGTTCTATAATCAGTTTGCAATACAAATAAAGAACTCACTTAACCAAGAAACGCAGAGAATTAGTTCTCTACGTTTCTAAATGTGATTGTATATAAATTTGCTACATTTATAATAGCTATTTTATTTGTGAATCTGGTCTAAAAAACTTATTTTGCACCTCAAAACAGAACTCGTTATATAATTACAGTATTCTCTTGTTCTATATTTTATTTGTTGGATATCTATTTACCTGATAAATAACTTCAAAAATAAATCCAACTATTAAACCCAACAATGGAATTAAAATTAGTGAGCCAGTAAATCCTGTAGGAAGATCTTTAAATACAGCCTCTCCTAATAGAGTATTTGCTGAAAAACTTAATCCAATAAGAGTACTAATATTAATAAAGAATGAGGCTATAATCATTCTATTAGAAAGTGCAATTATAGATACAATCCCTGTAAAAGCTATTATTCCAAATCCTGCTTTTATGAACCAAACTTCAGATAAACGTGAACAGAGCATACCAAATATAATGCTAATTATTAGTGTAGGTGCTATACATTTAAAAGTTTTAAAGAATATTTTTTTCAATATGAATATCTCCTTAAATAGAAATTATTATTTAATGTGAATATCTCAAAAATAGTTTGTGCTTCCAAACTTGTGCTTCAATATATGGGAAAAAATCAGCCGGAAGTTTTCCCCACCAGCCTTCCACCGGTGATCCCTTTTGCTTTATTATTGAGAGTATTTCTGATAGTGAAAACACTTTTCCATGATATTCCGGTTGATAATACTCAGAAGATTTATCTCGACCTAGTGAAAATGAGAACATACTGTAAATATCTAGCTGGATTCTTAAAGCGACCCCACATTGCATCATCAACATATAATTCTTTCATGTTAAGGATCCCCCTCAAATACTAATCTCCTATCTATGAATTATATCACGTTTTTCTAACTCTATATAACTATTTATGTAATATTATACAGTTTGTAATCGTCCACGAACCCAGATTGAAACCTTCTCAACTGAATCAGAAGTTTTATCAAGGGAGGTATCTAATAAATCAATCTTCCATGTTGATTTATCCGCATTGTCCTTAAACCAGTTGTTAAATTTTATATGTTCATTAATAAATTCATTTGAATTCGAATTACGCCAAGTAGGACGCTGCTTTAGACGTTCCGATAGTACATTATCTTCGCAAACAAGAGCTAAGTAATATATTTGAGTAAAATATCTTCTTTCAATACAGTCTTCAAATTGAGATGGTACTGCTGATCCACATAATACAACTGGTTTCCCTGATTGGCTAATATTCTTGCATACTCTCAGCCACATTTCTCTATATTCTCTGTAATCAGATTCAGGCTTACTAAATTCATTTCTCCATAGAATATCGCTTTCCATGACTATAACTTCAGGCAAAGCTTTAGATAGCTCAAGGCAAACCGAAGTCTTACCAGTCCCACTAGCACCTGTAATAATAAATAAAGGCAGCTGTATGAAATCATGTGCATAGCCACAGTCAGGGCATATAGCATAAGGCCCTGTTATATCTATATTTTTGTCCACACGATAATTACCACATTTAGAACAAACATTAAACATTTTATTTTCCCCTTTGAAAACTACAATTCAAACTTTTCCTTTATTACTTTTGCTCCTTAAAATATACAATGCTTAAATACTTTTTCGGGAATATTATCAAATAATGGGCTTACAGATTCCCTATTGTGTATTCTATAGATTGCTTCTGCAAATAGTGGAGCTACGGATATTATTTTTATTTTATCATTTAATATATTCGGATTATTTACAGAATCAGTACTAATAATTAATTCTATTGGGCTATTGATAACTTTTTCTGCACCTTTCTCAGTCAGTAAAAAATGCGATAAACATGCAAATATTCTCTTTGCACCTCTTTCTTTAAGACCTTTAGCTATATCTACCAAAGTCCCTCCTGAAATACTAAAATCGTCAACTATAAGGGCATTTTTTCCTTCAACATTACCTATGATCTCTAATATTTCTGCTTTCTCATCATGGGACCTTCTTGTCTTATCTCCGATAGCCACAGGAGCCTTAAGTACCGAAGCGAATTTTCTCGCTTGCTTAGTGAAACCAGCATCTGGTGATACAACAACTAAATCTTTTATATTTAAGCTTTTTACATACTCACATAGAACTGGAAGCGCAAACAAATGATCCACAGGTTTTTTGAAGAATCCTTGAATTTGTGGGCTATGTAAATCCATGGCGACTACCCTATCTGCCCCAGCTAACTCAATACATTCCGCACAAACTCTTGCTCGAATTGATACTCTTGGTTCATCTTTTTTATCACCTTTAGCATAGCCAAAATAAGGAATAATAGCTGTAACCGAATTAGCACTTGCCCGTTTAAAGGCATCCATCCAAAAAAGTATTTCTGTAAATTCTTCATTAGGATTCAATCCTATCGCTTGAACAAGATACACGTCTTTATCCCTAACGGTCTCGCTAGCTTTAACAAATATATTACCATCTGAAAACTTCACCACTTCTGACTTGCCTAATTCAACACCTAAATATTCACACATACCTTTTGCAAAGTAAAGCCCTGTACTTCCGCCAAAAATTTTAATTTCACTATTAATCAATAGAATAACCCTCCTTAGTGGCATTTATCAATTTCCGGAAATATTTATACTTTAATAATACCATATATATGTTATATAAATAGTTAAAATATTCCAAATTGTTCGGAAACTATGCACAATTCGTTAACAATTTGTGGATAAACTAGCAATTACCTTGTATTTAGTAGTAGAGATTGCAAGTTTTGAAGCTTCTAGCTCTTCTTTTTCATTTTTATCTTTGTTATCAAAATAAATGTATTTAACCTATAATTTTCTTTTCAATTAATAAAGATACCCCCATTATGTGAGTGTCATTGACCTTAGTGTTTACATAATATGATTATATAACAATATGATTTATAAAAATGTTATGTACAGGGGATGATAAAATGGAAAATATTAATATAAGCAGACTTCCTCTTATTGGTCAGGGGGTTCATGGTAAAGTTTATAAAATAGATGAAAATCGTTGTATAAAAGTTTGTAAAGATATTAAAGATATGCAAATGGAATACGCTGTACTGAAACATGCAGAAGGCTATCCTCAATTTCCAAAAGTATATGAGTGCAAAAAGAACTATATGATTCGTGAATATATTGATGGGCAAAATATTAGAACTTATATCAAAAGAAATGGACTTGATAATAATATAGCAAGAGGCTTAACCGAACTAATTAAAGTATTTATCAGATTAAACTTTACAAGAATCGATATCAGAATGGCTGAAGTTTTTGTAACTGCAAACAATCAAATTAGAATTGTTGATACTACCCGTTATATGGATAAACAAGCCTCCTACCCTAAAAAGATGCTAAAGAATCTTAATGAACTTGGTTACCTAAAACAGTATATGTATTTTTTGAAAGAAAACTATCCTGAATTCTATAATTCATGGAGATAAATAAAAAACGAGCCTAAACAATAGGCTCATTTTTATTTTAACTCTCCCCAATATTTTTCCGCCTCTTCTTCCATTTTGTTTAGTCTTTTATAATAGTCTGGATATTCATTTAAATGAGCAAGAGCTACTTTGCCTGTTAAAATGGGATCATCATTAGTTATGTTAGTAAATGGATCAATATTATCATGCTCTAATTCAACATTTAATCCATAGTTGAATTGTTCTACATCAAACTTATCAAATTTAATATTTAAGTATATATACCCTCCATAGAAAATAATATTACAATATATTATGCATAACATAAATATATTGCTACTGATTATAATTTATAGTATTATTTATAAATAGTTAAAATATTCCAAATTGTCCGAAAACTATGCACAATTAGTTAACAATTTGTGGATAAACTAACAATATACTTATGTTTTCCACCTTAAATGCACCTCCCAATTCATTTAGAAATGACCCATCTTCAGTTTACAAAACACTATAAGTTCATAAACTTCGTAAAAGAAAGCCCCGAAGGGCTTTCTTTATTTTTACTCCATACTAGTTTTAAATTTTATAGTTCTATTTTTATTTAAATCTAGCCATCTATTTGAGAAGTCTTCCAATCCTTCTTTTTCGTTGGTTATCTTTGTATACTCTTCAGTTAAATCTCCCAAATCCTTTTGAGCGAAAATATTAATAGCAAACCCATTTTTATTTACTGAAATAGTTTCCTCATATTTATAGTCTTCAATTGGCAGTAGTTCAATTAACTTACCAACTCTTATCTTAGCCACAATACGTTCCTCTAGTGCGATCAAATCAAAATTTTCTTCATAGGAATAAGTCTCTCCCAGGTAAGGGACATAATCTCCAGTTTTATATGCTCTGGCTTTTGTTAATTTCTTCTTAATTTGTCCAGTTTTAAGTTCATAGTAGTATTCATCAAAGCAATTCACCTGTAGCTTTATAGCTCCATTAGTAAAGGTAACAGAATTTTTCTTTGTTTTTGTTACAAGGCCTGATATTATGCCACCACCACTTACATCATAACCATCCACTATTACAAACCTACCAGTATTTTGATTGTCTGCGAATCTATCAAAGCAAATCTTTTCTTTGGTTTTTATAGTAACTTCAGCAACATCATTTGTTTTTGCTTCATTTGCATTTTCGTAGGCTCCTAAGGTAGTGGCATCAATAACCTTATTGAAGGTTACAATCTCACATTCTACTTCCTGTGTTACTAGCTTTATTTTATATTTTTTACCTTTTATAAAATTGTTCTTTCCCATCCAAAATATATTGGCTGTAAAGATATTACCAATTAGAGGTGCCTCTTCTTTATGTGTTATAAATTCTCCTCTTTTATTGAAAAATTCATCTTCAAAAGTTATTCCCACCGATAAACCAGCTTCAACTGTATTCCTTTTATCCTTGATTGCAAAATATTCTATACTCTTAACTTTAGTAACTTTATTTTCTGGAGAAATAAGCACTTCATCACCCATACTAAGTCTTCCAGTTTCAATTCTACCTGCAATTATTCTTCTGTTATCAAATTTGTAAACATCTTGTATTGGAAATCTCAGAGGCTTATCTTCAAAGCCCTTTTCTTTACTGAAAAGGTCCATAGCTTCCAGTACACTTTCCCCTTTGTACCAAGGGGTCTTATCAGACCTAGAGGTTAAATTCTCTCCATAGAAGGCGGAGATAGGAATATATTTTAATGGGTGTACATTTAAGTTTGATAAAAACCTATTCATCTCTTTTTTTATAACATTAAACTTTTCTTCATTATAATCTATTAGATCCATTTTATTTACTACTACATACACCTGGGAAATACCTAATAATGAGAGTATGTACCCATGCCTTTTAGATTGTTCTTGAATTCCCTCATTTGCATCTATTATTAAAAGTGCTGCTTCAGCGCTGGCTGCCCCAGTAATCATATTCTTAAGAAATTCTACATGACCTGGAGCATCAATAATTACATAATCTCTTTTATCCGTATGAAATTGGAGAGAAGTGGTATCGATGGTTATACCTTGTTTTTGTTCTTCTTCAAAAGCATCTAATAGATAGGCATATTCGAAGGGTTTACCTTTTTCTTTAGCTATCTTTTTAACTCTATCAATAGCACCTTCTGGTAGTGACTTTGTATCATATAGCAATCTTCCAATTACTGTAGACTTGCCATGATCTACATGTCCTACTGTAACTATTCTTAATACTTCTCTTGTATTTTCCATTTAAAGCACCCCTCTCTTACATGTAACCATCTTTTCGAAGCTTTTGCATAGCATAAGCATCCTCTTGATCCTGAGCTCGACCTGCTCTTTCACTGGTTTTAGTATTTTTTAATTCTTCAATAATCTCATCTATAGTGGTAGCTGTGGAGTCTATCTTTCCAGTACACTCTGCGCAACCTAAGCTTCTATACCTTTTCCCATCTTTAGCAAAATATAAATCTATAAGTGGTATATTCTCTCTCTTAATATAAGACCAAATATCAATTTCGTTCCAATGCAGAATTGGATGGACTCTTATATGATTTCCCTTAGGAAAATCAGTTTTGAATTGATCCCAAAGTTCCGGTGCTTGGTTTGTGTAATCCCATTCTGAATCCTTATTTCTTTCGCTAAATATTCTTTCTTTTGAACGAGACCCCTCTTCATCACTTCTAATTCCTAGGATTAATCCATCAAACTCATAATTTGTAACCACCTGTTGAAGGGCATCTGTTTTTAATGCCTTGCAACAATTTAGTCTTCCTTTACTTGGTCCCATGCCTTGCTCTATTGCTTCCTTATTTGTATGAATAATAAGGTCAATATTAAATTCTTTAGCAATTTTATCTCTATATTCAATCATTGCAGGAATTTTATGCTTGGTATCTACATGAATAAAAGGGAAAGGGCAATGTCCAAAGAAAGCCTTCTTAGCTAACCATAACAGTACTGTGGAGTCCTTTCCAATTGACCATAGCATTCCAAGTTTACCTAACTTTTTATAGGATTCCCTTAATATAAAAATACTTTCTGCCTCTAATGTATCTAAATGATCCATGATTTTCCCTCCTCAATATCTATTTGACTCAGTTTCATTGGTAGTAATAATTATTTCCTTAGCATTTGGATTAATGATGTGCCAGTGGAGGAGATTTTTATCCTTTTTTGTGTATAAATAGGTTCCTCCCCCTCCGATATCTGCTCCAAGGTAATATTTGATAGCTTGGGCAGGGCATTCCTTAACACAAGCTGTGCATCCCCAACATTCTTCTGGATATTTAATAAAGGTCGTTGAATCGCGCTCTTCACATATAAGATTACCAGGGCAAACTTCTATGCATTTTCCACAATTCACGCACTTTTTACTATCAATTTTAATGCTCATAAACTTCATCTCTCTTTATTAGATCTCTAATAATTACTTCAACCTTACCAGCTTTATATCTGGTGTTAACATATTTTAGCCACTTATCATCTTTCTCTTCATAATCTCCATTTTCACCATAGCATTTCCACCGTGTTTCTTTTCTTTCTAAAAGATGAACTATCAATATTTTACATACATATAACCTATCCTCAAGCTCATAGATGGATAAAAGCTCTCGCATATCCTTAGCTCTTAAGTTATTAGATATCAATAAAAGCTTCTCTATTTTTTCTTCTGCTATATATAGCTTTTCAGAGTTAAACATATAGTTTTTAGAAATCCCGCCTGCATATTCATCCATTGCCTTTTGCATTGCCTCTTCCATATCCTTAACGCTAAACATACTTTCTTCATCCTTAAGGTAATTTTCTATACTTTTTAATTTGGACTTAATCTCTAATTGATCTAGATAGTTAATATTCTTATGTTTTATAAATTCAGCAGCAGCCTTAGCAGCAATTTCACCTTCTACAAAGCACCCAGTAACATACTTTTTAGGACTTCCCCCCGCTACATCACCTGCTGCAAATAAACCGGTTATAGTAGTTGCTCTATTTCTATCCACCCAATATCCACTGGCTGAATGACCTCCAACAATATAAGGCTCTGTACCTTCAATTTCAAGATTTTCTATAGAAGGTCCCTTCGCCCCCTCAATCCATTTCAAGGTTTGAGCAGGTGCCATATTAAGGTAGGCTTTATAGAGCTCCTCTTCTATTTCTTTTGAAATTCCGTTAGTTTTTAAATAACAGGGTCCTAAAGCTTTTCTATTTTCCTCAACAGTTGCAAAAAGTCTCATGGCGGTGGAGGGTTTGCCATACTTATTTATATAGGCTTCCCCTTTTGAATTAATTTGCTCGGCTCCTATTCCTTGAGCCACAGTTCCTGTTGGGGCAATAGTATCCTTGCACCTTAAAGCGATGAATCTCATCTCAAAGGAGGTCATCTCTGCCCCTGCTCTTATACCCATAGCATAGCCCGCTCCTGTATTAAATGGAGAATACCACATTTTATGCTTAGAAAAGCCAGGGTTATTTGGTTTGTATAAGCCTGAAGCTCCACCAGTTGCACAAATAACAGCCTTTGAATAAATTATATAAAAAATCTTTTCTACAACACTGAACCCATAAACTCCAATTACTTCTTCATTTTTTATTATGTAATCAATAATATTTACTTTGTTTAAAACTTTTATATTATCTTTTGAGTTTACCTCCTCTGCAAGTAGAGGTTTTATATTTTCCCCGTTAATTTTAATGCTTCTCTTGCCACGAGTTACATATTCCCCTTTTTCATCTCTTAGAATAGTTAGGCCTAAGCTTTCAATTTTTTCAGTAACGTTATTCAAATTCTTAGCAATAGAGTAAACTAAATCTTCTCTTATGATCCCCGATGCTTCTTTTTTTACATACTCTACAAAAGCTTCTGGTGTGTCACCTTTACTAATATAGGCATTAAGTGCATTAACTCCTGCAGCCAAGCATCCACTTCTCTTAATATTTGCTTTATCTACCACTATGATTTTCGCTTCGGGAAAATCGCTTAAAGTCAAAGCTGCATAACAGCCAGCAGTTCCTCCTCCAACTATAACTATTTCTGTTTCTAAAATCCTTGTTTCTAGTTTCATAGACCCTCCTGTATTCCTTATAAGCACTTAATAGTCATTTAGACTATTAAGTCTCCTTTAACCTATAACTTTAAATATTTAAATATCTGATCTACACATTCTTCAATAGTTTGTGTATTTGTATTGATCACAATTTCTGGATTATCGGGCTTTTCGTAAGGTGAAGTTATTCCGGTAAACTCTTTAATTTCACCAGCTCTAGCTTTCTTATATAAAGCTTTGGGATCTCTTTTTTCACATTCCTCTAAAGGACAATCTATATATATTTCTATAAAATCCTCCCCCAAAGCCTTTCTAACAAGTTCTCTATCCTTTTTTAAAGGAGATATAAAACAAGCAAGTGTAATAATCCCTCCATCAACAAACAGCTTCCCAATTTCACCTATTCGCCTTATGTTCTCAGTTCTAGCTTTTATTGAAAATCCAAGATCTGAATTTATACCAAGGCGGATATTGTCTCCATCCAAAAGGTAGGTCAATTTATTGAGCTCATTTAGCTTTATATCTAAAGCATTTGCTACCGTTGATTTTCCTGAGCCTGATAGACCGGTAAACCATAATAGCTTTGCCTTTTGCTTCAATAATTTTTCTCTTTGCTCTCTTGTAACATTGGTAGCATGCCAAGTAAGATTTTGCGCTTTCATTTACTCACACCTCAGCTTATTTTTTCTAATGCCTGCTTAAAGTCTTCTATTAAATCCTCTATATCTTCAATTCCTACGCTTACTCGTACAAGATCATCGAAAACTCCAGCACTATCTATTTCCTTTTCATCATTAAAAGCATAAATAGTAGACTTTGGATGAATTACTAGTGTTCTTGTATCCCCTATATTTGCAAGATTTGTAGCGTATTTTAAGCTATTTATTAGTTTAAAAGCTTTTTCTTTAGTACCTAATCTTAAAGTAAAGACCCCACCATATTTATTTGAAAACTGATTTTTGCTTATTTCATGATACGGATTATCTTCAAGTCCAGTATAATTCAGAGCGGTTACTTTCTCATTTTTCTTTAAAAACCTTACTAATTTAAGTGTGTTATCACATATTCTTTCCATACGAAGTCCAAGGGTTTCAAGGCCTAATATATTTAAGTAAGCATTAAAGGGTGAGAGACAAGCACCAAAGTCCCTGAAGATTCCTTTTCTAAGCTTTGCTAGATATACAAACTTTCCGTACTTTTTAAAGTTCTTTAGTGTTGAAAACTTTTCATAATTCCATTTCATTTTTCCACTATCTACAATAATACCGCTAATGGAATTACCGCTTCCATTTATGTATTTAGAGGAGGAATGAATTACTATATCCGCTCCTAGCTCAAAGGGCTTCACTAAATAAGGAGTAGTAATTGTATTATCTACAATTAGAGGAATCTCATTTTTATGAGCAAGCTTTGAAAGTTTCTCAATATCTGGTACGTCAAGCTTTGGATTTCCTATAGTTTCTATAAATATAGCTCTAGTCCGTTCATTTATTAAAGCTTCATAGCTTTCAATATTGTTATCCTTAGCATGCTTAGCTTTAATATCATAATCTTCTAAATCCTTAAATAAAGAATAGGTTCCTCCAAATAGGCCTCCACCAGTAACAATCTCTTCTCCAGCTTTAACTAGATTTAGTATAGCTAATGTTATTGCAGCCATTCCTGAAGCGCAAGCTATTGACCCAACCCCTTTTTCCAGATCTGAGATCTTTCTTTCGAAAGCATCCGCTGTAGGATTATTTATTCTTGAGTATAAAAAACCAAACTTATTGCCCTTAAAGGTTTCTTCTAATTCCTCAGCAGTTGTGTATTTGAAGGCCGAGGATTGGAAAATCGGAGTATTGGTAGCTCCTGTTCTTTCATCATGCCCAGCTACTCCATGTAGCAGCTGGGTATTAAACCTCATTTTATCCCGCCCTTTTCAACAAAGATTGTAAAGGTACCATCCTCATTATTTGTAATTGAAGTCACTTTATGTCCCTCTTCCTTTAAGCTTCTTGGAACATTAAGAAGTGGCTCTCCCTCATTCAATTTTATTTCAAGGATTTCTCCGTCCTCCAGCTCTTCAATGGCTATTTTAGCCTTAACAAAGGTTATTGGGCAAACCACATCAGTTATATCCACAAAATCCTTAGCTATTATTTCACTCATTTTTTAAACCCTCCTTTAGTTTTTTCTCCAACAAATCCCAACCTACCCTATCCAGGGTTACACCAAACCTTTCTCCAGCTTTACCATTATTCTTAAAAAACTCAAGAGTTTTGTCTACAACTGTAAAAACTTCTTCCTTAGAGAATAATATAGGTAAAAGTTGTCTTCCAAAACTAAGTCTGTTTCCAAAGGTTCCTCCAAAGTAAAGTACAAACCCATTCTTTCCTTCCCAAGCAGAGGTAGGACAAACTTTAACACATCTACCACAATAATTACATTTATCTTCTTCAAATATTATATCTTTTTCTTTTCTATCAATACTTCCTATAGCTTTTGTAGGGCATACTTCTTTGCAAAGTCCACAGAAGCTGCAGGCTGAGCTATTCCAGCTTGGTAGAATACCCCCCTTAACCCCTAAGTCATTTTCCTCAGCTTTTAAACAGTTATTTTTGCAACCTGTAATTCCAAGCTTAAATTTATGGGGAAGATCTCGTCCATGATATCTTTCATCAAATTCAAGGGCTAACTCCGTGGTATCAATTAATCCACTAGAGCATATTTTCATCCCTTGACAGGCAGTTATAGTTCTTACTCTAGGTCCACAAGTTCCAGGGCTTATTCCAGCTTCTTCAAGTTCTTTTTTCACAGCCTCTACATCCTCAAGCTTAATAAAGGGAATTTCGATGCCTTGTCTTGAAGTTAAATGTACATAACCTTGACCATATTTTGTTGAAACCTCGTAAATTTTCTTTAATTTTTCACTGTCTATTTGGCCCCCTACAATTCCAAGTCTTAAGGAAAATCTGTCCTTTTGAACCTGCTTCATAAAGCCGCCCTTTTTTAGTTCTTTATAGTCAACCTGTGCCATTTATATGACCTCCTAAATAATTTTTATTTCTTCTTCTATAACTAAATCCTTATTTATTATAAAGCTTTTAAGTATAGGATTTCCTGTTTCCATTAAAGAAAGAATAAAATAGCTCATTTCTTTGTCAAAAGCTAATCTTTTGTCCTCCTCAGATGGCCTAGAGGGAGATTCTGGATGACTATGGAAGTTTCCTAGCATTATATAACCATTATTTCTAATATCCTTTATAACATTAAATTGATCTTTAGGCTTCATAGAAAAGTGTTCCGGACTATTATCAATATTTTCTAGAAGATATACTTTTTCAACAATTTTTGTGGAGCCTTCAATTCTTCCCCCTAAAAGTCCACAGGCTTCATTAGGGATTACCTCCTCTGAGTGCTTTAAGATTTCTTCATAATGCTTTGTTTTAATTATTATCACTATATATCACCTTTTAAATCACAGATAGCTTGCTCATAATTTATTAATTCCTTTATAGATGGTGCTACACCACAAACTGCACATTTTTTATTGGTAGGAAGGTTTATTTTTCTAAATTCCATACTTAAAGCATCAAAGGTTAAAAGTTTACCTGTAAGTAAGTTGCCAAGACCAAGAATATATTTAAGAGCTTCTGTAGCTTGAATAGTGCCTATTATTCCACCCATTACACCTAAAACCCCTGCCTGTTTGCAGGTGGGTACTGCATCCGGTGGTGGTGGATTTTTAAATACACATCTATAGCAAGGCCCCTGCCCTGGTACATAGGTCATAGTCTGTCCTTGAAATCTAATTATTCCAGCATGAGAAAATGGCTTCTTAAGTATCACACAGGCATCATTTATAAGAAATTTTGCTGGAAAATTGTCCGTCCCATCTATTATAAAATCATAATCCTTAATAATATCAGTTATATTTGATGAGTTAATCCATTCCTGATAAGTAATTACATTAACATCCGGATTCAAATTATTTATTGTTTCTTTTCCTGAGATTACCTTAGGCTTTTTTACATCTGCTGTGGAATGAATGATTTGTCTTTGAAGGTTTGAGAGGTCCACCTCGTCATAATCCACCAGCCCTATGGTACCAACTCCCGCAGCTGCAAGGTACATAGCCGCAGGGGCGCCTAGCCCTCCTGTACCAACTATAAGAACCTTTGAAGCTAAAAGTTTCTTCTGTCCCTTTGAACCAACTTCCTTTAATATAATTTGTCTAGAGTAACGCTCAATTTGTTCATTTGAAAAGGCCACTATTGTCCACCTCCCATAAAATATAGGAATTCAACGCTATCCCCTTCCTTTATAATAACTTTTTCTAAATCCTCAGTATCAACAAACTCTTCATTTATCTGAACTGTAACATATTCTGGAGTAGCCACCTTTAAAACAATTAGCAAATCCTTCACATTGATTTCCTTCTCTAAGATTACTTCTTTTCCATTAACTTTAATTTTCATTTTAATCCTCCCGGGTCCCTATTTTATATTGCATTTTCTAAATATTTTTCTATGACTAGAGCCGCAGCTCCTATTGAGATTGCATTTTCCATAAAATACCCACCTCTACTGAAAGTAACTCTTTTCCCTTTATCAGAATATAATTTATCTAAAGCCGTTTTAATACTGACCTCATAAAATAATTTTGAGTTCATTATTAAAGGTCCGCTTAATATGACTAAACTTGGATTCAATAAGTTAATATAATTAACTAACCCTGTGCCCATTATTATAGCTGCTTCTGTTATTACCTTTTTAGCAAGGGAGTTTCCAGCTTCAGCTGCTATACAAATATCTTTATACTTAACTTCCGTAGCTCTTTTATCAATTGCATTTGAAAAGTTTTTTACAATTGCATTTATAGAGGAATAACCTTCTATACAACCAATATTACCGCACTTGCACTTTTCCCCATGAATATCCACAATCATATGCCCAAAGGCATCTTCTTCATCATTAATTGTTCTTATAAGTTTTCCTGAAGAAATTGTTCCTGTTCTTATTCCAACACCACAATTGAAATAGGCTATATTTTGAAGTTCCTTACCTATACCATAAAAGTATTCTCCCACCACCGCCGAATTTGCACCATTTTCAATAATCACTGGACATTTTAATTTTTCCTCTAGCATTACTTTTATAGGTGTATTTGACCATCCTGGTGCAAAAAAGTTTATAGCACTGGTAATAACTCCATTTTTTATATCCAAAGGTCCAACAGTTCCCAATCCAATTCCTAAAAGTTTAATAACATCCAATCTTAAGTCTATATAGGCCTTATTAATAATCTCCACTATTCGTCGAACAGTCTCCTCAGGGCTGTAGCTTTCATCCATATAAAACATTTCTTTAAATAGAATCTCCATTTTCAAATTGGTGATAACCACTTGGGAGTATAACCGAGATATGTCTATACCAATAATATAAAATTTACATATGTTTATATCATATATTATTGGTTTTCTGCCACCAGAAGATTCACCTATATATTTTTGTACTATAAGTTGCTCTTCCTCTAAAGGGTTCATTACATTATTTAAGGTGGTTAATTTCATTTTTGTCTCCAGCAAAATTTCGCTTTTAGACATATCATTTTTCTTTTGAAGTAGGTTAAATATTCTTTTCTCTTCCGGTTTTAAACCTATGAGTATCTCAGAATTAACTATCAAGTCTACACCCCTTAAAAATATTTGAAATGTTTTTTCCGTTTTGGTAAGAAGTATTGTTGGAAAACAAATACTTATGCTTTATCTAAACCCCATTTATATCTCATGCTTTTTTCTATCTTTCCAAAAACAAACTTATCAACAACTAAGCCAAGTATAATTATGACTATCATTACAGCTACCACCTGACTAATATCAGCTAAATCTCTTCCCATCATTAAAACTTGTCCAAGTCCCTTTGAGGACGAAAGCATTTCTCCTGCCATTAATGCCCTCCACGCGAAGGACCACCCTTGTTTAAGTCCAGTAACTACATCTGGAAGCGCTGCTGGTAAAATAACCTGAGTATATATCTTACTTCCTTTAGCACCCATAGTTTTAGCTGCTCTTATATAAAGTGGATTAATATTCTTTATTGCAGCTTGAACTGCTATTGCTACAGCAAAAGTAGAACCTATTGTAATAACAAATATTATAGAACTTTCATTTAGCCCAAACCACAAAATAGCAAAAGGCAACCAGCAAATACTTGGCAAGGTCTGAAACCCTAAAATTAAAGGTCCTAGATTCTCATCCAAATATCTAAATTTAACAATTATTAAGCCTAAACTAACTCCTATTAAAATAGATATAAAATATCCTACAAGAATTCTCTTAAGACTAGCTAGGATAGCAACTCCCATAGTATTATCTAAAATAAGAGCTTTTAAAGTTTTGAAAACATCTATTGGAGATGGAAATATATAAGGTTTCCAAATTTGCAGTATATCAACCCCGATTTTATATATCCCTTCCCATATCACTAGGAGGATTACGTAAAACAGAAGCTTCTTCAATATTCCAACCACTATCGTATTCTGCTTTTGCAACCTTCTCCACCTCCTCTTTTAAAGCTTTCATTATATTTGCTACATAATAAGAAATATCATAGCTCTCCATTTGTCTAGGTCTTGCCAGCTCAATCGTAAACTCCTTTTTTATTCTTCCAGGGTCCGCTGCCATTACAACAACTCTATTTGCTAAAAATACAGCTTCCTCTGCGTTATGAGTCACAAAAATTATTGTTTTCTGTGTTTCTAGCCATATTTGTTGAAGCTCAAGCTGCAAGATCATTTTGGTCTGGCTATCCAGAGCTGCAAAGGGTTCATCCATTAGCAGCACCTCCGAGTCTAAGGATAGTACCCTAGCCAGAGCTACCCTTTGCTTCATTCCTCCAGAAAGCTCATGTACATAAGAATTTTGAAATTTAGAAAGGTGAACCATTTTTAGATAATATAAAGCTTTCTCACGTCTAACATCTTTCGGGATACCTGCCATCTTCATTCCAAACTGAACGTTATCAATTACCTTTAGCCAAGGAAATAATGCTGCCTCCTGAAACATTACTGTTCTATCTGGTCCTGCTTCCTTTATTTCCGTGCCATTTAATAAGACAACTCCTGTAGTTGCTTTTTCAAGTCCTGCTATGATATTTAGTAAAGTAGATTTACCACAACCTGAAGGTCCAAGTATACATACAAACTCGCCCTTTTTTATTTCAATATTAAAATGCTCAAGTGTTGTGGTTTTTTTATGCTTTGAAATAAATTCTTTACTTACATCCTTAACTATAAGACTCAAATGTATCACCTCAACTATTTGATTTGACTTTGTCCTTTTTCTTTTAGTATTTTATTTAAAAGTGTTAAATTAAATAAAGTTTTTGTATCCGGCTTTGTCTTTAAGAATCCTTCTTGTACTGATAGATTAACAAAATCTTGTACTGAGTCTTTTTCAGGATTATTTGTTACAGTTAGTCTGTTGAAAGCAGCATCCAAAACATCCTTTGAAATAGCTTTCTGGGTTAGTTCAGTTATTTGCTTATTAACAATTTCCTTCGCTTTATCTTTATTTTTATTTATATAATCCGTTAACTCCACATGAGTTCTTAGAAAGTTTTCCACGATCAATGGATGATCCTTTAAAAATTCGGTTCTTATAACTACTACTGCTGTAGTATAATTACCCTTTCTCAATAAATCCTTGTAATCTAATATTACATTAGCTCCTGCTTCTTTAATTAGTCTTGATCCCCAAGGTTCTGGAACTAAAGCTGCATCAATATCTCCCTTATTGAGTAATGTTAATATATCTGCATTTTCCGCTTGCCTAACTTCTACAGTGCCGCCCTTAGTAGTATCCTTAAGCTTATTATCAGATAGTATCTTTCTAAGTGTTAAGTCTTGAGTGTTTCCAAATTGAGGTACCGCAATTCTTTTTCCGCTCAAATCTTTTAGGTTCTTTATAACTAGACCTTTTCTTGATACAAATATGGCTCCTGCATCTGTAGCTCCTGCTATAATCTGAAGGTCACCCTTGGATTTTGCATAACCATTAATTGCTGGTCCTGGTCCTATGTAACCAATGTCTATTGCTCCGGCGAAAAGCGCTTCTATTTCAGCAGGGCCTGCATTAAATAGCTTCCAATCTATTGGGTTACTAGCTCCAACAGCCTTTTGAAAACTTCCTTGATCTTTTCCCACCAATGCTTGAGAATGTGTTATGTTAGGAAAATATCCAACTCTGATGTTAACATTTTTTTCTGCAATAGTTGCTGTGACAGTTGTTTCTGTTTTTTTAGTTGTACAACCCACTAAGTTCCCCAATAATAATATTGTTAATAATGCAATTGAAATTTTTAATGTTTTTGTAATCTTCAATTTAGCCCCTCCTTTATACGGATAAACATATAGGTTTACTTGGTTTAACTTAAATGATTTACTTATTTCCATTTATGTTAAAAGTAAATATTAAAAAAGATTTCCTAGTATTCCAATATGTTTTTGTTATTAATAAGATACCACATTAATCCTATAAAGTCTATAGGATTAATGAAAATAAGAAGGAAATTATATAAATCTCCTTCTCCTTTTAAAGCTTATCTAATATCTTCTATTTTATAAGTAGATACTATAGTAGATAGTCTCAACCTTACAATTCCTATCGATGAGCAATAGGGCTCATCTTAGCACCTTTTACAATCACATTTTTCTTTTTTGCAAGGATCGCTTTTGTGACTTCTATGCTCACAATGCCCATCTTTACCTTTGCGTCCTCTATGGCCACGATGACCATGTTCGCCGTCCTCGCCGTCCTCACCACAACATCCTTTTGGTCCACAACAACCGTCTTCTCCACAACATCCATCTTTTCCATCACGTCCTGGGTCACCCTTTGGTCCTTGTGCTCCAGTATTTCCCATAGAACCTGGGTCACCAGTATCGCCCTTAACCCCTTGGTCTCCTTTCTGTCCTGGATCACCCATTGGTCCCATTGGTCCTGGACATCCTCTTGGTCCTGGACATCCCATTGGTCCTGGGCATCCTCTTTGTCCTGGGCAACCAGGTTCTCCTTTACGTCCTCTATGGCCATCACATCCTGGATCACCTTTGCATCCTTTAGGACCCATTGGTCCAGGTTCACCACAAACTGTTATGCACTTATGGTGTGGACGCTTACAATCTGATTCATTACAACAATTGAAGTTATCTTCATAAGAATCACCTTGGTTTTGAGTTTTATCTATATAATCATTACTTTTTGAATGATGAGATCTTCTATTCTTTCCCATTTACTTATTTCCTCCTCTAATATTAGGTATATAATAAAAGCTATTACGCGTTAAAAAATCAATAAATTAAGGATAAATCATTTTAAATGATTTATCTTAATATATAATACTATCAATCTCTAAGCTGGTGACTAATTTAAAGAAAAGTCGTAGTTATTTGTAGATTTATGTATAATCTGAATTTTTATCTTATTTTAATAGGTTGGAAATTAAAATATTCGACAAAAAAAAGCCCAACACAGAGTGTTGAAGCAAGTAAAACTAATTATTCACTTTATACTTCTAATAACAATATAATAATTGAGCACAAACTTAAACATACACTTATTAACGTAATAAACATGAAAACTTGTTTTTGATTCAGCCCCGCTGACAATAATCTGTGATGGATTTGGCTTGAATCGGCTCTGTAAATAGGTTTACCATTTATAATTCTTTTTATAACAACATAAACATTATCAAATATAGGAACTCCTAAAGCCAAAATAGGTATAACAATAGAAATTGTTGTAGCTTGTTTGAAAGCACCATCAAGTGCAATGATTGCTAATAAAAAGCCTGAAAAATTCGCCCCAGAATCTCCTATGTAAATTTTAGCAGGATATTTATTATACTTTAAAAATCCCAGTAATGCTCCAACAAGTAAAATGGACATCATGGCTGAAGTCGTTTGATTTTTTGCCAGTGCAACTACAAATAATGTTGAACCTGCAATAGCTGATAAGCTTCCTGCAAGTCCATCCAATCCGTCAGACCAATTAATAACTGTTGTAAGACCAAAGATCCATGTTATACTTAATAAAAATCCAATCGCTCCTGGTAAAACAATATATTTATTAGTGAAAGGATTAGTAAAACCATTAAAAATAATACCCGCATGATAGATCATAATTGCAGCAACTATTTGTATTATTAATCTAGGCAATATACCAAACTCTTTACCTTTAGTTTTATACCAATCATCTACCATTCCTATCCCAAAAACTAAAAGTGATGCAATTAAAATGTAAGGGAATTCTTTTCTTAAGGGCCTCATGAAAATTATGTAACCAATAAAAAATGCTATGTAAATGCCAACTCCACCTATTAAGGGAATGGCGTTTTTCTGCTTTTTTCTTTCCGTAGGTTTATCAAGAAAATCTAGCTTAATTGCAAGTTTTATCAAAAAAGGAGTACTCAAATATACTATTAAAAAAACTGTTAAAAAAGCATATAAGTAGCTCATAAAACTTTCTTCCTTTCCTTTAACAAATCTATTTTTCTAGTTACCTTACCAACATTAAATAGCTTTGCCACATTAGTATAAATATATAACCTTTACCCAGTCTAAATTTCAATGCCATCTTAACTATACGCTTTAATTACCTTAAAAGCTTCTTCCATACATAATAGAGTTTTATCAATATCCTCTATAGTATGAGCATTTGATAAAAAGAAAGCCTCATATTGAGATGGGGGCAAAAACACTCCATGCTTTAACATTTCTTTATAATACACTGCAAACATTTTTTCATTTGAGGTTTTAGCCTCTCTAAAATTCGCAACCTGTTTTTCTGTGAAAAATATGGTCATCATTGAACCTACTCTATTCACTGTTGCTTTAATCCTATATTTCTCAATCAATAAATTAGCTCCACTTTGAAGCTTTTCGCCTAAAGCTTCAACATGTTCATATACTGTAGGATGCTCCTTCAGATAAGTTAAAGTAGTTATACCTGCAGTCATAGCGATAGGATTTCCAGAAAGAGTACCCGCCTGATACACCTCACCTATTGGTGCAAGCTTCTCCATAATATCTTTTTTGCCACCAAAAGCTCCAATTGGCATACCTCCACCAATTATTTTACCAAGACAAACTAAGTCCCCTTCAACTTCATAAAGCTTTTGGGCACCATGAAGATCAACTCTAAAACCTGTCATTACTTCATCAACAATGAGCAGAGCTCCATAATCCTTAGTTAGCTCTCTTAATCTTTTTATAAAACTAAAGTTTGCTGGTACAACCCCCATGTTTCCACTAATTAATTCAACAATAACTGCTGCTATTTCATTTCCACGAATTACAAATAGTTCTTCCATCTGCTTTAAATTGTTATATTCAAGCACTAAGGTGTCTTGTATTACCCCCTCTGGCACTCCTGCACTGCTAGAGATTCCATGAGTAGCCACCCCTGAACCTGCCTGAACTAAAAGTGAATCCTCATGTCCATGATAATTCCCCGAAAATTTCACGATTTTATCTCGTCCTGTATAACCCCTTGCAACTCTAATAGCACTCATAGTTGCTTCTGTTCCAGAGTTAACCATTCTAAGCATTTCAATCGAAGGCACTAATTCCTTAACAAGCAGAGCCATCTGAAGCTCTTTTTTAGTCGAAGCTCCAAAGCTTAAGGAGTCCTCTAAAGCTTTTATTATCTCTTCTCTAACAATAGGATTATTATGTCCGAGTATCATTGGTCCATAAGAACCTACAAAATCAATATATTCATTTCCATCTTCATCAAATATATGCCCTTTATCCGCCCTTTTAATAATCACTGGGGTAACCCCTACAGCTTTCCCTGCTCTCACAGGGCTATTTACTCCACCAGGAATATGCTTTTCACTTTCATGAAATATTTTCTCTGATCTACTTGTTATCATCAAAATCACCTCTTATTATCTTAGCTGCATCTTTTGCAAAGTAAGTTATTATAATGTCTGCTCCTGCTCTTTTCATGGATAAAAGTGTTTCCATAATCATTAGTTTTTCATCTATCAGACCTGCTTTTGAAGCGGCTTTTATCATGGCATATTCACCGCTCACATTATATACAGCCACTGGTACATTAAATTTTTCTTTTAAGCTATAAACTATATCTAAATAGCTCATGGCCGGCTTTACCATAATGATATCTGCCCCTTCTTCAATATCCCAGCTTGCTTCTTTAACCGCTTCCCTAGCATTACAAAAATCCATTTGATAGGATTTTCTATCGCCTGAGGAAGGAGCTGATTTTGCAGCCTCTCTAAAGGGACCATAGAAAGCTGAGGAAAATTTTACGGAGTAGGACATTATTGAAATATCCTGAAAGCCTTCCCTATCAAGTAAATTCCTTATAAAGGCAACCCTACCGTCCATCATATCAGAAGGTGCGATAATATCCGCTCCAGCTGCTGCATGAGATAAGGCAACTTTACCTAAAAGCTCTAAGGTTTTGTCATTATCTACAATGCCTCCCTCCCACACACCACAGTGGCCATGAGAAGTATATTCGCAGAGACAAACATCCGTAACCACTAATACCTCCGGAAAGTACTCTTTGATTTTCCTAACCGCTCTTTGAACTACCCCTTGACTATCGTAAGCGGAGGAACCACATGCATCCTTAGTTTCTGGAAGACCAAATAATAGTACCCCCTTTATACCTAAGGCTACGAGTTCTTCTATTTCTTCTTTTAGTTTATCTACAGAATAATAAAATTGGCCCTCTAAAGATGGTATAGGTTCCTTTTTATTTTCTCCCTCTATTACAAAAATAGGATAAATAAAATCCTCCACTGCAATAGTAGTTTCCCTTACTAAGGAGCGAAGGGCACTAGTCCTTCTTAATCTTCTTCCTCTATAAATCATTAAATTAACCTTCTCTCAAGTTTTCTAATATTGCGTTAATAACACCTTCATCCTTGGGTGTTATTGCAATTCTAATATTTTTAAGGCTTCTTTTTTTAAGCTCCTGGGCGGTAGTTGTTCCTACAGCTATGAAAACTTTTCCCTCTAAATTTATATTAAGCTTATTACTCTCCAAATATTTAAAGAAGCTTTTAACTGCGGAAGGGCTATGAAAAGTAATAATGTCTGAGTTAGCTACCTTATAGCTCTCTTCTATAGGAATCTTTAAAGCTATTGTTCTGTAAGCATCTATGACTTTAAGTTTCCTGCAATAACTTTTTAATCCTTCATATTTTTCTTTGCTGCTAATATCAGAGGTGACTATTCCCACCTCATCCTCTGGTTTCAATTTCCTTTTTAGGAGATTTATATATTCTTCTGAAGAGGCTCCATCAAAAACAATATTAACAGATAAATAATACTCTTCTATTTTATTTTTAGTAACCTCACCTATGGCTACTAGCTTTAAAGCACCTAATCCTCGGATATCCTTTTTATATTTTATGAATCCTTCTATAAAGTACTTTACTCCATTAGCGCTATTAAAAACTAAATAATTGAAGTTTGAAATATTATCAAATACTTGGTAAAGTTCGCTCCCCGCCTCCATAGGCTTAAAGTCAATTGTATTAATAGAATGTACTCTAGCCCCTATCTGCTCTAACTTGCTTCTTAAGCTACCATTTTTCTCTTTATGCCTAGTTACCAATATTGTCTTTCCAAAGAGGGGTAGTTCTTCAAACCAATTTAATTGGTCCCGAAGCGAAATCGTCTCACCAACTACTATAAGAGCTGGGGACACAATTCCTTCTATATTTTCACCAATAGATGTTAAATCGCTAATTACTGTCCTTTGATCTCCATAGGTACCCTTGGAAATAACGGCTATAGGTGTGTGTTCGCTCATACCACCTTGTATTAGACCTCGGGCAATCATTTTTATATTTGCTAAGCCCATATAGAAAATCAAAGTTCCCTTTAGTTTTGAGATAATATTAAAATCAATATTAGCTTCGCCTTTTTCATGACCGGTAAAAACATGAAATTCATTGGATACTCCCCTATGTGTTATTGGTATTCCAGCATAAGCTGTTACTCCAGATAAAGAAGATATTCCAGGTACAACTTCAAAGTATATTTCTCTTTCCTTTAAAAATATGCCTTCTTCCCCGCCTCTACCAAAAACAAAGGGGTCTCCCCCTTTTAACCGAACAACTATATTGCCTGCTATAGCTTTATCATATAGCAATTGATTTATTTTCTCTTGAGGAAGTGTATGATTATTTGAAGCTTTTCCAACATTAATTAGCTCACAGCTTTCATTAGAGTAACATAACAAATTCTCATTAATGAGTCTATCAAAGACAATTACATCCGCTTCCTTGATTAGCCTTAAGGCTTTTAGAGTTATCAGCTCCTCATCCCCGGTTCCAGCTCCAACTAAATATACCCTACCATCCATTTTTCTCACGCTTTCTTATCTATTCTATTTTTTAATCCTTGCAGCTAAGGCTTTACCTAAAAGCTTATAATTCTTTGCCGCTCCCCTAACTTCTTCTATTATTATTTTTCCTTCTGGGTTTTCCGAGTAAAAGCCCTTTAGGGTTAGCTCCTCCCCAGTAATCTCGCCGAAAGCTCCCATGGCAACACTGCAGCTTCCATTTACAGCTTCTAAAAAAGCCCTTTCCCCTAGTATACCCCTTATTTCTATATTTTTATTTTGCTCTTTTATTATATTTTTTATATATGTATCTGCTTTTCTATATTCGATGCAAAGCGCACCCTGACCTACAGCCGGAATCATAGCCCCAATATCAAAATACTCAGTTATGGCGCTGCTCCAGCCCATTCTATTTAAACCTGCCGCTGCAAGTACTATTCCATTAAATTCTCCCAGGTTCATTTTTTTTATTCTAGTGTCTATATTTCCTCTTATCGGCAGATAATTTAAGTCCCCTCTTAATTCTCTAAGCTGTATTATCCGTCTTAAACTACTGGTGCCTATTACTGCCCCGGTAGGTAAATCCTTAAATTTAATATTATCCTTTGAAATTAAAATATCCCTGGGATCTTCCCTCTTAAGTAAAGGTGAAATTTCAAAGACTTCCTCAAGGAAAGCAGGTACATCCTTCATGCTATGAATAGCTATATCTATCTCCTCATCTATTAAAGCTTTTTCTATCTCAAACACAAACAAGCCCTTACCACCTATTTTGTCTAGTGCTCTATCTAGTATTTTATCTCCTGTGGTAGTGATGATTTTTATCTCGAATTCAACTTCTATGAGCTTCTCTTTTAAGGCGTCTATTACTAGATTAGCCTGCTTTAGTGCTAAAGAGCTTCCTCTGCTTCCTACTATAAGCTTTTTTTTCATACTTTCCTAGCCTCCTTTACCCCACTGATGAATTATCAGAACTGATAATCTCAGACATTCGCCTCCACTTATAAAAGCGCTCCATTTCCTCCTCCATCAAGGCTCCATAATTGCTCATGAGTCTAGCTCTTTCCTTTAAGCTTTCTCCACTTAATTCCTTTAAATCATCAATAACAAATATCTCTACGTTTTCATTATAGGAAATAGTGGCTTCTACATCCCTTGGTAGAGCTAAATCTAGTATACAAAGCTCTTTGCCTTTATAGTTACTATTAAATTTATCACTGCTTAAAACTAAGTGAGGAGCACTAGTTGCTGATATTATTACATCCACCTCTCCTAAGACTTTATATCTATCCTGGAAGGGTATTATTTCAACATTATCAGTAATAATATCTATTTCTCTAGGCGTCCTATTGGCAACGTATATCTTGTCCATAAATTCATTAAGCAAATACTTTAAAATTATTTTATTCATCTCTCCAAACCCAATAACTAAAGCTTTTTTTCCTTTCAGACTATTTATCTTACTTTTTAATAGCTTTACTCCTATGGAGCTTATTGAGGTAGGGATATCAGATATTCCAGAACAGCTTCTGAACTTTTTTCCAAAAGTAATGGCAGTTAAAAACAATTTATTTAAGATCTTTCCACTTGCGTTAAGTCCAAGGGCATAAAAATATGCCTCCTTAACTTGTCCTAATATTTGATCCTCGCCAATAACCATGGACTTAAAGCCCCCAGCTACTTCAAAAATATGCTCTATAGCACTGCCTTCTACCTTTAATTCTATAAAAGCTCGGATTTCTTTAGGGGATAAATCAAATTCTTCTTTAAATATATTTATCATGCAATCTATATTTTCATCGTCATCCATAACTACGTAAATTTCGCTTCTATTACAAGTGGATAAGATAATCGCTTCACTTAAAATGCCTTTCTTTTTAATTAATGCATAACAATCTTGTTTTTTGCTTCCTGTAAAATGTACCTTTTCTCTTATGGCTAGTTCCGCATTGTCAAAATTTATTGATGCAACTACTATTTTCATTAAATAAAGCCCCTTCCACTAGTGATAAATAATTATAACATATTAGAAAATATCTTTCATAACCTATAGGTATTTAAAGCTAGTAATTGTAGCTTGTAGATATTCTTTTATTTCGGATCTTACAGCTTCCTCTCCTAATATCCTTAGTTTTCCCAAGTACCCTCCACTTACAATAGTGTGAAGAACTTCTTTTCTCTTATGGGGTATTTCCACATTAGCAATTACATCTTTTCTTAAATCCCCTAATATATTTACATAAGCTTCATAGCTTTCATCAAAGCTAATTTCAAGTTCCTTACGAATCTCCTTACTAAGGGTTGGACTCTTACCGTTAGTAGATATGGAGATAGTTAAGTCACCTCGTCTTAGCTTGGAAGGTGTAATAAAGCTACAGTTCTCAGGATCATCCACTATATTTACAAGGATTGATTTTTGAATGCAGTCCTTATATATCTCATTATTGACTTCTCTATCATTGGTGGAGGCGATTACTATAAAAGCCCCCTCCAAATAAGTTTTATCATAAGCACCTTCAATGAACTTAATATAATTCTTTTCCACTATTTCCTTTATCCCTTCATTAATACTTAAGGAAACAAGGGTTATTACAGCTTTATATTCTAGGAGTTCTAATAGCTTTTTATAAGCTATCTCTCCCCCTCCAACAATCAAAACATTTCTATATTCTAGATTAACCATTATAGGGTAATACTTTGACATGGCTTTCTCCTCCTAAGGATACAAACGTAGTATAAGTCTTATTATATCACATTCAAATATAAGTATAGGTTAATGAACCGTAGCAATTGCTTAGTCTTTTGTTATGGATTATTAACATATAAAGGAGATTAAGTGATCTCTGTAGAATAGTATTTACCAGAATTTAATTATCATGATATACTATAGTAACAATAAAGTGCTAATATTTGGAGGTATCAATATGAAAAAAATCCTAAAGATTGTTATAATGTCTGGCCTATTGTTGCTTATGATTACTGCTCTTTTTACAAGTTGCAAGGTATCAAACACGAATAAAACACTAATTGTTGGTATGGAACTTGCCTATCCCCCTTTTGAAACCAAAGATACAAATGGCAACCCTAGTGGTATAAGTACAGACCTTGCAAAAGATCTTGCTAAGTATTTAGGTGAACCTGTGAAAATTGAAAATATCGCATGGACTGGACTTATTCCCTCGCTCCAAACCGGAAAGGTAGATGCAGTCATTTCATCCATGACAATTACCGATGAACGTAAAAAAACCGTGGATTTTTCTGACCCATACGCTCATTCCTACCTTGCCCTGCTAGTTAATAAGAAATCTGTAGTAACAACATCCGCGGATCTTAATAAAAAGGGCATTGTGGTTGATGTTAAAATAGGCACCACAGCAAATACTTACGCTGAAAAGAACCTGACAAATGCCACTGTAAACGTCCTTGCGTCAGAGAATGCTTGTGTAACAGAGGTTGTTCAAGGCAAGGCTGATGTATTTATATATGACCAGTTGACTATTTATCGCCAGAATCAGAGTAATTTAGATAGTACAAAAGCAATTATGATACCAATTCAAGATAAAGAAAACTGGGGCATAGCTGTTAAAAAAGGGAACTCTGAGCTACTTAATAAGATAAACTCTTTTATAGCAAAATACAAGAGTGATGGCGGTTTTGAAAAGCTTACACAAAAATATCTACCCCAAGAAAAGAAAATATTTGATTCTCTTGGTTTTCCATGGTTCTTTGATTAAAATATAGGACGGTAAAAATTTTGAAAAAATTTAAAAAACCAACACTATTAAATAAGTTTCTTAGTGCCCTTGCTGTTGGGGTAATTTTTGTTGCTTTAGTTTACTTTTCCATGAAACGTATCGGGCTTAATCTGGATTTTAGTACGTTACTAGAATACAAGAAAAGGCTTTTTGATGGTTTTAAAATGACCATTATTATATCTTTTGCAAGCCTGATTTTTAGTATGATACTTGGCATGCTCACCGCCATGGGACAGAGATCACAAATTTTGGTTATTTGCTATGCTTGTCGTACTTATATACAAATAATTCGGGGTACGCCACTTCTTGTTCAAATCTACTTTTTTTTCTATATAGTTGGCACAGCCTGGGGCATTGATAATCGCTATATTGCGGGTGTTATTATACTTTCTATATTTGAAGGTGCCTATATCTCGGAAATTATACGAGGAGGCATTGAGAGCATTGATAAACAAGAATATGAGATTGCTCGTTCTATAGGTATAACGGATATTCAGACACTATGGCTTGTAACTTTCCCCATACTTATGGCACGTATTTTGCCAGCTCTTGCAGGTCAGCTTGCATCTATTATCAAAGATAGCTCTTTGCTTTCGGTGATAGCTGTTATTGAGCTCACTCAAACGATTCAAGAGATTTCTGCTGCTAATTTTCAGATGTTTGAAAATTATATATTTCTGGGTCTTCTATATTTTATACTTACCTTTGCAGTATCAATGCTTACTAAATGGCTTGAGGGGAGATATAAGCATGAAAATCGTGATTAAAGACATTTGCCACAACTTTGGTGGGCAACAGGTGCTAAGAAATATTAACTTCTCTGACGAATTTAATTCACTTGCAGTTATTGGGCCTTCGGGTGCAGGTAAGTCAACACTACTTCGTATCATTGGGGGGCTGCTAATACCTACTAGTGGGGAGCTTATTCTTGAAGATAATAATATATCATTTAGAGAAAAGGCTTTGCAAGAGTACCGAAGAAACCTAAGTTTTGTATTTCAATCTCACGGCCTTTTTGAACACATGACAGCTTGTGAAAATATCACGCTGCCACTTATC
>Ga0209125_1001058_pt1 | contig 29028 bp, 28 predicted proteins | sample BarGraIncub1131A_FD_184503 | JGI IMG/M metagenome (GOLD analysis project Ga0209125, IMG submission 184503) | Arctic peat soil microbial communities from Barrow, Alaska - Barrow Graham LP Incubations 11-31A (SPAdes) (version 2) | ecosystem: Environmental > Terrestrial > Soil > Wetlands > Peat... | reverse complement strand
GAGTGATCGTTTTGACGCCGCGTGGCAGATGGTCTCGGCGGAATATCGGCGCGACGTCCGCTTCCTCGAAAACGTCGTTCCAATCAATGCATTTCGGGTAGAGTCAGTGTGAGAGTTACACCCATTCCATTATTCCTTTATAGTCAGTCGCGTAGTGCGCGCGCGTATATACAAGGCGCTGGTTTTCCCTTAACATTCCACCCCTTGCTAGGCCGGCGTACAAGCCTTTGAGGTGTGCGCCGGAACCCACCAGTTTGGTGCAAGTGCTTGAACACTCCGGCGGCGCAAGCCGCCGTTTTAGTTTCAAAGCCTCTACAAGGGGTCGTTATGTCTCACCTGATGAATACCTATTCCCGGCTACCCGTCGCCTTCAGTCATGGCGAGGGGAGCTGGATTACCGATAGCACAGGTAAGCGCTATCTTGACGCGCTTTCCGGAATTGCCGTCTCAACGCTTGGTCACAACCATCCAGCGTTGGTCGCCGCCATTACCGCGCAGGCCAAGCGCGTGTTGCATACCTCCAATCTTTACCAGATGCCGCAGCAGGAAGAACTGGCCGATAAGCTAGTAGCCCTCGCCGGCATGGACGAAGTGTTTTTCTGTAATTCCGGCTGTGAAGCCAACGAAGCGGCGATCAAGCTGGCACGCTTCTATGGACACCAGCAAGGGATCGACAGTCCGGCGATCATTGTCATGGAGAAGGCCTTTCACGGCCGCACCATGGCGACGCTTTCGGCAACCGGCAACCGCAAGGCGCAGGCTGGCTTCGAACCGCTTGTTTCCGGTTTTGTGCGCGTGCCGTACAACGATCTGCGGGCGATTCGCGAAATTGCTGAGCATAACCATAACGTGGTCGCCGTCATGCTCGAAATCGTGCAAGGCGAGGGCGGCATCAACCTCGCGGAGGTCGAGTTCCAGCGCGGCTTGCGCCAGATGTGCAACGACAAGAACTGGCTGTTGATCTGCGACGAAGTGCAGTGCGGCATGGGCCGTACCGGAACGTGGTTCGGCTTCCAGCATGCCGGCATCCTGCCGGACGTGGCAACGCTGGCCAAGGGGCTTGGCAGCGGAGTGCCCATCGGCGCTTGCATTACCGCCGGCAAGGCAGCTGGCTTGTTCAGTCCGGGCAACCACGGCTCGACCTTTGGCGGCAATCAACTGGCGACCACCGCCGCGTTGACCACCATTGAGGTGATTGAGGAAGATGGCCTGATGGCCAATGCCGAGGCGATTGGCTACCTCATTCGCGAAGGCCTGGCACAGGTGCTAGCCGACCTTTCGGGTGTTGTCGATATTCGTGGTCGGGGCCTAATGATCGGCATCGAACTCGACCGCCCCTGCGGCGAACTGGTTACGCGCGGTCTCGCCGCCGGTTTGTTGATCAACGTGACGGCCGACAAGGTGGTGCGCCTGTTGCCGCCACTTAACTTTAGCGCCGACGAAGGCCGCGAGTTGGTGGCTCGCCTGTCGACGTTGATTCACAATTTCCTTGCGGCTTGAAGGAGCGTTCATGACCCCGGTTAAACACTTCCTGCAGTTCAAGGATTTCGCGCGCGATGAGTTCGACTACCTGTTCGAGCGTACGCGCTGGATCAAGGAGCAGTTCAAGGCGTACAAGCAGTACTGGCCGCTTTCTGACCGCACCCTGGTAATGATTTTCGAGAAGGCCAGTACGCGTACACGATTGTCATTTGAGGCCGGCATGCAGCAACTGGGCGGCTCGGCAATTTATCTCAATACGCGCGATTCGCAACTCGGGCGCGGCGAGCCGGTCGAAGACGCGGCACAGGTGATCTCTCGGATGAGCGACGTGGTGATGATCCGTACCTTCGAACAGGAAATTATCGAGCGTTTTGCCTCTAACTCGCGCGTTCCGGTGATCAACGGCCTGACCAATGAATACCACCCGTGTCAGATCATGGCCGACATCTTCACGTTCATCGAGCAGCGCGGTCCAATCCAGGGCAAAACAGTGACCTGGATCGGCGATTCGAACAACGTCTGCAATACCTGGCTGCAGGCCGCCGAGGTACTCGACTTCAATGTCCATGTGTCGACGCCGCCGGGTTACGAAGTCGAAGCCGAGCGTGCCGGACTTTATGGCACCGGGCACTTCAAGCAGTTCGCCGACCCAATGGAGGCTGCGCGCGGCGCCGATCTGGTGACCACCGACGTATGGACCTCGATGGGCTTCGAGGCTGAAAACGAGGAGCGCATGCGCGACTTCGCCGACTGGCAGGTCGATGCCGAGATGATGCGCATTGCGCGTCCCGAGGCGGTGTTCATGCACTGCCTGCCAGCGCACCGTGGCGAGGAAGTTTCCGCCGAGGTCATCGACGGTGCGCAGAGCGTCGTTTGGGATGAGGCGGAGAACCGCCTGCACGTACAGAAAGCGCTGATGGAGTACTTGCTCCTCGGTCGCGTCAACGTTTAATTTTTGTAGGAAACTATGATGAGCGACATCAAGAAAGCGGTCCTCGCCTATTCGGGCGGTCTCGATACTTCTGTCATCCTGAAGTGGCTACAGGACACCTATCAGTGCGAAGTGGTGACCTTCACCGCAGACCTTGGTCAGGGCGAAGAACTAGAGCCGGCGCGCGCCAAGGCACTGAAGTTTGGCATCAAGCCGGAAAACATCTTTATCGACGATCTGCGTGAAGAGTTTGTGCGCGACTTTGTCTTTCCGATGTTCCGCGCCAACACCGTCTATGAAGGCGAATACCTGCTCGGTACCTCGATCGCGCGTCCGCTGATCGCCAAGCGGCTGGTCGAGATCACCAATCTGACCCATGCTGATGCCATCTCGCACGGCGCTACCGGCAAGGGCAATGACCAGGTCCGCTTCGAACTGGGCGCCTACGCGCTCAAGCCCGGTATCAAGGTCATCGCCCCATGGCGCGAATGGGACCTGCTGTCGCGCGAGAAGCTGCTGGCCTACGCCGAGAAGCACGGTATTCCGGTCGAGATGAAGCACAAGCAGGGCGGCTCGCCCTACTCGATGGACGCCAACCTGCTGCACATCAGCTACGAAGGCCGTCACCTTGAAAACCCGGCGGCCGAAGCCGAAGAGTCGATGTGGCGCTGGACGGTGTCGCCGGAAGCGGCGCCCGATGCGGCCGAATACCTGGATCTCGAATTCGAGCACGGCGATCTCGTGTCGCTCAACGGCCAGCGGATGGCCGCGCACGAACTGCTTGCCACGCTCAATGCACTCGGTGGCAAGCACGGCATCGGCCGCCTGGACCTGGTTGAGAACCGCTATGTCGGCATGAAGTCGCGCGGCTGCTATGAAACGCCCGGCGGTACCATTCTGCTGCGCGCGCACCGCGCCATCGAGTCGATCACGCTCGACCGCGAAGTCGCCCACCTCAAGGATGACCTGATGCCGCGCTACGCCAGCCTGATCTACAACGGCTACTGGTGGAGCCCGGAGCGGCGCGCGCTGCAGACCCTGATCGACCAGACGCAGCAGTCGGTCAACGGCTGGGTGCGTTTGAAACTCTACAAGGGCAATGTGATCATCTGCGGCCGTGATTCGAAGACCGATTCGCTGTTCGATTCGACCATCGCCACCTTCGAGGACGATGCCGGCGCTTACGACCAGAAAGACGCGGGCGGCTTCATCAAACTCAACGCCCTGCGCCTGCGCATTGCGGCGAATCTGGCCAACCGCAAGAGCTAAGGGAAAGACCGTTAACGATGATGTTTGGATGGAACGAAGAGCAGATTTCGAACTTCGGTATGACGTTCGGGGTCGGCGCCTTCATGCTTTTCATGTTGTTTATCATTGGTGAAATCGCCTGGAAATCGAAGGCGGGCAAGACCGGCACGGTGGTGCTGTTCTTTGTATTGTCCTTCGGTATGCTTGGCTTTGTTGCCAAGACTATCCTTCAAAAAGTATGGGGAATCTGAAAATGTCGCAATTCGATAACGTCAGCGTCGTCAAGCAGGCGAACGTCTATTTCGACGGCAAGTGCGTCAGCCACACCGTCCAGTTTGCTGACGGCAGCAAGAAGACGCTTGGCGTCATCCTGCCGTCTTCGCTCACCTTCAATACCGGCGCGCCGGAAGTGATGGAATGCGTCAGCGGTTCTTGCCGGGTCCTGCTCAAGGGGGAAAAGGCATGGACGATCTACGGTGCTGGCCAGTCTTTCAAGGTGCCCGGTAATTCGTCGTTCGAGATCGCTTGCGACGAGCCCTATCACTACGTTTGCCACGTCGGTTAAGCGGAGTCGACCATGCCTTCTTTTGATTTTTCTTCCGAGGCCGATATGGCCGCCCTGCACAACGCCATTGACGTGGCCGCGCGCGCCATCGACAACCGTTACGATTTCAAGGGCACGAGCGCCAAGGTCGAGCTGAACGAAAAGGATAAAGTCATCACCCTGCACGGTGATTCCGACTTCCAACTCGACCAGATCAAGGACCTGCTTTTCCCCGCGATGGAAAAGAAGGAAAAAGAGAGCACCAAGCGGCTGGATCATCAGCCGGTGCAGAAAATTTCCGGCAGCAAGGTCAAGCAGGAGCTGAAGATCAAGATCGGCATCGAATCCGAGCTAGCAAAGAAGATCGTCAAGCTGCTCAAGGATTCCAAGCTCAAGGTGCAGGCGGCCATTCAGGGCGAGGCCGTGCGCGTCAGCGGCGCCAAGCGCGATGTGCTGCAGGAAGCCATCGCTCTGGTGACCAAGACGATTACCGATTTTCCGATCAAGTATGGCAACTTTCGCGATTAAGATTCCCATTGTGTGAGAACGGGCGTCCGCGGATGTCTTTGCTCATTCCGTGAGATCTATATTGACAGGCCTTTGATCCAGACTGAATAAAGCTGGTCGGACAGTAGGCGCATGGCCGCGAGGCGCGGACGCATTTCGGCCAGGATCTTTTCGGGCGTTTGCACCGAGTCGGGGAGTGCCGGCAGGTCTTTGACTTCTGCTGCCCAGCTTTGGCACCAGTTGACGATCATTTCCGGCGTCATCTCGACATGGCATTGCATGCCAAGGTGAGGACCAAGGCCGAACATCTGATTAGTGCAATACTGGTTGGCGAGAAGACGTGTCGCGCCGGGGGGGAGGCTGAAAGTCTCGCCGTGCCACTGAAAAACAGTCGCGCCAACACGCTGTTCGCCCAGCCAGTGTCGAGCGACATCGTTTGCTTCCGGTCGTGCGCTAGACCAGCCGATTTCCTTCACTGGGTTCTGGGTAATCTCCCCCCCTAGGGCTTTGCTCATCAGTTGGCCGCCCAGGCAATGACCGATCACAGGGCGCCCGATATCGACTGCTTCGCAGATCAGCGCGCATTCGTCTTCGATCCACGGCAGCGGATCGTTTACACTCATCGGCCCACCCATGAAACAGAGGCCGGAAAATTCACCGACAGACTTCGGGACTGGCTCGCCGCGGTCAATGGCGATCAGCTGTGACGGAATCGAGTGCGCCGCAAGGAATGTGGCAAAATAGCCCGATCCTTCGGTTTTGTTGTGGCGAAAAATGGCGACAGGTTTCATGAACGATTGGCGGGTCAGTAAGCGTGGCGGAGGGTGCCGCGTCAGCGATTTTACGCTGGGCGCGATGCTCTGCCTATGCGCGAGTTTTTGCGCGCCAAGCCATGCCGCGGACGTCGGCTTGGCCGGCCTGTTCCCCGGCAAGGCGCTGCTTACCATCAACGGCGGTGCGCCGCGTACGGTGGCGCTTGGCGTCAAGACCGAAGAGGGGGTCAAGGTACTGTCGGTCGAGGGTGACACCGCGACCCTTGAAGTTGACGGCAAGAAGCGCGTCTTGCGCGTTGGACAGAACGTCGCTTCGCAGGGCGCGGGAAGCGGACCCGCCAAGGCGGTGTTGAGTGCCGATAGCCGGGGCCACTTTGTGACTACCGGCAATATCAACGGTACGACGGTACGCTTTCTCGTGGATACGGGCGCGTCGATGATTTCGCTGGGGGCGGGCGATGCACGCCGGATCGGCATCGACGCCCGCAAGGGGGAACCGGGAATCAGCAATACGGCTAATGGTCAGACCGTGGTCACGCGAGTCAAGCTCGATAGCGTACGCGTTGGTGAAATCGTACTGAACAATGTCGATGCCCTGATAATGCAGCACGAGATGCCGATTGCTCTGCTCGGCATGAGCTTTTTGAACCGTATGGAAATGCAGCGCGATGGTGACACCATGACGCTGAAGAAACGCTACTAGGAGAACTACCCCATGCCCAACCGCGACGAAGAAATTACCATGTTGCGCCGCGAACTCGAATTACTGATGGGCGAGCGGCAGACCCTGCTACAGGTCGCTGGCGCGACCGCTGCGTTGATTGCCTGTCTGGACAGCAAGCGCCTGCCGCTTGGCGCCGTCGAATCGGCCGACCTGGTGGCGACCACGATCAATGCCTTGTCGGAAGAAACGCTCCAGGATGCCCTCAGCGCAGTGCGCGCCGAGATCGAGGACGAAGAAGCTGGTGCCGGTAAGCAAAACGATTAGCCGTCCTCAATCGGGCGCAGTCGATCTCGACCGACTGCGTAGCGTACTGGATCCCGAGCCTTCGTCGGCCGCGTTTGTTCTCGAAGATGGCGTTGGCGACGAGTTACTGACACCAGCGTCGGTCCTCGTACCGATTGTTTTGCGCGCGGACGAACCAACTGTTCTGCTGACTGTGCGTACCACACATCTGAAGGATCATCCTGGGCAGATCAGCTTTCCTGGTGGGCGCGCCGAGCCGGGCGATGCCTCTCCGGCGCACACGGCCTTACGCGAGACCGAGGAGGAGATCGGAATTGAGCCGAACACAATCGAAATCGCTGGCTACCTGCCCGAATATCGCACCAGCACAGGCTTTTGCGTGACGCCGGTGGTGGCTTTCGTGACGCCGCCCTTTGCTTTGCACCTCGCTCCTTTCGAGGTGGCCGAGGTGTTCGAGGTGCCACTTGCCTTTTTGCTCGATCCAGCCAACCATCAGCAGCACTCTTTGCACCATCGGGGGAAGCTTCGTCATTATCACGCCATGCCCTATGGCAACCACTTCATCTGGGGTGCCACGGCCGGTATGATCTTGTCGTTATACCACGCTATCAGCGTGCATCGCTGAAACGGGCGAGGCGCCTGATACTGCAGCCCTGTACCGCTCTCCGGCTGCCTGTGGTATCTTCAATTCTTTCCAACAATAAGGCGCTCAGCACCGGCGCCGCAAGGGTTTCCTTTCGGGATGAGCTTGTTTTCCCTCGTTATCGCCCTGCTGCTGGAGCAGGTTCGGCCGTTACCTTACCAACAGTTCGTGCGCGGGCCGCTGTCCTGGTTGGCGGATTTTCTCGAAGAACACCTCAACGCCGGTGAGCGCAAGCACGGCGTGCTGGCCTGGGTGCTGGCAGTGGGCAGTCTGACGCTGATCGCCGGCACCGTCTTCGCCGTTCTTTACCGGCTCAATCCGCTCTTCGCTTGGGGTTGGAATGTCCTCGTGCTCTACTTGACGATGGGCTTTCGCCAGTTCAGTCATTATTACACTGACATACAGCTGGCCTTGCGGATGGGGGATCTTCCGCATGCCCGTCAATTGCTCAGCACATGGCGTGGGCGTTCAGCGGAAGGGCTCTCGTCGTCCGACATTGCCCGGCTGTCCATCGAAGAAGCGCTCGCCGCTTCGCACCGCCATGTGTTCGGTGTGTTGCTCTGGTTTGTCTTGCTGCCGGGGCCGTGTGGTGCCGTACTTTATCGCGCGGCTGCATTTTTTTCGGAACATTGGGGAAGAAATGGGGCCAAAGGGCAACAAGTTGAGTTGGGCGATTTTGGACTATTTTCGCAACAAGCCTTCGCGGTCATCGATTGGTTGCCCTTAAGAGTTACCGCCGCCGGTTTTGCCATCGTTGGTGATTTCGAGGACGCGGTCTATTGCTGGCGCACGCAGGCCGACAAATGGCCGGACAACGGTCTCGGAATTGTGCTGGCGAGCGGCGCCGGTGCGTTGGGGGTACGTCTTGGCATGCCGGTAGTCGAAGCCGGAGAGATTGCCAATCGCGCCGAAATCGGCACGGGCGACGAGGCCGATGTGGATTTTATGCAAAGTGCGGTTGGCCTCGTGTGGCGGGCGCTGGTGCTCTGGTTGTTGCTGTTGCTGTTGTTAGGGCTTGCCAGTCTGGTGGGCGGTTAATCTATTAATAATAGGAGGAGTTTCCCATGAGCAGAGAAGTCGTTGTCTTAAGCGCAGTGCGTTCAGCCATTGGTACTTTCGGTGGCGCCTTGGTTGATTTTGAAGCCAGCGAGCTCGCTGGCCTCGTGATGAAGGAATCGGTGGCTCGTTCCGGCGTCGATCCGCAACAGATCAACTATGTCACCGTCGGTAATACCATGCCGACCGATTCCCGCTATGCCTACGTTGCCCGCGTCGCTTCCATTCAGGCCGGTTTGCCGATGGAATCCGTGGCCATGCAGGTTAGCCGTCTGTGCTCCTCTGGCTTGCAGGCCATCGTCACGACCGCACAGAACATCATGCTGGACGATGCCGACTACGGTATCGGCGGCGGCGTTGAAGTGATGTCCAAGGCGGCCTATCTGCTGCCGGCGTTGCGTAACGGTGCGCGCATGGGCGATACCAAGGCCATCGACAGCATGGTCGCCATCCTGACCGATCCGTTCGGTGTCGGCCATATGGGTATCACTGCCGAGAATCTGGCTGTCAAGCACGGCATTAGCCGCGAAACGCAGGACGCTTTTGCCCTGGAATCCCAGCGTCGTGCCACGGCGGCGATTGCCGACGGGCGCTTTAAGTCGCAGATTGTTCCGATCATCAAGCAAACCCGCAAGGGCGAGGTGGTGTTCGATACCGACGAGCACGTCAAGCCCAACACCACCCTGGAAAGCCTGGCCAAGATGAAGCCGGCGTTCAAGAAGGACGGAACGGTCACTGCCGGCAACGCCTCCGGCATTAACGACGGTGCGGCTTTCTTCGTGTTGGCGGCGGCCGATGTCGCGGCCAAGGCGGGTCATAAGGCAATGGCCCGTTTGGTTTCCTACGCCGTGGCCGGTGTGCCGAATGAACTCATGGGCGAAGGCCCGATCCCAGCGACCAAGCTGGCGCTCAAGAAGGCTGGCCTGAGCCTGGATCAGATGGATGTCATTGAATCCAACGAAGCCTTTGCGGCGCAGGCGCTTTCCGTTGCCAAGGTGCTTGAACTGGATATGGCCAAGACCAACGTAAACGGCGGCGCCATCGCCCTTGGTCACCCGGTTGGCTGTTCGGGGGCTTTCATTGCTACGAAGGCGTTGTACGAACTGCAGCGTATCGGCGGCAAGTACGCCTTGGTGACGATGTGTATCGGTGGTGGGCAGGGCATCGCCGTCATCTTCGAACGCGCCTGATCCCGTCGCGCTCAACAAAAACCCGACGGTTCGCCCGTCGGGTTTTTTCGTTGGGAGGATCGTTGCCATTGCCTCGTTGCATCAGATAGGTCTGCCCTCGACTCCGCGACGTTGTATGCTCGTTGTCGCGGTCTAATCGTCCGCTTGGGCTCAGAGCGGTGGTTGGTTTGTTTTTCTGGCGTGGTTTCGTATCTTTCGCCTTGTTTGGTGCGCGCCTTACCAAATTGGTGCATGGCGCTTCGGCAGAGCCCGAAAATTCGGTCTTATTGGGCGCTTTCCGTTTGGCATGCTTTCTGCTGATAGACAGCCAGACCCACAGCACCGGCGAGAATGATGAGCACAAACTTCTACAATGAAATGTACGATGCGGCGGGCAAGCTCAGGCCGCATTACCGCGCCTATGCCGAGTGGCTGGCCGCCACTCCGCCCGAGCGCATCGCGCGCAAGCGCGCCGAGGCCGACATCGCCTTTCACCGCGTCGGTATCACCTTTGCCGTCTATGGCGAGGATTCATCGCAGGAGCAGGGTAAGGAACGCCTGATTCCCTTCGATATTATTCCGCGCGTCATTCCGGCGGCCGAATGGCAGGGCTTGCAGGCCGGTTTGCGGCAGCGGGTGAAGGCGCTCAATGCCTTTCTGCACGATATCTACCATGGTCAGGAAATCCTCCGCGCCGGCCACATTCCGCGCGAACAGGTGCTGGAGAATGCCCAGTTCCGTCCGGAGATGATGGGTATCGATGTGCCGGCTGGCATTTATGCGCATATTGCAGGCGTCGACCTGGTACGCGCCGGGGAGGGCGAGTTCTACGTGCTCGAAGACAACCTCCGCGTGCCGTCCGGCGTGTCCTACATGATCGAGGACCGCAAGATGATGATGCGGCTCTTCCCCGAACTTTTTTCGCGGCACAAGGTGGCGCCGGTACAGCACTATCCGGACATGCTGCTCGAAAATCTGCGCACCGTTGCGCCGCAGGGCGTGGTTAATCCAACTGTCGTGCTGCTGACGCCGGGTGCCTACAACAGTGCTTATTTCGAGCACACCTTTCTGGCGCAGCAGATGGGCATCGAACTGGTCGAGGGGCGCGATCTCTTCGTCAAGGACGAAACGGTGTACATGCGGACGACGCAGGGTCCGCAGCGCGTCGATGTGATCTACCGTCGCCTCGACGACGACTTCCTTGATCCGCTCGCCTTCCGCAAGGATTCGATGCTCGGCGTTCCCGGCCTGCTCTCGGCTTACCGCGCCGGGCGCGTTACGTTGGCCAACGCGATCGGCACGGGGGTCGCCGACGACAAGTCGATCTACCCCTACGTGCCGGACATGGTGCGTTTCTATCTGGGCGAGGAGGCGCTGCTCAACAATGTGCCGACCTACATGCTGCGCAAGCCGGAGGATCTGAAATACGCGCTCGCCCACTTGGCCGAACTGGTCGTCAAGGAAGTCCATGGCGCCGGTGGCTACGGCATGTTGGTTGGTCCGGCATCCTCCAAGCAGGAAATCGAGGATTTTCGCGCGCGCATCCTCGCTGCACCTGACAAGTACATTGCGCAACCAACGCTAGCGTTGTCCAACTGTCCGACTTTCGTCGATGGCGAGCAAGCCGGCGTCGTTGCGCCGCGCCATCTCGACCTGCGCCCCTTCGTCCTGTCCGGCAAGAACATCGACATGGTGCCTGGCGGCCTGACGCGCGTTGCGCTGCGTGAAGGTTCTCTGGTCGTGAACTCGTCGCAGGGCGGCGGGACCAAGGACACGTGGGTACTGGAAAACTGAGGCAGGGAGAACGAAATATGCTGAGCCGAACCGCCGATCACCTTTACTGGATGGCGCGCCATACCGAGCGCGCCGAAAACCTCGCCCGCTTGCTCGACGTCACGCACCAGATGTCGCTCGTGCCGCAATCGGTCGCCGCCGAAAACCAGAACTGGGGAGCTATCCTGGCGTTGAACAGCCTGGAATCTGCGTTCGCCAAATCCTATGACGAAGTGACTGCCGAGAATGTGCTGCACTTCATGGTTTCCGACGCCTCCAATCCCTCGTCAATCTACAGCTGCCTGCGCTCCGCGCGCGAGAATGCCCACGCCGTGCGCGGCACACTGACGGCCGAGAGCTGGGAGAGCTGCAACGCCACCTGGATCGAAGTACGCGATCAGAAGTTCGAGCAGATACTCTCCGCAGGCGTTGGCCAGTTTTTCGACTGGGTCAAGCTGCGCTCGGCGGTGACGCGCGGCGTTACCTTCGGCACCATGCTGCAGGACGACGCCCTGCACTTCATTCGTCTCGGCGGCCTGCTCGAGCGTGGTGACAATACGGCGCGCATTCTTGACGTGAAATACCATGTACTACGCATCAACGGCGACGAGGGAACCAGCGATTTTTACCAGTGGGGAGCCCTGTTGCGCTCACTATCGGCGTTTGAGGTTTACCGCAAGGTCTATCGTGATGTGATCACCCCGGCGCGGGTCGCCGAATTGCTCATGCTGCGCCAGGATATGCCACGTTCGCTACACGCCTGCACCGGCGGCATCTTGCGCGTCCTGGAAGCAATTACCAATGGCCAGTCGGCCGAAACCGAGCGGCGCGCCGGCATGCTGCACGCCCATATCCATTACGCCCGCATCGACGACGTCTTGGCGCACGGTTTGCACGAGTTCCTGACCGACTTCATGGATCGCATTTTTGATCTCGGTGAGGGCATCAGCCGCGATTTTCTTGTTCCGACCGCCTGAACGTTCTTCGCTCGGCCTTTGTTTACCGCCCTGGAGCACAAATCAGAAGCAAGAAGCGCGCTCCTTCCATCTTGCCGGTGCAGGCATAACCTATTGCGTTGCCTTTCGGCTCGATGCCGGTCTGGTCTTCCTTTCCGATTCGCGAATCAGCGTCGGTGTCGATTAGCTCAAACCTGTTTGTTCGTTCGCGCACCCTTTGTAGGACTGGCATCTGCAAGACCTTACTTGCGAGCGACTCGATCAAAGCTGCATACGCTAAGATGACGCTCTTTGGAATAGCCAAATTTTCATGCGTACACGCGGCTTCACCCTTGTCGAGCTCTCCATCGTACTGGTGATCCTTGCCCTCCTGGCAGGTTCGATGTTCGCCATATCCTCGGCCATGATGAACGTGCAGCGCGGCGAGACGACTCGCGCAAAGTTGGCCGCCGTTGACGCGGCCCTGGTGAGTTTTGTCGCCCTCAATAAGCGCCTCCCATGCCCGGCCAACGGGACGCTCATGACGGGTGCTGAGGTCTTCGGCACCGAAAGCGATCCCTGTGCCAATCAAGCCAACGGCGTTGTCCCGTGGTTAGTGCTCGGACTGGCCGCGAGCGACATCGAGGACGGCTGGGGAACGCGCATTACGTACCGTTTGGACCCCTACTTGGCCCGAAAGGGTGCCATGGATATGTCGCTTTGCGATCCCGCCGGGACAATCCTGATTGCGCCGTCCGATGGTAATACCCCCCCACGCAACACCTGCGGACTCGCAGGCGCGTGTTCGGCGACTAACCTCAGCCAATGTGTCACACCGACCCAGTTTCTCTCGACCAAGGGGCTCGCCATTCGCAATGCGGTCGGCGGCACGGTCCTGATGGATCCCACACTGACCCCGTCAACTGGCGCCGCATATATCCTGATCAGCCATGGTGAGAATCGCAGTGGCGGTTACAGCGACAGTGGCTTCCTGCTCGCCGCAACGACGGCGGGTGAGGGTACCAACGAGACGCAGAATCGCGCTGACACCTCGCTTGCCTACTATGTTGATGCGCCCCAGCGATTTACTACGGACGCTACACGTTTCGATGACTACGTGCTGCGGCCATCGATCATCTCGATAATTCAACGTGCGTCGCTCGGCCCTCGAACCCACTAGATTGCACGTCAAACGACAAAGAGGCGCTTCGCTGCTCATCTTTGTCGTCGGGCTGCTATTGGTCGCGGCCACCGTCTGGGCCATTAAGCTTCTCATTCCGGCGGCACGCGCCGCCACCCAGGCCAAAGCAACCGCCGCAAATTTTGAGGCGATACAGAGCGCCATCCTGGCGTATGTTGCGGTCAACGGGCACCTGCCGTGCCCCGCCGACCCGGCGCCGGCCAATGACGGACAATCCGCGCCGCCACCGCCCAGTGCCCACTGCACCACGCCAAACGGCGTGGTCCCCTGGGCCACGCTGGGCATTGCGCCGGAGGTGGCACTGGATGGCTGGAATCGGCGCATTTCCTTCCGTGTGCTCGACGGCGCCATCGGGCTGACGCAAGCGGGCGGCGCCAGCATGGTCAACTGCGACACCGTGTACCCCTATGGTGGCTCGCTTCCGGCTCTCCCGGCGAACGGGTTATGCCCTCCCATTGGTCACCCGAACACCGAGGCGCAATTTCTGAATGGGAAAGGGCTGGTGGTCGATGATTCAGGGACCTTGGTCTCCGACGTGGCCTATGTCCTGATCAGCCACGGCGAATCAGGCTATGGCGCCTATCTGCCCGGTGGTCAGCGAATGCCGATGCCCCCGGCCGGCGATGAGTTGGCGAACGCCAATGCCGCCAGCCCGCTCTACAAGCAAGCGCATTCGGCTCCGGGCATCGATCCCAGTAGTGCAGCGCATTTCGACGACATCGTGGCGTGGGTCACGATCAGCGATCTTGCCAAGAAGAGTGGTCGTGGCGGCCGGGACTGGCAAGATTCGGGCGCTACTGTGCAGATCTCGCCGGCGACTACCGCCAACATGTCTACGCCTGGCGCCGGTCATCTGAATGCGGCGGGGAGCGTACCGGTAACGGCCGTCGATACCATTCCCGACGCTGGCGGCATCGACACCCTGGTCGTTGGCGTTGGCGGTGCGGGTGCTGGCGCCGCCTGCATCTGGTGGCCGACAAGCTTTACGCTCTACAACAGTACGACGTCTGCCAAGTTTGCGCTGCGGCTGTACCTGGAGTTTTCCACCACAAACGCCGCCACCGATTTCGGTGGTTTTACCGTTGGTTTCTTATCAAAGAGCGCGACCGATGCAGCCGGCATCCCGTTTGTCGGACTGTGCGGCGACACCACGACGTCCGGTAGCCTTGGCTGGGGCAATGGGGCCCTGGCCGGCAATCTTCCGACGCCGCGATTTGCCGTTGAGCTCGATACTTTTCGGGACGCCATCAACAACGATCCCCCATCCAACCACTTGGGCATCGATTTCAATGGCGTTGTGCATGGGATCTCTGCAACGACATGTGCGCTGTCATCAGATGCTTACCACACCACAGGGGCTGTTAATGACTGCTATACCGGGCCGAGCAATGCCTGGTTGCGTGACGGCTTGTCGAACTTCCATCGGATGCGGGTCGAAGTATTGCCGCGTGATCCGGCATGTTCTGCCGGCACCGCGGCGCGTATGAAAGTTTGGGTGATGCCGCAGAGCATCTGTCCAAATGACTCTGCGGATGCAATTTGCGCGTCCGCAAAGAACCTTCTGCAGTCCTTCACCCCGATGACTCCGCTTCCTGCCGGCGCGGTAGCCATCGAAAGCTGCATACCGCTACCGGTGAACAGTACGGCGTTCGATCAGCTTTACTTCGGCTTCACCGCGTCGAGTTTGGCGGGCGCCAGCGGTGCATTGTTGAATATCCGTAACCTTGCCGCTGCGGCCTTTTTGGCGCTTTAGCGTCGCTTTCGTCCCGATGACGATAGAACATAGACTCTATGTTGCAGCGCCGCTGACGCCGGCGTTTTTGGCTGCTGCTTATGGGGATCCTCTTCGTCTAGCCAGCGGCGGGATTGATGAATTTTGCGTTGCTCTTCTTCAGTCCCTAAACGTCCCCATGCCTAAAGGCAGGAGGTTCTAAGGGCGAATTCATCCAGGTCTCCTGGCTCTCGCGTTAGCGCTACCGCATCCAGGCCATGACCGATGGCAAGCCCTCTTTTGCAAACGACCCGCTCTGACGGTGCGAGCACGGTGATCTTGCCCGAAGGCTCAATCTTCGCAGGTTCGGAACGCGGCCACCCCGCTTGCAGCAGCACAGGTTTCTGAGCCGCCCATATCGTTTCGATATGGGCTGGGAGGTGCTTATTGCGCATCGCGCAGCGAGCGAGGAAGGCGGAATAAATATCCCGCTGCACCATATCCGAACCATTCCCCAGCACATGCCACCGCTGACTAAGCGGTTCCTACCGGGGGCAACCCAAGACGGACCGGCTCGCTTCGACGGGTCCGTGTTGCTGACGGCATGACGGCATGACGGCACCGTTCACTTCGCAGGCTATCTGGGCTGCGGTCTGGTCCAAGGCCACGTTGTCCCGCCTGGCAGAAGCGTCTGCCCTATCCTGCGCCTCGAGCATCTTGAGTCCTCCGCTCAGAACGTTGAGTGCACCGACGACATCGGCGTTGTTCTCATAGACGCATTCAACACTGGCAAACCGGGCTTGTGTCCGGCGATCCTCTGCCGACACATGGCCGCAACCAGGGCACGTCCAGCTGGTATGGGAGGAACCGCCAACACGTCGCCACCTTGCCCAGCTACTTTGCCGCCTCCTGTGGCGGCGCGCCGATTAGCATCATCCGGCAATATATTGAGTAACGGGCACCCCGCCGATTAACAACCAAGGCAAGGACGCCTACGGCGTGGCCCCAGGCCATGCTGCGTGATCCGCGCTCTCCATCGTCCCTGACCAAACTCGACGGCTTCGCCTAAGGGGCATTGCACGGCTTCGCGCCCCATAGAATGAAACATCGGAACGGCTTTCGCACCAACCACGGTTAGAGGCACTAGGGGTGGTGCCTGGCCGAGGTGACTGAGTTGGCTGTCCCTGCTCTTTTGGCTTGCATCGCGTCATCATTGACTGCGCTGTTTTTTCACGCCCGTAAATCGAGTTGTTTCACGCTAAAGGTTGCTACGCAACCAGATCGTTTGGACGAGGCTTTCCGCGCCTTCGGGGAAACTTAATGGGAGTTTTGCTTAACTTTGGCGAAGGGCAATTCATTGAATTGCCAGATCCGTTTGGGGTGAACTCTGATTCCAAAGCGGCCAGAATCGGCTCATGAAATCATGCTGGTGCGGGTCTTTGTTTCTCTGCACAGGGAAAGGTCTGCCGTCGAAAGCGGCACTTTTTGCCGCTTTCGACGAATCCAGAAGGCCGAGCGGACAGCCCGAAAGAAATGCGACCAGGGGCCTGCGGTGATTTACGCTGCGTGCATTACCGCTCGTGTGCTCAGGCGCCCGCAGCGGCTGCGTTTGAGGGAATCGGTGTCGGCCGCGTCGTAAGGGGGCCCGGAAAAGTGCGCATTGCGGCTTGTTTCTTGCGTACACCTAGTCCGGTGAAAAACAGAAGGGCGTTGGTTCCTCATCGCCAGCCGGAGGCCATATGTCAGTCAGCGAACTATCCAACACAGGGTTCAACTGGGCCTTGCTCAACCAGGGCAAGCAGAGCAATCAATCGCCGCTGAGCGGAACGGGCTCGGCTGGCAGTTCTAGCGCCAGCGACTTTGCTGCAACGCTCACGTTGCAGCTCGCCAACTTCCAGTCGCAGACGCTCGGTGCGCTGATGAGTTCCGCCTTCGGTGCGGACAATGCCGACAGTTCGAGCAGTTTCAGCGCGCTGCTCACGTCCCCCGCCGCGTCATCAGTTGCGCAAACCGCGCTCACCAACAACGCGAGCAGTGGCGAACTCTCCGCCACCGGCCGCAACACCGCACTGTTCGACCCCGAGTCGGCCTACCAGATGATGAGCGTCATCAACAACGCGGATGTCACCTACAAGGCGCAGTTTTCTGAACTGAGCCAGATGAAGTCCTACGTCGCCGAGATGCGGCAGGACGGCGAGAGCCTGGGCAGTATCAGCGCATCGACCAGCAACGACAGCATCAAATCGCAACTGCAGACGTTTGCCAGTCAGTACAACGACTGGGAGAAGCGCTTCGAGGCAGATACGCGGCAGGGCGGGGTGCTGGCCGATACCCAAGCGGCACAGGTGTCTCGCAATGAACTCGATCAGAGCGTCGAGAATCCCTTCAATGGCGCCAAGGACGGCCTACATGGCCTGCGCGATCTTGGTCTTACGATCGATCCCAACACCAAGCTGGCAACGCTCGACACCGCCAAACTAGACTCAGTGCTGGCCAGTAACAAACAAGGTGTCGTCGATACAGTGCAGGCGTTCAGTGCGAACTTCGCCAAGTCGGCGGAACTGCTCAATTCCGACGGCAACTTTATCCCCAACCGGCTCGCCAATCTGAACCGCGCCATCACCTACATTGACGACAACAAGACCTCGCTACAGGCGGAGTTCGGCTTGGGCGACAGCGTCAATCCATCCGCTCAGGTTGCCAAGGCGCTCGCTGCCTACAAGCAGATCGGCGGAGTCTAGCGCGGGAGAGTTTCTCCTCCGTGGATCAGCAGGTCAACCAAGGCTGCTACGGCACGAGTAGCGAGTACGTGCGTGAGCTGATCCGCAAGGATCAGGATCGCCTGCGACTGCGCGGCCTCCTGCTTGCGGGCGCGGCGTCTGTCCCTGCGGCCTCAGCCGATCCGGCCTACTTTGAGGGGCTGCGTGATCGGGTGCGCAAGGTGACCAAGGTTGGCGCTCGCGGGTGACGGCCAAGCCAGTCATTCCGCGTGAGCTGGCCAACCGGGAGATCGACGACGCTATTGCCTACGACCTCCGCGAAAACGCTGACGAAGCTGCATTCGGCTTCATTGACGCCTTGGAGCAGGCTTATGCGCACATCGGTCGTCATCCGGCTACCGGATCGCCACGCTACGCCCATGAGTTGAACCTGCCGGGCTTGCGTTTCTGGCCGCTGGCACACTATTTCCATCTTGTGTTCTACGTCGAGCGTCCGCAACACTTTGATGTCTGGCGCGTGCTGCATGGCCAACGCGACATCCCGGCGTGGATGCAGGAGCCCGAGCTCATCTGAGCCTCTGACCGTACTTATCCAGAGGCCCCAAAAAGAAAATGGCCCGCACAGAGGGGGGCTGTGCGGGCCAGGTGAAACTATCGTAGCGACACCCCTAAGGAGGGGGGGAGAGGTATCGCTGCGACTGGTTTGAATCTTAACGACTCCCGCGCTGCACGTCTGTGGCGCCTCTGTTCTCATTGTGTGACAGCGTGTGATCTTGTCCGCTCGGCGCGAGCCGGGGTAAGGCGGACTTGACCCAGGCGAAGCCTATTCTTTCCTGCTCAAGACGTAAATTTTTGCGGAACCGGTTGTCGCGCAAATCATCGTAGAGCGCAGTTTCGTCGGGATTGAGTCGCGGCAGGTCACGCCGCGTTGGCTTTTCTTCCTCGCCCCAGAGGCCTTCGAACGCCAGCAGGGTGGCGCGATCCATCAGGAAAGATTCAACGTGCTCGAACTGGCTGCGAAGCTGATCGAGGATGGCAAAGCCGTGCGTGTCGATATCACCCCAATAGTGGATGCGGCAGCGTGCCAGCCACTCGGCCTGCCGCAGCATCTCGAAACCGTAACCCGCGCCGAAGACGAGCAAGCTGTCCTTGACCGGGGGAAAAACGAGAAAGTTGACCTCGTTCTCGGTGATGAAGACGCGCGTTATGTTGCTCTCGAGCCGGGCAAAGCTCGCCGCGTCAAGCGTGATGTCCGCCATCTGCTCGCCCGGTAACAGGGCATGCGCCGGATCGAGAACGCGGAAGCGGATGCGCAGGGGTTTGTCGCGAAACCCGTAGCGTCTGACGAACTGGCTCGCCCCGGCGGCGTCCGCATCGATCGCCGTGGGCGGCAAGACAAGATCGAGCAACTCGGTGAGGACGCCGCGATGGGCTTCAACGAATTTGCTGTGCACGCCGGGGATGTCCACCTGCCTGAGGTAGATGCCGGGACGGGGATGGGCGCCCAGCCAGGCGACGATGTTGAGCAGGCGGCCCCATTCGTCGGCCAGCGCCAGTGTCAGCGCAAGTAACGGTCGTTGGGCCAGCCAAACCAGCAGTTTCGGCTGGCGGAGGCGCGTCGCGTCGCGCAGGGCGACAAAGCGAGCCGCGTCCCTTTGCTTGCCAATCAGCGCCAGGGCATCGTCGACGGTGTCGATCCATACGGCCTGCGGCACCGCGTTGGCGCCGAGTACGCGATGCCGGAACTCACGCATCACCACCCGGCAAAACGGCATGCTGCGAATCTCGCCGCTCCAGGCCCGTGCCTCGTCAAAGTGTGCAGCCAATTCGCCTGCCGTCGGGCACTTCAAGATCAAGCGAAGTGGAAACAGCGGCTGGCCGGTAACCAGACAGGCCAGCAGTTCGCCTCGTTCCCACCGCTTTTGCACTTGGGCGCGCAGCTCGGCCGGTCGTGTCCAGTTCATTGCTGGGCCTTGGCCTTCTCGGCGCGGTACGCCTCGATGGTCAGGTTGCGCAGCTTGGAGGCGCGGCCGTCCTCGTTGTGCACGAAGCCGACGCTGGCGACAAAAGGTTCGATGATATGGATCTTCTGCAAGGGCGTGACGATCAGAATTTGTAGATTGAGCTGCGCGAACAGCCGCAGGCCGTATTGCGCGGATTCGTCGGAACCGCGTCCGAAGGCCTCGTCGATCACCACGAAGCGGAACGAGCGCGAGCGCACGGCGCCCCATTCGAGACCGAACTGGTAGGCGAGGCTCGCGGCCAGGATGGTGTAGGCCAGTTTCTCTTTTTGACCGCCCGACTTGCCGCCCGAGTCGGAGTAATGCTCGTGTTCGCTATCATCCTCGCGCCAGCGTTCGCTGGCCGCAAAGACGAACCAGTTGCGCACGTCGCTGACCTTGGCGGCCCAGCGCCGGTCCTGCTCGGCGAGCCCATCGCGACCGCGCAGGCGCTCGATGATCTGTTTGACCTGCAGGAACTTGGCTTCGGAATATTGGCTGTCTTCCGATCCGGTCAGCGTGCCCTCGGTACAGGCGCGTAGTTCGCCCTGAAAATCGCGCAGCTCGGCGTCCGGCGTCGGCTGCGCTTCAAGGACGATGTAGCGCCCAGCGTTGTAGTCGATCTTGGTGAGTGACTCGTTGATGCGCGCGATGCGTTCCTTGATCGTTTCTCGCCACATGGCCAACTGCGAGTTGAAGTTCGCCACTTCGCGGATGGTGTTTTCGTTGAGCAGTTCCTTGAAGCGTGCCTCGAAACGCGGCAGGTCGTCGGCGCTTAGCTTGTCCAGCATCGTCTGGTATTCGTCGGCCGCCGCGATGGCGACGTCCACTTCCTGCGTGTCGAGCGGGAAGGTTGTGCAGTAAGCGCGCATGGCGTCGATGATCTTGTCGCGCAGGCGTTCAAGTTTCTTTACCTCGGCGTCAATCCTGGCCTGCAGCCAGTCACGCATGTCGCGTTCACGGTTGTCGCACGATTCGACGCTTAGCTGGTGCTCGCCGAGCGCTTCGCCGCGCATCGCTTCAAGCTGTTCCATCTGCTCGGCTCGCGTTGGTTGCGTCGGCGCGTCAAGTAGCGCCAAGGCCTGTTCGCGTAAGTCGTCGGCGGTTTCGCGCTTGGCCTGGGTCGCCCCCAGTTCGCGTGTCTTGTCGGCCAACGCCATCTCGGTCTGCGCGAATTCACCCTGCAGCGTCGCCAGCCGTTGACTCAAGCCGCGCAGCAGGTCCGAGGCCGATTCCAGCTGCCGTTTTTCATCCTCGAGTTGCGCGATCTCTGTTGCCAGCGACGGCCAGTCGAGTTCGCGGAAATCGCGGTATTCGTCAAGGATAGATAGCGCCGTCAAGCGCTCCCGGAGTGCGTTGCGCGCCTCCTGAATCTTGCCGATTCGGCTGCCCAACTCGCCTAGGCGAACTTCCAGCGTCCGCCGCTGCGCTTCCAGTGCACCGATCTTGGCCTCGTTGCTCCAGCCCAGGACGTAGCGGCTGCGGTCGTCCAGCCGGTGGCGGTCGTCCTTTTCGTGCCGCTCGCCGGGCGCCTTGATCTGGCCGGCGCGGGTGATCGCGCGCGTCTCGCGCCGGAACTGCTCCTGCGTCGCGCAGCAGGCGACGTCGAAACGGTACGCCAGTTCGCGTTCCAGCCAATCGTAGAACGGCGAATCGGGCTTCACGGCGAGCTTGCGCGCCAAGGAGTCGCGATGCAGGCTGGGCGCCGCCCCACGCGTCCCCTGGCGGATACGGAAATAGACCAGACGTCCGCGCAACTGCGTTCTATCGACCCAATCGGCGACGAGCGCGTAGTGCGTATCGGGCACCAGCAGCGACAGGCCGAAGTTTCGCAACAAGCGCTCCGCGGCTCCTTCCCAATCGCTTTCATCGGCATGCACCTGGAGCAGTTCGCCGGCAAAGGGCATTTCCGTCTCGGGCAGATTAAGCGCCTGGCACAGCGCCGCGCGCATCGCCACCTGCTCGGCAGGGACGTTGCTACGCCGGGCTTTCAGGCTGGCGATCTCGGTCGCCAGGGCGTCGTGCTCCTGCTTGCCCTGACGCAGGCTCACGCCATGCTCGGTCAGGTCGTTTTGTAGACTGGCTTCCTGCGTCTGCGCGGCGTCGGCGAGTGCTGCGCAGCGCCGTTGCTGAGCGAGAAAGCCGGCTTGGTCCTGGCTGGGGCTCCCGTCGACCGCACGGACCAATTCGCCGTAACGTTGCGCCTTGCGTTGCCGCATCTGGCGCTCGGTATCCTTCTTGCGGATTTCTCCACCCAGCCATTCCAGGCGGTCGCCGCCGTGGTCGGCAATGCTGCGCCTGAGTTCGGCTTCCGTGCTGCGTAGGGTCTCGCGACGCTCCTCGAACTGCCGTACCTGGGCGTTTTGCCGGCCCCATTCGTCGGCCAGGCTGGCGATGCGCTTGTCGAGCAGGGCGAGCTTGAGGCTTGCGAAGTAGGGGCGGAGCGCTTCGCGGCAGGCGCGCAGCGCGTCGACCTGGGCCAACTGCGCCGCATGCTGCGCGCTATCGGCGACCAGCGGCGAGAGCATCTCCACTTGCCGTTTCGCTTTCAGGACTGCCTCGTGCGCCCGGTTGAGATCGTCGAAGTGGCCAATCAGGGCCGCGATGCGCGGCGCCACTGCGAAAGGCTCGAGCATGTGGCTGCGCACAAAGTCGGTCAGGTTTCCGACTGACTTCATCGACACCGTCTGGTGAAAAAGCTCGAGCGCCTGTTCGTTGTCGATGCCAAAGCGCCGCCGGAACCAGGCCCCATAGGGGGGGAAACTGTCGAACACCTCCACTCCGGCGGTACGTAGCTTCTTGCGCAACGCGCCGATGTCGGCGCCGAAATGGGCGAAGTCGTTCGCGATCGACAAGGCGCGTTCGGCGCCGACGAAAAAACGCGCGGGTTGGCCTTGCGCTTCCTTCATCCAGAACACCTGCGCCAGCGTCACCGTCTGGTCGTAGCCCGCGTTGTGAAAAACGCCGAGAATTACCGAGTAATTGTTGTGGTCGCGCAGCGCCACGGGCTTGGCCGTGCCGCTGGTCTCATTGCGTTCGGACTTGTAGTGGCCGAGCACGTAGGAGCGTAGCGAGCGCTCTTTGCTGTCGGCGCCGGCTGCCTTGTTGTAGGCAATGCGTTGCGCTGGTACGAGCAGCGTGGTAACCGCATCGACCAACGTCGACTTGCCTGAACCGATATCGCCAGTAAGCAGCGCATTCTGCCCACCCGCATCGAGTCCCCAGACGCGGCCGTCGAAAGTGCCCCAGTTGAACACTTCCAGACGATGCAGGCGGAAGCCCGAGAGGGCGTCGTCGGCGGTGAAGTCGAGGCCTAGCGTCCGCGGGCTATTCATCGCTCGCCCCTTGCGGCGTCGCACCGAGCTGGGCCTGGTACGCCGCCAAGCGAGTATCGAATTCGGCCAGCCATTGCGCATCAACGAAGGCCTTCAGGATGCGCCGTACCTCGAACGCCGCCGAGCTCCCCTGGTTCGCCGCGCCAGTCTTTAGCCGGCGCAGGAATCCGAGGTCCACGATCTTGTTGATGTGTGTCTCGATCTGGTCGATCAAGCGGGCCTCGTTGCTGCTGTCAGGCAGGAAGACGCGGATCAATTCGACGATCTCCTCGCGGGCGAGGACGAGTCGCGTGTCGCCGCCGCTTGCATCGAACTCGGCCAGCTTCTTGCGCAGTAGTGCCAGCAGCAGGCTCACCGGGAAGGAGAGCGGACGCCGCGCTACCAGGCGCGGCAGGGCCGCCGCATCGTCGTCCGTTGCCGGGCCGGCGCGCAGGAAGGCGTAGCCCTCGGCCTCGTCGAGCGCCAATTCCAGACCGAGTACCGCCACGTAGTCGCGTACCCGCGCTTGCAGGCCGAGCAAGGCGTTCCAGACGCCAGCGTCGGGTTCCCGATAGATCACGCCCTTGAGCAGCGCGATCAGTAGGACGGACAGCTCGTTTGGCGCCACGAAATTTTCAGCTTCTTGCTCTGCCATTCTTACCTCACAAAGATCACGCGTGGCAGACGCGCCTGCTTCAGATTCTCTTGTCCATCTGGCGTGATGCGTCGCCAGACGATCAGCTCGCTCGCCGCTTCATCGACTACCGTGCTGAAGGCATCGCCCGCCAGTTGCAGATAAGCCACCAGTTCAGCCAAGCCGTGCCGCAGTGGCTGCAGTTTGCACAGTTCGCGCAGGGTGATTTGCGAGCGATCCTGCAGGGCATTTCGGATATGTCTTGCCAGTTGCGCTTTGTCGATCACGATCTGCGAGTAAAGCGCCGCCGCATCGACTTCTTCGTCGCCCGTCTCAAGCTCGATATCGGCGATCAGGGGCTTGATCGGCGGTGCGTAGAGGGGGCGTTCCATCGGCAACTCAATGTCGGCCGCGGTGTCGGCAATGTGCATTACCCCGCCTGTCGGCGGGGCTTGCCGTAATGCCAGGGACTTGGCTTCGATGCCGTGCAGGATGTCCATGATGCGCCGGTTTTCGAGCCAGGCCTGATCGTCGAGAAAACGCCGCAACTGCTGCGAGAGGCGGGCGACCGTGCGCTGCGTGTGTTCGCCGGCCTCCAGCCAATCGTAGTGTATGCGCCGGGTACGCACGTCGGGTTGGAGCTCGGCGACTGGGGGCAGGGCCAGGACGCGATCGAGCAATGCCGACAACTCTTCCTGCCGGTTGCTCGACATCAGGAAATCCCAGAAGGCGCGGAAGCTGCGCCCCTGGTCGGAATCGCCAATCGCATCGCGCTCGCCCATGATCTCCTCTAGCAGAGCGCCCTTTGCGCCCTCCCACAAGGCGATGCGTTCGCGCACGCGCCGATCCAGACCGCGAAAATTGTGTTCCACTTCACGAAAGTCGGTGAGTAGCTCGCGCGCCAATTGCACGAATTGCTGGAAACGGTCCTTCAGCGCCGTGGAGTCGAGCAACGGCATGTCGCCAGCGACGACGCGGGCGATCTCACCGTCGATCTCGTCGCGTCGCTTGTGCAATTCGGCAATGCGCGCCTGTGGGTTTGCCTCGCTGCCCTCGCTCATCTGTTTGAGCAACTCGAACAGCGTGAGCAAGCGTGACTCTGTGCCGATGAAACTGCGCTCGCTGAGTGTCTGCAGCCAGGCAATTGCTTTCTCAGTGGCCGGGGTCAGGTCGAAATGCGCTTCGTCCGAGTCGTGGGCGTAGAACTTGCGCAGCCACCCCTTGTCGTTAGCGGCCCAGTCGTTAAGGTAATCGAGCGCGGACTTGGGAAACAGTTCGCCGCCTTGCCGTTCGCGCAAAGTGAACAACTCGTCCTCCAGCGCCTCGGTCAAATCCGCCTGCCCCATCTCACGCACATTGGGCTCGACGAACACACGCTGGAGAAAGCTCGCCACCAGTGGCGCGTGATCCGAGCGCAACAGCCGCCAGGCCGGGTGGTTCAGTCGCAGTAGGTCGAGGGTGGCGTGATCGAGGCTCATCGGCCCTTCGTTGTTGAATAGGGGACTAAGAAAGAATCTGGCCGTTTCCCGGCGTGGCTTGGCACAGGGACACATTTTACAAGGACAAGAAGAAACATGAGAAGAAAAGCCCATTGATTTCTCGATGGGTTTTCAAGATGGCGAGGCACCGATGCCAAGCTTGCGCAACGGAGTCGCGAGACATTGCACCGCCTCGGGTGGTCTTGAACTGGGCGCTGTCCGGCACGCCTACCGCGCCTCGGATCACGTCAGGAACAGACTGCGGTAGGGTTTGCACCTTGCAAAAACTCCATCCAATCGCTCAGCGATCTGGTTGGCGTAGTTCATAAGAAATTCTGGGTATCCGGAAAATGTTGTGGGTTGCTGCCTAGAAGTCGTCTGAGTCCAAAAGTAGGAGAAGTCTGGGTAGGTCAGTTCCAAGGTTCCCTGGTCGGGTCTTTATCTTGGTTTCGTAACCATCATCGAATGACCCCAAGCAGAACATCATTCGCTCCATGCCAACCTCTTCAACCCGCTGCTTCTTCTTGACCCTGACTTTCTCCTGGATGGAAAACCGGCGTTGCAGCCGGTCTGTGAATAGCACCTTGGCCCGTAACCGCTCGAACGTATAACCACGGCCATCTCGATAGACCCGACGCACCTTGGCATTGAACGACTCGGTGAAGGCGTTGGTGATGCGGTGGTCGTCGAAGTAGTTGAGAATCCATTCCTTCCAGTTGCGGAAGGCGGTCTTCACGGGCCGGAATGGCTTGGCAAGCTCATCAGGAATGCTTGCCTCCCAAGCAAGATATTCGCCCCAAGCCTCTTCCTTCGTTTCCACGTCATAGACCTTGTAGAGCCGTTCCTTCAGGTCGTAGGCGGTCGCCAGCAGCGGAAAGCCGTTCAGCCAACCAGAGACGGTCAGGTATTGCTCATCGTTCAGGTCGGCGGCTCGCTTGTCGAACAGCTTGTGCGCCTTCTTCAGTCCGGCTCCTTGCTTCTTCGGGTCGGCTTTGCCGATGCCGCGCCTAACGGCGTCCAAAGCAGCGTTGGCCTTGCTGACGACGTGGAACTTGTCGACCACGATTTTGGCTTGTGGCAACACTTTCTGCGCTGCCTGACGATAGGGCCGCCACATGTCGCAAGCCACATGCGTTATGCGCTCCTTGTTGGGCAAGGCTGGCCATGAACCGCTCAATCGACGTGCTGTAACGGTCAGGCAGCATGTCAATCAGCGTTCTGTCACCAATGTTGGTGAAGATTGCCCGGAAGCGGCCCAACTTGATTTCATCCACACCAAGCCATACCGGCGTCTCACGCTGGAACTTCTTCTCAAGTTCAGCCACATACGCGTCGAAGACGTTGCGGACGGTTTTCTCATCAACGCCAACCTGTTTGGCCATCTCGGCGTAGGTGTATTCCAGCGACTGCCTGCCCATCCAGCGCACCAGGCGCTCGGTCATGGCGTGGTCAGCGTCCACTTCGGCAACCACGGCCATGAAGGTCTTCTTGCAGGCCAGGCAAATTAGGCGTGGCACGTCGAGATGAATCATCATCGTCTTGCCGTGCGTCGGCAGGTCACGAATGAACATCGAGCGGCTACCATGCTTCTGCACACGATGGAGTTCGCCGCAATGCGGACACAGGCGGGAAATAGCCGCTGGCTCTGCTTTGACGTGGTATTCGAACTCCAGCTCCTTCAGGTCGAGTTCATGGAGGCCGGAGAGATTCAGAATGCCAGTCATTTTCGGATTTTAGATGTGAAAACCCCCGGCAGCAGAACTGCGCGGGGGTTGAGTTAAACTGACAAGAACAGATTTTGCGGATGGTCTGCCATCTGCTCAAAGCCATATTTTTGATAGAACTCGACTGCCGAGTGCTTTGCATTGACCACGAGGCCAATACCGCCAACCTCTTTTGCGATACGCGTCACACGGTCAATGGCGTCAAAGAGCAAATGCTCCCCGATGCCGTTGCGCCGATGTTTCATAGCTGTAGCCAACCGCCCAAGACGAAACACGGGAACCTTGTTCGGCAACCGTTTTCTGTACTGCTCGGGAATGTCGGTGTTGACCAGTTCAGCTAGGCTGATAGCGTAATAGCCAAGCACCTCGGCGCTTGTCTCTTCGGCTACCGCCACAAAGGTCGAGGAAACTCCCTTCTCTTTGTGCTGCCTGGCTGTCTGACTTAACCAACCATTCAGGTTTGCATCGCCACAATCAAAGCCCTTCCTGTCATGCCGGTCATTCAGAGGTAGAACCAGCATCGTTCTTTATCCTGTGGTAACGGGCCTGCGCTTCAAGGAACTTCTCATTGCGTGACGGCGGATTTTCAATCAACTCCAGTATTCTCAACGATTCCCTGCGAGTCAGGACAATCGTTGATTCGCTTTCGATGACTTTATCCGCTTTTTCCAGAGCCGCTTGCACGACAAACTGGTTTAGCGTTGCGCCCACGATGTCCGCCGCCGCTTGCAGCTTTTCCTGCACATGGTCAGTAATTCTCGTGGTGAGCCGTTTTCCCGTATGAGCAAGCATGGCACCCTCCTTGTTAGACAATGCTTCAACACTTCAAGTATAGACAGATGGCGTCATTCTGTCACCACCTGCTTATTGCTCAGTGTCTTCTTTCGCCATTTCCATGCGTTCCCGCATTTCATTGATGAAGGCATTCGGCTCCATCAAGCCATACCGGGCCAAACGAACCGGGATGTCTTCAAGGGCCAAGTCGCCGTTCTCGATGCGTTGCAGCATGAAATTTGCGAGTTCGTCTTCCGACAGAGGTACGTGCTGAATCACCGCGTCCATCGAGTATTCATCGACTTCTGCATCCGTTTCGCCAGTCAGCATGCCTTCGCCGATAGCTCGCGCACACATCCTCCGCAGGCGACCCACCATTTCAGTAGCGTTCTCCCCGTTAAGGTCGTACGTCACATCCAGGGTCAGGCGAACCTTGATGGTTTCTGTCAGATTGGTGTTTTCACTCATTTGAAGCTCCTTGTGATGAAAAATACACGGAGCCATACCCTTGACGGGCATTGGCGTACCCGCAGGTTTTGAGATTTAGATGGCCTTTGGCCAGTTGTGCCCTCTAGCCGTATAGCGTACGGGCAGTCATTGCGACGAAAGTCACTTGTACAGCATGAGTTGTCGCGGCACGGGGGAGTAAGAACTGCGCGACATTGGCTTTATAGGGCGATATGGCGCACACGCGGCAATAAGTTGGCTGCGGCACTCACAACCCACAACTTTTTCCGGAGAGCGGAACTGAAAATAGGGCTACTCAAAACCCCTAAACCCACAACTTATTCCGGATGCCCGAAATTCTTTGCATGAAATCTCCCACCGCTAAGGCCTTTGGCTTGTCGCGGAGGTTTCTCGGTTCAACGACCAGAGCGCAGGGGTGTTGCCACCCAAACGGCTTACCGTAGTCTCCCCGAGCGTTGGCGGCATTGCTGCCGCCGATTCGGCGCTTTCCGCCCCTATCTTCTGGCTCTTTGTGACCCCGCACTTTTTCTTTTCCTTCCGACCGCCTTGCCCGGAGAGCAACAGCGTGACACTGCGTTGGGCAATGACCTGGCTCGCATGGCGATCGGCGTTGTCGGAATGTCCACAGCGTTGGCAGACGAACTCGGCTTGTGAAAGTCGGTTGTCTTTGTGAATGTGGCCGCACGCGGCACATTCCTGTGAAGAATAGTGCGGGGGTACGTCGATGCAAAGTTTCCCTTGCCGACGTGCTTTGTACTGCAAGAATACTTTCGTCTGGCCCCACGTTGAGGTGAGGATGCTGCGGTTGAGCCCGGCCTTCTGTCGCACGTTCTTGCCGGGTGCTTCGACGGTGCCCTTCGCACTGGCCGTCATGTGCTTGACCTTGAGCGCCGCGAACACGAAGCGTTTGTGTTGCGGGTTATTCGCTAGGGCGTGACTGGTCTTGTGCGCCACGTCGCGGCGCACATCGGCACCG
>Ga0209125_1001057_pt1 | contig 29029 bp, 33 predicted proteins | sample BarGraIncub1131A_FD_184503 | JGI IMG/M metagenome (GOLD analysis project Ga0209125, IMG submission 184503) | Arctic peat soil microbial communities from Barrow, Alaska - Barrow Graham LP Incubations 11-31A (SPAdes) (version 2) | ecosystem: Environmental > Terrestrial > Soil > Wetlands > Peat... | reverse complement strand
TTCTATTATTATAGCTGATATCGAAATCTGAATTTATATTGCCTGAGCTACTGTTGCCATCCAGCTTAAAGCCTAATTTGGATGGGATATCTATAATTATATTACCTGAATTTGCACTAAGGTCCACCTTATCACCTATCTGTGATAAACCTACCTCTATATTTCCAGAGGAGGCAAAAATGCTTCCCCCTCCCGAAAGAGGTTTAACATTTATATTTCCTGAGGAGGTTGATAGATTAAAGGTATCTGAAAACACTTCTCCGAGTTTTACATTTCCTGAGCTACTTTTTAATAGAAAGTTTTTCGATTTAATGCTGTAATCACTTGTTATATTACCAGAGGACTCTGATAGCTCCATATTATTTAAATTGAAGATGGAATCAATATTCATGTTTCCAGAGGAATTATTTATATATACGTCCTTATCATAATTTTCAGGTATATACACCTCATAAACCTGGTTAAAACTAGCCCAATTAAAGATGTTCAATGAAAATATTTTATTTTCTTCCTTAACTTTTAGGGTATCCCCTTCCTTTGTCATAACAAACTTTTGATTGTCCTTAAGCTTACCTGGAGCTTTTTGAACTACTCGAATTTGTTCCTCTTTAGTTGTTTTTACTATCACATCCCCACTTGAAAAATTCAAATCAAGCTTTGTAACATTGTTTAAAGTGGAGCTTTCTTCCTTCTGTAGCTTTAGTACTCCACCACTAAAATTCATAATATTTATTTTATTTCCAGAGCTTATTTGATAAATTAAGATGCAAGTGAGAAACAAAGCAATAACCGCCCATATACCTATTAGAAGTTTAATTAATGATTTATTCATTTTATGACTCCTTAAGTTGGAATATTAGGGTTATTATTCTCTCTAAAGCAACTCCCAATATAAATATTATCCAAGAAAATGCCCAAGCGCCAAATAAAAAGCTTACAATTAGGTATATAGCTGTTATTAATGTCCAAACTATCGATCTTACAGATTTTAATATGTTATTCTTCCTATTGCTAGTAGATTTCCACTCTTTAAAATCCTCAACTATTGTATCCTCAGTTTTTACATATCTAGGTCTTGACATAGAATAATAGATAATTAACCAGGTAGCTACTGCATCCATTGTAAGCATTATGCATACTCCTATAGTACCATCTGTATTAAATACAGCTGTAGTTAATATTAAAACAACTACGCTCATAATATAAATTCCTATGGCGGATGAGAGCACAAGAGCCGTCTTTTGTCTCTCCTTTTGAATCTGGCCATAATCTAAAACATTCTGTTCCTTTAAGCCCTTAATCAAATCATCCACATCCCCAATATCTGAAACAACTATGCTGACTGCTTCATCTTCGCTTCTTCCTTGTGATATTTGATCATTATATTTATCGATAAGGTTTGCTAAAAGTTCCTCTTTAAGTTCATTTGCCCTACGTGTTTTAGGCGCAGCTTCAAAAAGCTCCTCTATTTTTTTGTTTAATTTCTCATACATTAACATTACCTCCATTAACTAAACTATCAATTAATTCCTTTGCCTCAATCCAATCTTCTCTGTTTTGCTTAAGGGCTGCCCTACCTAAGGTGGTTATTTTGTAATATCTTCTTCTAGCCCCAGTGGTTTCATCTCCCCAATAGGAAGTTATGAAGAAGGCCTGTTCCAATCTTCTAAAGGCTGAATACAAAGTAGCTTCCTTTAGTTCATATTTATTGTTTGTGGTTATTTGAATAGATTTATTTATCTCATAGCCGTAGCTCTCTTTATCTTCTAAATGGGCCAATATAATTGTTTCGGTATGGCCTCTTATAATATCTGATGTTATTGACATAATTCTTACTCCTTTACCTTTCTTAAATGCTTATTATATTTCTATTATAATAATATATACCTCGCCTGTCAATGTATATATTATTAATATATACATCCCTCATCATATTATATATTATGGTACAAGAAACCACAGGGCTACCCCTGTGGTTTCTACTATTTGTTTTTATGACGTTATATGTATTGCTCTTATTTACAGAATCAAACTTTTTTACTGGCATACACTCCTGACCTTTTCTCACCTATAAAAACATAGTAACCCTCAATTTCTATAATTCTAACCCCACCGAATATTGCTATAATTTTATTTTTGTACCAGTCCTTTCTTTTTGTAACCATAACAAGTTTACCCCCAAGAACTAAACGGTTGAAGCCCTTTTCTATAAACTCCTTAGGTACTGAAAAATCTACATGATAGGGTGGATTAGATAAAATTAATGTAAAATCTTTTTCATCTATCCCTTTAAAGCCATTACTTTCATAAAGTTTTATACCACTTGTATCATTTAGTTCTATATTTACCTTTGCTAAATCTAAGCTAGTCTTGTTAATATCAGACATATAGACTCTATCTGCACCGATTAATTTTGCTGCAAATATACCAACCAGCCCATAACCACAACCTAAATCTAGAACCTTATCCTCCTTAGAAAACTCTACTTGAGATAACATAGCTAGAGTTCCCTTATCCGCATTTGAAGGTGAAAATACTGTTGCTTCAGTTTCAAACTGCATTTCTATATCTTTTAATTTTATATTAATCATAAATCCTCCAGCCTTAAATTTTTCTCTCTTAATATGATTTCTTCTAATATACTTCCAGCTACTTCAACCATAGCAAAGCATCTCTTTTCGTTATTTCTATATTTTTCCTTTAAGCTTCTACAATTATCCGTGCCTAGAGCTACATTAAATTTATCAAAGAATTCTTTGGTTAAGTTTTTCATTCTATCACTTTCATGTCCCCTGTCTGTAGTAAAAAGTATAGATAAAACTGCTAAAGAACCTGTTATTGCTCCACATACGCTTTCAATAGCCATACCACCGCCAAAAGCAGCCATAGTCTTTAAGGTTTCCTTCTTAAGCTCCATATTATATTCATCGTTTGCTGCATAAAGCATAGTTTCGGCACAATTTAAATCATAAGCCTTATCGTAATATTTTTGAACCTTTTCATTTAACATACTATTACCTTCCTTTTATTAATATTTCTACTATCTCATAAAAAAAAAGACAAGTATATGCTACTTATCCTATTGTCTTCTTATCTTCATTTTTTTCATTTGCTCTTCAACCATTCCTATATCCCTCATATTTATCATCATACTATAAGCTTTTTTATCTTTTCTTCCTATAATTAGTTTACCATTTTTAATTCTATAAGCTATAATATCTTCCTTACTCGTATAAAACGGTAATCTAGGCACAGATATACCTTTATCTCCAAAATAAATTCTTGAATTGATATAAAGGCAATTAAATAATAATCCATTAATTAAATTTAATAAATTAACAGATCCGGATATCGTAGTACTTAAAAATTGAAGTAAAATTTGCATTGTTCCTATGGCTAAAAATAATATACTTCCTCGTAAAAATTTTGACCTGCCTGATTTTTTTCCAATTAATCTTCTTGATATCATTGTGGCTATAATAAACGCTAGAATTCCCATGTCAATTATGCTGGTAATAACAAAATCTGTAGCTTCTGAACCAAACAATAAAATTTCCCCTTTATAATTTAATATTTTCTTTAAAAGTACATTATAACATATTAGATAATTTCTATTTTATATACTTTTTCCCATTTACAATATGAAAAGAACGAATTATTTTAGGTATAGCTTTTATCTTTTCACTTTTTAGGGATACTCCCTTTATGTCTCCTAGTATAGCTTTCAATTCCTGTTTATCCTTATCAGCATAATTATATAAGTTCAGCTTTATTTTGCTTTTATCCTTAAAGGATATCTCTATGACATTATCCCACTTAGGGGTATATATTTCAATAATATCCTTGATAAGAAATATTTTAGGCTTCAGAAAAAACCCATAGGGAATAATTATATCTTCAGCACTAATAGAAAGGTCACTGATTTTCTTCTTCTTTAATACATAGTCCTTATATATATCATAATAAAGTAATCCTATAATTAAAATCGAGGATATTACCAATATGACAAGAGAACCCTCTGTATGTTTTTCTGTACTAATAAAAGATCTAACTACAGTAAATAACCATATAATTGCTATTATGAAATCTGCAATTATGTTAGCCTTTTTTCTTTGTAAATTAAAATTTTTGTATTCATTACTCAATTTATAACCCCCCATTAGCTTTTCTTTAATAAAATATGCTTAATCCGATTAAATTCTCGTATAATTTTACTTATATTAATATTATACCAGATAGAATTAAACTTTTCATTAAATAATAATTTTGGAAGCAAAATCCCTGGAGGATTATCCTCCAGGGATTTAATGATTTTACTAATTACTGAATATCACGTTTATTGAAAGTATAATAGCCTGCTATTAAAAATATTACTGAATATATAGCTGACATTATAAGAGCAAATCCTAAAGTTGTATTTTGGATATCAGTAATTATATAGAATGATAGTGTTGGTGTTGCAAAGGGTAGAAATTTACCCCAGCTAAATAAAGAAGAAAGAAAACTTATTAGGTTTGCACCAGCAAGGAGCATAAAAAGTGAAAAGCCGGTTGCAATAGAACGAGATCTAAATATTGCAGACAATGCAAATGCGAATATTACATAAACTAGTATCTGTAATAAATCTAAGGCGTAGATTATCAATGTTCTAATAACTGCAGGTATATATACGATACTGCTTCCAGTCCAGAGCATTTCTTTAGCACCTAAATTGTTAAAGCCAGATAATAACCCCGTCAATAAAAAACTCAATATAAAGGTTACGCCTAACAGTACAATTCCATAAAATAAAGAGGCTATAAACTTAGCAGTTAATATTTGGCTTCTACTGTAAGGCCTTGGGATCATCATCTTCATAGTGCCCTCAGTAAATTCTCCTGCCACATTAGCTGAACAGGCTATTATTAATAGTAAGGCTATAATCTGACTAAAGTTATTAGTAGAAATCTTTGACCATACATTTTGTTTGGTCTCTGGTTTTATATCATGAGCTACAATATATTCTTCCTGAGCTATAGCTTTTTTAAGGGATTTAATTTGCTCATTTTTCTTTGCACTAGTATCTTTCTCTAACTGTGCTAGGGCAAGCTTATCCCCTTCCAGCTGCTTTTGAGTATCTTCTTTCCAAGTAGCTGAAACCTTGTTATCCGTGGATATATTTTGTGATACATTGTAATATTTCATTATACCAAAGGCTAATAAAATTATTCCTACTAATACAATCAACATTACTTTTGTAGATAATCTCTTCCACATTTTAAAATTTTCAATTGAAACGAGATTTAAAAAACTTTTCATATTATTTGTCCCCCCCAGTCAGTACCATAAATACATCTTCAAGTGACTGATTTTCCTTTTTGTCCATGGCAAGAATTCCAATGTTTGCATTAGTAAATAGCTTTATTATTTCAGGAACCCTCTCTGGTTCTACTTCAGCATGTATGCCATCTCCTAATATATTACTCTCTATATTGTTTTCATTTAAAATTACGAGAGCTTTTTCATTATTATCTGTTTTATATATTAAGCTAGTTGTTTTACCTGTCTGAGCCATATTTATAAGTTCATCCACAGTCTTAACAGTGACTATTTTACCCTTATTTATGATACATACCGTATCACACATTTGTTGCATCTCGCCTAATATATGGCTAGATACAAAAACAGCTAAACCAGTCTCATTTGCAAGTTTGCGAAGAAGCTCTCTTAGTTCCTTTATTCCTGCAGGGTCTAGTCCATTAGTTGGCTCATCAAGAATAAGTAGCTTTGGACTATGAAGAAGAGCTTGTGCTACTCCTAAACGTTGTTTCATACCGAGGGAATAGGTTTTAACTTTATCCTTAATAGCAACTTCAAGATCAACTATCTTTACAACTTCCATGATTCTTTCTTCTGTAACATTGTCATACATTCTTGCAAAAACTCGTAGATTGTCAAGGCCTGACATATATTTATATAGGTCTGGGTTTTCAACAATGCATCCTATATTTTTCATTGCCTCCTTGAAATCACCTTTAACTGAATGACCACTTATAAAAATATTACCTGCAGTAATACTTGAAAGTCCAACTATCATTTTAATTGTTGTAGACTTTCCAGCACCATTTGGGCCAAGAAATCCAAATATTTCTCCTTCCTTAAGCTCTAAGGTTATATCTGATACAATTGTGCGTTTGCCTATTACTTTTTTTAGGCCTTCTGTCTTTAAGACTACTTCTGACATAATTCCCTCCTATATTTTTATTTATATGAAATTTATTTAAGGCTAATTTTCCTATCCATAAGATAGGCTATGGCATAAAATATTAATATACATAGGGCTATATCATAGGTGCCCTGTATAATTATAGACTTAACTGTAAATATTTGAAAATCGGTTGAATTTACTGAGCCAATTGAGCCTAAGCTTCTAAATTTTCCAGTAAATAATAATACGAATACACCATTTAATATATCAATAATAAAATAAGTTGCAAAACCAGCTAATACCCCAAATTTCCTCCAAATGGATAGCTTTGAAACAGAAATCGAAAGGAATATAACCAGTATGGAAAGAATCAATTCAATAAAATATACAATTATGACTAGTCCTAAAAGTAAACCGTTATGATTAAAGACTTTATCCACTAAACCCATTAAATTGTTATTTCCAGTCATGGTATAGGCTAATAAGGCAGAGGGTACAACTATAATAAGTAGAGCTCCTATCCATATAATTCCTGTTAATAACTTTGACAATAATAAGATATTTCCCTCACAAGGGAGCGTGAACATTAGATATCCCTCTGTATTAAATAAATTTGAATTAAATCTTTGAAATAATGTCATAGCAGTAATTACTGCTAATGCTATTATTGCAATTGCGAAAAAAGGTTGAATTATAAAATCCTTATCTCTTAAAAACAAAATAGCAACAGCTGCTAAAATAATGTATAAAGAAAATATAGCAACAAACTTAGTATAACAAGCCTTGATTTCATATTTTATAAGCTTTATAAGCATTTGAAAACCTCCCTAAAGAGTTCATCCATAGACTTACCATATTCTGAGCGAATATTGTCCACTTCATCATGAATAAATATCTTGCCCTCCTTAAGCATAATAACCTCATCAAATACTCTTTCTACATCTTGAATTAACTGAGTTGATAAAAGCACTGTACTTTTTTCATTATAATTAGTCAATATTGTATCAATAATAACATCCCTAGCGGCTGGATCAACTCCCCCTAAAGGTTCATCTAAAAGATACAACCTAGCTCTTCTTGACATAACTATAACCAACTGGACCTTTTCGTAGGTACCCTTAGATAACTTACTCACATTTAAACCTAGCTCAATATTTAATCTTTTTAGCAGTTCCAGGGCTTTGCTCTTATCAAAGTCAGCATAAAAGTCACTGAACATGTCAACTACGTCCCTTACTTTCATCCAAGAGCTTAAATATGTTTTATCAGGAAGATATGAAACTATGGCTTTTGTATAGGCTCCGGGAGCATGTCCTTCTATTAAAACTGAACCCTCATATCCCTTCATTATCCCAGCTAATATTTTTATCAGTGTAGTTTTTCCTGAACCATTAGGTCCTAAAAGGCCCACTATTTTGCCTTCAGATAAATTAAAGGATAAAGAATCTAAGGCAAGCTTACCCTCGTATTTCTTTGTCAGTGCCTCAATTTCAATCAAATTATTCATTACTATCCTCCATAAACCCTTCTACAAGCCTTATTATATCAGCCTTAGTAAAGCCGGATTTCTGCATTAGTACTACAAATTCTGCCACCTTGCTCCTTACTGATTCTTCCTTAATTCTACTTATAAGTACAGAATCCGTTGTTATAAATCTACCAGCTGTTCTTTCAGTATACATAAGTCCCTCCCTCTCCAGTTCTGCAAATGCTCTTTGCATTGTATTAGGGTTAACCCCCATAAACTGGGCTAACTCTCTAACGCTCTCTATCTTATCCCCGGGACCTCTTTCTCCTGAAACTATCTGTCTTTTAATTTCTTCCATAATCTGTAGATATATTGGAATGGTGGGATTAAACTCATATTTCATAGACATCCCTCCTAAAAATTAGCGTATTATTGTATTAATAGCTCAATACAATAATACTACCTAAAGATTAGTCTGTCAAGAATGTTTTTTAGTTTCATAAAAAATAAATCAGCTTTCATCATATATTAACATAATATACCTATTTATGCTAATTTAACATTAAATTATAAATACAATGTTTATAGCCTTAATTAGGAAGTGTTTAAACTGACTTCCTTCTGCACTTCCTATTCCTCCTAATGTATACAACTATGGTATCATATATATATGTGTTACGGCATATATAGTGAATTTTTCTTATTATCGGAGGCATAAAAATGAACGCAGAAAACAAACACAATACCTATAATACATTATTCCACTGGCATAGCTTTAGATTAAAACTAGTATTTGAAGGGATTGGAGTGGGTACTATTACAGGTTTATTAATTGTGCTTTATCGTATTGCACTTGAAAAGGCAACCTTTCTTTTAACTGATATCTACAAAACTATATCTGTAAAGCCTATACTTGTTTTGCCTTGGATTGTGACTTTAATAATAATAGGATATGTTGTTGGATTAATGGTTAAACATGAACCCATGATTAGTGGAAGTGGAATCCCGCAAGTGGAAGGCGTTCTACTTAGAAAACTTGATATGATCTGGTGGAGAGTTATCCTTGGTAAATTTATTGGAGGAATTCTTTCCATAGGCTCAGGTCTTTCTTTGGGAAGAGAGGGACCTTCGGTTCAAATAGGAGCAGCAGTTGGTCAAGGGTTTAGTAAGGTGTTTAAAAGAGTGAAAATCGAAGAGAAATATCTTATGACTAGTGGAGCTAGTGCAGGACTAGCAGCTGCCTTTAATGCTCCTTTAGCTGGAGTAATGTTTGCATTAGAGGAGGTTCATAAAAACTTTTCTCCTTTAGTTTTACTTTCAGCTTTATCCGCTGCACTATCAGCTGATTTTGTAGCCAGTGGTTACAGCTGTAGTTAGAGCGCCTATAACTGGAACCATTTTAATTACTGAAATGACAGGTTCCTTTAGTCATTTACTTTCTTTAGCTATTGTATCAATAGTTGCATATATTGTTGCAGATATTTTCTCATCAAAGCCTATTTATGAATCATTACTGGAAAAGATTTTACACAATCAAGGTGAAAAAATATCTTCCAGTAATAAGAAAAATAAGTCTATATTAGAATTCGCTGTTTTTATGGGCTCAGCTTTAGATGGCTTACAAATTAAAGAAGTAAAGTGGCCCCACATTGTTTATTAGTGGCTGTTAAGCGTGGAGAACATGAAATACTTCCTCAAGGAGCTACTGTTATTTTTCCAGGAGACTATTTGATTGTACTAACAAATGAGGATAGGGTAGCTAAAATAAATGATGCTTTAAGGATACTTACAAGAAGCTCTGAAATATTAGATAAATAAATTTACATTTGAATCTTCAGCTTCACCTAAGTAATAACCTACTCCACCAATCTTTACTCCATCAATTAGTTCTTCCTGTTTTATTCCCATAACATCCATGGACATTGAGCAAGCAACTACTTCCACCCCACTATCCATGGCAGACTTAATTAATTCCTCAAGAGAGCTTATATTTTTATTCTTCATTACCATCCGTATCATCTTAGCACCCATACCCATCATCTGCATGTTAGAAAGCTTAAGCTTTTTGCTTCCTCTTGGCATCATAAACCCAAACATAGAGTCAATAACGCCTTTTTTAACAGCCACTTTTTCAGGCCTTCTTAATATATTCAATCCCCAGAAGGTAAAGAATAATGTAACCTTCTTACCCATGGAGGCAGCTCCATTGGCAATTATAAAGGCTGCAATAGCTTTATCTAAATCACCACTAAATACCACAATAGTTTTGTTATCTCCCGCCTTTATATCAGAGGGAAAAGATTTGTTTATATTAGTATTTTTATTGCTTTTCTTTATGAAAGCATAAATCATACCTTTATCTTTTCTTAAAGCTACTAATTCATTATGAGTCTTATCACACCAGGATTTAATATCTTCATAAAAGCCTGGGTCAGAGGCTGTTACTTTAAGTATTTGCCCATCACTTAATTCATCAATATTAGCTTTAACCTGAATTAACGGTCCAGGACAACACAAGCCACATGCATCAAGACTTTTATCATAGTTATCTTCACTTTTATTAATCTCTTCTTTAATAATCTGAGTATCCTGTTCTAAATTTTTAATTGTATCTTTCCCTTCAGGCTTAAATTTTTGCATGAATACAGATTTGTATCCACCAGTTAAATTCTTAACTTTAAAGCCTTTCTGCTGCATTATCCTTGCTGCCACATATCCTCTTAGCCCAACCTGACAATACTCAAGAATTTCTTTGTTTTTATCAAGTTCTCCTATTCTTTCTCTAAGACTATCCACTGGAATATTTATAGCCCCTTCAATGTGACCGTTGTTAAACTCTATATCTGTCCGAACATCTAATAAAATAGCATTTTCTTTATCATAGGCCATAAACTCATCAGATGTTAATACTTCCATTCTTCCTGCTAACACATTTTCAGCTACATATCCTGCCATATTGACGGGATCCTTAGCGGAAGAAAAGGGTGGCGCATATGAAAGCTCGAGTTCAGTTAAGTCCTTAACAGTTCCACCAAGGCGAATTACAGTGGCAAGGATATCAATTCTCTTGTCCACTCCATCATAACCGACTCCTTGGGCTCCGAGAATTTTACCCTCATCATTAAAGATAAGTTTAAGTGTCAAGGACAAAGCTCCTGGATAATAGGAAGAATGTGAAACAGGATGAACAAATATAACTTTATAGGGTATATTAAGCCTAGCTAAAGTCCTTTCATTATTGCCCGTGCTTGCAGCAGTTAATCCAAACACCTTAATAATTGAAGTTCCTTGAGTTCCCTTATAAGTAGTTCCCAGTCCTGCTATATTATCCGCTGCTATTCTACCTTGTTTGTTTGCAGGACCAGCTAGTGGTATTGCTGTATTGCCTTTGTTTATAAAATCTTGAACTTCAATAGCATCACCTACAGCAAATACCCCCTGTGCACTAGTTTCCATTTTATCATTAACTAAGATATGTCCCCTAGTACCGAGTTTAATGCCAGCTTCACCTGCAAAAGCTGTATCTGGGGTTACTCCAATAGCAAGTATTACAATATCAGTACATATTTTTTTACCACTATTTAAAATAACTTCTATTGAAGCTTCATTTTCCTTAAAGGCTTTTACTCCATCATTAAGAATTATTTCTACTCCATTATCTGAAATTTCTTTTTCTACTGTTACTACAATATCTGTGTCAAAGGGTGCCATTAGATGCGGGGCAGCTTCAACCAAAGTAACCACTAGTCCTCTCTGTTTTAAGTTCTCAGCCATTTCCACGCCTACATAGCCTCCGCCAATAACAACAGCACTTTTAGTTCCTTCTTTGTCTACATATGACTTTATATTATCAGTATCTGGAATATTTCTTAGAGTAAAAATTCTACTACTGTTAATTCCTTCTATATTAGGTCTTATTGCTCTCGCTCCTGGGGATAAAACTAAAAAGTCATAGCTTTCTTCGTAAGTTCCTTTAGCCTTGCTATCAACTGTTACAGTCTTTTTGCTCGTGTCAATTCCAACTACTTCACTGTTGTTTCTTACATCTATATTAAATCTAGCTTTCATACTTTTAGGTGTCTGTACTAGAAGCTTTTCTCTTTCCTTAATTGCTTCTCCAATATAATAAGGAAGTCCACAATTTGCAAAAGAAATATACTCATCTCTTTCAAACATAATTATTTCTGCATTTTCATCTAGTCTTCTAAGTCTGGCTGCTGTGGATGCTCCTCCAGCTACGCCGCCAACTATAATCACTTTCTTATTCATTAAAACCACTCCTCTTGATATTATATTGTTATATCTTAATATTGTGATATAACAATATAATATCATATATACAATAGAAATCAATAGAAAGATCTAGTATTATTAAACATCTTCTTAAACCTATGAACAAAAAAGCTACATAGAATTTATCTCCCATGTAGCTTTAACATTACTTTATTTTTGTTTTCTAATATTTCATACTCTAGGTTTTAAAAGCACTTTCACTAGTTCTTTAGCCTTGTCATCACAAACACTATAATTGATCTCAAGTCCACTTCTTTTACCTTCAATAATTTTTGCACTTCTTAGTTTTTGCAGATGCTGGGATAAAGTTGATTGTGGAATACCTAAACAACCTTGCATGTGACTTACATTACACTCCCCTTTTTCCAGCAACCCTTTAACAATACATAACCTTACTGGATGGGCTAATACTTTAAGCATTTCTGCAGTTTCATTATATTCCATATAATTCTCGTTCATATATCTTACCTCTTTGCAAACAAAACTTCACCTTTATATTGTTATATTTATATATTATGATACATTCTTTAAATAATCAATAATTTTAATACTTTTTAAATTCTAATTATATAGCAGCCCGTGGCAAACGATCATTTAATTATGTTTTTGGTAGCTGACCTTATACTCTTAATCTCAACCAAGATGAAAACAACTAAAGGTATTATAACTTCAAAGAAAAACGAATAATATGGCCATGCAATCGCAGTCCAAGCTGACATTTCCATAGTACTTATGTAAACAAAAGTAGAAAAATTAAACATTAAAAGTGTAACCGGAGTCGCAATAAATCTATAATCATTAAAACCAAAAACCTTTGAAATTCCATTGCAAACAGCAAAAAGGCAGATTATTGCTTTAACAAATACGCATACTAAAAATACGAGTATTGCACCCATCTCCATTCTTTGAAACATTTGCCCAACATGAATAAGGCTAATTGCCAAAATAGACGGAAAGTACACCCTTGATATTGTTTCACTACCTAAGACTAAAAGATTACATAGTGTTGCTATAAATATAATTAAGCCACCTAACCCTAACCCCACCATAAAGGTTTTGCTGTAATTTTTAATTTTAGATATATTTGAAAATACCATAGTAAAAACCACAATTTCGCCAAAAGGATAAGAAAAACATGAAAAGGTACCTTTTAATAGTGGAGTAACTCCACCATTTAGGATTGGTTTTAATCTATTTATATCCATTTCAGAAAGGGACAGTGTTGTGTAAATAATAAATAGTAAAATAACAATCCAAATAAAGAACTCAGACCACCTTCCTATTACTTCAATACCCTCTTTTAAACCCCATATAAGTAAAATAGTGAAAAAAGCCATTGGAACTATCACTGGTGTATTAGTAAACACCAAAGTATTAGTAAAGTCTGATAGGTTTCTCATAATCAAGGCGCCATCATGAAAGACAAACCATATCATTAGTATACTTATTATTTTTCCTATAAACTTTCCCATAACAATTTGTAGAATATCAAATAAATCTTTTCCAGGATATAGAGATAAGATTCTAGAAAATATAAGCAACAAAATAATAGCCCATGAATAAGCAATAATTATCGCAATCCACGCGTCTTGTTTTGCAGCCCCAGAAGGTGCTAGTAATAGGGTAGTTCCAAGGATGAAAAGTATTATAAGTATAATCCCTTGTCTTTCAGAAATAGCTTCATTATTCAATTATCTCTCCTATATTATTTACTGTAATGGTAAACAGTAAATAAACAATTAATTATTTTTACCGAATATAGAAATTATCATATTTTTTATTAGGTTGGATGGACTTGGTAACTGTATCCCTAAACTTATAAGGATGCTAATTATCATGGAAAATATAATCAGAGAGAAATATACTATTGTTTTACCCCTATTTTTCTCTTTTAAAAGCGGGATACTTTCAAGAAATATTATTATTATATATAAAATTATTACAAGTAAAAACATTTGTAAATTCTCCTTTGATTATTAACTAGTTGGAATAGATTTTATTGTTTTCCCGCTCCCTTTTATTTTCATATGTACCTTAACCACAGTTTTCATGTTCTGAAATATATCTTCACCACTCTTTTTGAAATCTTCACTTGCTTTAGGTTTTTCTCTCATAAAAGTCTCATCAAAACCTAAGACATCACTATCATAATCTTTCTGCAATTTATCAATTAAAGACTGAACCCGAACCTCAATTTCTTTTTCTGCTTCACTTTGAAGCATTTTTAAGTTTTCCTCTTTCATAAAATCTTTAGTTCCTTGAACTTCATCTATAGCTACAACCGGATATATATCGATAATCATTGATACTCTTCCATTGTTATATTTGGGGGTTAATTTAGTTCTATTTTCAAATATTTCTAAGGTTATATTGGTACTAGAACCTAAAATATTTTTTAAAACAATTAATCCTTCATGTGCTTTATTTTTAATCATTTGCATGTATAAGGTTTCCGTATCATCTATATACCCTACAAGTTTATCTGATTTAAAAATAGCAGATCCGCTTAACCGAGGTTCTATAGCATCATCACTAGATTGGTTTTCAACTGTAGCTAACAAGCAAGAATTTCCTTCTGATGTCATTTCATTTAGAAATGAATTTAATCTTGAATCCTTGAACCCAGAAAGTATTTTCCCTGACATCATGGTATCATCAAGATGAAAGGAAGTTACTTCATTAAGCTTAACCTTATGTTTTAAAATCTCCGCAGCACTATCTCCTTTTGAAATCATTATCCAAATATCTGGCCTAACATCAGAGTCTCTACTAGTCCAATCAATTACAGGAATTATACCCTGGCTTGCAATTGTCTTACTTATTATTACCACCTTTGTACCACTCCAATAAAGTCTTAACCCAGTTTTCTGTATCATGTTTCTCATCGCTTCAAATATGGTATCACCTTTAGAGGTAAAAAGCTCAGAATTAACATTTGAGGTGAACCCTTGAGCTTGTGTGGTTATAATTTCTGTTGTAACAATATATTCATTTGTACTTATATCTCTATCTATTGCAATACCAGCGACAATTGCTAAAGTGTCTATCTCCTTATAGTCCCAGCACCCAGATAATACAGTCGGAAATACAACAATAATAAAGCTAAGGATAATCAATTTGCTTTTCTTCATTTAAAGACCTTCTTTCATCCCTTTTTTATTCGTTTAGTATTCTTTGTAAAGAGCTTAGGTCTTAAGTGCATATCCCACCAAGGTGCTCTAATTAATGTATCTTTTATGTCTTGAGTTGAAAAAGATGGCATGTTAATCATATAGGGTATACCAAAGGAGCGTATAGACATCATATGAAGCACGAGTCCCATTACTCCAAAAATGTATCCATATAACCCCAAAAATGAAGCTAATATCAAAAATATTATTCTTATCTCTAATATTCCTAAAACCTGAGGTAGCATAATGCTGGCAATTCCAGTTATTGCAGTAATCATTACTATAGGAGTACTAACTAGTCTTGCATTAACTGCAGCATCACCAAGGACTAAGGCACCAACAATGCTAATTGCTCCTCCAACATGTTTAGGCATTCTAAGACCTGCTTCCTTAAGTATCTCAAATATAATCATCATACCCATAGCCTCTACAATTGAAGGGAAAGGTACTCCTTTTCTCGCAGAATATATGCTTATAAGAAGTTGAGTGGGAAGAAGTTCTTGATGGAAAGTAACAATAGCCACATATATTGCTGGTACACTAGTACCAAGAAAAAAGCATAGCCATCGAAGAGATCTGATAAAAGAGGAATATAAAAAATTGTCATAATAGTCTTCATTGCTCTGAAAAACCTCAACAAAGATACTTGGAAGAGTTAATGCAACAGGACTTCCATCGCAGAAAACTGCGAACCTTCCTTCAAGAAGTTTGCCTACCACCACATCAGGTCTCTCCGTATTAATTATTGTTCTAAAGGGAGAATAGGGAGCATCTTTAATCATTTCTTCTATATAACCAGAATCTAAAATGCCATCGATATCAATAGCATTTAGTCTATTCATAAGCTCATCAAGTATAGGTTGCTTTGCTATGCCTTCAATATAGCACACACATATCAGAGTTTTAGTTTGTTTCCCAATTCTCATGAATTTTAGCTTTAAGTTAGGATTGACTAAACGCCGTCGCAAAAGTGAAAGGTTTAAATTCATTGATTCGGTAAAGCCTTCCCTAGGACCTCTAACTATGGTTTCTGCTTGAGGTTCTGAAATTGATCTAGTTTCCCAGCCAATAGTATTTATACTAATAACTTCAGGAACGCCATCTATGAACAGGATGGTTTTTCCATACATAATTCCATTGATTATATCATCAACGCCTTGGATTCTTTTATTATCACCAGTTAACAGTAATTTCTGCATTAAAACATCCATGATTTTATTAGGGTTATCAAAAGATACATCACTTAGCAAAATAGGCTTTATGATATCTTCATTAATAATTTTGGAATTTGCCATTCCATCAATATAAATAAGCATACACTTTATGTCATCAGCTTTCCCAAGTGATAACTCTCTATATACGATTGTTGAATCATTAATAAAAATATTTTTTATCATATTAATATTTTCACTTAAGGAAGTTACCAGCTTTATATTAGAGAATTCATTTGTATCCATAAATTAAACTTCCTTTATATACTAATAATTAAATTATGTATATATACTTTCTCCAATTTTCAAGTCCTCTATTCTCATATAACTAAATAATTAAAAACAAAAGAAAAGGCAGATAACTCTCACTATCAGCCTTTTCTTAATTATTGGAAATATAAAATCACCTTAATGTAATCTTGTATTCTTCTCCCTTAATTGTATTAAACTCAATTATATTATCCTCAAGTGATACAATATTTATTATCTCAAGGCCTGAAGCATCCTCAATTATATAATTATCCTTATTATATAATCTACAGCTTCCACCTACTGTGGAAATTATTTTACCCTCAATCAAATGTCCATTTTCCCAAGCTATAGCTACCTGAAAGCCGCCTCTAGCTCTTAGCCCCTTTACAGAGCCTTTACTCCATGCCTTAGGCATTGCTGGCAAGAACTCGATAAAGCCACCATGGCTCTGAAGTATCATTTCTGAAATTCCAGCTACTCCGCCAAAGTTACCATCTATTTGAAAGGGTGGGCAAACATCGAAGAGATTCCATAATGTAAGCTTTCTTAATAAATTCATAACATATTTATAGGCATTTTCTCCATCCTTAAGTCTTGAATATAAATTTATAACCCAAGAACAGCTCCAACCGGTATGCCCTCCCCCGTCCTTTAATCTTCTATCAATACTCTTTCTTGCAGCCTCATAAAACACTTCGTTATCCTTTAAAGATAAATCCTTACCAGGGTATAGCCCAAATAAATGGGACATATGCCTGTGACCTATTTCTATCTCATCAAAATCTCTAAACCATTCCTGAAGCTGTCCATATCTTCCTATTTGATAGGGGAACAGCTTTATTATAGCCTTAGATAATTCCTCTTTAAATTTCATATCTAGCTTTAATATTTTGCTAGCTTCTATACAGTTAGTAAAGAGATCTCTTATAATTGCCATATCCATTGTTGATGCGTAACTTGCTCCACATGCCTTCCCTTCAGTTGTAAGAAAATTATTTTCAGGAGAAGTTGATGGACAGGTTACTAAATGACCGTCCTTATCTTCAATTAGCCAATCTAACAGGAATGTGGCTGCGCCTTTCATCAGTGGATATGCCTCATTTCTTAAGAAGTCCATATCTCTATTAAAATCATAATGCTCCCAAAGATGGTGGCACATCCAGGCCCCTGCCATTGGCCAATAAGCCCACATGATATTTTCTGTTGCAGGCGCTGCCTGCCTCCATAAATCTACATTATGATGGGCTACCCAGCCTCTACAACCATAATTTACTTTTGCTGTTTCAGCACCAGTTATTGACAACTCCTTTAGCATAGTAAATAGTGGCTCATGACATTCTGATAAATTACAGTTTTCTGCAGGCCAATAGTTCATCTCTACATTGATATTGGTAGTATAATTGCTGCTCCAGGCAGGTCTAATATCTTCATTCCAAATACCTTGAAGATTAGCTGGCTGAGTCCCTTTTCTTGAACTTGCTATTAATAAATATCTTCCAAATTGAAAATATAAGGCAACTAAGGCAGGGTCATCGCTACCTTCAATAACTGCTTTTAATCTATCATCAGTAGGTATACTATTACTCGCATCCTCTCCAAGACTTAGCTCAACTCTTTTAAATAATTCTTGATGATCCTGTACATGGCTATTGTAAATCTCTTCATAGGTTTTACTCAGCGCATCTTTAATTTCCTTCTCACAGAAAGGAGTAGTTTCTTTTTTTTCTTCTTTATTAAACCCATTATAGCTTGTATGAGCTGAAAGTATTAAAATTACCATATCAGCTTTTTCAATGTATAATCTATCTTCCTTTGAGTACACTTCTCCTCCCTCTAACTTAACCTTTAGTTGTATTTCAAAATCCATGCCTTTTTGCCCAGTTTCATCATAAATTATAGGCGCTTCACTGGTCACATATGAAGGTACTGCATGAATTGGTGCTTTACCCGTTAAAACCAAATTGTCCTTATCCTTTGAAACAGTTTTGTACCTTAGTAGGCTATCTAAGCTAGCATTAAAGCTTAATGCTCCCTTTTTATTGGCCTTTAGTCTTATTACAATTACATTGTCAGGAGCAGATGCAAATACTTCTCTTTCATAAAGTACATCATCAATGGTATAGCTTACTCTAACCACTGCTTCTTCTAGATCTAACTCTCGTTTATATTTCTCTACCTTGCCAGCTTTATCAAAATTTAAATAAAGATTTCCCATTGGAGCATATGATTCATTCCAATCTCCCAGCATATTTTCTGTCATAATTTCTTGTGCCTTAATAAAGGAACCTTCAAATATAAGTTTCCTTGCCTCTTCCAAATACTCCAGGGCTTTGGGATTATTTTTATCTCTTGGAAATCCTGTCCATAGAGTATCTTCATTAAGTTGAATTCTTTCCTCTTCAACCTTTCCAAAGATCATAGCTCCAAGTCTTCCATTACCAATAGGTAAGGCTTCCGTCCATTCCTCAGATGGTTTATTGTACCATAGTATTAAATTTGAATTTGTCATTTTAACGCCTCCATTAGTAAAAGTATTATAAATATAATTTACTTAAATAAAATCTTTAACCATTCTATTGCCAGTCCCATCCAAGTTGCTACATGAGCATTGGGACTATCTGTTTCTATCGTTGCCAGAGATAACCCATGACCACCTTCCGGATATATATGTAGTTCAAAGGGAATATTATTTTTTCTTAAGCCTTGGGCGAAAAGCAAGGTATTTTCCACTGGTACACAGTCGTCCTCAAAAGTATGCCATAAGAAGGTTGGTGGTGTGCTCTTACTTATTTGATGCTCTAGAGACATTTCATAAAGCAAATTCTTATCCGCATCTGCACCCAACAAATTAACAAAAGAGCCCATATGCCCAAATTCACCGGAGCTGATTACTGGGTAACAAAGCAATAATGCATTAGGCTTATTATATCCTGCCTTAATATGAAGTTTTTCTGCTAAATAAGGCTTATCCCAATGTACACCAAGATTTGCTGCAAGATGACCCCCTGCTGAAAATCCGCATATCGCTATTTTATCCTTGTCCACCTTCCAGATTTCTGCATTATCCCTAATAATACACATCGCCTTGGACACATCCATTAAAGGTTGGGGATGCTTTCTTGGTGCGCAACTATAGTAAACTACAAAGGCATGAAAGCCTGATGCATTAAACTGTAGAGCAACTTGTTCTGCTTCTCTATCGGAGGTCATCTCATATCCGCCCCCTGGGCATATCAGTATAGCTCCTCTATTTTTAGAACCATCTAACACATATGTAACTAATGTTGGTATGAACCCATCATCGCCATTTTTATTCCATAAATTGATCTTTTCATTTATCATATTTATCTCCTTTGTATATAACTCTTGTGACTCTTATTATAAACTAAAATAGAGCCTATTACAGAATTAATATCTGTGATAGGCTCTATTTTAGTTACTTAATCGAATAGATATCTATGCGCTGAATCTTGAAACTTTAAATATGTAATGTTATTTGTTTTGCTATAAGAGATCATTCCATAGTGACAGCTATCTCCAATTTGGAAATCTCCTGTTTCATCAGTTCCATCTGCACATTGAATTTTAATTTTATGTTTACCCTTTGATAATTTCAGTGAATAATTGTAAAAATTGTTGGGATTAACTAGATTACTATAATTCTTTGAGATGAAACCTTCCATCATAAACAGCTTAGCATCTATAAATATTTTTAATTTACCTTCCTTCATATTAGTATCATCAGAAACCACCGTTAGTATAAAATTATTTGCTGTAATTGCGGTATTTCTTGCCTTTTGAATCTCAGGAGAGCATATTAGTGGTTTTTGTTGACAGCCAGATAATAAAACAAAAACCAATAAAAATAATATTAATCTTTTCATAAATATGCCCCCTTTATTTTTCACGGTTAATTATAACGCTTAAAAGAACTGTATATGTATTAGACGTTATAAAGTAGAAAAAAGTTACATAAAACTAAAATAAAATTCGAAAATCTTCATAAATTCTTCATTTTATTCAACTGTAAAAATTCCCGATTATTGCATACTTATATTTATGTAAAATATTTGAAAGGGGGATGCATTTATGGATGAACTTATTAAGATTGTCAGCAATCTTGGCTTTCCAATTGCTGTTTCACTCTATTTACTCATAAGATTTGAAGCAAAAATAGAGCTTTTATCAAGCTCTATAAACAATCTTACCAATGTAATATCCGGTAAAATTGGTAACAATGCTAATGAAAAATAATAATATTAACAAATTTGTAAGTTATGTGTAAGAATTCCTTAGCTTTTTCCTTAATACGCTATGATATTATTAATTAATGTAATTTCTTACCAATAATTAGGGGGTATTTAGTATGAACTATACTGAAATTGAAACCGCAGTGGTGAAAGCGAAAAGTGGTGACACAGCCGCATTATTATCATTATTTGACCAGTACAAGCTTTTTATTCTCAAAACTGCAAATACTATTAAACTTAAAAATTATGATTACTCTGATCTACTTCAGCTAGGATATATTACAATAATTAATGCAGTTGTGAAATATAAAATTGGAAAACACAATTTCTCGTCTTATGTATACTCAGCCATAAAGAACACTATGTATTACACCTTACGAGAAAATAAAGGCTCCATTGAAGAAATAAGCCTTAATACACCTATTAACGATAATGCTGATCTTGAGCTTATGGATAGTATTTGCGGGGAGGATAATGTTGAAGATCCATTTTTTCACAAAGAGAACCTTAGAACGTTAAGGAGCATACTTAAGGAGCTAGAGGCAGATGAGCTAGAACTTATAATTATGCTTTATTATTCAAATTATACACTAAAACGATATTCTCAAATTAAAAATATTAATTACATTACCTGTATGCGTAAAAGAAATAAAATTTTGTCTAAACTTCGAGGCAAACTGGAGGATTAAGTATTTGAGGAAATTAATATTAAGGGCAAATAATTATGGAAAGTCTCCATATTATTTGCCCTAACCCTTTTTATGCCTATTAAAGTTCATTGAAGTATGAAACATACTCTACCTTATATTTGCCGTCAGAATACAAGTAATTATAAAGATCTATGAAGTAGTCATCCGTCATACTTGCTATATAGTCCACTACTATTTGATTTGGCTCCTCCTCTGAATAGGGGATAGCTCTTTCATAACCCTTGGATCTATTTTGTACAAAATCTATATGGTGTTTAAAGATAACCGAATCTATATTTTTACTTTTCAAGTCCTGAAGAAGCTTTTCATAAATATTTTCAAACATAGGTTTTATGCTATTATTATACTGTGCTTCAATAATTGGATTATTATATATATAAGTATAATTTTCCTTCTTGCAGGCCTTCAATTCATTGAAATACTCTTCATCAATTTTAATATAATCTTTCCCATAGCTGTTTTCAATAATATTTACAGCTAAGTTATTTATGATTTCCGCATTATACCTACCGATAGTACCATATTTAAATATATCATCAGAAGCTATAAGTTTAGCTTTGACTGCGTCCTGCCTATCCTTACCTAGATAAGCCACCATATCACAGATCCTTACAACGCAGCCCTCTAAAGTGTTAGGAACCATAGTGTTTATGATGCTTTCCTCTACATAAGCGTCTTCTGTAAGCTTGTCAAATTCTTCAAAGGAATTTAGTCTACTTGGAATGTAGTCTTTAAGCTCAAACTCACCATTATGACATATGATTCCGTCCAAGGTTTGAAGACTTATATTATATGGGAAAATACCATCAAGAACACGAACGCTATGGACATTATGATTAAAATAACGCTCGGTATGACCATAATATAATTCATTTAGAAACTTCTCCCCCGCATGACCAAAGGGGGTATGCCCAATATCATGGCCTAAGGCGATAGCCTCAATTAAGTCTAAGTTTAAACCAAGCACCTGCCCAATATTTCTAGCTATTCTGGAAACTAATTGTACATGGAAGGCTCTTCTGGTTATATCATCATTTTTATAGAAGGAAAAAACCTGAGTTTTATCTGAGTATCGATTATAATAAGCACTATGCATAATCTTATCAATATCCCTTGAAAATGCAGGACGCCAAAGGGTATGTTTATCCTTATTATTGTTTCTTCGAAGCATTTTTTTTTCGTCAAAGGCCACCTTGGGCTTTCTACCTGACTCCATATCATTTTCAATTCTTTCCTGAAGCTCTTTACTTAATATTTTATATCTTAACATGCTGCACCTTCTTTACATTAAACCTATTTTATAGCTTTTCTCCAATTAATATATAAGATAAGGGTATACCCTTACCACTTAATATATCAAATAATCCAGATATATCGTAATCAAATTCCCTGAGTTTTTTTATGTAAATACCATTCTTAAGTAATGCATTTAACAAATCACTAAAAGTGTAGGAATAACTGGTAAATGTTTTAGATTCATAGCTTTTACCTGCAATATCAAACCCGACTGCTTGCTTTGCTCCTAGTTTAGTTATTGATAAAAGTTCTCTTCCATCATTACAACAAAATTGAGCGATAGTACTACTAGTGAAATCAAATTTTTTAAGTTCCTCAACCATTTCTTTTTCAAGATATGGGCAGTATTCAGTGGTCAATCTATAGAGCTTTCCCTTATCCCATTCAATTGAGCGATTTTCAAAGGCTTCTTCCCAAGCCTCCTTATTTGAATCAATATAATCCATAATAACTTCTCCTCTTCTTCTTTAACCTTATCATGAAATTTAGATCTATAAAACTAGGTTATACATCTTAATTGTAGTGTCATCTTTATTTTACCACCGACCTAGGTTTAATCATAGTATTAAAAAGTTCTATAATTTACTGTTAAATATTTGAAATGAACCTATGTATCTTATATAATTATATTAAGGAGATATTTTTATGGGAAAGTTTATAGTGGTCTTTTTATCCTTAGTAATGCTTCTAGGTTTAGTCGTAAGTATGACTGATAGAGTTTCCTACAACTCTGTGCCTTATCCTCGTGAAACTGCAATAAAAAATGGTGATTTGGTAAGGGGTAGTTCTAACGTTGACAAGTTAGATATATTTATGGAGAATGTTAGAAATGGTGAAATAATTGATTACACTTTTGATAACACAAGAGATAGTTTTGGTTTACCAACCATTGAAAAGAAAAAGTTTACTAGAAATAGCCTCTATAAAAAGGGCCCTAGCTATTACTTGAGAAATGTTTTCGGGGAACTACTAATATTTTAATAAGTTTTAAGTTAGCAAAGGATTATAAATCAAGGAGGATATTACCATGTTTACAACGTTTTTAATAGAAGAAAATATTTTAAGTGAAGTTTCCTTTTCAAATTATCAAGTACCCTTTAACTTGTTTTATACTATTATTGAGGGTAAAGATCCAATAGCATTGAAGGCGATGGAAGCAAATGCTATTGCCCTTCAAAATCCGGGGAAACCAATGTGGCTTTGGATTAATGAAACTCTTAAGCAATCCTCAATTGATAATATTATCAATTCTTTATGTAATCAATTAAAGGAAAGCAAGCTATGTGGGATTTCAGGAAAACCTGAATTTGTAAAAATCTTTGCAGAGGAGTATTCTAAAATGCTTGGTATATCCTATGGTGTATCTCTTAGCATGGAAGCTTACCACTGCACAAAGGTTATTAATCCTGATTATGTTCAAGGAAAGCTGATAGTAGCTAATTTAACTCATAAGGATATTGTTGCAGGTTTTTGCGTGGGCTTTGTTTTCTGGTGCTTTGGAGCAACTATATCAATAGAAAGTCAAGTTGAAAGCTCTGAGACGATGATAAACTCTGGCAATTTATTTTTATGGGAGGTAAACGGTGAAATCTGTGCAATGATAAACATAGCACATCGTTCAGAACAATATGCTCGTATCAATGACGTATATACTTCCCCAGAACAAAGAGGAAATGGTTATGCTAGTAAAATGGTAGGCGAATTAAGTTCAATGCTAATTAAAGAAGGCTTAATCCCTATGTTATATGCTGATACAAAAAATGCTACCTCTAATCATGTTTATAAAAGCATTGGTTTTAAGAAAAGTGGCAGAATTGATGATATTGTTTTTAATTATTAGGCTAATAAACTTATTTTATAAAAATAGACACAGCACAATATACTAATAGTAAACTCATTACTATATTAAATTGTTTTTCATAGTTTGATATAAATTTTTGGAATATTGCTCCGAAGGCTGCCCAACATGAGGTTCCTAGAAACCCAACAAAGGCAAGTAATATTGAAAATAATATTAAACTAATACTTGATTTATAATATGGAATTATAAAACTTGATATTGCTGTTATACCATATAAAATTATTTTAATATTCAAGAACTGCAACAGGAATCCAGAAAAAAAGGAATTAATGTTTTCTTTATTGCTCTCATGTACTTTATTTCTAAAAATCTTATAAGCAAGATATATCATGGAGAGGGCACTGAAGAATTCATAACTGTGTTTGAGGGTGAATTAACTATACGAGTAAATAATGAGGAATATACTGTATCAAATGGTTCCTCCATTAGATTTCTTGCAGATAGGCCTCATATATATCATAATTCTGGAAGCAACTTGACAAGAATTAGTATGGTGATACACTACCCAAAATAATAAAAAGTCTTATTGCAAGTGGTAAAAAAATTAGCGCAATTAAGAGGTACAAAGATGTTACTGGCGTTGGATTAAAAGAAGCTAAGGCTTATATTGATAAACTTAAAACAGGAATTTTTTACGCAATTACAAGAAATTTCTGTAAATAATCTCGGTTTAAATGTTTGAAAATATGTTATGATATAAAATATAGATATTTTCTAAGTTGTTGTATAAAAGGATACATATATACGCATTACCAATAAAAGAATGAATATTTATATATTAAATACAGGTGGTGATTTTTTTGTTAAGAATTGCACTAGGAAATGATATTTTCTTAAATTATATAGCTGAAAGTGATGTTTATGTTGACAAAACTTTATTTATAAAAGACATAATTGATAGCACTATACAGGTATCTTTAATAACAAGACCACGTAGGTTTGGTAAAACTCTTAATATGACAATGCTAAAGGCTTATTTCGAGAAAACTAATGAAGATTATTCTTCAATATCTTCTGTATTTTCCAATCTTAAAATATCTACCTGCGGTGAAAAGTACAAAAAAGAAATGAACAAATATGCCATTATATTTATGACCCTCAAAGAAGTTAAATATTCCACTTGGGAAAAATGTTTTTCTGCTCTTAAATTGAAAATATCGGAAGTATTTTCATATCATAAAGTAATATTAAATAGCCTAGATACTTATGATCAGGACTTTTATTATTCTATTTTATCTGGAAAAGCTGATGAAAGTGACTTTGCTTCTTCCATTGGCAAATTGATAAAGTGGCTTGGAAAATACTACAAAGAAAAGGTTATTCTACTTATAGATGAATATGATGCTCCTATCAACGAAGGCTATACTCGTGGCTATTATGATGAATCCATTGATTTTATTAAAAACCTCTTTGGTGGAGCGATGAAAACTAATGAAGGTCTAAAAAAAGCTGTACTCACAGGAGTTACTAGAATCGCTGGTAGAAGTCTATTTTCAGAGATGAATAATTTTAGATCCTATAACGTGTTAAGTGAGGAATATAGCGAGTATTTCGGTTTTACAGAAGATGAGGTTAAACAGGTCTTAGAACAGTGTAAAGTAGAACATGATTTTGAAGAAATAAAATCTTGGTATAATGGCTATACATTCGGTAAGAGTATTTCCATATATAATCCATGGTCTATTATGAATGTAGCTTATGAGAAAAATCAAAGACTTGCACCCCACTGGACGAATACCGCTTCAAATAGTATATTGAAGGATCATTTAGCTAATAAATCCATTGAAACAAAGGAGTCTTTATATTCATTAATAAATGGTAAATCATTAAAACTTCCTCTTAGGACTGAAGTTACCTTTAATGATTTGATAAAAGAAAGTGATGCTTTATGGAGTTTCTTACTTTATGCTGGGTACCTCACTGCTACCAATATTAGAGAGGATTTTGCCACCTTTAATATACCCAATTATGAGGTGAAAAGAGAACTCAAAACTGTTATTGATTTGTGGTTAACGGAACAAAGTGGTGGAATCTCAGCGGTTACCATGATGCTTAACGCAATGTTAACCGGTAACCAAGAGCTATTTACAGATAAACTTTCTAAATTTGTTCATTCATCTTTTTCATATTTTGATACTACTGGAACAGAGCCTGAACTTGTATATCATGCTTTTATTTTAGGACTCTTAGTTCACCTTCAAAAGGATTACTATTTTAATTCTAATGGTGAAAGTGGTAACGGTAGAGCTGATATTATGATAATGCCTTTAGTAGGAAATTATAAAACCTCAGCAGTAATTTTAGAATTTAAAAAAACTAGAGATATAAAAAAGCTTGATGAAGTCGCTCAAACAGCTATTAATCAAATAAAAGAAAAAAGATATATTGATGAAGCAAGAAAAAGAGGGTCAAAAAATATTTATATTTACGGCATTGGCTTTTATAAAAAAGAGATAAAAGTACTAATGGAAAATTTTCATAATCATGAATTAACGAAGTGACTGTTTATTTAGTCAAATATTGCTTTTAGTTCTATCAATAAATTATTGAAAATTGTTGAATTGACTATATCATACTTTGAATACAGCTTTGGTTCATAATACATTTGATGGTGATGTAACTTCTATTATAAGAGTCGGAATTCCTTTAAAATCATTTTGCGTTAAATTAAATTCGTCACATATAACGAACCATCTGGCTGTACTCTATTAATTTCTTGATTTTGTTTCTCTAAAATAATATCAAATGGAGCTATAAAGGGCTTGCACTTTTCCCCTTTAAAGTATGTCTTAATTTCAAAAAATAGGTTTTCAACTATATTTTGATGCTGTGCAGTTAGTGTAGCTTGAAGAAGTATTTCACCATCAATAAATTCTACTCTTTCAATATTTTTTGTAATTTCTAAAAATTCCTGATACGTATACTTTCTTACTTGTGATATTGCCATACTTACGCGCTCTTTCACATTAATATGAGTTTAAAAATCAAAGGCATTACCCCCGATTGAAACTTCATTTTAATATTTATTATACCACCTTTACAAAAGTCCTAAACTCAATTACTATGATTTGTGCTCACAGATCTTCGAATATCCTATATCATTCATTAATTTTAGCATTCGGATCATCCCTGCCTGAAATGGTACCATTATGCCACTCAAAAAATGAATATATAAATATGAAAATAGTTTTTCCTTATTCCTTGAAAGAGGATTTTATAATCAAAAATTTGTAAAATTCAAAGCGTGCGAAAATGTTTGTCCAAATGGCTGCCACTTGTTTGAAACAGGAAAACAGATTGTGGATTTTAATAAATGTAATGCTTGTGGCATATGTTGTAATGTCTGCCCGGCGAAAGCCCTTGAGATCTGTGGCAAAAAAATGTCTTATAATGAAATACTTGATGAAGTTTTGAAGGACAAATCTTTTTATGACCCTTAAAATGGTGGGGTTACATTATCTGGAGGCGAACCATTATTCCAAAAATAACTTTGCAAGGCACTTTTAAAAAGTGTAAAACAACAACTGTTCTAGTTTTTGTAAGGGTCGAGTAGAAATGGGAAATTACTTTCCCAAAACCCTCTCAGAACCGAACGTGCGGATTTCCCGCATTCGGCTCTTCATAACATTATTCACAGTATTTTACTACTCACTTTGCCTTCAAATAGGTTCACATATATTTTAGCTGGAGCTAGTTTGTATCTCTTAATCATCAGATTAAACGTATCCCAATTGTAGCTATTTATTTGACTTCTTCTATTCAATACTTTAAATAACTGTATTCTAACACAATTAGTAAAGCTATTGATTGCTTTAGAGTTATCTGTAATTCCATAGTACCTATAATATCCTACCAGTTTCCTATTTAGGGCTCTCATTAAAACAGCCAAAGGAGTATGCATATTTAAAATAAGCCACTTCTTAACCTTTTGCAGGCTTGCCCTAAATTTCTTACCACTAGTTTTCCTTTTAACTCTAAACTTCCTTTTATGCTACAACTGCAATAGTGAGTAAATCCTAGAAAATCAAACGTTCTAGTTTCACCTATCTTTCGATCACTTTTACCAAACTTTTCTTTGTAATAGGCTGTTTTCCCGAAATGTAGTATCTTTGTTTTATCTTCTGCTATTTGAAGATTGAATTTTGCTAGTCTTTTCTTTAATTCTTCATAAAAAGATTTTGCTTCATTCTCATATTCAAAGCAACAAACAAAGTAAGTAAACCAAGGGAACTTCCCCCTCAGTTTCTCTCAGAACCGTACGTGAACCTCTCGGCTCATACGGCTCCCATCATTCAGCTGTTGGTAATATTCCCATCTTCCAGTGTGCAAAC
>Ga0209125_1001055_pt1 | contig 29047 bp, 27 predicted proteins | sample BarGraIncub1131A_FD_184503 | JGI IMG/M metagenome (GOLD analysis project Ga0209125, IMG submission 184503) | Arctic peat soil microbial communities from Barrow, Alaska - Barrow Graham LP Incubations 11-31A (SPAdes) (version 2) | ecosystem: Environmental > Terrestrial > Soil > Wetlands > Peat... | reverse complement strand
ATTAGCTGAAGCTGAAAAAATGGGAAAAAACTTAGTTAAATAACTTACAATTACATAGATTGTAAAAGTCTATGATGACTAGCTAACGCTGAGAAGTGTTAGCTAGTTTTATATAAAAAGTATTAGCAAGTTATTGTTTTTTATTGAAAAGTTATTGTTTTTAATTGCAGAGTTATTTTTAGTAAATACTCTTATTTTCAATTTCAATATAACTTAACTAACACAAATTTATAAATTGACGAAAGAAAGAGGGATTATTAAATGAGAAAAATGAAAACTATGGACGGAAATACAGCAGCAGCACATGTTGCATATGCATATACTGATGTTGCAGCGATTTACCCTATTACACCATCTTCAACAATGGCAGAATACTGTGATGAACTAGCAGCTAAAGGAACAAAAAATGTATTTGGTCAAAAAGTTAAAATTATGGAAATGCAATCAGAAGCAGGTGCAGCAGGAGCGGTTCATGGATCACTTCAAACAGGAGCTTTAACTTCAACTTTTACATGTTCTCAAGGATTATTATTAATGATTCCAAATATGTATAAAATAGCAGGAGAACTTTTACCTGGAGTATTCCATGTAGCAGCGAGAGCTTTAACCACTCACGCTCTTAATATTTTTGGAGATCATCAAGATGTAATGGCGACTAGAGCAACAGGATTTGCCCTTCTTGCATCAGGTAGTGTACAAGAAGTAATGGATTTATCACCAGTTGCTCATTTATCAGCAATCGAGGGAAAGATTCCTTTCGTAAACTTTTTTGATGGTTTTAGAACTTCTCATGAAATACAAAAAATTGAAGCATGGGATTATGAAACTCTTGGAAGTCTACTAAATAAAGAAGAAGTAGATGTATTTAGAAATAAGGCATTAAATCCAGAGAATCCTGTAACTCGTGGAACAGCACAAAATCCAGATATTTATTTTCAGGGAAGAGAAGCTGCAAACTCATTTTATGATGCACTTCCTGAAAAAGTTGAGACATATATGGGAAAAATAAACTCACTAATCGGAACTGATTACCATTTATTTAATTACTATGGTGCAGTTGATGCAGATAGAATAATAATAGCAATGGGATCAGTATGTGAAACAATTGAAGAAACTATAGATTATTTAAATGCAAAAGGCGAAAAAGTTGGAGTTCTTAAGGTACATCTTTACAGACCTTTCTCATTAGACCATTTCTTTAAATACATACCAAAAACAGTTAAGAAAATATCAGTACTTGATAGAACAAAAGAACCAGGATCAATTGGAGAACCTTTGTACCAAGATGTTAGAAGTGCTTATTTTGATAAAGAAACTAGACCAGTTATAGTTGGAGGAAGATATGGACTCGGTTCAAAAGATACTACTCCAGCTCAAATTGTTGCTGTATATGATAATTTAAAAGTAGAAGCTCCTAAAAGTGGATTTACTATAGGAATAGTTGATGATGTTACTAACAAATCACTTACAATTGGAGAAGATATAACAACAACTCCTGAGGGAACTAAAGAATGTAAATTCTGGGGCCTTGGATCAGATGGTACTGTTGGAGCTAATAAGAGTGCAATAAAAATCATAGGAAATCATACAGATATGTTTGCCCAGGCATACTTTGCTTATGATTCTAAAAAATCAGGTGGAGTAACGATTTCTCATTTAAGATTTGGAAAGAAAGCTATTAAATCAACATATTTAATAAGTTCTGCAAACTATGTTGCTTGTGGTAATCAAGCTTATGTAAATAAATATGATGTTCTAAAAGGAATTAAAGATGGTGGAACATTCTTATTAAATTGCATATGGAATATGGAGGAGTTAGAAATACATTTACCTGCGTCGATGAAGAGATATATCGCTAATCACAATATTAACTTTAATACTCTTAACGCGGTTGCTATAGCTGAAGAAATAGGTCTTGGTGGAAGAGTTAATATGATTATGCAAGCTGCTTTCTTTAAACTCGCAGACATTATTCCTGTAGAAGATGCAGTTAAATATCTTAAAGCTGCAGTTATTACATCTTATGGTAAAAAAGGTGAGAAAGTTATTAGCATGAATAACGCTGCAATAGACAAAGGAGTTCAGTCAGTTGTTAAAATTAATGTTCCAGAGAGCTGGAAAACTATTAAAGATGCAACTGATTCAAAAGATGCTCGCCCAGATTTCGTTAAAAATATAGCTGATGTTATGAATAGACAAGAGGGAGACTCCTTACCAGTTAGTGCATTTGTTGGAATAGAAGATGGAACTTTGATGCCAGGGACAGCTGCTTTTGAGAAGAGAGGAATTGCTGTTAATATTCCAGAATGGCAAGTAGACAAATGTATACAATGTAATCAATGCGCATTTGTCTGTCCACATGCTGTAATAAGACCATTCCTAACTAATGAGGCCGATCTTAAAAATGCTCCAAAGACTTATGAGAGTAAAAAAGCTATAGGTAAGGGACTCGAAGGTCAACATTTTGCAATAGGTATAAGTAATGAAGATTGTACTGGCTGTGGTAACTGCGCAGAAGTATGCCCTGCAAAAGAAAAAGCATTAATTATGAAGCCTTATGCGTCACAAGAAGATAAAATACAAAACTGGAAATTCAATATAAATTTACCTAAGAAAGAAAATCCACTAGGAACAACAACCGTTAAGGGAAGCCAATTTGAGCAACCACTAATGGAATTCAGCGGAGCTTGTGCTGGATGTGGAGAAACACCATATGCTAGACTTATTACTCAATTATTTGGAGATAGAATGCTAGTTGCGAATGCTACAGGATGTTCATCTATTTGGGGAGGAAGCTCACCAGCATCACCTTATACTGTTAATAAATGTGGCCAGGGTCCAGCTTGGGCTAACTCATTATTTGAAGATAATGCTGAATTTGGATTTGGAATGTTCCTTGGAACTAGCCAATTAAGAGATAAACTTGAAATATCAGCAAAGCAGGCTTTAACAATGAACACAAGCGATGCGCTTAAAGCAGTTATTAATGAATGGATTGAAAATAAGCAAGATGCAGAAGGATCAAGAAGTGCAGCATCTAAAATGTTACCATTATTAAACACTGAAAAAGACAATAACGAAGCATTAACAGAAGTATTTAACAAAAAAGATCATTTAGTTAAGAAATCTCAATGGATATTTGGTGGAGATGGATGGGCTTATGATATAGGGTTTGGCGGAGTTGATCATGTACTTGCATCTGGTGAAGATGTAAATATATTTGTAATGGATACAGAAGTATATTCAAATACAGGAGGTCAATCATCAAAATCTACTCCAACTGCAGCTATTGCAAAATTTGCAGCAACTGGTAAGAGAACTAAGAAAAAAGATTTAGGAATGATGGCAATGACTTACGGATATGTTTATGTTGCTCAAATAGCAATGGGTGCTGATAAAGCTCAAACACTAAAAGCTATAAAAGAAGCAGAAGCATATAAAGGACCATCACTAATAATTGCATATGCTCCATGTATCAATCACGGTCTAAAAGTTGGAATGGGTTGTACACAACTTGAAACTAAGAGAGCTGTTGAATCAGGATATTGGGGTCTTTATAGATTTAATCCAGCTTTAAAAGATGAAGGGAAGAATCCATTTATATTAGATTCTAAAGAACCAACTGCTTCATTTAGAGAATACTTAATGGGCGAAGTAAGATATTCGTCACTTGCAAAAGCATTCCCAGAAATATCAGAAGAATTATTTGCTAAAACAGAAAAAGAAGCTATGGATAGATTAGCAGGATATAAAAAACTTGCTAGTGAGCAATAGTATTTAAAATAGTTAAGTGAAAGGAAGAGGGGTTAAATTCCATCTTCTTTTTACTTTACAATAACTTAATAAAAGAAATTTAAAAAAACCTTTTATTATTTTATATTTTAGGGTAGAATTAAAGTATACTCAAAGTAGGAGGTACTACATTATGAATGAAGATAAAAAAGCATCTTGTGGATGCGGTGAACATGACCATGAAAATGAAGGTTGCGGATGCGGTGGTCATGAACATGATGAAATGAGTCAAGGCTGTGGATGTGGAGAACATGAGCATGATGGTGAGAATAAAGGCTGCGATTGTGGTTGTGGTGAAGGCGAAGCTTTAACAGTAGATTTGGAAGATGAAAATGGGAATGTAGTTCCATGTGAAATAGTAGATGGATTTACTTATAAAGAAAATGAATATGCCCTAGTTCAAAACCCTGAGGATGATTCAATATATCTTTTCAAGGTAATTGGAGATGATGAAACAGGCGAATTAGTTATTCCCGAAGATGAAGAATTTGCAGAAGTAACTGCATATTATGAAGAGTTAATTAAAGACGAGAAATAACTTTATAAAAGAGCCGTTGCAAATGCATCGGCTCTTTTTAAGTTTTATAAATAGGATTAATTATTAATAGAATTAATAGTATATATGAGGTAACAATATAACTAATGCATTATGAAGGAGGCCAAGTTATGAAAGAAAAATTAGCCATTTTTGATATAGATTTTACGCTAACCAAAAGAGAAACTTTAGTGGAATTCTATTTTTTTATGATGAAAAAGAATCCACGATTCATAAAATACCTCCCCAAAAGTATACTATCATCTATATTTTACGTTTTCAAGGTATATGACGCTTCAAAAGCAAAGAAAACCTTTATAAGATTTATTGATGGTATAGAGGAAAATGATATGAAACGAATCGTAAAAGAATTTTATGAATCAAGGTTAAGTAAGATATTATATAAGGATGCTATTGATATGATAAAAAAAATGAAAGATGAGGGGTATAAGATTTATTTAATTTCTGCCTCCGCTGAATTTTATTTAAGTGAGTTTTATAACATAAAAGAGGTAGATAAAGTAATAGGAACCCGTTTTATTAAAGAAAATGGGTTACATAGGAATAAAATTTTGGGGGAAAATTGTAAAGGAGAAGAAAAGGTAAAAAGATTAAAAGAAGTCCTAAACAAAGGAAATATTGAAGTGGATTTCGAAGAATCTTATATGTTTTCTGATTCTCTATCAGACTTGCCTCTTTTTAATTTGGTAGGTCATCCTTATTTGGTTAATTTTAAGAAAACACATGATAAAATTGAAATTTTAAAATGGAAGTAGTAGGATATATATATAATTAGGATATTAATTTTTACAATTTAACAATTTAGTAAATGTTATAATATAAAAAAACAACGAGGAGGAAATACATGGATAAGTGTATAAATGAATTTTTCTTATTTGGAGATGAAATTAAAACAAGTAAAGAATTTGAAAATTTTAATAATAACATTGGTGAATCATTATATGAAGTTATAAGAGTAAGTGATGGAATTCCAATTTTTTTTATGGAGCACATAGAACGCCTCGAAAACTCTGCAAAAATTATGGAACATAGTTTGAGTATTAAAAAAGATGAAATTATAAATAGAATTATTAAACTAATCAGTAAAAATAATGTGTTGAGCGGAAATATTAAATTAGTTATAAATTATAGCATAAGTGTTGATAGTAAAAAAAATAGTAGTTTATCAGAAAATTTTTTAGCCTATTTTATACCACATAATTATCCTTCAAAACAACAATATGTAGAGGGAGTAAAAACTATAACTTATCACGGGGAGCGGAGTAATCCCAATGCTAAAGTTATTAATAATACCTTTAGGGAAAAAGTTAACATACAAATCAAAAATAATAGTGCATATGAAGCAATTTTAGTAGATAATAAAGGATATATTACTGAAGGTAGTAAATCAAATATCTTTTTAGTTAAAGGCTCTACGGTTGTAACCTCAAATGTTATTAATGTGTTACCTGGCATCACAAGGCAATTTATAATAAAAACTTGCAAGAAACTAAATATAAAATTTGAAGAAAAAGATATTCAAGAAAAAGATCTTAAATCATATACTGGATTATTCATTTCTGGAACATCACCCAATGTTCTGCCAATAAAAAGTGTGGATGGATTTTCTTTTAATTCCTCAAATAATTCAATAATAAAATTAATAATAGAGGGATTTGCTGCCGAATTAAATGAGAATAAAAATAAATTTGTAAAGTATATTAAAAATAGTACGATAAATAATTAAAATGTTTGAAATGCAAAACGTTTTAAATGTAGCGCATAAAAAAGAGAAAATATGTTATAATTTTTTATAGAAAGAGGGGATATAAGTGGTTGGTAAGGTATGCACTCAAAAATTTGTTGGAGCAAATGTTCAGGAATGTTTGAAGAGTGCAAGTGTCAGTTTATGCGTTCCAGAAGAAAAAATAGTATATTCAATACTTGAGGAAAAAAAAGGTTTGTTTAGGAAACATGTTGTAATCTCTATCGATGTTATAGAAGGGTTAAATAATAAATATACCATTAAAGAGGAATTGATTGAAGACGACTTCATTAAAACACAAGTAAGCGAAGCTAATGATCTTAAAGAAGACAACTACAATGAACTAGATGGAACTATAGAAATTAAGCAAGGTGAATTTATAATAAAGGATCCTTGTGAGGGTGGAAAGCCAGCTACAATTTCTGCAGGCACAAAAGTTTCGCTAACTGTAAATGGAGAAAAAGTTAACCCAAATGAGCCAGTATATTCTCAAAGTAATCTTCTTGTTTCTTTTAATGAAGATGTGGCTAAAAGATATATGAATTTAAAGATAAGTGAAGGCAAGATGGAAGCTTATATTAGTATTATATACAAACCTAACATCACTTATAAATTAAAGGATGTATTACCTAAGAATTCAGTTACAATAGAAGTGGAGGTAAAAGAAGAAATTATGCCTCCAAAGTTTACTGAAATAGAGATTAATAAGGAGTTACTAAATCACAATATCAAATATGGTATTTTAAAGATGAACATCATGAAGTGTACACATACTTATGAGATTTCACAGCTGCTTATTGCAAATGGTAAAGAAAGTATGATTGCAGTGGATGATAGACTAGAAATAAAATACAATAAAAGTGAAAATCAAGATGATAAAAATCATGACAATGAGGGAGTTATCGACTACAAGGCTATAGGAACAGTTCAAGGGGTAGAAGAAGGACAAGTCTTAGCCGTTCTTCATCCAGGCAAAAGCGGTAAAGATGGAATAAATATTTCTGGTAAGAGTGTAAAAATTAAAGCTTCTAAAAAGATAATCTTAGGCGTAGGAGAAGGTTGTAAAATAATAGATGGATGTAGCGTTGTGGCAACAACTAAAGGGAGACCTTCATCGAGTGGCAGTACTTTTTTCGTTTATAAAACTCACAAAATAATAGGTGATGTGGATTTAAAAACAGGTAATATTCAATTTGTTGGAGATGTAATTATAAGCGGCAATGTACGCGAGGGCATGAAAGTAGAAGCAGGTAATTCTATTTTAGTTAAAAACAATGTTGCAGAATCAGAAATTATTGCAAGTGGTGACATTGTGATAAAGGGCAATGTTATTCATTCAAACGTTTCCGCTGGAAAAGAAGATGTATTAATACTTGATTATTTAAGTGATTTATTGAGTATGAAAAACGATCTATCTAAATTAATAGGATCTATTAGTCAATTAAAAGAAATGAACCTTATAACAAGAGGTACTAGTGATGGGGAGATTATTAAAACTTTACTTGAAACAAAATTTAAAAACCTTCCTCAGACTTCGCTTAAAATAGCTAAGAGAATAATTAATCAGCAAAATACTGAAGATGAATTATTATTTATTATTAAAAATAAAATACTTAATGTTGGTCCTCATAATATAGAGAATTATGAGGAACTAAATGATGCGATTACAATTATTGACAATAAAATACTAGTGTTAGATATGAATTTAACTCTTCCTGTAAATGTAGCCTTAGACTATTGTCAAGATTCAGTAATTAAAAGTTCAGGTAACATTATAATTACTGGTAAAGGAGAATATGTATCACAACTAGTGGCAAGTGATAGCATAATATTCGAAAAAGATAAAAGTTTAGCTCGTGGTGGAGTTATGAGAGCTGGAAAAGAAATTAGATGCAAAATAGTTGGAGGTCTTGGAGGTGTTTCGACAAAACTTATTGTGGGAAACCATGGCCAAATATGGTCAGAAATTGCTTATCAAAATACTAGTTTTATTATAGGTGATAGAGAATACATTTTAGACGTTCCTAGCAAAAATATTCATGCATATATAAACGATGCTAGAGAACTTATTGTTGATAAACTAAAATTGGATAAATTATAATTTAGATAAATTACAATGCAGGGGGTACATTATGAAGGAACAAGAAATTAAGGTATTGGTCTTTAGAATAAGTGGTGAGTATTATGCTACTAATATCATAGAAGTGGAAAGAATCCTTGGATACGAGAAGTCAACTAAAATACCAGATTCACCGGAATTTGTTGAAGGTGTTATAAATTATGAAAGCAACATTTTACCAATCATATCATTGTCAAAAATATTTAAACTACCTACATCTGCTATTGGAGAAGAATCTAAGATAATAGTTGCTAAGCAAAATAATAGTAAAATAGGCATAATAGTTGATTTTGTATCTGAAGTTATGGATGTTAGAATGGATAAGATAGAAGAATCTCCAGAAATAATTGGAGGAATATCTAAAAGGTATATAAAAGGACTTATTAAAATTGATGGTAAAATAATAGTATACTTGAACATTTCAGCTATATTGACAGACGAAGAAAAAAATCAAATATTGTAAAATAGGGTGTGGAAATGGAATATAATGAAATAAAAGTAGGTATTGCAGATTTAAATGTAGCATTTTCACCAGATAAATTAATAACAGTTGGATTAGGATCTTGTGTGGGAATTGCAATTTTTGACAGAGATATGGGATTTGGAGGTTTGGCACACATAATGCTTCCAGATAGTAGTCAATTTAATAAAATAACCAATGTAGTAAAATTTGCAGATTTAGCTATACCCTTATTAGTTGAGGGTATGATAAAAAAGGGTGCAAAATTGAGAAATATGAAGGCTAAAATAGCAGGTGGAGCATCAATGTTTAACTTCTCAGATAAAAGCATAATAATGGACATTGGAAACCGAAATAGCATAGCGGTAAAAAATGCTCTGAAAATTCTGTCCATTCCATTAGTTGCAGAAGACCTTGGGGGTAATAAAGGGAGAACATTGATATTTGACACCACAAGTGGATTACTGACCATTAGAACTGTAGGTTTGGGAACAACAGAAATTTAGATTTAGCGCAGCTTAGGAGGTAATATCTAGTGTTAAATAAAATCAAAGTGATTGTAGTAGATGACTCGGCATTAATGAGAAAAATTATTTCGGATTTGATAAATGCACAAGCAGAAATGCAAGTTATAGATACAGCAAGAAATGGTGAGGAACTGTTAATGAAAATAACAAGGAAAACACCTGATGTAATAACCTTGGATATTGAAATGCCAAAGATGAATGGCATGGAGACATTAAAAGAATTAAAAAAAATTAATACGAACATACCTGTAATTATGCTAAGTAGCATTTCTAAATCGGGTACAGAATCAACTATGGAATGTCTTGAACTCGGAGCTTTTGATTTTATAGCAAAACCTTCTGGAGCAATATCACTAGACCTTGATAAAGTTAGGGACGAATTGGTCCAAAAAATAAAATTGGCTTATTTGCAAAACCACGATAAAATGAAAATACCATCTGAAAAAGTTTTTAAACCAAATAGAGAAGTATGTAATAGGAGCAAAACTATAGTAAACAGTGTAGTAGCACGGAGTATTGAGGTCGTGGTTATTGGAGCGTCCACCGGTGGCCCCAAAGCATTATATCAGGTAATAACAGGCTTACCTGATAATATAGGAGTCCCAGTTTTAGTAGTGCAGCATATGCCTATAGGATTTACAAAGGCTTTTGCAGAGAGACTTAATTTAAACAGCAAATTAAAAGTTGTCGAGGCAAGCGATGGTGATTTAATTGAGAATAATATAGTTTATATCGCTCCTGGTGGATATCATATGGAAGTAGGAAGTGGGAAAAGGATACAATTAAATACAGAACCTACTATTTGGGGAGTGAGGCCTGCAGTAGATAAGTTATTTATATCTGCGACTAAAGTTTATGGATCGAGACTTCTAAGTATTGTACTTACTGGCATGGGACGCGATGGTGCAAAAGGCACAGCAGTGATTAAAGACAATGGTGGAATTACAATAGCTGAGCATGAATCTACTTGTATAATATATGGCATGCCAAAAGCTGCCTTTGAAACAGGTAAAGTAGATGAAGTTGTTCCCTTACCGAATATTGCTGATGAAATTAGAAAAGTTGTAATGGGGAGATGAGTAAACGCTAATGGATTTAATATATTTTCAACAATGGGTTTTAAAAGAATATAATATAGATTTATCAGCTTATAAATCTAATCAACTGCATAGGCGGATTTTGAGTTTAATGTCAAGAGTGGAGGTTAATTCTGTAGAGGAGTATATTAAGTTATTAAAAAAAGAGCCTGCGCAAAAGCAGAAATTTTTGGACTTTATTACAATAAACGTAACAGAATTTTTTAGAAATCCAGAAATATTCGATGAATTACAAAAAAAAGTTAAATCAGAACTTCCATATAATTCAGGACTTAAAATTTGGAGTGCAGCATGTTCCATTGGAGCTGAGCCTTATTCTCTTGCTATGATTATGGATAATTTGAATCCAAGAGCAAATCATAAAATTATAGCTACAGACATAGACAGCACAATACTTCAAAAAGCAAAAAATGGCGAATATGTTTATTCGGAAGTGAAAAATGTGCCAAAACAACTTTTAGACAAGTATTTTGTAGTTACTGGTGATAAATACAGCATTGATTCTAGAATTAAAAAAATAGTAGAATTTAAGAAACATGACCTTATTTTAGATAATTTCGAGAGCAATTTTGATTTAATAGTGTGTCGAAATGTAGTTATATACTTTAATCAAGATGTTAAAGATAAAATATATAAAAAAATAGCAACCTCACTAAAAAAAGGTGGATTACTGTTTGTTGGCGCCACCGAAAGTATATATAATTATAAAGAGTATGGATTTGAAAAGACATCTACATTTATTTATAAAAAAGTATAAGGTGAATAACAATTAAGGTGGAGGGGAATAAAATGGATACATCACAATATATGTCAATGTTCTTAGAAGAGTCTATGGAAAATTTGCAGACGTTGAATGAATCTCTTCTTGAGCTAGAACAAAGACCAGAAGATATAGATAAGTTAAATGAAATATTTAGGGTAGCTCATACCATAAAGGGAATGGCGGCGACTATGGGATTTAGCCAAATGGCTGAATTAACACATAACATGGAAAATATTTTATCAGAGTTTCGCGAGGGTAAACTCAAAGTAACAGAAAAAGTGGTAACAGTGTTATTCACATGTTTAGATACTCTAGAAAGAATGGTAAATAATATATCAGAAGGGAATTCTGAGGAAATTTCAATTGATGAAATATTACGCGATCTCCACTCTATGGCAGAGGGGGAGGATACTCCTGAAAATAAAGTAAAAGAAAAAGATGTCACAAGCGGTATTATTGATAATAATGATAAGATTAATCTTAATGAATATGATATAAATGTTGTTAAGCAAGCCATTGATAAAATGTTTAATGCATATGAAATAAACATTCAAATTAGCGAAAATACACTACTCAAGGCAGCAAGAGCATTCCTGATTTTTAAGAGCTTAGAAGAGTATGGTGAAATAATAAAATCAATACCAGGACCAGAGGATTTAGAAAGTGAGAATTTTGGATTTAAAATAAATTTAATTTATATTACACATAAAGACAAAGCTGAAATTATTGATATTTTAGTCAATATATCAGAAGTGGAAAATGTAACAGCGGAAGATGTTGACGTTAAAACTGATACGGATAATTTAAAACAAGAATTAGGTGACTTTAAGAAAATAGAAAAATCTCTTGAAGTTAAAAAAATAGAAAGCAAGAATAATGTTTTAGTGGATGATAAAAAGGAAGCATCAGTTCACAAAAAAGCTCATCAATCTGTAAGGGTTGATTTAGAGAGATTAGATAAATTTATGAATATGGTGTCTGAACTTGTAATTCATAGAACAAGACTGGAACAAATAAGTAGTGTTCATAAGTTAACAGATTTAAATGAAACATTAGAACAAGTAGCCAGAGCGACCTCAGAGCTGCAAGAGTTAGTAATGAAGATAAGAATGTTACCACTTGAAGTAGTATTTAATAGGTTCCCAAGAATGATAAGAGATTTATCAAAGGAACTTGACAGGGAAATGGAACTCGTAATAAAAGGTCAAGAAACAGAAATTGATAGAACGGTAATTGACGAGATCGGAGAACCACTACTTCATTTGCTTCGTAATGCTGCAGATCATGGCATTGAACCTAGAGAAGTTAGAATCGCTAAGGGTAAAAATCCTATTGGTAGAATTAGTCTTATAGCTTATGCTGAAGGTACTAAAGCGATAATAAAAGTTATAGACGACGGCGCAGGCCTGGATGTTGATAGAATTAAGGCAAAGGCTGATAAAGTTGGAATAAATACTGAAGGAATGACAGATGCAGATATAAAGAATTTAATATTTGCACAAGGATTTAGCACAAATGAGAAAGTAACTGATATTTCTGGACGTGGAGTTGGCATGGATGTTGTTAAAACAAAAATTGCTGCCCTTGGTGGAACGGTAGATGCTATAAGTGAGATTGACAAAGGAACCTCTTTTATTATAACATTACCATTGACACTCCAAATTATTCAAGCGTTACTTGTAAAAATAGGTGATGAAACTATGGCTATTTCTCTTGGCTATATTGATAGAGTAATAGACTACAAAGATGATCTAATTAAGAGAACTAATAATAAAGAAGTTATTGTCTACAACGAGAGCGTAATACCACTAGTAAGAGTAAATAAGAAAATGCAAATAGAAACAAATGACAAAACAAAAAAATACATTGTAATTGTAAAAGTTGGAGAGAAAATAGTAGGACTTTTAGTGGATTCGCTTTTAGGACAACAAGAAATTGTTATAAAGCCTCTAGGAAAAACACTACAGGGGTTAAAAGAATATATAGGGGCAACTATTTTAGGAGATGGGCTAGTAACATTAATCCTAGACGTTGCTGCTTTAGTGTAAGGAGAGTATAATATGGATTATTCTGAGCTTAGTTCTATACAATTAGATGTGCTGCAAGAAGTTGGCAATATTGGTGCAGGGAATGCAGCTACTGCATTATCGGAGCTATTGAATGAAAAAGTAGATATGGCTGTGCCTGCAGTGAAGATTGTTCCCTTTGATGATATTTTCTCAGAAATAGGGGTTGAAAAAGTAGTAGTGGCTGTTATTGTACGCGTTTTAGGCGATATACCGGGTAACATACTGTTCACTATTGATAAAGACGTTGCATTAAATATTATTTCCAATCTTTTAGGTAAAGAGCAAGATGAAATAACGGAAATTGGTAGCTCGGCATTATGTGAAATAGGAAACATTATTTCAAGTTCATTTATGAATGCCATAGCCACACTTACAAATCTTGCAGCAAGGCCTTCTGTGCCAGCTATTGCTTTAGATATGATGGGTGCTATTTTATCAACAACTTTTATTGAGTCTGGTCAATTTGACGAATATATACTTGACTTAGAAACTCATTTTTTACTAGAACATCAAAAAATGAACGGGCATTTTTATTATATACCCATGCCTGGATCACTTGAAAAGATATTAAACTCGTTAGGGGTAAATTAATTGGAGGTTATATAAAATGGCTAAAGTACTAATTGTTGATGATGCGGCATTTATGAGAATGATGATAAAGGATATATTAGAGAAAAATGGATATGAAGTTGTGGGTGAAGGAAATAATGGATTAAAAGGTGTAGAATTATATAAAGCAGAAAAACCAGACATTGTTACAATGGATATTACCATGCCTGAGATGGATGGAATTGAAGCTGTTAAAGCTATAAAAGCCTTTGATCCTGCTGCAAAAATAATCATGTGTAGTGCTATGGGGCAACAAACTATGGTTATGGATGCAATAAGGGCTGGTGCAAAAGATTTCATTGTTAAACCATTCCAAGCGGATAGAGTACTTGAAGCAATAAAGAAAGTTTTAGGTTAAAGGGGGAGAGTTATGCAAGTAGTTGTATTTAAAGTTAATGAGGAACAATTTGCAGTAGAAGCATCGAAAGTTCAAAGCATTAATGATATGATGGAGATAACAAAAGTACCTAAGTCAGATGAATATATAAAGGGCTTAATTAATCTAAGAGGTAATATAATTTCCCTCTTAGATATAAATCTCCTTTTAGATATTGAAAAGAGTACTTGCGAGCAAGAAAATATTATTATATTAAATCTACAAGAAGAATCTGTTGGAGTAACAGTAGACCAAGTTGACGAAGTATTAGAAATTGAAGAAGCTTTAATTGAGAAAATTGAAAATGATAGAAATAAAATCTATATTAAAGGTGTTATAAACTTTAAAGATAGAATAGTAACATTAATAGATATTGAAAAACTTATTGTAAAATAATTATGCTATGACATAGGTATACTAAAAAATGTGTGCACTATGAAATAGAAACTTAGTTAGGCATAGCAATTATACTACGTTCAGAGAGATGAGGTTTAAATATGGCAGAAGTATTATCACAAAGTGACATAGATTCACTTTTATCTGCCTTATCATCTGGGGCAATAGAAGCAGATCTAGTCCCAAATGAAGAGGAAAAACATAAAATTAAATTATATGATTTTAAAACTCCTCAAAAGTTCTCAAAAGATCATTTGAGAGCACTTGAGCTCATTCATGATAATTATGCAAGATTAATGGCAAGCTATTTATCTGCTCAACTAGGGAGTAATGTGAAGGTTAAGGTAGAGACCACTGAGCAAATAACCTATGATGAATTTATTCACTCTATACCCAATTCTACCATCTTAACTATATTTAAAATGCCACCTTTAACGGGGTCAATATTATTTGAGACTAATCCTCAGTTTTCGTTTCAAGTATTAGATATACTACTCGGAGGAATGGGGAGTAGATCGGTAAAAATTAAAGAATTTTCTGATATAGACAAAAATATATTAAGAAATGTTAATGAGGGACTTTTAGCTAACCTCAAAACTGCTTGGCAGGATGTTTTAGAAGTAGAACCAGAGATTTTAGCCCTGGAGACTAATCCTTCACTTAACCAAACACTAGCTCCAAATGAACCGGTTGCATTAATTACATTTTCTGTAGAAATGAATAATAGCAGTACATTTATAAATATTTGTATACCTTATTTAAGTATTGAAAAAGTAATTGATAAACTAGTTGTCCAATATTGGTTTAGAGAAAATGATGAAGAAACAGTAAATGAATCTAGAAATAAACTAAAGAATAGATTAAATATAGTAAGTGTTCCAATAACAGGAATTCTAGGTAATACAAATATCACCGTAGATGAATTTCTGCAATTAACTGAAGGTGATGTAATTACCTTAGATAATGCAAGTGATAGTCCGATTAAGGTGCTTGTGGAAGGTCAACAACATTATACAGGGAAACCTGGGATTATAGGTAAAAACAGGGGAATTCAGATAATAGATATAATAGATAAGGATGTGGAAAATTATGAGTAACGGTTTTCTTTCGCAAGAAGAAATCGACGCTCTCTTAAACGGAGACGGTGATAGCGCAGAAAAGGACGTAAGCACGGAAAACGACTTAACTGTTGGTCAGGAAGCTACCCTTAGCAATGGAATTAGCCCTGATTCGGTGCAAGACTATGATTTAACCGATAGTGAGAAGGATTTACTAGGTGAAGTTGGTAATATTTCTATGGGATCGGCATCAACAGCTCTTTCCACAATAGTTGGTCAACCAGTAAATATTGCGACTCCAGTAGTTACTGTAAGTACACTTAGAAAGTTAAGAAGTACATTTGAGGTTCCCAATATTGCTTTGGATGTAAAATTTACAAGTGGTATAACGGGTGGAAATCTTTTAGTTATGAAGAATACTGATGCTGCAGTTATAGCTAGTTTAATGATGGGTGGAGATGGTAATGTAGAAGGAAAACCAGAACTATCAGAAATTGAAATTAGTGCGGTATCAGAAGCTATGAACCAGATGATTGGCTCTGCTGCAACTTCTATGGCAACAATGTTTGCAAGGCAAGTAAATATTTCGCCACCAGAATCTAAAATATGGGATGATAATACTGCACCTTTAAGTGATAGTATTGATGAAAATGAGCAAGTTGTTCAGGTAGCATTTAAAATGACTATTGGTGAGTTAATTGATAGTGTTATAATGCAGGTGCTTCCTATTGAAACAGCTAAGAAAATAGTCTCTATCATGATGGGGACAGAACAAAAGGCAGAAGTTCCTAAATTAGAGAAGGTGAAAACAGAAGTTAAAACACCTGAAATAGAACCAGCACAGATTGATAGTGAGCAACAATATGAACCAGATAATACAAATGGAGATTTAGACAACGGGTATGACACAAAACCTATCGAGCGACCACAGCCACAAGTAGATGTTAAAAAGGCATCTTTTCAGCCACTAACCAAGTCTCCAGTTTATAATAGTCCTAGAAATATTGAATTAATATTAGATGTACCACTAGAAATATCTGTAGTGCTTGGAAAAACTAAAAAGAACATTAGGGATATTTTAAATTTAGGAACTGGATCATTAATTGAACTAGATAAACTAGCTGAAGAGCCAGTAGATATATTAGTAAATGGAAAAAAAGTAGCATACGGTGAAGTCGTAGTTGTAGATGAGAATTTTGGAGTTAGAATCACTAGTATAATTAGTGGAGAAGATAGAGTTAAAACATTAGTGGAATAAAAAGAGATTTACATAGAATGTGAATAGGGATAAATATAATTTGTCTCACTTGTTTGAGAGGTGAATTTTATTTGCCTCTTTTTTATTTATTGTATAAACTTTGAAAGATTATATACGATAATAAGAATAGATGAAATAAAATCGAGGCTTAAAGATAAAAAATCTAGGAGTGAATAAAAATGAAAATAGACGGAGTAAAACCAAATGTGATTAATATGTATAAAAAGAATACACCTAAAACAGAACCAAAGGTTACAGCGGCAAAAAGAGATACAGTTGAGTTATCTACAGAAGGAAAAAATTTAAGTGCTTTATCATTAAATGATAAATCAGTTAATTCTAAAGAGAAGATAGATGCTATTAAAAATAAGGTTATGAATGGTACTTACAATGTAGATTCAAAATTGACAGCTAAAAGAATGATCGATAATATGAAAGGAAGAGATATTTAGTTATGATTGAAAAGCTAAATGAGGTAATGATAAATGAAACGTCAGCAATTAAGAATCTTTTATTAGAACTTGAAAATCAACACAAATGTATAGTAACTAGTGACATATTTGGAATGGAAGCTTGCGTAGGTAAGATTAAAGAAGCCAATAAGGACATAGCTCACATGGAAGTGCAGCGAAGAAAAATTACCGAAAACATGGCTATGGGACCAATAATTGAAGAAGCGAAAGATCCAGAACTTGAAAAGAATTTTTATGCAATTAAGAAATTGTTACAAGCTGTAGTACTACAAAAGGACACAAACGAGTTACTTATAAAACAAGGACTTAGTTTTACAAATAGAATGTTAAACATAATAAATCCAGTACGTGAATCAAAAACTTATAATGGATATGGTAAAGTAAGAAGATAGTGGAGGTGAGAAAATGTCAGGATTATTTTCAACGTTAAATGTCTCAGTAAGAGGCATGAGTGCTCAACAGACAGCAATAGATGTAACAAGTCACAATATAGCTAATGCTAATACTGATGGGTATTCAAGGCAAACTGCGACTATGGAGACTACAACTCCATTTGGTATGCCAACTATGAACAGTACTGTAAGTCCAGGCCAATTAGGTACTGGTGTACAAATTTCATCTATAACAAGGATTAGAGATAGCTATTTAGATTATCAGGTAAGAGCAGAAAATGGCACCAAGGGATTATATGATGGGAAAGAAGAATTCTTATCGGAAATTCAAACTGTTTTTAATGAACCAAGTGATACAGGAGTGTCAACATTGATAGGAAAGGTCTATGATTCGTGGCAAGCACTTTCAACAAGTCCAGAACTTTCAAGTTCAAGAACTGTAGTTGTACAGCAATCTAAAGCTCTTACTGACCAATTAAATAGTAATTATAATCAGCTAGAAAGTCTAAAAACGGACAGTGATGGTGTTATTAAACAGGATGTAACGGATGTAAACAGTATTTTAAATCAATTAAATGATCTTAACCAACAGATTATAACTGTAAATGTTGGTGGCAATAAGCCTAATGACTTAATGGATAAAAGGGATTTACTTGAAGATCAATTAAGCACAAAGTTGGGGTTTACTGTTGTTAAAACTGCATATGGAGGAGAAGATATAAAGGCAACTGGTGTAACTGATGCTAATGGTGGTGATGTATATCTTGTAAAATCAAATACTACTGATCCGGTAAGTAGACTTTCTTATACTGCTGGAGCTGATACAACTGATGGATATGGAGTACTGCAGTTGAAAGATAATGCTGGAGGGTCTGCAGTTGATTATACTCCTGCAACTGGAGAATTAAATGGCTATATGTCTGTACAAAAGGATATAGATGACTATGAAGGTCAATTAAACAATCTAGCTAAGAGTATTGCTGTCTCAGTAAATACTGTACAGGATGACACTACTAATGCTTTTTTCGTTAGTAGTGATTCTGCACAAACAGAAATAACAGCTGGAAACATTTCGGTTAATCAAACAATTCAAGATGATGTTATGAGTATTAATGCTGGAGCAGGGGCTACTACTGCTGATTCAGAAGCTACCGATGGAAGTAGAGCATTAGCCATTGCGCAACTTAGAAATGTGAAATTAAATGTTCAAGGTATAGCTGATGGAACTGAATCTTATTCTGAAACAGATCCTAGCACAAAAATACCTACGATTACTTCATCTTCAGCTGGGATGACTACTGCCGGTTATTTTACAGATACAGTTAATAAATTAGCTATACAAACCCAAGAGGCTAAAAGAATTTCAACTAACCAGGATACATTACTTTCAAGCCTTGAAACATCAAGAACTTCTACTTCAGGGGTATCTCTGGATGAAGAAATGTCTAACTTGATTCAATTTCAACATGCTTATCAAGCAAATGCAAAAATAATTTCAACGGTTGATGAACTTCTAGACGTAATTATTAATGGTCTTAAAAAATAAATAATCAAATATATTGTGGGAATTAAGGAGTGAAGATATGAGAATAACCAATAAAATGCTTGCAAATAATTTCTTAAGGGATATGAATACAAATTTAAATAATTTGAGTACGATTCAAACTCAATTGTCTACAGGTAAACAAATAAACAAGGCTTCAGATGACCCAGCTAAAGCTTCTAAGATAATGCAAATATATTCAGATATAGATGCAAATAAACAATATAATACTAATATAACAAGCACAACAAATTGGCTTGATATGACAGATACAGCCTTAGGGCAAGTAGGGGATGTGGCAACCAGAATCCAAGAGCTTTTAGTATCAGCAGGTAATGCAGGCTATGGCGCTGATGAAAAATCTGCTATGAAGGATGAAATTAATCAAAAAGTTGGAGAACTTTCTCAAATACTTAACACAAATTTTGATGGTAAATATATATTTGGGGGAACAAGTGGAACTACTAAACCTACTAGTTCAGCTGTGGATGAAGATAGTAATACACAATTGGCTTTAACAGGAGCACCAGGTAGTACTTCTAAACTTTCAGTGGAAGTGTCCCAAGGAGTAACTATGGGGTATAATGTAACAGCAACAGATGTTACTGATTTTGCAAAGGCACCTGCGACAGAAACTGATCCTGCAACCATTACAGATCTTAAGTCGTTATTAGCTGATATAACTACTAATCTGGGCACGGATACCTCTGATAGTACTACTAAGTTGACAAATACAGATTTAACTGGCATTAAAGCTTTTATGACCAATGTGCTAAAACTGCGCTCAGAGGTTGGTGCTAAGCAAAATGCAATGACAAGCGCTCAATCAAGGAACGTTGATCAAAATACTAATATGACAACAATATTATCGACAACAGAGGATATAGATATTACACAAAAGGCAATGGAATATGCTACAGCGCAAACTGTATATACGGCATCACTTCAAACAAGTGCTAAGGTACTTCAGCCTTCATTACTTGATTATCTATAATAGAAATTATGTTAAATATAAAATTGAGAGTGAAAAGTTGAATGAAAATAATTTTATTACTAAAGGAGTGAAGTTGCAATATGGAGCTAGTTACTAAGTACCATGGAGTTAGGGAATACAGTAGCGAAGATATTATAGTATTTAAAAAAGGTCTACCAGGATTTAAAGAATTAAAAAGCTTTATAATTTTCCCATTAGAAAAAAACAAAGTCTTTAGTATATTACATTCAGTTGAAAATATAGAGGTAGGTTTAGTTTTAGTATCTCCATTTGATATTATAAAGGATTATGAATTTAAAATACCAGATAATTATATAAATGAGCTTAAAATAGAAAGGCAAGAAGAAGTATTAGTCCTAACAACAGTAACTTTAAGTTCGAAAGTTGAGAATATAACTACTAATTTAAAAGCTCCAATCATCATAAATATAAAAGAGAGATTAGGGGAGCAGTTAATACTAGATAATGATAAATACAAAATAAAGGAACAGCTATTTTAAAAAGATAACAATTAATAATTATATCTAGTCCAAAAGCAGTAGTGTGGGAGGTCTAAATGTTAGTAATAGGTCGAAAAAAAGGTGAATCCCTATTAATAGGTGAAAACGTTGAAATAACAATAGTGAAAATTGAAAATGGTTCTGTAAAAATTGCTATAGATGCACCAAGAGAAATCGGAATTTTAAGGAAAGAACTTTATAAGGAAGTTACAGATGAAAATCAAAGTGCAATAATTTTTGATACATCGACTTTAGAAGATTTAAATATTAGATGGGGGGAGAAAATGGATATTGGGGGTAACATTAAAAATGATTTCATAGATTCTAATAAATTCTATACAAATTTAGAAAATGTTAAGCCTTTACAGACTGTTCAAAATAATGATTCAACTAGCAATAAAAAAGAAAGTGAAAAGGAAATAGGAAACGCAGTAAAAAAAATAAACAAGTTTTTAGAGGGTGACGGTACTCACCTCCAATACGAAAAACATGATGTGTTTAATGAGATGATTATAAGAGTCATTGATAATAAAACTAATGAAGTCCTAAGTGAAATACCATCTAAAAAAATACTTGATATGGTAGCTAAAATGTGCGAGATGGCTGGTGTCTTGGTTGATAAAAAAGCGTAATTGTTTGCTAGGAAAAGATAATAAGCTTTTATGATAAAAGGAGTAACCCTTAGAAAAAATTAGGAGGGCAATATGGAATTTAAATTAAATAAAATTGATGTTGAAATAAGAGGAAGAGTAAAAGATACAACTAAGTCTGGAATAGTTCATAGAAAAGGTTCTATTGCTGTAAATAAAGATAGAAATCCTAAAAAGAATTCGGAGACATACGAAGAATTTAAGGGTAAAATTTCAAAATACAATAAAAAACATAAAATAACTATAGGAGCATATAAAAATGAACAATATAATGTACAAGTTTTTAAAGAAACATTAGAAAAAGAACAAAAAATTATCGGTAATTTTATAGATACTAAAAAGTAGGGGTGGGATATGGCAATGAACAGTTATGGAAATGCATTTAATACTTATAAAAGTAATAGTGTGAATTTTGCATCAAAGGAGCAATTACTTTTGATGTTAGTAGATGGAGCTGTAAAATTTTCTAAAATAGGTAGACAGGCTATAATAGACAAGGATATTAATAAAGCTCATGAAAATATTGTAAAGACAGAAAATATATTTTTTGAATTAATGTCAACCTTGAATGTGGAACAAGGTGGAAATTGGGCAGAAAGTTTAATGAAGGTTTATGACTTTATAACAAGGAGACTCATGGATGCTAATATTAAGAAAAGTGAAGAAATTATGAATGAGGTAATACCGCTAATTGAAACTATTAGAGAAACTTGGAATGAGGCTTATAAAATATCTAAAGGAAGCAAAGTTTAATAATAACTGTTAATTAGTTATTAATTTAATTTAAATTGAAATATATTAGATAGGGGTGATTATATATGACAAGTATTTATTCAAGTAGTAGTACTACAAGTACGGCTGCTACAAGTTCTACTGCGAGTTCTAGTATATTAAGAATAAACGGTATGTCATCCGGTATTGATACAGATGCAGTAGTTAAATCTATGCTTTCAAGTTATCAATCTAAGATAGATAAGGCTAACCAGGCAAAACAGACATTGGCTTGGCAGCAGGACTCATATAGAGATATTATTACCGGGATAAAAGGATTACAGGATTATTTTGATCCACTTTCTGATAAGTATATGCTAAGTGGAAAATCTCTTAATATAAACTCAGTAACTAACTCTGATAGTACTATTGTTTCGGGAACTGTTAGTGATACTGCAAAAACTGGAACCTATAAGGTAAGTGTAAGTCAGCTGGCAGATCAGGCAAAGATCGAAGGAACGTCTAAAGACTCAATGATAAATGTTACTGATCTAACCCAATGGAGTGGGAAAAAATTAGGATTTGGTACTAGTTGGGCAGGTATAACATTAAGTTCTTTAACAGTTGGGAGTCCAGCTACACCTGTAACATCTACTACACCTATAACCTCTACTAATATGTCTAAATTAGCAGAGGAAATAAATAAACAAATCGCGGCATCTGTTGATTCACCACCACCACCAGCTACAGCTACTACAAAATCTTTGAGTGGTAAAATATCAGCTTCTTATGTAAGTGATGGAACCAATAATTATATTAAGTTCACGAAGCTAGATGATACAGCTACTATTGCATTAAAAGCAACATCCGCAACGGACGCTGTTCCTGTAAGCGCCGATTTAACAATTAATAACGGGATTTCTTCAAGTTCATTATTAACTAGTTTAAACATTTCTTCTGGTGAAACTGCAAGTTTTACTTTGAAAAACGGTTCAACTAGTTACCCTATTTCACTTGCAGTAACAGATACTACAACTATTCAAAATTTAATGGATTCTGTTAATAGTGCAACGAGTGGCGCAATTGCAATGAGTTTAGATGATACTACTGGGAAGTTAACATTTCAATCTAAAGCTTCTGGTTCCACATCGAATATATCAATTGAGGATACTAGTGGCGAAACATACTTAAGTAACTTAGGTATTACTGCTGGTTCTGATTCTGGAGCGGATGCCATAGTAGCCATTACTGCACCAGGAGGGACAGCAGCTACAACTACTACTCAAAGTTCTAATAAATTCACTGTAAATGGTGTTTCCTACAGTCTTGTTGGTGTTAATACAACAGAAACTCCAACTTCAACTGTAAATGTAACTGCAGATTCAGATACAGTTGTTACTAATATTAAAAGCTTTATAAAGGATTATAATACTATAATATCGACAATTAACACAAAATTAACAGAAAAGAAAGATAGCGATTATCCTCCATTAACTGATACACAAAAGGCTGCTATGAGTGATACTCAAATTGCTGCATGGGAAGCGAAAGCGAAGGTTGGAGTACTTAGAAATGATGATTATTTAAGTAGTTTAATGACTCAGCTTAGAGGAACTCTTTATTCACCTGTATATAGTAATGCAGACAGCAGTACTGGGACAATAGCTCTAAATTTTGGTGGCTATGGTACAGGAGCGATAGGTATACAGACATCAACAGATTATACAGATGGTGGTAAACTTGTGATTACAGATGAATCAAAATTAAAGGATGCAATTGAAAATAATATGGATGATTTTAAAAACTTACTAATTGGTAAGTCAAGTGATACGTTAGGAACTAATGAAGCTTATATAGGATCGAGTAAATACAAGGAAGATGGTATATTTAGAAGAATGGACACTGTAATTAGAGATTATGTATCAACGCCTGGATTAGGTGAAGATGGTACTTATACATTAAGTGGATCTATGAATATATTTGTAAATAAACAATATGATTTCAGTACTACAGGTTCCTCTAGTAAAAATACTATACCTGATCAAGTGTACAAAAAGACTTTAAGTATTACTGAATTACAAACTCAAATGGAGGCTGCTTCAACTAGATATTATGCTAAGTTTTCAGCACTAGAAACTGCTTTGAACACTTTAAATACACAACAATCTACACTTAATTCTATGCTTGGAACATCTAGTTCATCGTCGTAAAGAGATAGCTATTAATTATTTTCAAACGTAATTAAAATAAAGTGGGTGGTATATTGAACTTAGAGGATGACTTTATTGAATACCAAATTATTACTTTAAATATTATTAAATCAGTTAGAGTAGATGAATATGAGAAACTAGCAGAAAACTTTCATAAAAGGCAGCTAATTTTAGATAACATAAATAACACTGATTATTCGAAAGAAGAATTAAAAAACGTTTATTTTAAATATGAAATAGAAAGTTTAGAGAAAACATTAGAATCAGAAATGAAAGTTAAAAGAAAAGCCTTACTGAAGAAAATGAGAGAAAATAAAAAAAGACAAAAGGCAATGATTGGGTATAATAGTATATCTGCTAAAGCTGTATTTTTGAGCAAAGAAGTTTAGAAAATAATTTTTTAAATATATTTTTGAAAAGTATAAAGTTATTCTTTGTTGTTGCGATATATATATTAGACACGAAAGAAAAAGTCCGATTTTAGGATATAAAATTATATCTACGAAAGTTGTGTTTTGAGTAAAGAAGTTTAAAAAATAATTTTTTTAAAAATATTTTTTTAAAAGTATAAAGTTATTAAACATTGTAGCGATATATATAGTAGAAAAAGAAATAATGAAGAATTTAAATAACGTTGTTGCATGTTAGTACGCTCATAGAGCTTAACTATAAATAACCAATAGAGGACAAGGATGTCCTACTAAAAATTCAAGGAGGAATTTATTATGATAATTAATCACAATTTAAGTGCAATGAATGCAAACAGGATGGTAACAGTAAATTCGACAAAAGCTTCAAGTGCTATGGCAAAACTTTCTTCAGGACTTAGAATCAATAGTGCAGCTGATGATGCTTCAGGATTAGCAATATCTGAAAAAATGAAGGGCCAAATTAGTGGTCTTAATACTGCATCAGCAAATGCTCAAACAGCTGTTTCTTTAACACAAACTGCTGATGGTGCTTTGACTGAAACTACAGCTGTGCTTCAAAGAATGAGAGAACTAGCAGTTCAATCATCAAATGATACTAACACAGATGCAGATAGATCTGCTATACAGGTTGAAACAACAGCACTTACTGCTCAAATTGACAATATAGCTACAACAACTCAATTTAATACTAAAAATTTACTAGATGGTTCTATGGGTAAAGCTGTAAATGCAGCAGTGGCTAATATTAGTACTAGTTCAATATTAAAAGGTACCGGTGGTACTGCCATATCTGACGGTTCTACTGCTCTAACTGATTTATCAGATTCAAATGGTAATAGTTTAAATATCAAATCTACAGATACTATTACTGTTTCATATGATAAAGCTGGAACTACAACTACAAATAAATTTTTAGCAGCTTCGCTTACTGCTACTGATCTTAATAGTGTTGGTGATTTTTCAACTGATCTAACTGGTGCTACTCTAGGTACTGCAGATACTAATTTAAACGTACTTGCTGGAAATGGAGCAGATAACACTACTCCAAATGGCTCACTAACAATCACTGGTGATCCTGCAGGTGGTAGTGTGAATGCTATTGAAGGTATTTCTATTACAGTAAAAGATAAAGATGGTAAAGTTAATGTAGCAGCAACAAATGCATTATCTTCTTTCTCAGAAACTACTTCTGCAGGAGATGTAAGAGCTAATGGAACTGCAACTGTTCAAATTGGTGCTAATGTAAATCAAAACTTAAGTATTGATATTAATGATATGGGATCTTCCGCTTTAGGTGTTGCTGGACTTCAAGTTGGAACTCAAAATCAAGCAAATGTAGCAATAAAGGCTATTGATAATGCAACGGCAAAAGTTTCTAGTGAAAGAGCTAAACTTGGTGCTTTCCAAAACAGATTATCAAGCACAATAAACAATCTTGGTACAACATCACAAAACTTATCATCTGCTCAATCATCAATTGCAGATGTAGATATGGCTGCTACAATGGCTGAGTACTCTAAAGATAATATAGAATCTCAGGCTGCTCAAGCAATGATTTCTCAAGCAAATCAACAACCATCGCAAGTACTTCAGTTATTAAGATAATTATGTTAGGGTAATAGCTCTAACTCTATTTTATAATAGTTGTTTTAAAGGTTAGTCTTATACAAATTAATTGGCAAGGATGCCTAATAAAAAAATCAAGGAGGAATTTTAATATGATAGGTAAAAAACTTAAACTTCTAATGTCAACTTCACTAGTACTCGGATTGTCTGTATTAACAACAGTTACGACTTTTGCTAAGACTCAAACAAGTGTACTAACTTCAGGGGTAACATCTGTAAACAATGCTGGTTCAGCTGATACAGTTAAGGTAACAAGCCTTACAGAAGGAGATATTGTTAAAATATATGATGAAGCTGGGGGAACTTTAATAGCTAAGGGAACCGCAGTAGCAAAAGGGAAAACAGAATCAATAATATCAATTCCACAGATTGGAACAGCCGCAACACATTTATTTATTTCACTCACAAACAAAAATGCATCGGAAAGCGATACGTATGATTATACAACGGCAGCAGAAACTGTATCAACTATACCCTTAAAAGCAAGCGTAACAGTTACAAACAACTATGGAGCATCAGATACTATAAATGTAAAAGTTCTTACACCAGGAGACATTGTTTATGTATATGACTCAGCAACTGGTGGAAATTTAATAGGTAAAGGAGCAGCAGTAGCAGCAACCAAAACTGATTCAACAGTAACAATTCCTCAAATAGGAGCAGCTGGACAAGTATATGTGTCTGTATTAAGTAAGAATAGTCTTGAAAGTAGTAGGCTCTCTACACTAGCTGCAGTTCCAGAGGTACAAACAACAGCAATATCAACGGGAGTAACATCAGTAAATAACTCTGGTTCAGCTGATACTGTTAAGGTAACAGGACTTGCTGAAAAAGACGTTGTAAAGATATATGACTCAGCAACTGGAGGAAATGTTATAGCTACAGGAACTGCAGTAGCAAAAGGGAAAGCAGAATCAATAATATCGATTCCACAGATTGGTAAGGGTGCTACGCATATTTATATTACTGTTAAAAGCATAAATAAATCAGAGAGTACTAGATTTGATTATACAACAGTAGCAGAAACTGTATCAACAGCACCTGTGAAAGCAAATGTAACAGTAACAAACAATAGTAATACCACAACAAATGATACAATTAAAGTAACAGGACTTGCAGTAGGAGATATTGTTAAAGTATATGACTCAGCTACAGGCGGAGAATTACTTGGAACTGGAACAAAAGTAGCAACAGGAAAAACAGATTCAACAGTATCTATTAAGCAAATTGGAACTGTTGGGCAAGTTTATGTTACAGTAACAAGTCTTAACGATCGAGAGAGTATAAGAACCAAACCAGATGCAGTTGCAGAAACTGTAGGAGCTAACTTAACTGGTTTAGCAATTACTGGAGTAACAAGTGGTTATACATTTGCAGCAGGCACTTATAGCTATACTGGATTAACTGTAACAAATGATGTAGCGAGTATTAAAGTGACAGCAACAGGTGGGGGAGTAATCAAAGTAGGTACATCAACAGTGGTATCAGGAGCAGCATCTGCAGCTATCGCTTTGACAGCAGGAACAGAAAAGACGATTACTGTAACTGCAACAGAAACAGGTAAAGCATCAGTGACGTATACAATTAAAATAACAAGAGCACAACCAGTAGCTGCTGTAGCAACAGGAGCAACAGCAACAGCAGGCACAAAAACAATTGATTATACTCTATCAACAGGAACATTTAGTGCAACAACAGGTATTACAAAAACTAACTGGACAATAGCAGGAACAGATGCAACTAGTTTAGGAGCAATAACAGGTGTTGTATTATCAAATGGCAACAAGACAGCAACAATAACAGTAACAAATGCCGTTGTAAGTGGAAAAACTTATACTGTAATACCAAAACTAGCAGCATTATCAGCAGGATTTGCAGTGCCAGCAGCAGTAACAGCAGTAACAGTTAGTGCTGCAGCAGATGTAGCAATCAATACAGCTGCAATAGCTGGAGTAACAGCACCAGTAACAGGCGCGACTCCAGTATCAACAATCGTTGCTACAACAGAATACACAGCAACGATTGTATGGGCACCAACAGATGTACCATTTGCTGCAACCACAGCATACACAGCAACAATTACAATCACACCAAAAACAGGTTATACATTAACAGGTGTGGCTGCAAACTTCTTTACAGTAGTTGGAGCAACAACAGTAACAAATACTGCAGGTTCAGGAACTGTAACTGCAATATTCCCAACAACAGCTTAATAGTAATCTCGCTTCGATTTCAACGCCCCCCGAGGGACATGAACGAAATGTGAACGAACAAACAAGAGGGAAGGACAACCTTGAAGTATAGGGAGTCCTTCTCTCTTGCATTTCACTGCAAAACTTCAAAGAAATTCACTGAAAAAGAATTCTGCTGCAGGTTCTGTTTCTGATATTACAGTTACTGTTGTTTCAGCTATGATTTTATTTTTGCTGTAATTGCAGGAAAAGATATTGCGGTTACAGCTTTAACTAATGTCGGATTAAATACTGCTCTTATTATTGAAGAAACAAATGATACAACTTATACTCCGCACAATGTATTACAAAATCCCTATATTTAATTTTAGGGTTTTTTTTACTTGTACTTTCAATAACATTACAAGTTTAACAAATTCTTCTGACTTATGTATTAATAATTATTTTTTGTTTTAGAAAATAAATTTAAATACAACAACTTTAAAACATCACATTAGAAAT
>Ga0209125_1001054_pt1 | contig 29151 bp, 16 predicted proteins | sample BarGraIncub1131A_FD_184503 | JGI IMG/M metagenome (GOLD analysis project Ga0209125, IMG submission 184503) | Arctic peat soil microbial communities from Barrow, Alaska - Barrow Graham LP Incubations 11-31A (SPAdes) (version 2) | ecosystem: Environmental > Terrestrial > Soil > Wetlands > Peat... | reverse complement strand
AATCAAAAAGCATGGAAATAAGGCTAAAAGTATTTTTAAACACGGATTATCATATGTGTCTTCAGTGTTACTAAATGATCTTTTTCAAGATGATATAGATATATTTAGGTTTTTGTCATGTACTTAGATTATTTCGTGTAAAATCGTTCTTGCGGAGAAAAAGGGTCTATAAATTCGATGAGGTGCTACTTCTCCGTCACCAGGATCATTCTAAACCGATTTGAAACGATCTGGCGAAAAAAATCATCTTTTTTTTCGAAAAATATATTCGGGGAAATTCAGAATGTAAAGAACTTGGTTGTACTTATACCAACCCAAGCCTTCTTTCACAAAAATCACTCACAGATAAGCAACATATAAATTTATGATTTGCTGAAGCCAAATGCAAATTGACTAAATAGCTTTTTGATCTAATTAACAATTTGGTAATATTGAATAATTGATGTAATGAATTTGATTTGAGATCGCCCAAAAATTTCTTCAGAAAAAGCAACTTTTTTCATAATATAAAGGTTTATATTAGGTAGCAAAATTTACCAGGACAAAAACCAATGCAAATTCCAAAGAAAAAGATATCTAAGATACTGTCGATCACTCTATTCAGCCTGATCATGTTGGTTATTTTATCTTTTGGTCTGTTGTATTTCAAAGCGCAATCGTACCTGAATGAAAATCTTTCTGAGTTTGTTTCGAAAAAATCGAAAGGAAAATACCAGTTAACATTCGACAATCTTAAAATCAATTTTAGCCATTGGGGGTTCGAAATTAACCAGGTCGCCTTTCATCCAACCGATTCGATCGTAAAAACAATCGATGATACCATTCCGGGGAAACAACTTTACATGTTTTCATCACCAAGTATCACGTTCAGTCAAATCAGGTTACTGGAATTAATTTTCAGGAAAAAACTCGAAATCGGCGAAATTCTGATCAACCAGCCAGAGTTAAAAATACATGGCAAGCAAACCAAAGCTGACGATAAAAAAGACAACATCAGCTCGGTTCTTCAGGAGCTCAAGCCATTGGTTACCAAAACATTTAATTACATAAAGATCAAAAAAATTGAGTTAGCCAATGCAAGTTTTGATTTTTATAACCTGCTGGGCGATACCCGTAAACTTTCGAATGCTGAAAACATTACGATTGGCATCCTGAATTTCTATACCGATTCGCTGCTTCTGCCCGACCCCAAACGTTTGTTTAACGCCGATGACATTTATCTCCAGATGCACAATTATCAGAATAAACTGGGAGATAGCATTCATACGTTAAGTGCAAAAACAATTACCTATTCGTTAAAACGGTCGCAAATCGAAGCAGGAAATATTGAGCTTAAACCAAACAACCGGAATATTTCGGTTCGCAGCAAATACGAAATTTCTATTTCCAAAGCGGTTATCAAGAGCAGTCGTTTGAACGAATTCTACCGGAATAAGGTCATTCCAATTGATTCATTGATAGTGACCGATGCAAAAATAAAATACTGGCCGGGAGAGAAAACTACCACAACATTTCAGAAAAAAATTGAAGATTTCGACCTATATGAGTTGATTGAAGATGAATTTGAAAGTGTCAGCATAGCCAACTTCAAGCTCGGAAATGCACAACTGATGCTATACCGGAATCAGTCAGATCAGGTTCCTCAGCAAGAGATCAAAAACATTAAAATTAAACTCGAAGATTTTCAACTTGATTCGGTTTCATCCCAAGATACCAGTCGTATTTTTTATTCCAAAAACATCGATTTTTCTGCTTCTGAATATGAATTGACTCTTGGCGATAACATTCACCGTCTGAAAACCGGAAAGTTGAACCTTTCAACAAAAAAAGGGAGTATATTCATTAAAAAAATTCAATTGTATCCTCTTCAGGACAATAAGGCAAAAATGAATTTAAAAAATACAATTGATGCCAGTTGCGACAGTGTCAGGTTTGATTTGTTCGACTTTAAAAAAGCGTATCATTCGCAACGGTTCTATTTTCAGCACATTAATATTTTTAATCCCCAGGTACAAGTTACCCGGAATGAAATATCAGACGAGCAACCGGAACCTGAAAATTCAAGCTTTGTTTACAACCTGATTTCCAGGTACCTGAAAGGAATCTATTCCAAGGAGGTTTCGATTCGAAAAGGAAATTTTTTACTACTGAATAAAACCGGCGTTCTGCAAAAAGGTCGCATTCAAACATCATTTAAACTGTTTCTGAGCGGTTTTGCGCTCGACGAATTAAGTGCACAAAGATCTGACAGACTGTTTTTTGCAAATCAGATCGACCTGAATTTCAAAGATTATGAAATGCAGCTGGTCGATCAACTTCACAAGCTGACTATTGGAAATTTCTCTATATCAACCCAAGAGAAACAGGCTTCTCTGCAGAATTTGCATTTATTCCCGATTTCGAAGGAAAACATTGAAGACCAACTAAAAAAATACAACCGGTCGGAATTGTACGAGTTTACCATTCCTGAATTATCGTTTACAAATGCTGATTTTCACCGCGCTTTTTTCGATAAAAAGTTCTCTGCCGACCTTTTGAGCATTAAAACGCCGGTTATCTATTACGAAAATTTCGCTTTCCTGAAACCATCGAAACCAAAAGCCGATTTTGAAGATCTATATACACTCGTCTCCAATTATCTGGACGACATCAATTTAGGAAAGGTAGATATTCCGGATGGGACCATACAGTTGATCAACCACAGCCGAAAAGGCAAAACCATTTCGCTCGACAACCATTTCTCGCTTGGTCTTGAAAACATGCTGATAAATAAAGATCAATTTGGGAAGAAAAAATTACTGTTTTCAGAACAGATTGAATTTGCCGTGCGCGACCACCTGATTCGGCTTTCTGACAATGTGCATGTTATAAAAGCCGGTACCGTAGGTTTTTCGACACGCCGGAAAGAAGTTTATATAACCAATGCCAGGATGTATCCCGAGACCAACAGCAAGGATTTTTCATCAATCGGCTGGAATATTCAGCTGAACATTCCGGATATCAGAATTGAAGGTATCAACATTGAAGATTTGTATTTTGACCAGAAAATCGCAGCAGACAACGTATTGATCAGTTCGCCTGAAATCAAACTTTATCAGAAAAACAAAAAGGCGAATTCAACTGAATTTAAGGAAATTACATTTCCGTTGCCCGAAGAAATTGAAACGATCTCCATTGGCCAGTTCAACCTAAACAATGGCTCGTTAAAAATCTTTTCAGAATTGGGTCTGCAACCTTATCTGTTGGTTCAGTCAGACCTAAAAATGGAGTCACAAAACATCCTGATCAGGAAAAACGAAACCTCCAACCGACCTGAATTTGTAAGCGGAAATTATACCGCCGGATTGTTTCAATTCAAATTTACGCCGAAAGACAAGAATCAACAAATTGGCATCGATGAACTGAACTTCTCAACCAAAGAAAGACACATACTTGCAAGGCAACTGACAGTAAAACCCAAAACCACCAGCAATAAACAAGATCAATTCGAATTACTGATTCCATCGCTTTCGATGAATGGATTCGATATCGACAAAGCTTACCGGAATTATCAGTATTTCTTTGAATCGATTCTTGTTGAGAAGCCCGTTTTCACGCTGTATAACAATGGCAAAGATTCACTAAAGCTAAATCCATTCAAAGTCAATCTTTATCCGCATTTCGAGAGTTTTGCCGATATCTTTGCAACGCAAAACCTGAAAGTAAACGATGCGGATATAACTGTATTTAAAAATGGGAAAAAGAAAATACAGGAAAAAGTAACATTCGATCTGTCCAACTTCAGGATCGACAATAAACCTTCAAACGGGTTTCTTAATGCAGCTGATTTTTCTTTCAACATTAAAAACATTAAGCGCCAGGATACCCGAAATCTTTACCAATTTACAATTGGCGAAACCGAATATTCATCAAAAAGCAACCGGTTTACGGCGAGAAATTTGCACATAACTCCCAATTTCAGCAAAGAACTATTTAATAAAAAGAACGGTTATCAATCCGATTATTTAGAAGGAAAGCTTGATTCAGTCGTAATTAGTCAACCTGATATCCGGCGCTGGTTCGACAAAGGCGAATTAGCTGGCAAAAGCATGTCGGTTAATGGGTTAGATCTTGATATTTATCGGGATAAACGCTTACCATTTGATGAAAGCAGACGACCGGAAATGCTTCAGGATATGATAAAATCTCTCCCCCATCCAACACAGTTCGATTCACTCAGATTAAATGATGCAGGCATTCGATACGCAGAACGACCAGCTTTGGGTGACGGAATAGGTCGAATCAAATTCAGCAATATAAATATATGCCTGAAACCGTCCTCCAACATTAAAACTTCAGGATCATTACCTGATTTCAACCTTGATGGAACTGCAACCATCATGGATTCGTGCCGATTAAAAGTAAGCATGGATTATGGGATGAACCATCGGGATAATTTATTTACTGCAAAAGGCAGTCTAAGCCCTTTCAACATGCACATTTTAAATCCAGTACTTGAACCTCTGGCGATGGTTTCTATCCGCTCTGGCCGGGTTGATCAATTCAATTTTGATTTTGCTGCAGATAATAAGCAGGCAATCGGACAGTTGTTTTTCGGATACAACAATTTACGCATTTCCGTTCTTGAACTGAAAGATGGAAATACAAAAGAAGCAAGATTCGCCAGCTTTATTGCAAACAGTTTGTTACTGCGATCAAAGAATCCAAGAGGAAAAGAATTACTTCCGGATGAAATAAGTTACCAAAGAGATCAAAAACGTTCGGTTTTGAACTACTGGTGGAAATCAATCTTTAGCGGAGTTCGCAATACGCTCGGAATCAAAGAGAACAAACCAGAATCAGAAGAAAAAAAGAAAGAGTAGATTCCTTTGGAAAAATAAGAAGCTGAAAAGCCTTATCAGATCATTTCTTTAAATTCCAAATATACGAAAGCTTGATTGTTTGGTAATTCCAATCTCGCAGCCCATATAAATATTGTAACCGAAGTGTATTTCTTTTTAATTTGTGGTTCAGATCGAACGTATAAACCATTGGTTTATCGCGCTCTTTTTTGTAACCCGAATATCCTGAAAGTGAATTGGAAACCGTCCATCGCAACCATTTTAAATCGGCTCCGACCCCAAACATTAAAGCATCGTTTTGAAGATTAAAGTCATCATTGGTTTGCCACGAATAAAATCCAAGCGAACCAAATGGCTGAAACGACATTTTTTCGCCATTACCATAATACTCTTTTGAAAAGCTTAAATCGAAAAAATAGCCGGGACTATCAGAATATCGTGCAGCTTCGAGCTTACCTCCGGATGCTGTGCGTCCTGCCATCCGAAGCATTGTATCAGGAAATTTTTTCCCTTTTATCAATTGAATGAGTGTCGAAAAGTAAAGATCGCCAATAGCCAGACCTTTCCCGTCTTTATCGCGCGCTATTCTTTCGTCACGAATGATATCCGACATGGCATAATGCTCAAGCACAACACCGTACAATTCGATGGCTATTTTATCATCGGCAAAAGAACGTCGGTATTTCGCGAATATGTTTTGGGTAGGATCGCCTTCCCGAAAATGGAAATCGAGCCCTAATTCGAAGTTTGTGCCTGTTGGCACTATGCCCTTTTTAACATCAGGAACTGGCAGTGCATTGGGCCCCAGGTAACCAGGTGTAATGTGCATCAAACCGCGCCAGCTGCGCATTCCGGGCACCCATCCGTGCTTTACGTTCCACCAAGTCCAGTCATCTTGTGAATAGGAGAAAAGAGGAACAAGACAAATTACGATTAGTACAAATTTTTTCATTCGCCAAATATATAAAAGCTGGCCGTCTTGCCAGAAAAATTACAAACAAAAACCCCGCCGTCAGGACGAGGTTTTTCGGATTTATAAATTCAGTTTTTTTCGGATATTTTTTGGGATAGCATCCTTATGAACCATAATCGACGTGGTTTTGTATTTCACGTATGGTTTCGAAGCAAAGAAAAAACCATGGTAATCATTGTAGTCGCCCCACGAATTTTTCACCTTATAATAAAGGTTTCCAGCCTGGTCTTTTGCAGTTCCAACTATCAGCATCCCATGATCGTCGGTGGTCTGATAATTATCAAAATCAATCTGGCGTAATTCCTGGGTGATCAATTTTTCTTTTCCGGGTTTGTCTAATTTATACAGTTCTTCATTTTTCTCTTTTTCAGATTGTTTTTCCCATTTTGAAATTTCTGCATCAGTCATATTGGCTTTCTCAACTTCCGGAACAACTGCCACGCCTTTTTGCGATGTTGAAAAACCTTTTTCACTTACATCAGCAGCCCATGCAACGGTATAACCGGTACTAATGGAATTGTCAATTATTTCTTCCAATTCATTCAGGGGAACGTTGTAAACCTGATCCCATGACCAGTTATCGGGTACTTCAATTATAAATTTGGTGTAAAATGGATGATGAGTGAATGAGGTAATTTCCACATAATCGTCCATATTCAGGCCTACAAAATCCTGTGCAAAACTTTGAGGAGTATATTCCTTTCCCTGATATGTGAATTTTTCCGGAAGTTCACCTAAATAAGAAGTAAGTACGCCATTTACGGCATCGTGCCAGGCAGTTGTCAATTTTTTATTCGGATTTTCAACAACTGCTTTTACGTTTTCAAGCAAAATACGATCGAGTTCGCCATGAACAGGTTTTTCTTCACCGTAATTTAGACCGTTATATACTTCATTCGGAACAATTCCGTATTTCTTAATCACATTTGTGACATCGTGAAAAGCACCACCAGCACCAAAATTAAGGCTTCCGTGCAACCTTATATACTTAACAGCTTTGTCAGAATAGGAATGATTCACAACAAACATTTCAGAAAGAGCAACTGTCGGTTTTCCTAAACGCAACATCTCAGCTTCCAGAAAACCCAATCCTGAAAAGGACCAGCAGGTTCCGGAACGAAATTGATCTTTAACCGATGTACATGGAATTTCTTTGATTGTAGTAAACTGATATCCTTTTTCTTTCTCACCCTCTTTTTGATCCTGACCCGAAACAAACATTGAAATCAGGATAGCCCCCGCCAGAAAAAGATTCTTTAACCTTTGCATACTAATTAATTAACATTAGACCTTCTTAAACAGGATTCAAAGATAGTATTTTTAGAAGCCGAACACCATCCGAATATCATATATTCAGCCAGATACGATCAATATCTGAAGAATTTACAATTAATAACAATTGCTTCTTCTATTCTGAACGATAATACCTTCAAACAGTTCAGGAGACATTAAATTAACAAATACATGTTATAGAACAAGTTTAGTCGAACATGATTTATCAATCTTTTCTAACTTTATCGACTGTTTAAACATATCCTGACATGAAAACTTTATATGGTTCAATACTTCTGATTCTTTTAATTGGCCTGAATATTTCATTCGCTCAGCAAGAAAAGGTTGACTGGATATTTCAACCAGAGGACAAGCGTATTGCTGAAGAAACGATGAATTCATTTTTATCGAAATCGGACCTGCCTATTTCAGAACTTATTACAAAAATAGGGCTCTCTTTTCTGGGCACACCTTATACGGCAGCTACGCTTGAAAACGGCATAGATGAAAAGTTGGTAATCAATCTTCGTGAAATGGATTGCACTACTTTTATTGAGAATTGTCTGGCGCTGGCAAGAGTCGTGAAATTAGAAAAAACTGATTTTGAGTCGTTTGCAAGTGAACTTGAAAAAATAAGATATCGCGATGGCATTCGAAACGGATATCCTTCGCGACTACATTATTTCAGTGATTGGATTCATAACAACCATAAAAAAGGGTTTATAGACAAATCACCCAACCAAAACGGAGAAAAGACAGAAAGAACCATCAATTTTATGAGCACTCACCCGACAAGTTATCCGGTTCTGAAAGAACATCCGGAACTAATTCCATCAATTGCAGATCAGGAAAAAGAGCTTTCCAAAGCCGAATTTCGCTATTACAAAAAAAACAACTTTAAAATTCTGTATGATAATTTGCAAAACGGTGATATCGTTGGACTTACAAGTACTACCAACGGAATAGACATCAACCATACAGGAATTATCGTCAGTAAAGACAATGAATTTTATTTGTTACATGCTGCACAAAGCTGGAAAAAGGTGGTGATTTCCAATGAACCTTTAACCGATTTTTTAAAGCCACAATCAAAAAATAGTGGAGTTATGATTGCCCGACCGGTTTTTAAAAACTGAACAAATCCTCCAAAAGTGCAACAGAAAGTCCTATTTTGTTAATTTTGCAGCCTAATTTCCTAAAGTAAGATGAATTCTATACTTGATCGTTTTGTTGTGGTTTTGTGCAAATTAACCGCAAGACTTCCTTTTTGGATGATATGGCTGATGGCTAATGTTTTTTACGTATTTCTTTACTACATAGCCAGATATCGCCGGAAAACTGTTCACAAAAACCTGATCAATTCGTTTCCGGAAAAAAGCCCCAACGAAATAAAAACGATCACTAAAAAATTCTACCACCATTTGAGCGATTTGGGCTTGGAGACTATTAAATATAGCCGCATGACTGAAAAGGAAATTGATAACCGGCTGAAAGTACATAATCCGGAAATATTTGAGGAATATTATCAAAAGCATCAAAGCGTAATTTTGGTCGGAATGCATCATAACAATTGGGAATGGTGCGGTTCAATGCAACGGTTCATCAAAGCTCAGTTTTTAGTAGTTTATAATCCGGTAAGGAATAACAAGGATTTGGAACGGTTTATCCTTGATACGCGCGAGCGGTTCGGGGCAAAATCCATTCAGGTGAACCATTCAGTGCGAACCGCTTTAGAATTTAACAAATCGGAGCGCCCAGGAGTGCTAATTCTGGCGGCAGACCAGACTCCTGCTGCGAATTCACAATTCTGGACAACCTTTCTAAATCAGGAAACTGCTTTTTTCCCGGGACCAATGAAAATTTCAGCCAAAACAAATCAGCCGGTCATTCTTCAGCACACACGCAAAGTCGGACGATCAAAATACGAGGTTTTCTTCTATAAATTGATAGAAAACCCATCGGAAGTAAAACCTGAAGAGATCATGTTGGCTTATGTCAAAAAAATAGAAGAAATCATTCAGGCTGAACCTGAATATTGGCTTTGGTCACACCGTAGATGGAAACACACACGCCCCGAAAACATTGAATTGTATGAAAGATAATTGCTTTCAATGCCAATAATTGGTTCCTTTAAACTGTAAAACTTACTTTATAATCGGTGAACAAACTACTGGAAAAAACAGGCATTTTCTTCTTACATGTTTTCGGACTTGCTCCGTTCTGGTTCATGTATTTCCTGGCAGACATCACCTACGTAATTAGCTATCATATAATTGGATATCGGAAAAGTACGGTGCTAAAAAATCTCCGGAATTCGTTTCCTGAAAAAGCTGAGGAAGAAATCAGACTGATTTCGAAGGCCTACTATCACCATCTCTCAGACCTCATATTCGAAACAATCAAAGGATTTCAAGCTTCTGAAAAGACCCTCAACAAACGTTTACATTATAAAAATCCGGAAGTTCTCAACGAATTGTATGAGCAAGGGGAAAATATAGCCTTAATTTCAGGTCACTACGGAAACTGGGAATGGACCAGCGCGCTTCCGAAAGCTGTCAAGCACCAAGTCAATGTAATTTACAGGTCGCTGGAAAACAAAGCGTTCGACGATTACATGAAAAAAGTACGATCGCGTTTTGGCATGTTCCTTATGCCTGCAAACATCTCGTTGCGAACCATGCTTGAATTCGAAGAAAAAGGACAACTATCTGCCACTTATTATTTAGCTGACCAGACAGCACTCTATGATACAAAATATTGGATGATGTTTCTGAATCAGGAAACGCCCGTTTTTCCGGGGCCTGAAAAACTCGCAGTGCGTCTCAAACAGGCAGTGGTTTTTATGGACATTCAGAAAGTTCGTCGGGGATATTACGAAGTTGAATTCACCAAGCTTTTTGACGATGCCTCACAAACCAAAGAATTTGAAGTAACCAAAGCACATGTCAAATTTCTCGAAGAGATTATCCGCAAACGGCCAGAGCTATGGCTTTGGTCGCACAGAAGATGGAAACATAAGCGACCTGAACACATTCCGCTGAAATAATTTGTGGTTTACATCGGATCAACATCCGCATAAACAATCAATTGGCTATTGTTTGGCTGTGATTTGGCGTGATTGATGATTCCCACGATTTTAGCTTTTGATTCCTGAATTTTCGCGTCACGCGGCAGTTTGATGAGAATTTCCTTCTGAAACCAATTTTGTATTCGGCTTACCACCGGAGATTCGGGACCAAGAACATTCCGGTTAAAAAAAGTTCGAAATGCGGCAGCCAAGTGCATCGCCGCCAAATCCAACCGCTCTTTGTTCCGATGTTTTACCACGATTTTAATTAGACGATAATAGGGCGGATACCTGAAAATTTTGCGCTCAGCCATTTGTCGGTTAAAAAGCCGAATGTAATCATACGCAATCACATCCTGAAGTACCGGATGTTTGGGCTGCGAAGTCTGAACAATTACTTTACCACGCCTGTTTTTGCGACCTGCTCTGCCACTCACCTGCATTATCAGCTGAAAACTACGTTCATACGATCGAAAATCGGGATAATTCAGCAAGTTATCGGCATTCAAAACACCTACTATCCGAACATTGTCAAAGTCCAATCCTTTGGTAACCATCTGGGTACCAACCAAAATATCAATTTTACCGGTTTCGAACTGCCAGATTAATTGTTCGTAAGCCTTTTTTGCACGAGTAGTATCCAAATCCATTCGTGCCACACGTGCTTCAGGAAATAGAAGTTGAATTTCGTCTTCAATTTTTTCAGTTCCAAAACCGCGAGGTTTAATTTCGTCCGAACCACATTCCTCGCATTTGGTTATCAATGAAGTTGTGTGGCCACAATAGTGACAGACCAGACTTGAGCTATTTTTATGATAGGTTTTGCTAACATCGCAATACTTGCATTTCGGAATCCAGCCACATTTGCCACATTGTACAAAAGGCGCAAAACCCCGTCGGTTCTGGAAAAGGATGACCTGTTCTTTGTTTGCAAGTGCATCAGCAATTCCGTCATAAAGTTCAGGAGTAAAAACCGAGCGCATAAGCTTGTGTTTGTATGCTTCCTGTGTATTTGCCGCAATCAGTTCGGGCATTTCAATTCCCTGAAAACGTTCAGTCAGATCAACCAGCCCATATTTGTTGCTCCGAGCGTTGAAATACGTTTCGTACGATGGCGTTGCTGATCCCAAAAGCACCTTTGCTCCGTGTATATTTCCCATCAAAATGGCCATGTCGCGGGCATTGTAGCGCGGTGCAGGATCGACCTGTTTGTATGAATTCTCGTGTTCCTCATCAACGATGATCAATCCAAGATTTTTAAACGGCAGGAAGATGGCAGACCTTGTGCCTAAAATCACTTTGTATTGTTGTCCGGTTTTTCCTGGTTTTTCATTCAGCACATTGAACCAAATTTCGACCCTTTCAGCATCATTAAATTTGGAATGATAAATTCCGGCCAAATCGCCAAACGCAACTTTCAAGCGATTGATAATTTGCGTAGTAAGTCCAATTTCCGGAACAAGGTACAAAACCTGTTTGCCCAATTTCAACTGTTCTTCAATCAGTTGAATGTATATTTCCGTTTTTCCGCTGGAAGTCACCCCGTTGAGCAGAATTGCTGCGTGGGTTTTGAATTGGGTTCTTATTTCATCTAAAGCTGTTTGTTGTGGATTGGTGAGTTCTTTAATCAGCAAATCAGTATTTTCCAGACGTTCTATTCTTCCAATTTCTTTTGAAAATGGTATCAGAATATTCTTTTCTTCCAGACTTTTCAATGCACCATCAGTTGAAACCGCCATTTCGAGTAGGTCTTTTTTACTGATTTCCGTCAATCCGGCTTCTCCAAAAATGGTTTCAGCCAGAAAAATCTTCATGAGTTGCTCTTGTTTTTTTGCTTTTTTAAGTGAATCGAGCGCAGAATTTAACTTTTCTTCAGTATTGAGTTCAGGATTAAGCTTCACAAAAGTGACGACTCGTGGTTTATAACTTTCGTGCATTTGTTCCTCAATAATCACTGCATTTTTTTCGAGCAGCAATTTCAGTACAGGAAGCGAAGATTGTTTTCCAAGAAACTGATTAAGCTCCTGAACCGTAGCTGTTTTACGACTTTCAAGCAAAAGAATTACTGAACTTTCATTCTCACTTAAATTTTCAGGAAGGTTTGTATCAGGATTGAGACTGATTTTGGTCTGGCTTTCGAGTTTTAGTCCTGAAGGTAAAGCAGCTTTGAAAACTTCGCCCAAAGTGCAGCAATAATAACCGGCAATCCATTCCCAAAGTTTCAGTTGTTTTTGGTCGATAATGGGTTCTTCGTCCAGAATTGCATCAATATCTTTGATTTCGAATTCGCCCGAAGGAATGTTTTCATGAAGACGATAAACCAATGCTGAAAAGAACTTCCGACTGCCAAATTGCACAATGACACGGATTCCGGTTTTTATTTTCGCCCGGAAAGCAACAGGCACCCGATAAGTAAAATGATCGCCCAGTGGCAAAGGCAATATGACATCAGCAAAAAGTTCGTTTTCCATCATGCCTGCAAAATACCGAAAAAAGTTCGGAGTGCCTAAAGTTTAATTATTTACAATTAAACAATTGACTATCTAAAATTTATCCGACTTGCAGTATTCTAATCGTAAATAGTAAATAGTCTAATTGTAAATCCCTTATTCCACTTAAATATTCAGTAGTTTCTGAATGTCGAGCAAATTGGTATCAATCGAATGGTTCATTTTCACCGCTTTATTAAACGGAACATGAACTATTTTCTCATTGTCAAGCCCTATCATAATGCTTTTCTGATCGTCTAACAATGCATCGATGGCAGCAACTCCCATTTTTGTGGCATTAACACGATCTTTGGCTGTTGGGCTTCCTCCACGTTGAATATGTCCTAAAATTGAAACACGTACATCCAAATCCGGATGTTCCCGGCGAACATCTTCTGCAATTTTTATAGCTCCACCAGCTTCGTCACCTTCGGCAACCATAATAATACCGCTGGTTTCTTTGTTTTTATACCCTTTGGCCAGAAATTTATGCAATTCAACATGCTGATCTTTGGCTTCCGGAATCAAAATTACTTCTGCCCCACAGGCAATTCCACTTGTAAGTGCAAGCAGACCAGCTTCTCTGCCCATTACTTCAACAAAGAAAATTCTTCCATGTGATCTGGCGGTGTCCTTGATTTTGTCAACCGCTTCAACAACTGTATTGAGCGCGGTATCATATCCGATGGTGTAATCGGTTCCGTACAAATCGTTGTCAATTGTTCCCGGAATTCCAACAAAAGGAAGGTCATACTCCTGAGACAAAACCAATGCACCGGTAAAAGAACCATCACCACCAATTACAACCACAGCATCAATTTCAGCTTTTTTCAGGTTCTGGTAGGCTTTTTCACGACCTTCCGGAGTTCTGAATTCGGCACTGCGCGCTGTTTTCAGCATAGTTCCACCCAACTGAAGGATACCACTTACATCGGATGATTTTAATGGAATAAAATCGCCTTCAATCATACCCTGATAACCACGGCGGATGCCAACAACCTTGAGTTTATTTGCAATTGCAGCGCGAGTGACTGCACGAATGGCAGCATTCATTCCCGGGGCATCGCCTCCGGATGTAAAAACGCCTATTTTTTGTAATTTTCTCTTCTTGGATGAGCCTTCTGAATTGTTTTCTTTTATAGCCATTTTGTAATTTTATGGATTTGAACAATTGAGGGATAAAGTAAGCTGAATTATTTTAAATATTGAACCCATCACTTACTGAATACGGTCAAGATTAATGAAGACTTAAAATTCTTTGATCTTCCCGGCGACCTGCTCCATCAGCCATTGCGGCGTTGAAGTTGCCCCGCAAACACCCACTGTTTCTACTCCTGAAAACCAATCGGTATGTAACTCTTCGGGCGATGAAACAAAATAGCTATGTTCGTTGAACTTCCGGCAAACATCAAAAAGAACTTGTGCGTTTGAGCTTCGCAGTCCGCCAACAAAAATGATCACTTCGAACCTGACCGCAAACTTTTGCAAGTACAGAACGCGGTTTGAAACCTGTCGGCAAATGGTGTCGTGCGCCTCAACACGACCGATTTGCGACTGATTTTGTATGTTCCCGGTTAACTTTTTGAATTCATCGACCGATTTGGTCGTTTGTGAAAATACAATGACAGGTCGTGAAGGATCTATCTTTTTAAGATCATCAGATTGTTCGATGACGATTGCTTCATTGTTGGTTTGTCCGATTAATCCATCAACTTCAGCATGACCGAGATGGCCAAAAATGACGACTTGGCCCTGATCTTTTTGCATGTTTTCATAGGCTTTTTTTACTCTTTGCTGAAGTTTCAAAACCACCGGACATGTAGCGTCAATCAGGATAATGTCATTTTGTCGGGCATATTCGTAAGTTGAAGGCGGCTCTCCGTGAGCACGGATCAGTACTTTGCAATCTTTGAGTTTGAAATATTCGTCGTGGTTAATCGTTTTTAAGCCAATCTCCTGAAGCCGTTTCACCTCCAATTCGTTGTGCACAATATGACCCAAAGAATAAAGCACATCTTCTGTTTCCAGCGTCTCTTCTGCTTTCCCGATGGCATTCAGCACACCGAAACAAAATCCCGATTTTTTGTCAATTTCAATGATCACTATTTCATTTTTTTTGTTTAACAATGTCCGTCAGCTAAAGCAGACGGCAAAGAATAGCACAATTGAGAGCTGTAGCGACTCTAAACATCATGCTTTAATCTTTCCTCAACTTTCCCGATTACCCATTCCAGTTGTTCTTCCTGCATCATGTTACTGTTATCCAACAACAGAGCATCATTGGCTTTTCGCAATGGACTGGCTTCGCGGGTTGAATCAATGTGGTCGCGTTCCTGCACATTTTGAAGAATTTCATGGTATGAAACAGTTTCACCTTTGGCTGTCAGTTCATCAAAACGCCGTTTGGCGCGTATTTCAGCAGTTGCAGTTATAAACAGTTTCAACTCAGCTTCAGGAAAAACAACCGTGCCAATGTCACGGCCATCCATCACAATTCCTTTGTTTTTGCCCATTTCCTGTTGCAAACGAACCATAGCAGCACGTACTTCAGCAATGGTTGCAACCGGACTTACATTTTGAGAAACTGGCAATTGCCTTATTTCTTCTTCCACATTCTCGCCGTTCAAATAGGTGTCGCTTTTCTGAAGAATTGGATTGTACCTGAATTCAATTTTAATATTGGGAAGTGCATTGATTAGTTCCTGGCGTTTTACTTCACCGTCAACAACCAGGTTGTTGCGCAGCGCATAAAGAGTAATAGCCCGATACATGGCTCCGCTGTCGATGAAAACATATCCGAACTTTGCAGCCACCGCTTTGGCAATTGTACTTTTCCCGCACGACGAATGCCCATCGATGGCAACAACTATTTTGCGATTGGTCATTTTTCTGAATTTGCAGCAAAGATAAGGGTATTTGAATTTTTGTGCGGAACATCAGCCGTTTTTATAAATAAAATTCCAAGTTTTGTATCATTCATTCAACCTAAAATCAAACCAAGCATGAAACATTTCAATTACAAGGCAATGTTGGCCGCAATTCTACTCTGGACAGTTGCTTTTTCGGCAGTAGCTATTGTAAAGCCAGCCCGCATTTTCAGCTCCAACATGGTATTGCAGCAAGGTCAGGAAAACCCGATTTGGGGATGGGCCGATAAAGGCGAAAAAGTCACCATCGGATTTGCCGGAAAAACCATCATCGTCAAGGCAGACAAATCGGGAAAATGGTCAGCCAAATTACCCAATCTCGACTATGGCGGCCCATACCAATTGACGATCAAAGGGAAAAATTCCATTCGTTTTGAAAACATCCTGATTGGTGAAGTCTGGATTTGTTCAGGTCAATCGAACATGGAATTTACTGTTAGCAATGCAATTCACGCAAAAAGCGAAATAGCTGCAGCCAACTATCCAAATATTAGACTGTTTACCGTATCGAAAAAAGTTTCGCAAACTCCGGTTCAGGATTTGGACAATGGTGAATGGCAGATTTGTACACCCGAAAATGTGCCGGGATTTTCTGCTGTAGGATATTTCTTTGGCCGATCGCTCAATCAGGATTTGAAAGTTCCGATCGGATTGATCCACACCTCGTGGGGCGGAACAGTAGCTGAAACATGGACAAGCGCCCAAACCATTGAAAACGATCCCGATTTCAAGGGCAAACTGAAAGAACTTGCCGGCTTTGACATGACCAAATACCGCGAACAGAAAATGGCTGCCATCAAAGCAATTTTAGGTGAAATTCCGACCAAAGACGCTGGCTTGGTGAATGGCGTAGCGGTTTATGCCGATCCCAATTTGAATGATGCCAATTGGGCTGAAATTGATCCTACCAAAGTATGGGAAGAAAATGGATACCAATCAATTGACGGAATTGGATGGTACCGAAAAACCATTCAATTAACAGCAGATCAGGCAAAATTGGCCAATGAAATCAATTTGGGTACCATCGACGACAATGATATCTGTTGGGTAAATGGCGTTAAAATCGGTTCGACCAATCAATACAATGCAAAAAGAGTTTATTCAATTCCTGCAAATACATTAAAAACAGGTAAAAATGTAATTGCAATTCGGGTTGAAGATACCGGCGGCGGTGGCGGTTTATATGGCGATGCTGCTGATAAATTCATTCAAATCGGAGACAAAGAAATCAGTTTAGCCGACAAATGGAAATTTAAAATTACTGAAGCTCAGGTTGGTTCTACCGAAATTGGCCCGAACGATTATCCTACTTTGCTTTTCAACGGAATGTTGAATCCAATTATTCCATACGGAATTAAAGGAGCTATTTGGTACCAGGGCGAATCGAATGCCGACCGTGCCAAACAATATCAACGCGTATTTCCAAACATGATTAAAGATTGGCGAACTCATTGGAATCAGGGTGATTTTTCGTTCCTTTTTGTTTCACTGGCCAACTACATGGAACCTCAGAAACAACCTTCGGATGATGCATGGGCCGAACTTCGTGAAGCTCAAACCAAAACACTGGCTCTGCCAAAGACTGGAATGTCATTGGCTATCGACTTGGGCGAGGCCGGTGATATTCATCCAAAAAACAAACAGGATGTGGGTAAAAGGCTTGCTTTAGCAGCTTTAAAAACTACTTACGGTAAAAACATTGTTTATTCGGGTCCAATATATCAATCGGTTCAGTTCGATGGCAACAAGGCAACGATCAGCTTTACTGAAACTGGTTCGGGATTGATATCTAAAGACAAATATGGCTATGTAAACGGATTCGCGATTGCTGGAGCCGACCATAAATTTGTATGGGCAAAAGCCTCTATTACAAGTGATCATACGGTGGTTGTTTATTCTGAAGAGGTTAAAAAACCTGTGGCGGTGCGCTACGGATGGGCATCCAATCCGGATGATCTGAATCTTTACAACAAAGAAGGATTACCCGCAAATCCATTCAGAACAGATGATTGGCCAGGAATTACGAAGTAAAAAAGTTTAAAGTTTGAAGTTCAAAGTTCAAAGTTCAAAGTTTGAATACTGAAATGATAAGATAATCAGTTATTGGATGATAATGTCCGAAAACGAAAAAGGCACCTTCGAGATGAAGGATGCCTTTTTCGCATTTTTATGAATCAGTGAAGGCTTGACTTGAAGTCAAACCCTCACTGATATTAAAATTAACAAGCCATTTCGCCGGCGTTTTTCTTGGCTGCAAGCAGGTTGTATGCGCCTTTTACAACAACCTTCGCGGTGGTTATGTTGAAACCTTCAGGCAAAACAATTTCAGTAAAACCATTATCGGTAACGCCTTTGTGAATCTCTACTATTTTGTATTCAGTAAAAGGTTGCCCGGCTTCTTCCTTGTTTTTTTCGAAAACGAAAATGTAATCCTTGTCATCGAAACTAACAATTGCTTCTGACGGGAGTGAGGCAACCTGATTGCCTGATGTTTCGATGATTGCATTTACATACATTCCGGGTAGCACATTCTTGCAGGTTCCGGTAACGCTTGCATACACTTTATAGGTTTTATCGGCATTGATCGATCGTCCGGTTTGAGTGATGACAGCTTCGTGCTGCTCGGTTTCGTTGTTAATAAAAAACCTTATTTTCTGATCTTTGGCCACTTTATCGGCATCTTTTTCAAAAAGGGTAAGTTCCAGAAATAGCTTGTCGCTGTTAACGATTTCGAACAAAACATCTGCAGGCGCAACAAACTTACCAAGATTGACATTTACAGCCGTTACATATCCTGAAATGGGCGAAACCAACGAAACAGCGCTACTGATATCGTCTTCGTGAAGGCTGGCAGGATTGATGCCAATCAATGTCAGTTTCTGTTCCAGCGACTTTACCTGCGCTTTATATGTTTTATAATCGGAGGTAACTTGTTGCAGGTTTTGCTTCGAATATACCTCATCTTTGTAGAGTTCAGTATGCCGTTTGTATTCAGCCTCAGCAAATTCGAACTTATTTTTGGCTTCAAAATAGCTCTGCTGAATATCAACAAACTCCTGATTTTCGATCATCGCCAGGGTTTGACCTTTGCGAACCGCATTGCCCGGCATCAGCGTGGTGTTTTTAATGAAACCGCCCATTGGCGCGCAAACGGTGGCAAGGTTTTGAGGCGCAACAGAAACAATTCCGTTCACTTTCATGGTGCCACTCATCGGACGCATCCCGATTGATCCGGTTTCGACGTTGGCCAATTTAATCTGGTCAGCACGCATTTCCACAATATCTTCAGGAATGACTTCTTCTGCTTTGGTTTCCGCAGCTTTTTTCGAAGTTCCGTTGCAGGCAAATAAAGCAATCAAGAATAAACTTGTGATGTATCTGTATTTTGACATGGTATTTCGTTTAAAATAAATCATTGTTTTTAATATATATAAAGGCTGAAAGGTGTATTTAAATGGCCTGAAAGGTCAACATAATTCAGCCCTGGGCAACGCCCTGGGTAAAGGGAATACGACAAAATCGTCCGCGCAAACATGATAATCAGGGCAAAAAAATTCTTTCGGACGGAATTGCAATCCATTATTTTCGGGCAAACATTGGAATTCATGCCTTTTCGTCCGAAACAATGATATCTTCTTAAATAACTTCATCGCTCGGACGATTTTTTCGTCTGGCATTAAACCCAGGGTGAAGCCCTGGGCTAGAATATACTGGCCTTTCAGGCCGTTTTCTTGTCTGTTAACCATCGTTACACTTTAAAATATTTTTCCTGTAATAAATTCGATGTTGATAATGATTTGGTTATAGCTGTTGAGCGCATCCAGATAATTCTGTTTGATCGTCAATGCCCGGCCCAAACTCAGCACATAATCGAGGTAATCCAAAGCTCCGGCCTTGTAGCTTTTGGTCGATTGATCGATGATCAGGTTGGCTTCGGGAACCGCCTGCTTCTCGTAATAATCCAAACCCGAACGGTATTTCTCGTACTCGTCGAGCAACGACCGGTAATTTCCCTGAAGTGTTTTGGTGTAATATTCGGCATTTGCACTCGCTACCTGCTCTTTTATTCTGGCTGCTTTCACCTTCGATGCCGATGGTGCAAACCAAAGTGGAATGGCAATTCCAGCCTGAATTCCATTGAAACGATCGCCTGGACCAAAATTTCGTGACACCCCATTTACCTCCTGATTGCCTTGCATGGTTTGACTAAAATAACCAATACTAAAATCGGGCAAAACACGGCTGAGTTCCAGTTTCTTTTCAAACTGAACAACTTCGACCTGTTGTTTGATGTAGCCCAGCGAAGGGTTTTCAGTCAAAGTACTGCCATTTGAACCCGGAGCAAAACCAATGCGAGTCAGCACTGTATCAGCCGGTGAAATAACAGAGGCAACATTCAGGAGCGTTTGCAACTGACGGTTTAGAATTCCCTTATCGGCAATGAGCTGTTGCAACTGGTTTTTGATTTCGAGGCTTTGCGAACGGGCGGTAATCATCTCGAGCCGATTGGTTTCGCCCGCCTTTGCACGGAGTTCGGCTGCCCGCATAAATCCTGAAAATAAACTATCCTGATAAGCCAGCAATTTTTGTTTCGAATACAGGTAAGCCAGTTGCCAATACACTTGTTTTACCTGCGTGGCAGTTTCGAGCTGCGAAGTTTTCATTTGCCATTCGCTGCTTTTCACATTGGCATTGGCCAACTTACCCTGGTTGATGTAAACAGTTGGAAAAGCAAACGACTGCGAAAGCGTGAAACTGTTGTCTTTGGTATAAGAATTAAACTGGCCGTATTGCATATCGATATTGGTTTTGCCAATGTCAAACGACGCGCCTTTTAAAGCCTTTTGCACCTCAACCGAATAAGCCGACGACCGGATATTCAGGTTACTGTCCAATGCCATTTGAATGGCATCGTGCAAATTGACGAGCTTTGGTTTCTGTGCCTGAATTTGATTGAAAAACGACGAACCAAAAATCAGGAACAACAAAACCGAAACCGTTTTAACCGACTTATTTTTCATAGAAGACTTGAAATTGCCTGAGAAAAAGATGTAAAATATTGGAAGAATCACCAGCGTGAGCAACGTTGCCGTAATCAATCCGCCAAAGACGACCGTGGCAAGCGGTTTCTGCACTTCGGCACCGGCAGAGCTCGACAAAGCCATCGGCAGAAATCCCAGCGAAGCAACGGCAGCGGTCATGATAACCGGACGCAAACGAGTGTGCAAACCTTTTTTAACCCGTTCTGTAATGTCAGTAATGCCTTCCTCTTTTTCGAGGCGGTTAAACTCGGCAATAAGCACGATTCCGTTGAGAACGGCCACGCCAAACAAGGCGATGAACCCCACACCTGCTGAAATCGAAAAGTTCATACCCCGAAACCACAAAGCAAACACGCCGCCAATCGCCGACATCGGAACTGCAGTGAAGATTAACAGCGTTTGTTTTACCGAATGGAATGAAAAATACAGCAAAACAAAAATCAAAAGCAGCGCTACGGGAACAGCAACAGCCAAACGGTTTTTGGCCGCTTCGAGGTTTTTAAACTGACCTCCATACGAGACGTAATATCCGGTTGGAAGCTTGACTTTCTGGTCGATAATGGCCGAAACATCGTTGATAACGCTCTGAACATCGCGGCTGCGGACATTAAAACCAATGGTAATGCGTCGCTTGGTATTTTCTCGCGATACCTGTGCAGGGCCCGACTTAATTGAAATATCAGCCACCTGCTCGAAAGGAATCTGTCCGCCGTTTGGTAAAGCCACCGAAAGGTTTTTCACATCATCAAGGCTTTGGCGGTAATCTTTATCGAGACGAACCACCAGTCCAAAACGTTTCTCTTCATCGAAAACAACCCCAGCCTGACTACCGGCAAATGCAGCACGCAATACGCGGTTCACATCGTCAACAGAAAGCCCGTATTGTGCCAGACGGTCGCGGTTATAATCCACCTGAACCTGTGCCAGCCCGGTCACCTTTTCGACATTGATATCAGCGACACCTTCAATCTTCTGAATGATCCGTTCAACTTCCGAAGCTTTTGCGGCCAGTTTGGTAAGGTCGTCGCCAAATATTTTAATGGCAACATCCTGCTTCGATCCAGTCATCAGTTCGTTGAAACGCATTGCGATGGGTTGTTGAAACTCGAATTTCACACCAGCCAAAGGGATCAACGCTTCTTCCATCTTTGCAACCAATTCTTCGCGGGTAGTAGCCGATGTCCATTCACTCTTGTCTTTCAGGGTGATGATGTAATCGCCCGTTTCCATCGGTGTCGGATCAGTCGGAATCTCCCCTGCCCCAATCTTGCAAACGGTATGTTTAATTTCAGGAAAATTGTCGAGCAAAATTTTGTTGGCTTTCTCGACCATTTCTACAGTATGTGTAAGCGAACCACCCTGCAAAGTCATCACGCCCGCAGCCAAATCGCCTTCTTCGAGTTGCGGAATGAACTCGCCACCCAAGCGGGTAAACAGCAAAATACTTATCAGGAACAAAACAATGGCCAAGGCTGAAACCAGTAATTTAAACCTCAATGCAAAAGAAATGATGGGATTAAATGCCTTGTGGAGTCCATCCATCAGTTTGTCGGAGAGGCTGCGCTTGTGTTCGGTCTTTTTGCTCAGGAACAAAGCCGAAGCCATCGGGACATACGTGAGCGAAAGAATGGCCGCGCCTACCAACGCAAAAACCACTACCTGCGCCATCGGACGGAACATCTTCCCTTCGATGCCCACCAATGCAATGATCGGGAGATAAACAATCAGGATAATGACCTGCCCGAAAGTGGCTGAACTCATCATTCGTTTGGCCGACTCGAACACATTTTCGTCCATTTGCTCCTGCGAAAGACACTTTATGCCCGAATGATGATGTTTACTCATGAAAATGCGGTGTACAACACCCTCAACAATGATCACCGCGCCATCCACAATCAAACCAAAGTCGATGGCACCAAGGCTCATCAGGTTGCCTGACACGCCAAAGAGGTTCATCATCGAAATGGCAAACAGCATCGAGAGCGGAATAACCGAAGCAACGATCAATCCGGCGCGTACATTTCCCAGGAGCAACACAAGTATAAAAATGACGATCAAAGCACCTTCCAGAAGGTTCCGCGACACAGTTCCAATGGCACGGCCAACCAGGTCTGAGCGATTCAGGAAAGGTTCGATCGTAACACCATCGGGCAACGACTTTTGAATAGATGCAATGCGCGTTTCAACGTTTTCGATGACTTCGTGTGCGTTGGCTCCTTTGAGCATCATCACCACACCGCCAACCGCTTCGGTGGTATCGACCACAAAAGCACCGTAACGGGTAGCGCTGCCAAACTGCACATTGGCAATGTCCCTGATTAGAATAGGTATTCCGGATGGATTGGTTTTTACAACAATCTTTTCAATGTCGTCGAGGGTTTTCACCAGACCGATGCCACGAATAAAATAAGCATTGGGCTTTTTGTCGATATAGGCGCTTCCGGTGTTCTCGTTGTTCTTTTCGAGCGCACTGAAAATATCGGTTAAAGTGAGGTTCATTCCCCTGAGGCGTTCAGGATTAACCGCTATTTCGTATTGCTTTACAAAACCGCCATAGCTGTTAATGTCGGCCACACCGGGCGTTCCAAGCATTTCGCGCCGCACAATCCAATCCTGAATGGTTCGCAATTCCATCGGGGTATTCGTTTTTTCGAACCCTTTTGTAACAGCCAGCCGGTATTGAAATATTTCGCCCAATCCGGATGAAATCGGGGCCAGTTCAATCTTTGCAAGTCCGGCCGGGATGTCTTCTTCGGCGGCTTTCAGGCGCTCGTTGAGTTGCTGCCGTGCCCAGTAAAGATCGACATCGTCTTTAAACACAATGGTAACAACCGATAAGCCAAGGCGCGAAATCGACCGGAGTTCAATAATATCGGGAATACTGGCCACTGCCACCTCGATGGGCGCAGTAATAAAACTCTCGACTTCCTGAACAGCCAGCGATGGCGCCAGCGAAATAACCTGCACCTGGTTATTGGTAATATCAGGAATGGCATCGATCGGAAGACGGATCAGGGAATAGGTTCCCCATCCTATCAAGGCCAAGATAAACAAGCCGACGATGAATTTATTTTTGATTGAAAAATGAATGATTCGTTCTATCATAGGAGATTTGGGAATTTGGCAATTAGACAATTTGATAATTTGACAATTTGGCATTTAGACAATTAGAAAAGAGTGTTCAGTCGCAGTATGCAGAAAATAGCATAAAGAGGTACCGAAAACTCACAATGTTGCCAGGTTTCACCTTTCGATAAAACTCAGGACAAGCATTTGTCTTGAAGGAGTATTAAGCCAACTGCGGCGGTTGCCAGATGGAACCGGAATAGAATGAAACGAACCGGGATGAATATTCAGGAGAAAAACATCCAAGTAAAATGGAGAAACTATCTAAATTGATGATTAGATCTTGCTGAATGACAGGCGACACACAGCAATCGCAGGTGCAGAACGGCGAACATTGGTCGCCATGCTGTTGGTTGTCTGGGGCATTTTGTGTGATTTCGCTTTTTTGCAAAGTATGATCTTCTGGCTTATCAACGCAAGGTAATGCGATGAGTACCAAAATATACAGAGCAAATATGCAACAGAAGAATTTCATAGTCGGTTGCAAATATAATTGTTAAAGATGAAATTCCTTGAAAATTGTCGAACAATATCGTTCGTAAACGCGCGAATGCCACCGAGTCGGCCAATGGCCCAAGCTCCTCCGAATATGTACCTACAATGTTTGCAGTCGCTGGTGCTGAGTGTGTCCTGAAGTAACTGGACGAATTTAGGAATAAAGAAAGTTCTTTTACCTGCTGTATAAAAGATGAAGGGGTTTCTAATTTACGCTCGCCTCCGCCTTTCTTTTTGATGGGTACTTCTTTTACGGGCATCGGAAAATAACTGCCAGAGGTTAGCCGGTTCCATAGTTTGTACAGTTCGGTTTTCAGGTTGTTGTCCAACCATTCCCAATCCATATCATCTACGCCACCGCTTCCTTTGTTGGCTCGTACTTTCTTGTATGCCTGCAAAACCATTACCCTGGTAATTGGCTGTGATTTTATTTCATAATAGTCAATCATCGCATGGTTGCTGAGCCTTAGCCGAAGCATTGCTGCTTGTTGTTAATTAATGAAATGTAAACAGGCTAAGCCCTTCGCTCCGCTTCCATTACAGAAGTTTCATCACTACTACGACTTAGTCTTCCACCGATACTTCATACAATCCCTGCATGACGGCTTCTCCGCCAGCCGGCGGATTAACCGTGCAGTACCGACTTCTCTTGTTCCATACAAAACCCTGTATTGCCTTCCTGCCAACTTTATCCCGGATGCCATGTAAATAGTAATCAGGTTTCCTTTACACTCTTAACGGACACAAACGTAACCATCCGCTTTCGACATCTCCTAGCTTTTTTACGAGACTTAATAGTTGGTTCAATTTATTCAGCTCGACAATACTCACCTACAAGAATCTTACTCCTCGTTTTTCCTTATCGTTCACCACCGAGGGAGTTTCCGCCCAACGCAGCATAAGGTAGTTTGCAAACTACTTCCCGCAAAGCGGGACAGGCTCTGAAAGTCGTCTGCGGAAGGCCAGTTCCTTTGTTGATAATACTGATTCCATTGCCCGTTCGCTCGGCTCCGGCTTTCGTTTTACTACCTCCAAAGGGCTTCCATCTTTTGTACAGCATTCTTTCCGCTTTCACGGGTTGATTCAAGACACACACGTTTCGCAAATACACGCAGGGCGGGAGTTTCCCGATAAACTTCCTACGAAGATTTGCTTTTCAAAATTTCAATTTCCTGTCAACGAAGCACTGAAACCCGACTTGCGGGTATTTTGCTGTTACCGCTTGGTGTTCTTTTATCTGTCCTTGACTACTATTGTTAAAATTGTGTTGCACAATTACCGACTTTTTATGTTCTTAGCTGTCGTTTCAATTTGGGCGTTTGTGCTTCTTAATGTCTTCTTAAATGTCAGCTAATGGATTTCCATTATCGTTCTTGTCAATTGACATATTGAACCTGACATCAAGAAACTCTTTTATTGCTTTGAAATTTGGAAATGACGCTTTATTCTCAAAACCGCAAACATTCAATATTGTAACGCAAGTATTTTGAAGTTGAAAATCAAATTCAGGACTTATAAAAGCATCAACTGGAAACTCTATATAACAATCTTTTTCATCCATTTTTTGGTATTTAAAAAACAGTTCTTTGAATTTCTCCAATCTTTCATTTTCTATATCAATCTTTAATGACCTTAATTCCCTGTCAGCTTTATAGTTCAATATGAAATTCAACATGGTAAGAATAATAAACCAGTCTTGCCAACCTTCATTTCTAAGTTTATATATTAGGTCTTGAAAATTCTTTTGATTGTGCAGTTTAGCTAATGTCAAATACAGGCACTGATTGGAATATTTAAATCTGTTGGCTATATAATTCATTGCCTTCTCCTGATTATATTTCAAACTTAAATCAGCTTTCCATTTTAATACATCATTATCCGTTGGAAAATCAAGAAATGGTGTATCAACTGGATTGAAGTACTGCCTTTGTAATGACTTAAAACCATCTTCAGCAAAGACCATGCGGTACATTTTTTGGTACGCATTCATTGAAAGCGTTTTATTCGCTAAGTCATTCTCCTTGAATAGGCTCTCAAAATTATTATTAAATTCCTCATCTGTCAGAAGGCTGACTACATTCAGGATAATCATTAGTGTTCCAGCTTTTGTAGCAGTATTAAAGTTGATATCCTTTGGATCTTTACTATCAAAATAATTAGAGAAAACTTTCCATTTAAATTTTGAATTTGAAGGAAGTTGCTCTGGAAAATTAATTCCATCTTTAATTTCTAATTCAAGTTCAATATTGCTTTTAACTAAATGAAAATCATATTTAGAAAGTGCTATTTCTCCTAGCATTATTTGAAGTATTGCACAAAATTCTTCTGCAATTGCATTGGTTTGATAATCATTGTTAAATGTTATTTTCCAGCTACTGCCAAGTGCTTTAAAGCTTATCACTCGTCTTGTGCCAATATCATTAAGTGGCCTGTCAGTCAATTTTGCTTCGAGTAATTCCTTTAATGATAAATCCGTTGGAAAGTCTGCGGTCAACCCTGGTATTAGAGGATTAATAAATTCATCTTTAATGTACCCGAGTTGAGCAAATTCAGAATCTATTAGAACTTTCAATTCTGGAGACAAAAGAGGGGATGAATAAAGCAAAAGAGTGAAATCCGCAATAACCTTTAGCGGCATTTTTTCTCCATTTTCACCTATATAATTTGGTTTGAATTCATGCCTAGCAATCATATATTTTTGAAATGCTGTAATAGCATTCATCCATGAACCTTGCTTAAAATCTGCATAAAATAGCATACCCAAAGAATCAGCAATCCGTTTAAAGAGTTTCTTGTTTCCATTGTGAATACTAACCCAAACACCTGCTAAAGCATAATATTTTGCAGCTATATTTAATCCAATACCAGAGTAGAGTTGTGAGATATTTATTAAAGCTAGGACAAGTCCTTCAATGGTTTCTTGTTGATGCCACAAGTCTTTTGCTCTATGAAAACAGTTTAATGCTTTCAAAACAAGAAAAGGATTTTTGCTTTTTAGAAATACAATTCCACGGTCAATTTGTATTTTAGCAGCTTTATAGTTTCCTTCTCTCTTAAGCACAATACTGTCAAGCTTTTGTAGATAGGAAACTAATAATTCAATTAGATCAAAATTGCTTTCGTCATCAATTGTAATCAACATTTTAATATATGCATTTAACCTATCGCATAGTTGACTAACATTGTAATATTCGGCTTTATCGATGATCGAAATCAATTGTTCTATTGGTTCTGAGAGAGAATTATACTTTTTATTATTCTTTTTTCTTGCAAGATTAAATAAATTAAAAGTGGCAAGATTTTCAAGCAAATGACAAGTTTCACTTGGGTTTTGCGAAACAGCTAAACTCTCATTAATAAGCTTTTCAATTTGCTTGAACCATATTTTTACCTCGCTAAGCTTTAGTTCTGATAGTTTAAGTATACATGAGGTCAAGGCAATATTTAAAATACTCTGCGCTTCCTCAATTTCTGTTGCATTTCTAAAATCAGCAATATTCTCAAAATAATTTCTCACGTAATCTTCCGAACCTTTAAGGTTTCCCTCTGGTTTTTTGTAAAGACCAACAAATTGAATTCTTAACCAAATATGCTCATAGATTGCTGTAAGTTTAAATTCTCTTCTTATTTGTAACTGATGAATAAAAACATCCAATAATTTTAGCCAAACAGCCGAATGGACAAATAAATATTTGTTGCTCCGGCAGTGCCGAGTAGCGTCAATAACCTCATAGAATTCGCCAATATGAAAATGATCAATATTATTGATGTCTTTCCATTTTTCAAATACATTCAGATACCACTTGTCTTCAACTGAACCTATACTAATTAAATGATATTCTATTTCTGAAAGCTGGAGTTTTCTGTTATCGGGATCAAGTTCTGAAGCTTTTTCCCAAACAATATTGGACAGTAAACCAAATACTGATGCGATCTCATCTTTAGCAACAGGAAAAGGGAGTTTTGTAATTAATACTTCAATCCTTTCTTTTACTGTTTGAAATTCTTGGTCTGGCGTAACATTTAAGAAACGCCATTTAATTCTTTTTACAAATTCTTCCCAATTGCTGTCATTTAGATTTTTGAAAACTTCAAGTGCTTCTGTAATTATTTTTTTATCAACCTTATCCTTAAGTGCCTTTGCTTGGTCTTGAATATAATTCGATACTATTTCTTTTACTTTAGATGAACATTCTTTTAAAATTTCAGGAGTTAGTTGAGCTTGATTATCGTACCATTTTCTAAGTAATTCTGCATCGTTGTCTCCATATTTCCGAGCAATGGTAGAATTTGCTTCAAAAACGAATTCCTTTTCTAAATTGGTATAGTCAGTTTTAACGTGAAGCATGAAAAAATGTGCAATACACTTTTCAATTTCTTCACTTTTGAAGGAGAAATTAGATGAATATAATTTTATTTGTCTAAATTTTGCTGTTTTTGAAAGTTCGTTTTTTTGAAAGATGTCATCTTCGTAATCACAATAAATTTCTTCGTCATCATAACTTAAATAATTTGACAACCAAGTTTCTAGTGTTTTAAGTATTTGATACTGGTATCCTCGCAATGAAGCATTTGCATCGGTATTAATAGAGAAGACATGAAGTTTAGAAATACTCATATTATTAATTGATATATCTGGTTAACATTGTATTTGAAAAAAATAGATACAAAGAGCTTAGCGGCTTGTGCGTCGGCTTTCTTGTCTTGTCAATATTCCTTTTTTCTTCTGTCCTTTCACAATGGTTTTCTTTCTAATTTATGTATGTCGTTTCTGTCTTTTTATACTTGGCGTTAACGTCTTAGCGTTGTATTTAATGTTTCCCGAAAATTACGTTAATTCAATGAGATAACCAACCTGTTAAGCAGATATTTATTTTGGAACGAGCGGGAAATATTGAATACAACCGAGTTGAACGGAG
>Ga0209125_1001053_pt1 | contig 29194 bp, 32 predicted proteins | sample BarGraIncub1131A_FD_184503 | JGI IMG/M metagenome (GOLD analysis project Ga0209125, IMG submission 184503) | Arctic peat soil microbial communities from Barrow, Alaska - Barrow Graham LP Incubations 11-31A (SPAdes) (version 2) | ecosystem: Environmental > Terrestrial > Soil > Wetlands > Peat... | reverse complement strand
ATCTGGTTAGAAGAAAGGGAGCATGGCTGGTCGCCGCCTTGCTGGCCTGTGGTTGAAAGTGGCTGGTGTTGCTCATGAAAGACCTTGCGCTTTAGCGATCGCGGCGAGACTGCGACGGATGTTTGCCGGATAACGGGCTTTTTCATCCGGGTGCAGTATCCCCAGCAGGGTTTTGAGTTCAATGAACAGATCAGGCGCGGCGGCGATCAGATGCTCGTTGGCGTCGGCCTCCAAAAGGCCCATCCATGACCAGGTTTCACAGATCACATCGTTGTCTGCATTGCAGATTTCACGCTGGTCGATCCGTCTATGCCAGGGGCCAGGCGTGTGTTTGGTATCAAGGTTCATGCTTCTCCCCCTCTTCGGGGTTATTGGCATGAGTCGATGCCTGAGCAGCGGTCCAGATCAGACGGGCAACCATCTCGACCGCCCTGGGATGTTCGTGCTCGATAGATTCGTTACCGAGCACCGAACAAAGAAAGCCGGCCAACTCGGCTATGTTCGCCAAGGTTTCAGCGTCATCAATTCCAAAGGCTGGATTGAAGTAGGACGGACCAAAATCCGCGAATAGGTCCACATATGCTTCCGGTATCTTTTCCAGACGCCTGATCTTGTCGGCCTTCATTTCACACCGCCATTCAGTGCATCAATGGCTTTTTCGCGCATCGCGTCGCAGTCAAAGACTGACTCATGTACAAGGCGGCTCGCATGTTCAAGCATCTTCGGCAAGGTTCCATCTCTCACCCGCCGACCAGCGGAAAATCCGCCGCCGGTCTTGATATCGAAACTCGAATGCGCGTCTTGATGCTCCGGTGCGCGTTCAAGCGCACACAGCACGCTAGCTGCATCGATGATGGCGCATGCGGCTTCTACCTGGATACGAATGCATGTGTATAGATTTTGAATTTCATGGGAGGCCAACGCCGATTCAGAAGCAGGATTGGACTTTTTCCCGATGGTTTTTGCGATCATTTGAAAAATCCTGAGAAAGCGAAACGGAAGGCGACGGCCGAACCAAGAAAACGCCGCGCCAGGCGATAGCGCCGGAACTTGGCGACGAGGGCCGGCCGGATGAGATGCGGTGTCGCTTGATAGGCCAGCATGTCTGAAGTGGTCATGGTGCTCATGCCGGATCTGCCGACGAGAATGAATCGCCAGCTTCGTTCCTTGCGCCGCCTGACGTTTCTCGGCTCTTGATCTCGTCAAGGATCGCCACCAGCTCGCTATTTGCGCTTCGCCGATTGCGCTGCGCTCTATCTCTGAGCCAGTCCTTCATTTCAGCCGGAACCCGGAAATGGGCTTGCGGCATTTGCCTGGTGTTTTCCATTCGGTTTTCCTCGTTAAGTGCCATATAGCACAGTGCTACCCTAGCACCGTGATATATATACTGCAAGCACATTGCTTGGTATCCTTTGTGAATGGCCCGTGAAGACATCCAGACAAATCTAAGAATCCCCCTCGATCTGAAGAAGCGCCTTGAGTCGGCAGCAGGGGAGAACCATCGCTCGATGACTGCTGAGGTGATAGCGCGCTTGGAACAAAGCTTGGAGACGCAAGACCTTAAGTCAGCCCTTGGCCAGCTCGTTGCGACCATCGACCAAAAGGCCCGGGAGATGGGCATCGAAGTTGACGTAAAGCTCGGAGTGGCGCGCCCCGCGCCAGGCGGGGATTGAACCGGGCGAAATTCCATAGACTGGAATTTCGCTGCGGTTAGCGCCGCACCCATTTAGACGCCGATCTCCGCAGAACCGTCGGAGCCGCTCGCGTCATCCTCGGCGACACGTGAGCGCAGTTCAGCCAATGCCTCCGGATCCAGCAGCTCTCCGACATTGGGCCAGCCCATATCCTTGTGATAGCCGCCGTGTTCGGTGAGCCTGAAAATCCCCGCATGCCGGACATGCCAGTGCATGTGGTTGGCCTTGCTCTCGAGAGTGCGGCCGGGGTCCAGTTCGTCGAGCAACCGGGATGCGTTCTGTATTTTCGCCAGCGCTTTGAACATGCCGTCTACGGCATCGTCGAAGGTGATTCTGGCGGCGTCGAGCTCGCGTTCGAGGAAAGTGGCGCTCATGCTATGCCTCCAACTCGGCGCGGATTTCGGCGATACGGCTGCGAGCTGCTTCATTGATACTGAAGGAACCCAACATTCCAGCCGTTGTCCATTGCCCCGTATGCATGCTGATCTGAAGAAGATCGCTCGCCGGATTCCGGATAGCCTCAACCTTCGCCTGCCAGGATCTGGCGCGGTATCCGGATGAAGCGGCCACACTGGCGGTGATCTCGATCAGGGCGTCGCGCAGGGCCGACAAGGCAGCGTCATAACCCGTGACGGCCACCTTGAAGCGTTCAAAGACATTGGCCTCGATGGCGGCATTTAACTCGCGCTCCGCCTGCTTAATTCTCTCAACATTTTCCGGGCGCTGGCCGCTCAAGACAGCGATCGCGGAGCTCGCACCTTGTGCTTCCAGAATCAGTGCATCCACAGCGGCAACGTCGGGGATTTTCCCGCTCAGGTAGGCGGCGCCGACGATCTCGGTTCGTTGAGCCTGCAGTTCCGGCAGACGGTTTGCCGTTTCCCGAGCAATTTCGATACGGTCGTCGATCTGATCAAGCGCCGAGCGGGCTGCGTCCAGGGTTTTGTGAAAGTTTTTCATGGTTGTTTTTTCCTGAGAATTAGAGGGTTTCGCCGCGTGCTCTGCGGCCGGCGTTGATGATCTGAGCCGCGATGCCGGTGGCGCTATCGACCTTGGCACGCGCCGTCATGTCGGCGATTCGTTCGATCTTCCGACGCGGCTCGCCAGCGCCACGGCGCTTGACGCCGGCCTCAACGATGAACTGAGCGGCCTCGGCGGCGGTCATCGGTGTAGGTGATGGTGCCGTGGCCGCTGGCGAACTGACCGCGTAGTGGTTCGCTCTTGCGTTCGCACGGTGCGCAGAGCCTTCGCCGATCAAATGATTGAAGCGTGCAAGGGCTGTCTTGGGCGTGGCCGCTTTCGGCTTGGCAATGGCACTGGCCGGCGCCCGGGAGGAACTCGCCGGGGAATTCTGGACGCCGGACTTTTTCAGCGGTGTCCTGGTAGCGATTGCCTTGGCACCCGCCTTATCGCGAATCCCAAACAGATGGGCAAAAGGCGCTACGGCTGGAAGTTTCATGTCGTACCTCATAGAGAAAGTTGAAGGGGTGGCCCGTCTCGTGGGCCAATCGGCACGTCACACCACATGAGAAATGGCGCCGATGCTGCCGGTGTTACCCGCCACCGCCGGCTGGGCGGTTTCTCCTTGCGAGAGTCTTAGGAAGGATCCGCTGCAGTCATCGGCGACTTCAGAAAGATCATGGTGTTGCGCCACATCGCACTGAGCGCCGGGCCCCAGGCGGCCGCGTTCGCCCCCCAAGATGCGTCGGGCACGATGTAGTTGACGTTAAATTCGCCCATGACATAGATTCCGGTGGTCACTGCCCCGCCGGAAGCATCGGCATAATCGACCAGGATGCCGATTGGAATCTGGCTACCGTCGGAGGCCGTCTTGACGCACGACACGAAATTGCCGCTCGGCACATTGATGACGAACTCATCTCCCGCAGCGAACGCGGTACCGCCAGCAGTGATCGTGAAGTTGATATCAGGACCAACGTAAGAGGTGCCGACGGTCGCCGACGGCAGCGCAAGGCCATCCGGGCCGGATACGTTGAAGTTCGTTGCACTGGTTGCCCGTAGGACATAGGCCCCCGACTGCACCGAGTTGCCGCCGCTGATCGAGCCGATGGTGCCGTTGCCGGTCGTTAGAGAGCTCGTCGAGGTCGGCGAACCGGACTGTTGGCCCAGCACGGCGCCACGCTGCAGCGTACCGGCGGCAAGGGTAATCGACTGCGTTACCAGCTTGAGATTGCCGGCGATCAGCTGATCCGAAATGTAGGTTTCAGCGTTGATAACCGGTGTCCACGGATTGTCGCCAATGGAATTAACAGTTAAAGACATGGTTGTTTGCTTTCAGTTGAACTGCATGAAGACGCTCTCGACGGAGAGAGAAAAGAAGGAGTGTGCTCAGGCGCACTGGGTTGAATGGCTGGGGATTGGCGCTGATCGGTATCTGCCGTAACCCACAACTCCTCGAACAGATCGGGGCAAGCCTTACCCTGCACGGCCGCCATCGCCATTCGGTGCAGCGTGGCGTTGTCGAGCGCATCGATGCGTTGCAGCAGGAGGGGAATCCGGTCCGGCGCGTTCAGGGCCAGATCGATGACAGTACCGAAGGTTATGAGGCAGGATTCGCGGACGAGGCGCCCGAAGGTCGCTGGAATTCGCCGAAGGGCTTCGTCAATATCGAGGAGCCAACCGCCGCACATGTCGAGTTCAACCAGGTGGCCAGAAATTACCGGGCTCGGTCGGTAGAGCTTGATGCATGCCACGGCAAGCACTGTCCCCAGCGCATAAGGGGCATGCTGAACGAATTCGCGGGTACTGCAGGGGAATCGGGCTGGAAACTTCAGCGGATCGGGGAGCTGATCAAGGCTCGCCACGCCGCCTTCGTCGATGCGAAACACCAGCACTGCTGTCCAGCTGGCGAGCAAAGAAGGCGTGTGGTTCACTTGGCGCCGGCTTTCGATTCGGCGATTCGGGCGGCGATCCAACCATCTACAGCCTCTGCCGGAACGGCCGAGGCGCGGGCGCCGATCTTTACCAGAGGGGAAAGCCGCCCGGATTTAAGCTCACGATAGCATTGCGAAACGGAGCAGCCCATGCGTTGCGCGGCTGCGGGTATTTTTTCCAGCGCCGCCATGCGGGCTGGGCTATTTGCATGTGACATTGCAGGCTCCTTTAATTGGCACGGCCTGAGAAGCCGGTGCAGAGCCTGCAATGTACTGACGCCGAGTAATCGGCGTAACGGCCTAAAAGCTTATTAGCCGGGCTTGAAACTAGCGATAATTATCGGCCCCCCTTTAGCGCTGCTTTTAGCATCTGTGAAATTTCCGGTACCTTCCTTCGCCCCTATCGTAATTAGGCCTGACGTAAGTTTGTGATACTCGTCTTTAATCTGGTCGCTCCAGAGATACCCTTTTCCGCTCACTTCAAAACTTTTCCCATCGATGCGATTCCAGATGGGCTTCAAGATAAGAACCGCAGCATCTGGCCCTTTACCGAGGTCGCTCAATAAAATGACGTTATGAAGATCAATCTTCAGATCTTTGGCCATCTTTACGCGTACGTTTCTAACCTTTGCTCCCTCTGAATAAAGTTTCCGTTTTTTCTCATTGAGGGAGTCTGCGACGGCATTGTCGGCCAAACCATGCTTTCTTCCCAGTCGCCCCATATGCAACGCCCACATCAGAAGAACTCTTATATGTTTTTCTGTTTGTTTGGGACGCCCAACCTGTTCTTGGGGCCAATCATCAATGGGCACTTTTTCGACGGTGATTATCCCCAAGACCGATTCAGAGCTATCAAGCACTACCCCGGATGCATAAACGTGTTCTTTGGATTGATGGAACGGTGAAAGCGTTACATCACATAAGGGAGTCTTTTTTCCGTCACACCCTATAGCGAACAAACTGGCATTAATCGCTTTCAATTTCGGTTTTTCAGTCAAGGTCTTACTCCTTGCGTGCGATCCATTGGAGGATTGCTTGGTCCGGACCGAGAATCATCCTCTCGGGAATCCGAACTCAGAAGGTCTTGAATGTCTTGCACACGCGCCCCTCAATCTACTGCCACGGGCTCAGGTACGCAGAGCTTCAATGGCGGCGGCCGGGTTGCGTTCGAAGATCCGCAACAGCGCGCGCGCCGGACCGGTCGGGCGGGTGCGATGTTGTTCCCAGTTTTCAAGGGTTCGCCGGGACACGCCCAGTAAGCCGGCGAGCTCACGCTGTGTCACGTCCGCCGCCTCGCGGAGGCGACGCACATCGGGTTCCTGGATTCGAGTTTCCACGACGCCGGGCACCGTCTGACCATCCAGGTGCGCCGCCATCTCCTTCACGCCGCGCAGCAATCCGGCAAAATCTTTTTCATTCATCTCTTGTCACTCCTTCCATCAAACGGGACAACTGGCGCGCCTGGTCGGGCGTTAAGTTCTCCTGCTCGTTCTTGGCGTAGGCGAAGACCAGATAAACCCGGTCAGATGCCCCTTGCCAGTAGTAAATCACACGCGCCCCACCCCGCTTTCCGCGTCCAGGCAGCGCCCAGCGCAGCTTGCGTAACCCACCGGCGCCGGGTATCAGCGGTCCCACCTCGGGACGCTCGATCAGAACATTCTGCAGCGCCCGCAACTCTTCATCGGACCAATTTGCCCGACGAAATTCTATGAACGGCGTCAGCTCGATGAAGATCATTTTGAGTTCCAGAATATACGCGTTAAGCGTATAAAACAAGCCGTAGATTTTCGGCAGGTGAGATGAACTTCGCGCTGAAAAATCACCGATCGGGGCACAAACTCGGTGCGCCGTTCTTTCTCAGGACGGCTCAGGCCGTCGCGTCTGGGACAGATTGTCCCAGCTGTCCCAGCTAAAAAAGCCCCTGTCCCACTCACTACGGGACAGCTTAAAGCCTGTAACGGCAAGGCTTTCAGAGATTTTTTAGTGAGTGTCCCAGCTGTCCCACTAAAAAATTAAGGGATGGATATAAAAGTCTGAAAAAACCGGGCGGAAAAACTCATGCAGCACCTCGCTTAATCGGGATGACTTTTTCTAAATTTCCCAGTTCACACTGGTTAAGCAAATCGGATAAAGCACCCAAAGCGGCTTTGCGTTCATCGAAATAATCATGGACGTTGTAGACGGCCTCAATTCCCTTTAATTTGTGGTTGAGACACATCTCGGCAATATTCGGAGAAACCCCTAGTGCCGCCAGGTGAGTTCGGGCCGTTCGGCGAAGATCGTGCACGGTGAATGGAGACAGGTCGGACTGCAGCCGGTACAGCGCTTCGTTCAGGGTCGTTTCTCCGATATAACCGGTGGTCTTTCCGGGGGCGATCCGCAGCACCGGAAAGACATAGGCATTATGTCCTCGGTCCTGCTGCTCTTTCAGAATGGCGATTACCCACGGGGATAGGGGTATGCGAATAGCCGCATCGGTCTTGGTGCGCTCGGCGGGCAGGTGCCACACGCATTTCTGTAGGTCGAATTCCGACCAGGTCGCTTTAAGCAGTTCCATCTTTCGGCAGCCCAAGGCCAGGAGCAACTTGATGGCGGCGGCTGAATAAGGGGGAAAATTTGGCGTGTTGCGCATGGCCTTGAAAAGCGTGGCCAGCTCGACACGGGATAGGACGCGGCTACGTGGGCCAGCATTGCCGCCAATGTCCTGCCAATTAAAAGGCGATGCGGGGTTGGATATCACGATGTGCCGCTTCATGGCGTAGTTGAACAGCGCCTTGGTGTATTGCAGCACCTTTGCCGCCGTACGGAAAACGCCCCGGTCAGACAGAGGGCGAAGAACCTTATCCACATCGGCGGGGCGAACGTCGACTATCGGTTTCTCGCCAATGATCGGCAGGATGTGCAGTCTGAAGAGTCCGGCCACATCCTCCGGATTCTTTCGCCGCCCCTCAATCTGGCGAGCGTAGAAATCCTCATACACCGCATTGACCGTTCCCGACTGGATGACCAGCGCCGCCAGCTTGGCCGACTCCTTCTTGCTCTGCTTCTCGACGGCGACATCTACCCCCTGACGAACGGCCACCCGCTTTTCTGCCGCAAGTTCTCTCGCCTTGGTCAGGCTCAAATCGGGATATCGCCCTAACGTCAATTCCTTTTGCTTGCCGGACAGTCGGTAGCGCAACGTCCAGGAGGGTGTTCCTTTGCTGGAAAGGGTAAAGGTCAGGCCGTCCCCGTCTGCCTTTACCACGGGCGCGCCGGCCCTGATCCAATTCCTAAGTTCAACGTCCGTCAGCCTTCCCATGGAAAAACCTCTTCTAGCTACTCACCAAACAGAAAGCTACTCACAAAGCTGAGTAGCCAGCAAAAAGCACCTCAATTAGCTACTCAAAAAGTATGCGCTGCCCTGCTTCGTTGTGCAACGTCCAGAAACACAAAAGCCCGGATATACCGGGCTTTGCTGTGATTCGTGCTATGTCCTGCAACGTTGCGAGATAACGTCAGAGGGTTTTCACCAGCACTTTGGAACGACGCTGCAGGTTGTAGAGCAACTGCTTCTCCGCTGGCAGCTCATGCACCGGACGTTCGGCGAAGCCGCGCTCCTTGAACCAGTGCGAAGTCACCGTGGTGAGGACGAACAGGCGCTTGATCCCGGCGGCGCGAGCGCGTACTTCGATGCGCTTCATCAGTTGCTCGCCGTAGCCCCAGCGCCGGAACTGCGGATGCACCGCCATGCAGGCCAACTCGGCCTGATCCTCGCCGTACGGATAGAGCGCCGCGCAGCCAACGATCAGGCCGTCGTGCTCGACCACCGAAAAACGGCTGATCTCACGTTCGAGCAGTTCGCGCGAGCGGCGCACCAGTGTGCCGTCCTCTTCCAGCGGCTCGATCAGGGCGACCAGTCCGCTGATGTCGTCGGGCCGCGCGTCGCGCAGTTTTTCCAGCGACTCACGGGTAATGATGGTGCCGACGCCGTCGCGCGAAAACAGTTCGCGCAGCAGCGTGCCGTCCTCGTCATAACCGATCAGATGAACGCGACCGACGCCAGCGCGGCTGGCCCGCACGGCGCACGGCAGATAACGCTTGAGGTCGGGCGACAGCCATTCGCCGAGCGTGATCAGGCGATCGGCGGCGTCGGCGGTCAGCTCGTCGAGCAAGGTGCCATCGAGGTCAGTGGCGCCGCGGCTGTCGGTCAGGAAGATCAGCTTGTCGGCGCCGATCGCGGTCGCCGCCGACTCGGCCACCTCCTCCATTGCCAGATTGAATATCTCGCCGGTCGGACTCGAGCCGATGCACGACAAGAGGACGATGTTGCCGATGCCAAGTTGCGCCCGGATACCCTCGGCGTCGATCTTGCGCACGTTGCCGGCGTACTGCATGTCGACCCCGTCAAGCACGCCGACCGGCTTGGCAGTGATAAAGTTGCCGGCCACGACGCGGATCGTACTATTGGCCATCGGCGTATCGGGCAGGCCCTGCGAGAGCAGTGCGTCGATTTCCAGATAGACACTACCAACCGCGTCGATCACGCAATCGAGCGTCGCCGCGTCGGTCACCCGATAGCGCCCGTGATAGACCGATTCCAGTCCTTTTTCGCGCAACTCTTCCTCGATCTGTGGCCGTGCGCCGTGCACGAGCACCAGGCGCACGCCGAGCGCGGCGAGCAGATTGACGTCGTAAGCGAGCGTGCGCGCCAACGGCCCGGAAATCGCCTTGCCACCGAAGGCGACAACAAAGGTCTTGCCGCGAAAGAGATTGACGTAGGGCGCGACCGAGCGGAACAGGGCGACGAAATGGGCGGGACTCAACTCTTCGGACATGGTGCAATCAACCCTTGGTTTTCTCTTTGGACTTCCCGGCCTGCAAGGCCGTCTCCAGACGTTCGCAAATCGTCTGCAGAATCTTCACTCGCGCAAAATTCTTGTCGTTGGCTTCGACGATGGTCCACGGCGACTGCCCGGTGCTGGTCCGATCGATCATATCGCAGACGGCGACGTGATAGGCCTCTCCTTTCTCGCGGTTACGCCAGTCGTCCTCGGTGATCTTGAAGCGCTTGAACTCGATCTTCTCGCGCTCCTTGAAACGCCGCAGCTGTTCCTTATCGCTGATCTGCAGCCAGAACTTGATGACGATGGCGCCGGCTTCCTCGAGCTCATGCTCGAAGTCGTTGATTTCGGTGTACGCGCGCAGCCAGTCGGCCTCCGCGCAATAGCCCTCGACGCGCTCGACGAGCACGCGACCGTACCAGGTGCGGTCGAAAATCGCTACCCGGCCGACGCGCGGCATGTGCCGCCAGAAGCGCCACATGTAAGGCTGGGCGCGCTCCTCTTCGGTCGGTGCGGCGACCGGAATGATTTGGTACTGGCGTGCGTCCATCGCCGCCGTGATGCGCCGGATGCTGCCGCCCTTGCCGGCAGCGTCCGAACCTTCGAAGGCGATGATCAACGAGCGTTTCTTGAACTCTGGAGTGCGCACCAGCTCCGAGAGCCGCCCTTGCCATTTGGCGAGCTGCGTCTCGTAGGCCTGGTGGTCGAGCTTCTGCGTCAGATCAAGTGCGGTCAGCACGTCGAGCGTATCGATCTTCGGCGCCAGTGGCGGCGCCCCCGGGAAATTCTGGTCGCGCGTGTCGGCCAATCGCTTCTGCAGCGCATCGAGCACGATTTTGCCAACGGTCAGCGAGCGATAGCGATCGTCGGTACCCTCGACGACGATCCACGGCGCCCACGGCGTATTGGTCATGCGCAGCACGTGGCCGGCCGCATCCTGCAGCTTGTCGTAGGTCTTCAGACGATCCCAGCTCGCCTTGGTCACCCGCCACGCCGTGCGCGGGTCCTTCTCCATTGCTTTCAGGCGCTGGCGCTGTCCGTCTTTGGACAGGTGAAACCAGAACTTGAGGACCAGCGCGCCTTCATTGACCAGCATCGCCTCGAAGCGATTGATCTGGTCCATGCGCTGGTCGAGGTCACCCTTGTCCATCTGGCCGAGGATACGGTCGCGGATCGGATCGGAGTACCACGAACCGGCGAACACCCCGGTCCGCCCTTTGGGCGGCAGGGCGCGCCAGTAACGCCACATGTACGGGCGCTCAACCTCCTCGTCGCTCGGCGCCGAAAAGGCGAGGGTCGACAGGTAGCGAGGATCCATCCACTCGTAGAGCACGTTGATCGTCTCGCCCTTGCCCGAGCCGTCGACCCCGCTGATCAGGATGATCACCGGAAACTTGCCGTTCTCGCGTAAATCGAACTGCGCGTCGAGCAAGGCGGCGCGCAGCTTCGGCACTTCCTCGCGAAAGGTCGCCTTGTCGATCTTGTGTCCAAGCTCTGCCGATTCAAACATGTCCAACATCCCCTCTGAAGTCACCCCACAAACATTGCATCGCCGCCAGGGCGGCCAAACCAGCCGTTTCTGTGCGCAGAATGCGCGGCCCGAGACGGATCGCCACAAAGCCAGCCTGTGCGGCCGACCGCATTTCTTCAGGAGCCAAGCCGCCCTCGGCGCCGATCAGCAGTTCGACGCGCTCGCCGGCTGCGGGCGCTGGCAAGCTGTCCAGCGTGTGCACAGCGTCCGGCGCCAACATGAGGCGCCGCACGCCCCGCGTCGGGGCCTGCGCCAGCCAGCGCTCCAGCCCTTCGAGCGCCTCCACCTCCGGCAAATGACTGCGTCCGCACTGCTCGCAGGCCGCTGCGACAACGCCGCGCCAGTGTTCGACCCGGCGCGCCGCTCGCGCGCCCTCGAGGCGCACAACACTGCGCCGCGAAATCACCGGCACGATGCGCTTGACGCCGAGCTCAACCGCTTTCTGCACGGTCAGGTCCATCTTCTCGCCGGCCTGCAGCGCCTGCACCAGCGTGATTAAAAGCGGCGATTCGCAGCCGACGTCGCGCCAAGCCAGCACCTCGACACTCACCCGTTCGCGCTCGACACCGACGATATGTGCCGCATACTCGCCGCCGCTGCCGTCAAACAGCGTCAACTCGTCGCCGGCACGCAGGCGCAAAACACGCGCTGCGTGGCGCGCCGCGCCTTCCGGCAAGTCGGCGCGCAGGCCAGCGACGAGCGGCATCGGGCAATAGAAGCGGGGGGAACTCATGGTGATATTATAAGGTCATCAATGGCTTGCCGTTGCTTTCTGGAGGCTTTCCCCATGGCGCTCACCACCCCGCTTTGCGATTTCGGCTGGCAAGCCGTCGACTTCGACCTTAAGGACACGGCCGGCAACTGGCACAGCCTCGCCTCGCTGCGCGGCCCAAACGGCCTGTTGCTGATGTTCATCTGCAACCACTGCCCCTACGTCAAGGCGGTCATCGACCGCATCTGCCGGGATGCGCGCGAGTTGCAAACCTTCGGTATTGGCGTCGCGGCGATCATGAGCAACGACCCAGCCGACTACCCCGAAGATTCCCCAGAAAACATGCGCCGCGTGGCCGCCGAATTGGAGTTCCCGTTCCCCTATTTGTTTGACGCAACGCAGGATGTGGCACGCGCCTATGGCGCCGTATGCACGCCCGACTTCTTCGGCTTCAACCGCGATCTCGAACTGCAGTATCGCGGCCGCCTCGATGCCAGCGGGCGCGCCCCGGCAACGCCCGACGCCCGCCGCGAACTGTTCGAGGCGATGCGCGAAATCGCGGTCAGCAGCCATGGTCCGCGCGAGCAGATGGCGAGCATGGGCTGCTCGATCAAGTGGCGCGAATGAGCCGATGAACGAGCACGCGCTCGCCCCGAAAGCGCCCACCGACAGCGAACTAAGGAACATGCTCGACGCCAGCGTGGTGCTGGTGCGCGACGTCGCCCGCCAGGAAGTCATGCCGCGCTTCCAGCGCGTTCTGAACACACAGCAGAAGGACGACGGCTCGCTCTTCTCGGAGGCTGACCTAGCCGCCCAGTGTTTCCTCGTCGAACGCCTATCGGCGATCCGCGCCTGCCCGATCATCGGGGAAGAAATGACGCGCGCCGAGCAACACGCGGGTTGGGCGACAGGGATGAGCGACGAGGGCGGTCTGTGGTGCATCGACCCGATCGACGGCACAACCAATTTCATCAACGGCCTGCCCTGCTTCGCCGTCTCGATCGCCTGGATCCGCGCCGGACGAACCAGACTGGCGGTGACCTACAACCCGATCAGCGACGAAATGTTCTACGCCCGCGAAGGCCACGGTGCCTACCTCAACGGCCACCGCCTGCCGCTACGCCAGGTGACCGACAAAATGGCACGCGGCGTCGCCGGCGTCGATTTCAAACGCATTCCCAGACGCCTCGCCGACCGTATCGCGGTAGCGCCGCCCTACTACTCCCAGCGCAATTTCGGCTGCTCGACGCTCGAATGGTGTTACCTGGCGGCCGGGCGACTCGACCTCTACCTGCACGGCGGCCAGATGCTCTGGGACTACGCCGCCGGCAGCCTGATCTTGCGCGAAGCTGGCGGCCGGATGTGCGCCCTCGACAACGACGACTACGACGCCGCCGATGTGTGGCGCCGGTCGGTGATCGCTGCTCTTCGCCCGGCGGTATTCATAGACTGGAAGGCGTGTATCCGGGCGAGCCAAATTTCTTGACCCAGCCTTGGAATTTCTCAGCCGATATCGGTTTAGCGATGAAGTCGCCTTGCGCAATGTCGCCGCCCAACTTGGCGAGTAGATCTCAGCTCTCCTTCGTTTCGATGCCCTCGGCCACTACCTTGCGTCCCTGGTTATGGGCCAGATCGATGGTGGAGCGCACGATTAATTTGGCGCCCCTGCGAACTGACGTGCCGTAGACAAAGGATTGATCGATCTTGATGGACTCGACGGGCAGCGTTGGCCGACAGCTGAGCGAGGAATACCCCGTACCGAAATCGTCGATGTGGAGCGGAATACCCTGCTCGCGCAAGCCGCGCAGGACTTGCAGCGCGAATTCGACGTCCACCACTACCGCGCTCTCGGTAAGCCGATTGCAGGAAAGCGACGTCCCCCCCGTTCCTTTGAGGAATGGATACGGCTATCAGGACAATATTGTCGCGGGAAAGCAACAGTCAATCCCGCGCTCCGAGCGGAGCGACCTTCGCCGTGGAGTAAAATAAGTCCCGCTTCCATTGCCCACTCCACTGGGCTGCGAATTTTCCGGAGATTCACGCATGCGCCGCATCACGCTGAGCCGCTATCTGATCGAAGAACAACGCGAAAAGGGCAAGATCAACGCCGACCTGCGCCTACTGGTTGAAGTCGTCGCCCGCGCCTGTACCAGCATCGCCATCGCCATCGGCAAGGGCGGCCTCGGCGGAGTACTCGGCGAAGCGGGCAGCGATAACGTGCAGGGCGAGGCACAGAAGAAACTCGACGTCCTCTCCAACGACATCTTGCTCGAAGCCAACGAGTGGGGCGGCCACTTGGCCGGGATGGCCTCCGAGGAAATGGAATTACCGCACGCCATCCCGAACCGCTACCCGCAGGGTGAATACCTGCTGCTTTTCGATCCGCTCGACGGCTCGTCCAACATCGACATCAATGTTTCGGTCGGCACCATCTTCTCGGTACTGCGCTGCGCCGAAGGCGCCGATCCGACGCAAAGCGAGGCTTTCCTGCAACCCGGCACGCAGCAGGTTGCCGCCGGCTACGCCGTCTATGGTCCGACGACCTTGCTGGTGATCACTGTCGGCGATGGCGTTATGTGCTTCACGCTCGACCGTGAGCTCGGCGCCTTCGTGCTGACGCAGGAAAACATACATATTCCGCCGGACACCCGCGAGTTCGCCATCAACATGTCGAACATGCGGCACTGGCAAGCCCCGGTAAAGCGCTACATCGACGAACTGCTGGCCGGCGCGGCGGGTCCACGCGGCAAAGACTACAACATGCGCTGGGTGGCTTCGATGGTGGCGGACGTGCACCGCATCATGACGCGCGGCGGTATCTTTCTCTACCCGCTCGACGACAAGATCGAAGTGCAGGGTGGCAAGCTGCGCCTGATGTACGAAGCCAACCCGATGGCCTTCATCGTCGAACAGGCTGGTGGCGCGGCCAGCACCGGCCACGGACGCATCATGGAGGTGCAGCCGAGTGGCCTGCACCAGCGGCTACCGGTCATCCTCGGCTCGAAGCACGAAGTCGAGGTGGTCGTCGGCTACCACAAAGAAAGCTGAGGCGGACCATGTCGGTACGCCATCCGATCATTGCCGTAACGGGCTCCTCGGGCTCCGGGACGACCGAGGTCAAGCAAACTTTCGAGCAGATCTTCTGGCGAGAAAACGTGCACGGCGTCATCGTCGACGGCGACAGCTTTTACCGCCACTCTCGCGAAGAAATAACCCGCCGCATCGAGGCCGCCGAACGACAGGGCAAGCAGGCGCCGTCGCATTTCGGGCCGGAAGGCAGCGATTTCTCCGGCATCGAAAGACTCTTTCGCGAATACGGCGAAACCGGGCGGAGTCGCATCCGTCACTATCTTCACGACGAAGTGGAAGCCGTCCGCTTCGGCGGCGCGATCGGCACTTTCACCGAATGGCAGGACACCCCGGACGACAGCGACATCCTGCTCTATGAGGGCATGCACGGCGCGGTCAAAACCGACAAGGTGGACGTTGCCCGCTATCCGGACCTGATCATCGGCGTCGTGCCAACCATCAACCTCGAGTGGATTCAGAAGATCCACCGTGACACCCGCAAGCGCGGCCAGTCGCTCGAATCGGTCACCAGCACCATCCTGCGCCGCATGCCCGACTATGTGAATTACATCACGCCGCAGTTCTCGCGCACGCACATCAACTTCCAGCGCGTGCCGGTTGTCGACACGTCGAATCCCTTCATCGCCCGCGACGTGCCGAGCCTCGAAGAATCCTTCGTCGCCATCCGCTTCGCCGACCCGCGCGGCATCGATTTCCCCTATCTGCTGACGATGATGGACCGCTCTTTCATGTCGCGCCCGAACACGTTGGTGATTCCTGGCGGCAAGCTACCGCTGGCCATGCAGCTGATCCTGACGCCGATGATCTGGAAGATGATGGAAAGGAAACTCGACGCCGAGTGATCCCCGAAAACGCGCGGCTTCGCCGAAGCGGCGGGCGGGCGGGCGGCGATAGCGGCCTTCGTATCAGCCTCCAACAAGAATTTTGGTCTCCGTAATCTGCGGTTGATTTTTTTTGCGCACCGCAGTATAGCGACGACATAGATATACCGATGGCGTCAGTCGTCCGGGTTCGGCCAATTCACGGAATTAAGGTCTGGTGTGGCCGCTGCCACTCACTTTGCGGACTGTCATTTAGCGCCGGGCATTACACGCGGCCAAAGTCTCCTCAATCGATTATTGAACTCTTGCTGCGGCAAGAAAACAGTTCACTGCTTTATGGCCAGGCAAACATCATACGCGGCGTTGGGCCGACTCTCCCTGGAAATGCTGTCCAAGGAATTCCTTTGAACAATTGCCCAGAAACTACTGTTCTACCCAACGCTTGTAATGCATAAGCCAGACGAATCCGAGCATCTAGATCGGCGGGATCGATAGCGAGCTTCTTCTCGGCGATCAGTTTGACATTCTCTGCATCGCCCTGTGCTTTCATCAGTTCTACGAAGCGTTTAGCAAACCAGAAGTTCTGAACATCCAACAGGGGTAAGGTGTCCTTGAGCTTCGGATCATCGTGACACGACTGGCAATCTTTCGATGGCCAATGGGCAAGCTCGTGAACAATTTTCTCTATTGCCCGACGCTCCTCGACGACATTGCCTTCAAGTTGGCCGAGGCGTGCCTTGATCGCCCAATATCGCCGCTGATCACGCGTATTTACTTGCTCGAGATCTCTAATGCGGGCCAGTTCAGCATGCGCGGCAGGTAAATCACCTTCGTTCAAGTGCCCATTGGCAAGAAGGACACGATATAGCGCAACAAGAGAAAATGGATCATTCCTTCCTTTCAGCGATGACAGCCAGTCTTTGTCTCCAGTTCGAACAGCCGCATCACGTGAAAGTCTGACCCAGCTGGCACGATCTTCATCGTTCATGGTGTCGATGTTCATGGCGCGCAAGGTCTTTGCAGTTAGCTGCAGATCATTGCGTGCGTCCTTGCGAATTTGCTCAAGAACATCTTTCGTGCTTGGTTCTGTTTGTTGCATTGTCGTTTGAGAAAGTGTCGGAGATGCCACCAGCAAGAGCAATACGACGGAGCTTATGTGAGTCAATGTGTGAATCTTCATGGCTTCCAGCTTCAATCTTTCGGGACTGCCTGACGTCTATTAGCCCGGCACCGTCGATCTCAGGCCATAGCATCTTGAATTGGCATCCAAGGCGCCGCGTGCCGGATACGTCCAAGGAGCGGCTTGGTCTTACGTGCCAGCCCGTAAGGTCAGCATGACGTTTCTTGGCGTGCCAAAATAGTTGTAGGTGTTGTCACCCTGAATGCGCGTGTAGTAAGTACGGTCAAACAGGTTTTCCACGGTCAGATTGGCTGAAAGATTCCTGCTCAGTTTGTAGCCGATCTGAGCAGTCCAGACCGAATAGGCACCTTGTTTCAGCACCTTGCAGCCCGTGCAATTGCTGGTGGTGGCGCTTTGTCCATTGACGCCAAGACCAAAATTGAAACCGGTCAACTCACCGCTCTGTGGCCGATAGTTGCTCCACAGTTTGAAGTTGTGTTTTGGGTACCAGTTGTTTATCGGTTGGCCAACGAGGTTAGCCGCTGCGACAAGATTCTTGGTCGTTTGATAGGTGTACCCGGTATTCACCTCAAGGCCGGGGAGCGGACTGCCCGATGCTTCCAAATCAAGCCCCTGGCTTTGAACCTTGCCCAAGGGAACATAGAAGCCGGGGTGATCCGGGTCCGCAAAAGCGCGGTTCTGATCCTGTATATTGAAGACGGCCACTGACGTATCGAGTTTGCGCTCAAAGAATTCGCCTTTGGCGCCAATCTCGTATTGCCGACCGACCTTGGGATCCAACGAGCCGCCGCCGTAGACCAATTGGGTTTGTGGCACAAATATATCGGCATAGCTGCCATAGACGCTGATTTCCTTCGTGATATCGAAGACTAGACCGCCGTATGGCGTAAATTCATTGTTGGCTTTGGCACCTTGCACCCAAGCGGTCGGCGTGGCGGGGGCGATGTTATGACTTCTGGCATTGAAGTCCGTAAATCGCCCTCCCAAGGTTAACGTCAACGGGTCAAGCAGTTTGAAGCGCACATTGCCATAAAGGCCTTGTTGGGTTGTGACGCTTTCTGTTCCGCCCGTAAACGGGGTGGTCAGCTCGGGAATAACATCGGGATTGAATAGATTAACGTTGGAAAACGTCTGGGTCGCCCGACTTCTGGATGTCGTACCAAACCAGTCGTAGTTATAGCCTATGAGAACTTGATGCGTCCGACCAAGCAGGTCAAACGAGCCCGACAAATTCGCATCCATGCCATCCCGCGTATACCAGTAATACGCATCACGGCGGTTGTAAGTCGCAATATTGTAGGTGCCCGGAGTAACGCCAGTCGTAGGATAGGCATCCTTGAAATGTTGTGACTGCTCGCGGCGATTGGCTTTAACCTTGGCCACCCAGTCATTGGCGAAATGGTGCTCCAGCCCCGCACTGTATTCATCCGAGTTCCAGTTATAGCGTTGCCAACTCGGATTCGGATTGGTCGAACGCGAAACATTCATGAATTCAGTATTGGTGAAATTCCCGATCCCGGAAAACCCCGGCCCCTGATCTGCCTGACCAGCATAAGAAAACGATCCGGTGGTGCTCGGGGTGAAATCGTATTCGATGACGCCGTAACCCAGTGAGCGATTACCGTGGCTACGATCAAAGAAGTAATCCCGGTCCTGGACAGAGCCGACAAATCGGCCGCGCAGGGTCTTGTCTTCATTGAGTGCGCCAGTCACATCGACTTGACCGATTTGGTTGTTCCAGGATCCCAGAGAAACAACGGCGCTTGCTGCGGCCTCCTTTCTTGGCATTTTCTTGACCAAGTTGACTGTGCCGGCAAAGGAACCCGAACCATCGAGCAAACCAGCCGGCCCACGAAGGATTTCAATACGGTCATAAATGGCCATATCAAACTGCTGATAGCCACTCAGGCCGTTATATACGGGAACGCCGTCAAGCTGGAGATTGGGTGCGCCGCCACGGATTGCAAACTGATCCTGGCCAGAGTCATTCGTGACGAGAGTGACACCGGTCGCCTGTTTCAGCGCATCACCGATCGTGAAGAGATTCTGATCATCCATTTGCTGGCGTGTGATCACGGATATCGATCGAGGAATCTCTTTGCGTTCCATTGGAACTTTGCCCGCCACGGTGACCGCCTTACTTCCGTAGCTTTTTGAGCCCTCGGTATCGGCTGTGATACGACTATCGGTAACTTGCACACTAGGCAATGTCTGCGTCGCCTCACCTGCTCCCTCTTCTGATGCTGCAAACACTGCCTGACTAAGCGCCAGCGTTAGTGCGCTGAGCATGAATATCGACTTGTTGTCAGAAAAAAAGCTCCATCGCCCAGTCGGATTCATTGTTTCCCACCCCCTTATTAAGATTCGGGCGGAGCATAGCAATTAGGACTTGAGCATGAAATGTGACATGTTGCCGCATCCTGGCTTTTCTTCGTTTGGCGATGGCAATGACGGAGAGCTTTCTTTGCCCCTATGCACCAGTGATCCTGTCGCAATGTGGCGTAGGAAGATCCAAGTCTGAACGACTGCTCAGAAACAAAAAGCAGCCCTTGGGGTCAGACTCCAGAAAGAGGTAGCAATAGGGGTCGAGCTTGAGCCACTCACCTGTTTCCATGTGAGCGGAAAGCGAGAATGTGTTTGCTGCAAAACAGCATGCAATTTAGCCATCAAACGCAGATTACGGATACCCAAAATTTCGCCTTAGTCCTCGCGCAGCAAGGTCAGTTCGCCATCGGCGTGGCGCAGACGGACCGCCAGCGTGCGGGCGATGTCCGAGAGCAGGAGGAAGGCGAGACGCTTGTGCTCCTCGGCCAGCAGGTTGAATTTCTCCAGCGTCAGCACGAACAGCTCCGTCGCCTGATGCGCGATGGCATGATTGCCGTGTGGCCGGCGATCAAGAAAAGCCAGCCCGCCAAAGAACTCGCCGCGTCCGAAGGACGCGATGTGATACAGCTGGCGACTACCCCCGACCTCGCTCATGATGCGCACTTCGCCTTGGCGAATCAGGAAGAGCTCGTTCCCCACGTCGCCCTGCGCATAAATCGTCTCGCCGGCCGCGCACGACCGAATCTCCAGGCTGGCAGCCAGATCGCTCAGGGTGTCGTCCTTGCGCCCCTGAAAGAGCGCCATTTCGTGCAAATCGAGCGGCGCTAGCGCGTCATCCGAAGCCGCCGGCTCGCCGACCAGGCGATCCTCGACCCATTCGATGGCCGACTCGAGTGTCGGCAGGACGATCACCGTACTATGTTCACCGGTCAGCCCCGCAAGTTCGAGAAACTCGCGCAGGTTACGGCCGTTCGGCAGGTTTTCGCGCACGCTGGAGAGAAGGAACTGTGCGCCGCGTTCGCTCAACGTATCGCGCACCTGATTGAGCATGTGCGCGGCCGTGATGTCGACTGACTGCACGCGCTGCAGGTCGAGAATCAGATAGTCGCGCACGCGCAGTTCGGGTTCGAGCGTCAAGTAGAGCTGATGCGTCGTGCCAAAGAATAGGCTGCCCTGCAATTCGAAAATCGCCGCCGCGCTGCCCTTCTGTTCGAGAATGCGCATTTCGGCTTCGGGCCGGTACCAGGTCGACGAGCGCTGACTGACGAAGCTCTTGCGGCGCACCACGTTGCCGCCGACCTGCTCGCGCAGGAAGAGCATGATGGAGAGCAGCACGCCGACCGCCGATGCGGCAATCAGCCCGACCGTCAGCGCGACGGCAACGACGGCCAGAACAACCAGAAAATCGAGCACTGTGGCGCGCGATTCGAGAAAGCGCAGCGGATCGGTATCAATCATACGCAGGCCAACAACGATCAGGATACCGCTCAGGGTCGCCACCGGAATCCAGGCCAGCACGGCGCCGAGCAGCAGCGCGGCGACCAGCGCGAAACCGCCCTCGGCGATGCCCGAAATCCGGGTCTTCCCGCCGCTGCTCAGGTTGACCAGACTGGCGCCCATTGTCCCCGAGCCAGGCATGCCGCCGATCGCCGAGGCGAGCACATTGCCGAAGCCCTGCGCGGCCAGTTCGCGATTCGGATCGTGGCGAGTGCGCGTCATCTGGTCGAGCACGACGCAGGTTTTCAGCGTATCGATCGAGAGCAGCGCGGCTAGCGTCAGCGCGCTACCGAAGAGTCCTGCCACTTGTGACAGTTTGAGTTCGCCGATCTGAAACCAGCGATCGGTGATCAGCCCGAGATAACCGTGACCGCTTGCCCCGAGCGGCCCGATGACCAGCGGATTACCGGCAAGGACCGTCATGGAAGGATCGCCGGCGGCCAGGCCGAGGTAGGTCAGCACGCCGGCGAAAATGCCGACGATGGTCGCCGGCACCGCCTTAGTCAATTTCGGCGCGAGCAGCGTGGCGAAGACCGTCGCGCCGCCGATGGCCAGTCCGCGCCAATCCCAGTCCTGCGGCGAGAGCAGCACTTCCAGCCAGAAGGAGCCGGCAGGCGCGCCGGCGAATTTCGGTATCTGGCTGCCGATGATGATCAGGCCGACCCCGCTCAGATAGCCGCTGACCACCGGATAGGGAATGTATTTGATCAGCTTGCCGACCCCGAGAAAGCCGATCAGGATCTGGATCACGCCGGTGAGAATGCCGAGCACGGTGAGCAGCAGCACGATGCTGCCGGGCGCCACGCCCTGCCGCACGAGTTCGATGGCGAAGGCGGAAAGCACCGCAGCGGCGGGCGCGCAGGGCGCGCTGATCAGGCGGTCAGTGCCGCCGAAGGTCGATGCGAGCAGGCCCAGCGCGGTCGCTCCCAGAATGCCAGCCAGCGCGCCGAAGGCCGCGTACTGCGGGCTAATCGCCGCATAAACGGTGACACCAAAAGCCACCGCCGCCGGCAAGGCGACCAGCATCGCCGCCAACCCACCCCAGAAGTCCCCGCTGTGCCGCAACCAGTTTCCAGAAAATTCCCGCATTGCCCTTCCCCCACGGACGTGCCGTATTGCGCAGACCGTTCGACTATACCGTAGCGCCCGAGGATTCCTCGGGATTTGCCCGCCGTTGCCCGCTTTCCAGGCGAAATAGCGCGCCGGCGTCCCCTGGCCAACTGGAAAAGCCCTCTGTTTTGGCGGATAATTCCGCCTTTTTGCAGATTGGCAAATCATCGTGTCCATCGCCTTATCTCCCCTGACCAGCGCCATCCGCGCCCTTGCCATGGATGCCGTGCAAAAAGCCAACTCTGGCCACCCCGGCGCGCCGATGGGCATGGCCGAAATCGCCGAAGTCCTCTGGCGCCGTCATCTGCGCCACAACCCGGCCAATCCACGCTGGGCCGACCGCGACCGTTTCGTGCTTTCCAACGGGCACGGCTCGATGCTGCTTTACGCGCTGCTCCACCTGACCGGCTACGACGTCTCGATCGACGACCTGAAGAATTTCCGCCAGTTCCACTCGAAGACGCCGGGCCACCCCGAGGTCGGCCATACGCCAGGCATTGAAACGACCACCGGACCGCTCGGCCAGGGTATCGCCAACGCCGTCGGCATGGCGCTGGCCGAAAAAGTTCTGGCCGCCCAGTTCAACCGGCCGGGTCACGCCATCGTCGATCATGCGACCTACGTCTTCCTGGGCGACGGCTGCTTGATGGAAGGCATCTCGCACGAGGCCTGCTCGCTGGCCGGCACGCTAGGCCTGGGCAAGCTGACCGCCTTTTATGACGACAACGGTATTTCGATCGACGGGCGCGTCGAGGGCTGGTTCACCGACGACACGCCGAAGCGTTTTGAAGCCTACGGCTGGCAGGTCATCGCGAACGTCGACGGGCACGACGCGGCGGCCATCGAGGCGGCGTTGCTCATGGGCCGCGCCGAAACGAACAAACCAACGCTGATCTGCTGCAAGACGAAAATCGGCATGGGCTCGCCGAACAAGGCCGGCTCGCACGATGTACACGGTTCGCCGCTCGGCGCCGACGAAATCGCCGCGACGCGCGCCGCGATCGGCTGGAACCACGCCCCCTTCGAGATTCCGGCGGACATCTACGCCGCGTGGGACGGCAAGGCGCGCGGCGCCCTTGCGGAAAGCGACTGGAACACGCGCTTTGCCGCCTACCAGGCGGCCTTCCCCGAACTCGCCGACGAATTTTCACGACGCATGGCCGGCCAACTGCCCGCCGGGTGGGCCACGGGCGCGACCAAGGCGCTCGCCGAAATTGCCGCCAAGGCCGAGAACATTGCTACGCGCAAGGCTTCGCAAAACGCCATCAACGCCTTCGCCCCGCTTCTGCCCGAACTGATCGGCGGCTCAGCCGACTTGGCCGGCTCCAACCTGACACTGTGGAAAGGCTCAAAAGGCGTCAGCAAAACGTCCGGCGGCAACTACATCTACTACGGCGTGCGCGAATTCGGCATGACGGCGATCGCCAACGGCCTCGCGCTGCACGGCGGGCTGATTCCGTACACGGCGACCTTCCTTGTCTTCTCCGACTACGCGCGCAACGCCATCCGCATGGCGGCGCTGATGAAACAGCGGCAGATCATGGTTTATACCCATGATTCGATCGGCCTGGGTGAGGACGGTCCGACGCACCAGCCGGTCGAGCACGTCTCCAGCCTGCGCCTGATCCCCGGCGTCGATGTCTGGCGCCCGGCCGACGCTACCGAAACGGCGGTCGCCTGGCAGGCCGCTATCGAACGCGCCGATGGGCCGAGCGTTCTCGCCCTGTCGCGCCAGAACCTGCCAACGGTGACCCGCGCCATCACCGCCGAAACCATCCGCCGTGGCGGCTACGTGCTGTCGGACAACGATAAACCGCAAGCGCTGCTCATCGCCACTGGTTCCGAAATTAAGCTCGCCCTCGACGCGCAACAGGCGCTCGCTGCCGCCGGCATTGCCACACGCGTCGTCTCGATGCCCTGCGCCGACGTCTTTGATCGCCAGGACAAGGCTTACCGCGAAACGGTACTACCGTGCGGCGTGCCGCGCCTCGCTATCGAAGCCGGCGTCGGCGACTTCTGGCGCAAATACGTCGGCCTCGACGGCGCCGTGATTGGCATCGACCGTTTCGGCGAATCGGCCCCGGCCGGGGAACTGTTCAAGTTCTTCGGGTTCACGGTCGAGCACGTCGTCGCCACGGTCAAAGAAATTCTCTAAAAGGAGCTTTTCAAATGAGCATCAAGATCGCCATCAATGGTTACGGCCGCATCGGACGTTGCACCCTGCGCGCCATCTGGGAACAGGGTCTGGAAAATGAATTCGAGATCGTCGGCATCAACGCCTCCGGCGACCTCAAGACCAATGCCCACCTGACCCGCTACGACACCACGCACGGCCGCTTCGCCACACCCGTCGAAACCGACGGCGAGAACTGCCTGATCGTCGGCGGCAAGCGCATTCCCTTCTTCTCCACCAAGGATCCGCTGGCCATCAACTGGGGTGACCTCGGGGTGGACGTACTGCTTGAGTGCACAGGCGCCTACACCTCCAAGGCCAAGGCCGGAGTCCTGCTCAAGCAGGGCGCCAACAAGATCCTGATCTCCGCCCCTGGCGGCGACGACGTCGATGCGACCATCGTCTATGGCGTGAACCACGACATCCTCACCGCGGCCATGACCGTCGTCTCCAATGCCTCGTGCACAACCAACTGTCTCGCCCCAGTGGCCAAGGTGCTGCAGGACAACATCGGCATCAAGCAGGGCCTGATGACGACCATCCACTCCTTCACCAACGACCAGGTGCTGGTCGATGTGCGCCACAAGGACCTGCGCCGCGCGCGCGCTGCGGCGCACAACATCATCCCAACCAAGACCGGCGCAGCTGCCGCCGTCGGCCTCGTACTGCCGGCTCTGAAGGGGCGCGTCGATGGCTTCGCGCTACGCGTGCCGACAATCAACGTGTCCCTGGTCGACCTCACCTTCACCGCCGAACGCGCCACCAGCAAGGACGAAATCACTGCGCTGATGAAGGCCGCCGCCGCGGGCCCGATGAAAGGCGTGCTGGCGGTCAATGAAGAGCCGCTGGTCTCCTCCGACTTCAACCACACCACCGTCTCCTCGACGTTCGATGCCAGCCAGACGCGCGTCATCGACGGCAACCTGGTCAAGGTCCTAGCGTGGTACGACAACGAATGGGGCTACTCCTGCCGCATGATCGATGCCGCCCGCGCACTGGCGAACGCCAAATAATGCCCACCTTCGCCACGCGGCATGCCCCAAGGGCGCTTCCTGCAGGGCATGCCGCTGTGGCTGACGGGCGATGACTCGCCCGTTCAGGCTCGCCATCAACGGCTACGGCCGCATTGGCCGCTGTCTCCTGCGCGCCCTGCGCGAATCGCCGCTGCACGAGACGCTGCAGATCGTCGCCATCAACGAGCCGGCCAAGCTCGACAGCATCGCCTACCTGACCAGTTTCGACTCGACGCACGGCCGCTTTCCGGGCAGCGTGGAACTGCATGACGGAGAGCTCGAAATCGACGGCCGCCGCATCGCCGTCAGTCACGCGCAAACGCCCGAAGAAGTTGATTGGCGGGCGCTCGACATCGACCTACTGGTTGAGTGTTCCGGGCACTACGGCTACCGCTGCGACCTGCTGCGATTCATTGATGCCGGCTGCCCGCGACTGCTCCTCTCGCACCCCGGACACGGCGGCGAAGACGTCGACGCGACGGTCGTGTTCGGCGTCAATCAGCAACTGCTCACTGGTGCCGAACGCCTGGTCTCGAACGCCTCGTGCACGACGAATGCCGTGGTCCCGGTGCTCGGTCTGCTCGACCGCGAGATCGGCATCGAACATGCGCTGCTCACCACCCTGCATTCGGCGATGAATGACCAGCCACTAGCCGACGGTTATCACCATGCCGATCTGCGCCGCACGCGCTCGGCGATGCAGTCGATGATTCCCGTCTCGACCGGTCTGGCGCGCGGCGTCGAGCGCCTGCTGCCGGGGCTGGCCGGGCGCGTGCAGGCAAAGGCCATCCGAGTGCCGACACCGAACGTCTCGGCGATCGATCTGGTGCTGACCCTCAAACACGATACCTCGGCAACGCAAATCAACCGTCTACTCGCCACCGCGGCGGACGGCCCCTTGCGCAATCTGTTGGCCTATACCGACACACCGCACGCCTCGATTGACTTCAACCACGACCCGCACTCGGCTATCGTTGACGGCAGCCAGACCCGCGCCTGTAGCCCGCGCCTAGTCAACCTGCTGCTCTGGTTCGACAATGAATGGGGCTTCGCCAATCGCATGATTGAAGTCGCCGGACACTGGCTGCACCTACCGAATACTGCAACGCAGAATTAAAACCACTGGAGATTCGACCATGACCGTTCGCAAGCTGGCCAATACCGACGTCAAGGGAAAGCGCGTTTTCGTCCGCGCCGACTTCAATGTGCCGCAGGACGACGCCGGCAACATCACCGAAGACACGCGCATCCGCGCCGCCCTGCCCTCACTGAAGTACTGCCTGGAAAACGGCGCGGCAGTGATGGTCACCTCGCACCTCGGTCGCCCAACCGAAGGCGCGTGCACGCCGGACGACTCGCTGACGCCGGTCGCCGTGCGTCTCGGCGAATTGCTGAACAAACCGGTGCGACTGATTCGCGACTGGGTCGACGGCGACTTCGAGGTTGCCCCCGGCGAAATCGTTCTGCTCGAGAACTGCCGCTGCAACATCGGCGAAAAAAAGAACAACGACGAACTGGCGCGCAAGATGGCCAAACTATGCGACATCTACGTCAATGACGCGTTCGGGACCGCGCACCGTGCGGAAGCGACCACCTACGGCATCGCCAAATACGCGCCGGTGGCCTGTGCTGGCATGCTGATGGGCGCCGAGATCGAGGCCCTGTCGCGCGCCCTGGAAGATCCGGCGCGCCCACTGGTGGCCATCGTCGCCGGCGCCAAAGTGTCGACCAAGCTGACCATTCTTAAGAGGCTGGCCGAGAAGGTCGACCAGTTGATCGTCGGCGGCGGCATCGCCAACACCTTCCTGCTCGCCTCCGGCAAGCGCATCGGCGACTCGCTGGCCGAGCCCGACCTGGTCAAGGAAGCGCACGCCATCATGGACATGATGAAAGAGCGCGGCGCCGAAGTACCGTTGCCGATCGACGTGGTGGTCGCCGACGAAGTCTCGGCGCTGGCCCGCGCCAACAAGATTTCGGTCGACGACGTGCACGCGCACGACCGCATCCTCGATATCGGTCCAAAAACCGCAGCCCGCCTGACCCAGATCATCGCCAACGCCGGCACTATCGTCTGGAACGGCCCTATCGGCGTTTTCGAACTTGGCCAGTTCGCCGGCGGCACCAAGATGCTGGCCTCGGCGATCGCCCACTCGGCCGGTTTTTCGCTGGCCGGCGGCGGCGATACGCTGGCGGCCATCGCCAAGTTCAATATCCAGGACGACGTTGATTACATCTCGACCGGAGGCGGTGCCTTCCTCGAATTCCTGGAAGGCAAGAAACTGCCCGCCATCGAAGTGCTTGAGCAGCGTCAGGCCGGCTAGGCCCGTTCGGCGTCAGCCAAAGAGGCAGCCCGCGGACTGCCTCTTTTCTTTGGGCATCCCCAATCCATCATCCATGATTGATGCCGTATCGGATACCGCGCTGCAATGAATTGCCGTTGACCTCTTGGCCGCATCTAAAGCGATAGATGGCTCACTTGGGCGGATCCTGCCCGACGGTAACGAAAACCGAATGGCGGCTTACCGACTGCAGCCTGCTGATTATCTGCCTGCCCCTTCCAGTAAGAGGCTGTAAGTCTAATATAGGCCGGTAACTGCGCCGTCCTTGGGATAGTCAATCGTGTAGCTCACACCGACCTTGACTGTTTCCTTGGGACTGAGAGTTCTTTCCCACGCAACGACACCTCGACGTTGTTCCCAGGTTTCGATTGATGGCTTTGGATCAAATACGGCCTGAACTTTGATCTCGTCAGAAGTGCTTACCGGCGAGGCTTCGATGATAAGCACGTCAACGAGAGTCGCGTGCATGCTCGTCACGGTTATAAGATCAGCGATTCTGCGCTGGTTCCTCTTTTCAAAAATCCCCGTGCTTCCTGCGTTGTCTTTTGCTTGGTCAAGCGTGACCCGCAGCAGCTCGTCACGTCCGAAGGAAAATGCAAACTTGTCAGACGCCTGTGGATTCCAGGTGGCAGCCCCCACATAGTTGCCATCGCGATAAAGTTGCATATTTCCAGATAGCCAAACACCGTTAGGGCGCTCTGCCTCGGCTGTCACGATGGCAGTTTTGTCGATCCGGGGCGTAACCTGAAGACGCTGCTTGACCGCCACTGTCTGCTTGCCCAAGCCCAAGGTAATATCTCGCCCGTCGGCTGGCACCGTAACTCTCGCTGGCACCTCAAACTCGGTTGCGAACGATCCGTCAGTCTGGAAAGTCGGTGGTACGTAAGGCGGGGCCTCGTCGCGTTTGGCCGCCACCGATACCATTGCCGGGGCCGGTGCTGCTGCCGAGTATCGGGCACGCCCCTCGCTCGGCTCTTGAATGGGTCTGGGTGGCAGGTAGGCTAACAGCCATGGCTGCGGGCTTGTGGCGACCGGGGACACTCTTGGCTGACTGGTTGATAGCAACACTTTCACATCTTTCCAATCCTCGCCAGTCTTCTGGGAAACCTGAGCCAGTCGCTCCAAATCAACGGTGGATGGTACGGAATTGAGTTCCGCTCGATAAGAAGGTTTCCACCCTGCACTGTTCACTTGATAGGATAGTCGTACGGAGCCAGCTCGATCGGCAAGGAGATGGATCGTGATCGTCCTAGTGTCCTTCGAATTGCTGCGAAGTCTCGTCAGATCCCGCTGGAATGCGTCAAGCTTCTTTTCGATTTCCCGCTTTTGCACCGCTACCCGCTGCTTTTTTCCCAAGGCTTCGTTGGCGCCGTGTCCGATGGCATCGATCAATCCGCTCAGGGCCTTGGCGTCCATTGCGGCGCGTGGCCGGTCGGTGGCTGACGCGGAATCACCACCGATACGCTCCAGATACGCCTTCACGATATCTGCCGCGCCTGCCTCCGCATCCAGCGCGGCCACTTGATCCTTCAGTGCCTGTATCTTGGCCTCCAGAGTTGCCTCAGCCGGATTTGCTGATTCGGTGCGACCGGCGTCTTGCGTGACAGTTTGGCCTATCCGGATGCCGGGATCAGAGTCGACCCGCATGGTCGATATGGCGAAGCTGGCTGTCACATCCGGAATGACCAACTGGGTGGATCCCGCTTCCACGTGCGCGGTTCGAATGATGGTTGCACTGCCTGGGAACAGAACGACCGACGTGATGGGCGCCACCCTTTCCGCGAAAACAGAACCTGTTGCCGTAAGCAGGACAACTCCAAGAATCGAAATGAGCTTTGCGTGCATCTTGCATTCCCTGATTTAAGCGCTAAGTCGCGATGACCGATCGTGCCCCAGCTCCAATGGTATGGGTGTAGGTCTACAACTGACAATAAAACCAATAGGTTACAGAGGTAGCCCAGCATCTGGAGACGAATTTAGTACGCTAAGGGTGGAGGTGGGCCGATCTTTATGCTAAACGGTAGTTTTGTCTTG
>Ga0209125_1001051_pt1 | contig 29198 bp, 22 predicted proteins | sample BarGraIncub1131A_FD_184503 | JGI IMG/M metagenome (GOLD analysis project Ga0209125, IMG submission 184503) | Arctic peat soil microbial communities from Barrow, Alaska - Barrow Graham LP Incubations 11-31A (SPAdes) (version 2) | ecosystem: Environmental > Terrestrial > Soil > Wetlands > Peat... | reverse complement strand
CAGATACGTGAATAAAAATATCTTTTTCACCTTCAACTTCAATAAATCCAAATCCTTTTTCTGTGTTAAACCATTTTACTGTTCCGGTTTTCATTAATTAACCTCCAAATACAAAACACTATTATGTATGATACACTAATTTTGCATCAACAATGTTCCATTAACAATATACCATAACATTCAAAAAATATCAATTTGCCTTAAAGCTTAAAGTTTGCTTTTCACAATTTTTTCAACAGGTTGTTATGCCATAATTGTCACAAAGAGCCTGTAAGCCTCCGTTAAAGCCACTTCCCTCTGGACTTATTTTCCACTCACTTTTATATCTGTAGATTTCAGCTATTACCAGTGCATTTTCTGTGCTTAGACCTTCGGAGAATTTATAAGTAAAGACCTCAGACATTGTTTGCGCATCAATGACTCTTAGTTGACCGTTTTTTAGCAATCTTAAGTCTTGACCTCTTTGCTTTGCTTCATCTATTGTGATAGTGAATGCTAATGTTTGTATATCATTAGGTATTTTATTTAAATCAACCTGCACTACATTTTTAAATGCATTAATAAGGTCTGTCCCATGATCAGCTTTAAGTGCAATTCCTCCATCAGAACTTTTGGGATTGTTGTAAAATATAAAATTACACTCCTCAGTTTTCTTGTTATTGTCCATCATAAATATCGATGTATCAATATCCATAGGTTGATTTGCAGTAATATTTATATCCCAATCCATAGCTATAAGCAGCTTTGATATATTGGAGATATTCTGATTCAGACTCATTTTTTGACCCTTTTGTATAGCCTTTGAATTTGATGTGTTTAAGTTATTAATATTACTTTTAGTTGTAACATTGGTAGCAGTATTAATATTGAGTTTAGGAGCCGGTGCTACTGGTAATTTGAATTCACTAACAAGGCCCTTAGTTCTAGCTAGCTTTAACCATTCTGGATATTCATTCATTAGTTGCTTATATAGCTCTTCATCGCTAATTTTGTCAATATCATTCACGCTAAAAAAGTTGGCGTTATCAATGAATCTTCCTGAAAGTGTGTCTAATTTCTTAAGAAATTTAAACTTCTCATTTCCTATACCTATAAACTGAATAAATATGCTTTCATAGGATAGCTTCTTTATAATATTTTCTGTTTGTTTATGATCAAAATTATCACCATCAGTTAGAAATATAATATAAGTGGGATAATCTTTAGAAGGGTCACTAACAATATATTTATCATATATAGCATTAAGTGGTGGTTCATAATATGTAGCCTTGCCAAAGAAATAGGGCATTACTTGGGTATCAACATACTTATATATACCGTTTAAGGTTACAGGCATTAGCTTTCCTACTTTATTAGAAAATTGAAACATATCTAGTTCACCATTATCATCAAACTCTAATGCTAGCGGAAGTATTCTTTCTATAATACTTTGAGCTCGTCCTGTTCTAAAATAATTAGTCATACTTCCAGATGTATCTATAATAAATGCGACTCTTGCCTTTTCACCTGTTAATTTTTTCTTTTCTAAACACACCTTTAGCGTATTTTTACTTAAATTTACCTTTGATATGGTCTGTTCTTTTGATAGATTTACTGTATAGCTCACTCATTTTGCCACCCTTCGTATAACATTACTTATATTATATATTCTACCTTTTGCATCATTCCCCTTCTCTAATTGTAATATAGTCATAACCTTTATAAAAAAATATTGATTATTAACTAATTCTGAACATATTGATAACATAATCTTTACAATCATCTGCTAGAATAATTGAAACGGATACATTTTTAGAAAAAAATTTAATATAAGTGGTTTTTCAAATTTTAGTTTTATTAATCTAATAATTTATTAGAAAGGTGAGGATTAAAATGAAAGAAGAAGAATTGTTATATAACGTAATTTTTCCAGAAGATAAGGATCCTAATTTTATTAATTATGGATATTTTGTAGGAAAGAGCAAAAGAAGCATAGATAAATTAAAAGCTACTATTGAGAAAGGGCAACTAAACCCAGTATTAATTTGTGATGGCAACAAGGAAAATGCTTTTTTTGCTAAAGTTTTTCAAAACGAGGTAGATAGGTTTTTAAAAATTCTTAATGAGTTTAATTTTAAACAAATTAAGATAAATAGTAATTTTATGAATGAAATAAAATACATATTTAGCGAAGCAGTAATAGTTCACAGAAAAAAGATGTACAATGCTGCCCAATATCTATCTCTACAAAGATTTAATAGCAGAATAGCAAACTTGAAATTGCCAACTACCCAAACATTAGATCCGATAAATGAAAATCAACCTACCTTAAAAAGAGCAATTTAATTATGAAAATTCCACTTGAAAAAATAAAGCCAAAAGGTAGATATTATCTGCTGGTTTTATTTTTTTTGCCATGACTAAATCCATAAATATGTGAATTGGAAGAATTATAATGTTATACTATATACTATATAAATTATCTAGATAAGAGGCGACTTTATGAAATGGGTACGGAAAGATGTATTTAATTTAGCAGTTCCAATACTAACAGAACAATTATTTGTTATATCACTAGGTATGATAAATACTATGATGGCTGGTCATATAGGAAAGGAAGCGGTGTCTGCAATTGGAATGGTAGATTCCATAAATAATATATTTATAGCATTTTTTTCTTCCCTTGCAATTGGGGGCATGGTTGTTGTAGCTCAATTTATTGGGCAGGGAAATATAAAAAAGGCAAATGCTACTATGAAACAAGCTCTATATTCTGGACTTATAATTACTTTACTTGTAACTATTATAATGTTTTTATTCCAAGGACCTATAATTGCTACACTTTTTGGCTCAGCTGAGCCTGAAGTAATAAGTAATGCACATACATATTTAGGCATCACTTTACTTACATATCCATTAATAACTATTGATTTAGTTGCAAACGGACTTCTCCGTGGAGCTGGAGATACAAAAACTCCTATGAAAATTAGTATATTTATGAATATTATAAATGTATGCTTAACCTATACTTTTATTAACATATTAGGCATGGGAATAATAGGAGCCGCCCTCGGGATAGCAATTGCAAGGGTTAGTGGAGGTATAATTATATTAATAGTTCTTCTACGTGGTTCAAAAATACTAAAGCTTACAAATATAAAACAATTTAAGTTTGACAAAGCGTTATTTAAACCTATATTTGGCATTGGAGTACCTGCAAGTGTAGAATCCTTGCTTTTTAATGGTGGTAAATTAATCACTCAAATTTTTATAGTAAATATGGGGACCATAGCCATTGCTTCAAATGCGATTGCTGGCTCTGTTGCAACTATGCTTAATGTACCAGGCAATTCACTATGTATTGCAGCAACTGCTCTTGTTGGAAAATATATGGGAAGAGGCGAAACTAAAGAAGCTGAGAATGCTCTATCTTATATTACAAAGCTCTCAACTGTTTTTTTAACTGTGATTGCTTTAATATTTATACCCTTTGCAGGAAAGGTTGTGTCACTTTTTACTAATAATGTGGAAATAATTCACTTAACCGCCACTGTACTTATAGTAAATTCACTATGTATTCCCTTATGGTCAATTTCCTTTGTGCTGCCATCAGGGCTAAAAGGTGCAGGCGATGTTAAGTATACACTAGTAACTACAATTATAGGAATGTGGCTTTTTAGAATTACATTAGGTTATTTATTAGGAGTTGTCTTAAAGTTCGGACTTGTTGGAGTTTGGTTAGGTATGGTTATTGATTGGGTAGTTCGTGGCAGTCTATATGTTATTAGGTTCAAAAAAGGAAAATGGAAACATAAGCCTCTAGTTAAAATGACAGCTAACCCTTAACATTGTGAAAAAGAAACGCATCCACGATTTTGTGAATGCGTTAATGTAACCCAATTTTCTTTTATGCTAATAATTGATTTACAAGAGGATTTATCTTCCTGCTATCATACTTCCCTTTTAACTTAGGCATAACAGCCTTCATAGTTTTCCCCATGTCACCCTTGCCGCTAAAGCTATTTTCAGCAATAACTGCAATGATAATTGCCTTTGCTTCATCGTCAGTTAATTGCTTTGGCATATAAACTGTGAACATTTCAATGGCAATTTCTGTTTCAGTTATAATATCTTTATTATTCGCTTGTTTCGCATAACTAAGAGTTTCATTTAATTGCTTAATTGTTTTCTCAATAATACCAATTAATTCAACATCTTCAAGTTCTCTCTTTAAATCCATTTCTTTATATTTAACCTCAGCCATTAAAGTCCTTAGAGCAGTTAGTCTTACCTTATCCTTACTTTTCATATATTTAATAATGTCATCTTTTAATGTTTGTTTTAACATATGTATGTACCTCCGATTGATTTAGTATTTTTCTGCAAGTTATTATTTAGATTATAAAAACTATACTGATATATATACATTATACTCTTATCACATAACTTTTACTAAAAAACTCATAATTTATGCTAAAAACTCATTAGCTCATTATTATTCTAAACTAATTTCAACAATTTCTGGTATAGCAAAAAATCGTATAGGCAACGTTCCATTACCTATACCCCGAGTTAATACTATATCTCTATTCCCCTCATGAACTATCTTCTTTAAATACCTTTGGCCATATTTCGAAGATGTATACGGTGCATATAATCCGAAAAATGTTACTTGCCCTCCATGAATATGTCCTGCTAGCCCTAAATCATAATTAATCACATCTTTATAGTCACTGAAAAAATCTGGGTTATGGGATATAGCAATAGTGAAATTATTGCTGTTTTCTTTAAGCATATTAGCTTCCGGATTTCCTTCAACTAAATCATCTACTCCTATTAGTTCTATATTATCCTCGCCAATATTAATAATTTCCTTTGTATTTTTAAGAAGTACAAAGGAACTTGAGTTTATTTTATTTAATAGCGAATTTCGTCTATTATAGTAATCATGATTCCCAAGAACTGTATAAATACCTAACTTAGCTTTTAAAATACTTAATATTTCAAGTTCTTTATCTAAATACACACCTACTTCCCTCTTACTTTTCACTGAAATATCTAAATAGTCTCCACCTATTATTATAATATCTGCTTGTAGTTTATTAATTCTATTTACTACATTTGTTAATCTTTTAGCCCTAAAAAATTTTCCATAGTGAATATCTGATACAAAAATAATTTTAAAATTTTTAAAACTTTTTGGTATTTTGCTATTCTCAATTTTTATCTTTCGAACTCTATAAACTTGGGCTTCAATTAGCATCCAGAATATAAAAAAAACAAACAAGTATGTTAAAATATGAAATTTATTAGTCATAATCTTACCCCTTATTACTGTTTTTCAAAAGTGCCTTTTACTAATACATGCCCATTAGAAACCATTTCTATCCCTTTACAAAACACAGCTTCTATATTTAAATCATTTTTGTTAACTATTACGAGGTCAGCATCCATGCCTTCCTTTACTACTCCTTTACTATACAGTTTCAAATTTCTAGCTACATTTGAAGTAATTACTTTTAACGCAGTCGCGAGGTTTACTCCATCTTTAAGTACTGCATCTCTAACCTCCTTATACAAAGACTTAGTACACCCAACTCCTAAACCTATTAATTCTCTCTTTTCATTAAAAATAGGCATGCTTCCTTGTCCATCAGAAGTAAATTGAATTTGTTCTATTGGTATTCCTCTATCTAGTGCCATCTTAAGTCCTGTACTTGCTTTAACTTCATCTAGCTCTAGATGCTCTGAATCATAGCTAGTAGTCATATCAATAATCCCTCCAAATTTAGCAAATTCTATTCCTGCATTAAACACAGAAATACTTCTATTAATATGAGTTGGTATAACCTGTTTAATTGGTATTTCTGTTTCCTTTACCATCTTGACTAAATATTCTAGCCTTCTCTCCCCATCTCCAAGATGTACATTCACAATTCCAGCTTTACCAGAAAGAATTCCACCTACTCTAGCCTCTGCTACTACCTTTACAAACTCTTCAAAAGTAGGCTGGGAGGATCTATGATCTGAAATAGCTATCTCTCCTATTCCAATCACCTTGTCTATAAGCATAATGTCAGAGCGGCAATTTCCCGTAATGGTATTTACAGGTATTTCATAGGAGCCTGAATAAATATAAGTGCTAATTCCTTCCTCTTCAAGTCCTCTTGCTTTAGCAAGAAGAGCTCTTACATCTCTACATACTCCATCAGTACCTAGACAGCCTACTACTGTTGTAACACCGCCAGCTACAATATCCGAAAGTTGAATCTCAGGTGTTCTAGTCTTAAAACCACCTTCTCCGCCTCCCCCTAAAATATGCACATGAGAATCTATAAAACCCGGAAATACAAGTTTCCCTTCTGCATCAATTACTCTTAATGAAACAAATCCTTGTGGAATTAAAACATTCTCGGCAATAGCCTCTATTTTTCCTCCCGCAATTATCAAATCCACTTTTCCTATATAATCTGGAGAATAGACTTCTCCGTTTTTAATTATTGTAATCATAAAATTCCTCCTTATACTTTTATAAATAAGCAACTTCAATTTTAAATCTATTTATATGTAATTTGTACAATTAATTATATCACTAAATGTGTTTTCTAAAATCTCTCAGCTAATTAAAAAATATTTTCTAATATTTTTAATAAAAACAAATTAAAATTAATCGTTTTTTTTGAACCTCGCCAATTATATATTTCATTTATGTAATTTTTAATTCATTTATCATAATTTTCAATATATTATTAAAAATTATTAGTAAAGCTTTTCATTTCTCTCATCATACAGAAATCTCTATATAGCATTACATTAAAAATATTAAAACATCATTTTACATTGTTAAGATCTTAATAATGCATTATAGTGCGCAAAATAATTCGCCTATGAATAATATCTTTCTACATATTAATATTTAATTTTTATTCTACTATTTATTGTGCGCTTATAGTTTCGGAATGCTATTTGCCAAGCCTTGACACTACTTTGCTGCACTGATATACTTGACAAAAATCAACATCAATTATTATTTATTTTGAAGGAATCGTAAATATTATTAACAATTTTATTAAATTTACCTCAGTATTATAAAATCAATATACAATTATCTTTCCTAAGTGTCAAATTCAAATATTAGTGATGGTGTTATTTGAAAATTTATTATAATTAATTAAGGGGGCTTATATTATGACTTATAGTGTTATTGCTGCATTCACAATTATATTAATTGTACTAGCAGCCGGAGAATTTATTTCAATGAAATCAAAAGCTTTTATTCCTTCAGTATTTGTATCTGCAGTTTTATTTTTAATTGGATTTTGGACTTTTCTGCCCAAGGACATTATTACAAAAGGATCATTTGCAACACCGATAGTATATCTTTCCATGTACCTGTTATTAGTACATATGGGCACATTAATGAGCCTTAAAGAACTACTCTCTCAATGGAGGACAGTTTTAATAGCAATGGGAGGAATATTGGGCATATGTATTATGACTTTGACAATTGGAAAGGCTGTTTTTGGATGGCAGGCTGTTGTCGCGGGAACTCCTCCACTTACTGGGGGCGTTGTGGCATCAATATTAATGGCAAAAGCTGCTACAGACAAAGGTTTAATATCAATTGCGGTTCTTGCTACCTGCATGTACGTTATGCAGGGATTCGTAGGATATCCAATTTCAGCCTTTTGTCTTAAAAAAGAAGCAAAACGTATATTGAACGTTTATAGAAATGGTGGGAGAGAGGCCAAATTATCTAAAGCTGAAGCAGCTGCTGATACAACTTCACAAAGAGTGAAGCTTATTCCACCTCTTCCAGTAGAATATCAAACTCCATACGTAATTTTATTAAAATTAGGATTTGTGGGTTTGCTTGCATCTATTATTGGACCCGTTATACACGTTAATGATTTTGTAGTTTGTCTAATCTTAGGTGTCATTTTCTGTGAAATTGGATTTTTAGAAGAGAAAGCTTTGAATAAGGCAAATTCATTTGGATTCCTTATGACAGTTCTAATGGGATTTATTTTTGCTAATCTATCACAGGCTACACCTACTATGTTAAAACAAATAGCAGTACCACTTTTCGGAATTATTATCCTTGGCGTAATAGGTATGTACATAATGTCATTACTTATAGGTAAATTCTTAGGGTCTTCAAAATCAATGACCTTTGCATGTATGCTTACAGCTTTATATGGTTTCCCAGCGGACTATATACTAACCCATGAAGCAATTAAATCTGTTTGCGAAACTGATGAGGAAAAAGAATACGTGCTTGAGGATATGCTTCCTAAAATGCTTGTAGCTGGCTTCACTACCGTTACAATAGCATCAGTTATTATAGCCGGTTTCTTTGTAAAATTACTATAGTTTTAAAAAATATAGGAGGTAATTCATTTGTCAATTATAGAAATATCAAATAAATACAAACAAAATGTTATTGATTTAAGAAGAGAATTTCATAAATATCCAGAAGCAAGTTCATACGAGTATAAAACAATTGATAGAATAGGTAGAGAATTAGATAAGCTAGGAGTATCCTATAAAAAAGTTGCTGGTACAGGTATTATTGCAGAAATTAAAGGTAATAATCCTGGTACTGGTAAAACTATTGCTTTAAGGGCTGATATTGATGCATTATCAGTTAAAGAGTTAACTGATTGTGAATATAAATCTCAAAATGAAGGTTTCATGCATGCTTGTGGACATGATTGTCATATATCTATGCTGCTGGGAGCTGCGATTATTCTAAGTGAAGTGAAAAATGAACTTAATGGTACTATAAGACTACTTTTTCAACCAGCAGAAGAAATCGCTGCAGGAGCTAAAAAAATGATAGAAGCCGGAGCTCTTGATGGTGTGGATGGAGTTTTTGGAATTCACGTATGGAGTGACATAGAGCAAGGCTTTGTATGTATTCAAGAAGGTCCACTTATGGCTTCAGCAGATTTATTTACAATCAATGTACGTGGAAAAGGTGGACACGGTTCTGCACCGCATCAAGGAGTCGATGCAGTTGTTGCTTCTTCCGCAATTGTTATGAACCTTCAATCCATAGTAAGTAGGGAATTAAGTCCTCTTGAACCCGCTGTTGTTAGTATTGGTTCCCTTAATGTAGGCTCAAGATTTAATGTTATTGCCAGCGAGGGAATTTTAAACGGAACCACAAGAAGCTTTAATCAAAATGTTAGGAGTAAATTCCCTGAAATAATCAAACGGATTGCACAAGACACTGCCTCTGCCTATAGAGCAACAGCTGAGGTAACATATACCTTTGCTACACCAGTTGTTATCAATGATGCAAATTGCTCCAAAATAGCAGAGAAATCCTTAGATAAGATAGGTGCTAAATCTATTGTTATTGAAAAAATCACAGGAGGGGAAGATTTTGCAGAGTATCTTAACAGAGTTCCTGGCATAATCGCTCTTGTAGGAGTAAGAAATGAAGCTAAAGGTGCTTGTTATCCTCAGCATCACCCAATGTATACAGTAGATGAAGATGCACTTGAAATAGGTGCTGCATTATATGCACAATATGCTGTGGACTTCTTAAATAGCTAAATTAACAAAAGAAAAACCCATAAAATTCAAGGGTTTTTCTTTTTTTTATAAAATCACTGATAAATCCACTATCTATTTGCTAATATTTTTTAAATTAGCAAATTCAGGCTTTAATGCTATATATAACGATTTATAAACATTATGATATTTACTATCCTAATAATTTAATATTCTAGTTGTAATGATTGTCCTTTTATTTCAAAAGTACATTTTTGCAAATCTGTACCTGTAAGTTTAATACTTCGGTCATCGGGCTGACTTCCTCCAATAAAAACCTCGAATACACCTGGCTCTAAGATGCAGTTCCCATCATTGTCTATAAGTGCTATTTGCCTTGGTGTTAATTCAAAATCTACTTCCTTTTCTTGTCCAGCTTTTAACTTAATCTTTCTAACTCCTTTTAACTGATATTTTGGAACTATTACACTAGCATCCACATCTTTTAAATATAACTGCACAGTTTCTTCAGATTCTAATTGTCCAATATTTTTTACTCTTATTTTAAATTTAGCAGTTTCACCAGATTTAAGTTCGCCCTTATTTACTATAAGACCGGAGTACTCAAACCTTGTATAGCTAAGACCATATCCAAAAGGATAAAGTGCTTCATTCTCCATATATCTATAAGTTCTATTTTTCATAGAATAATCAATAAAATCTGGAAGTTCCTCCGTTGTTTTATAAAAAGTAACTGGTAATTTACCAGAGGGGCTATAATCTCCAAAAATTAATGAAGCTATTGCCTTGCCACCTTCGGCACCTGAATACCAAGCTTGAATAATTGCAGGTATATGTTCATCCGCCCAATTAACTGTAATAGAACTTCCAGATGCAAGAACTAAAATAATAGGCTTTCCCGTTTTATATACTTCTTCTAATAATTTTTGTTGAAGCCCTGGAAGATTCAAATTATTCTTATCACCTGCTGCATATAAATTGCCTTCATCACCTTCTTCTCCTTCTATTGTGGCATCAAGTCCAAGGCACATAACTATAAAGTCTGATCTTTCTGCCACTGAAATTGCTTCTGTTATTCTATCATTTGGTATAGCAAGGTTTTCCACCTTATCTTTATATAAATGGCAGCCTTCTGAATAATAAACTCTCGTATTTGGGTTTACAGCTTGTTGAATACCCTCGAGTATTGTGACATATTTTGATGCCGTACCAAAATAATTTCCGATTAATGCATCTATGCTATTTGCATTTGGTCCAATTACTGCTATAGAATTAATTTTATTTTTATTAAGTGGTAGTATATTGCTTTCATTCTTTAACAAAACTAATGTTTTTTCCGATACCTTTAAAGCAAATTCTCTATGTTCTTTTGAGTCGTTTTCTTCATAAGGAATACTTGTATAAGACACCACTCCTGGATCATCAAACATACCCAGTTTCATCCTAGTAGTTATAAGTCTTTCAACTGATTTATCAATGGTTTCTTCTAATATAAGTCCTTCTTTACAAGCAATTAAAACATTCAAATACATGTTACCACAATTTAAATCACAACCATTATTCACAGCAAGAGCAACTGATTCTATAGCATTACTTGTAATCCTATGGTTTTCGTGAAAATCTTTTATAGCCCAGCAGTCTGAAGTTACATGTCCTTTAAAATCCCATTCCTCGCGAAGGATATCCGTTAACAATGTTTTACTTCCACAACAAGGTTCATCGTTAGTTCTGTTATAAGCACCCATGACGGCTTCCACCTTAGCTTCCTTGACAGCTTCCTTAAAGGCTGGTAGATAGGTCTCACGAAGATCTTTTTTAGAAACCACTGCATTAATGCTATGACGCTCAGCCTCAGGCCCACTATGTACAGCAAAATGTTTTGCACAAGCAGCTGACTTCATATATTTTTTATCATTTCCTTGTAAGCCTTTAATAAAGGCTACCCCGAGTCTTCCTGTCAAATAAGGATCTTCCCCATAGGTTTCATGTCCACGTCCCCATCTTGGATCTCTAAAAATATTAATATTAGGAGACCAGAAAGTTAATCCCTTATAAATATCATGGTCACCTTTCCTTTGAGATTCATGATATTTAGCTCTCCCCTCCGTTGAAATTACCTCAGCAACACTATAAATTAAATTTTCATCAAAGGTTGCAGCCATTCCAATAGCCTGTGGAAACACCGTAGCAACACCTGCTCTAGCAACACCATGTAGTGCTTCATTCCACCAATTATAAGATGATATACCAAGCCTTGGTATTGCAGCAGAATTATAAGTCATTTGGCTAACTTTTTCAAGTAGTGTCATTCTTGATACCATATCTTTAGCACGAAGCTTAAAACTTAAATTTTCATTTTTATACAAAGATTTGTCTGTCATATAAGCTATCATTCCCTTCAATTAAATTACTTTTATAAAACATATTATTCTTTTAACTTATGTGCTTATCTTCATGTATAGTAGTATAACTAGCCTTTAACAGCACCAGTCATTAAGCTTTTTTGCACTTGATTACTTAGAGGTATATATATAAGAATAGTTGGTAATGTTGCAATAACAAGGCCTGCTAGAATTGGGCCCCACTGCGTAGCATGCTGTCCTGCCATTGACATGATACCAACTGGCAATGTTTTAAGCTTCGGATTATTTAAAAAAGTGTTTGCAAACATCAATTCATTCCAACTTGATAGATACGTAAATATGGCAACTGTAGCCAATGAAGGTCTTAATAATGGTAAAACTATCTTAAAGAAAATTTGATATATATTGCAACCATCAATACAAGCCGCCTCTTCTAGCTCCCTTGGTATTCCTTCAAGAAAACTTGTCATCACAAAGATTCCCATGGGAAGTGCAAAGGCCACATATGGAATTATTAAAGACCAATAAGTATTTAATATGTGTATTTTTCTTAATATTAAAAATAGAGGTAATAAGGTTGAATGTATTGGTACCATCATCCCGAGTAGAAAAATAATCAATGTGAGTTTACTATACTTCCATTTCATACGGGTAATGGCATATGAAGATGTTGCTATAAGAATGCTTGAAATAACAATAGTTGTTGCAGTAACAATTACACTATTTAGAAAGTAAACTCCCACATTACCACTGATAAGAGCACTACTATAGTTGGATATTCTCCATAACTTAGGTAGTCCAAGAACATTTCCTCCAAAAATTTCTGTATTATCTTTGAATGAAACTAATACTAACCAAATTAGAGGATATAACTGAATAATTGCAACTATAATTAAGGTAACTACTAATATTATGCTTTTAGCAGTTATTTTCTTCCTAAATGGTGCATAGTTTGATTTATGATTTAAGCTACTTTTAATTTTCTGTTTTTTTACCTGTTCCATAAAAAATCCTCCTACTCCTATTAATATCAATCTTCCTTACTCTTTTTAGCATTGAACATTTTACCCATTATTAAAGTAAATATTAGACATTCTACAATAATAAATGTAGACATAGCGCTTCCATAACCATACATGTATTTATTAAAAATAGTATTGTACATTAATGTGCTTGGAACCTCACTTGCATGCAGTGGTCCTCCATTTGTTATAATGTAAATTAAATCAAATGCCTTAAAAGATCCTGTAACCGCAAATACTACACATACCTGTAATATTGGTTTAATAAGAGGAATGGTTATTGCAGTTGCCATTTTAAACTCTGAAGCCCCATCTATTTTTGCTGCTTCATATATATCTGGTGAAACTGATTTAATTCCAGCATATAATAGAAGCATATGATAGCCAATATATTGCCAAATAATTGGTACAAAAACCGCAAATAGTGCTGTTTTTGTATCTGCTAGCCAAGCGTGTGCATATCTTCCAAGTCCTATATTTTCAAGAATACTATTTAACATTCCGTAATCTGGGTGATATATTTTCATCCAAAGTTGACCAATAACAACCGTAGACATTATTACCGGTATAAAATATATAGTTCTAAAGAAACCCTCGCCCTTTACCCCTCTAGCTAAAATTAAAGCTAATAAAAGTGCTAGTGGCAACTGTATAACCACTGAGAGTATAGCGAGAGTAAATGAGTTCTGTACTGCTTTTGTAAAACCATCTGTATTATTTACAAATAAATTCACATAGTTCTTAAGTCCAACAAATGTAGCTTTCCCGATGCCATCCCAACTTAAAAAGCTATAGTAAGTTGAAGATATAATAGGAAGTATAATTGCTACAAAAAAAATCAATAGTGCTGGAAAAACAAATATAAATATTGCCTTTTTATCTTTTAAAACCTTATCCATGTCTTATACCCCCTGTTTTAAGTTATTTTAAAAGCTTTTATGTATGCAAATTCTCCTGTCAATTACTTTTTATTTTGTAATTAACAGGAGCTTCACTTTAAATTTTTATTTATTTCTTATTAATTGCCTGCATCTGCTTTGCAAACTCCTCTGGAGTTATTTGTTTGCCAAAAATTTGTGCAACTAAATCCTTATGAACATCTGCATCTGCTCCAGCAAGGTAAGTATCCCACCAAACAACATTTCCTGTAGATTTTTTAGCTATATCAGCTATTTGTTTAGTTAATGGAGGAAGCTTTGATTCATCAACCTCTACTTTCCAAGTTGGTATTCCAGCACCTGTTGCATATAATTTCTTAGATATATTTTCAGCTATATATTTAGTAGCTTTAGCGGACTCCTCTTTGTATTTTGTATTTGCATTAACCATAAAGCCCATGATTGCTCCACCTAAAACTTCCTCTTTAGCACCTTTTCCATCACTAACTGCTGGAAAATTCATAGCTATAACTTTACCTTTAACCACCGATTTAGCATCATCGATACTACCACCTAACCAACTTCCATTATAATACATTGGAATCTTTCCTTGAAGGAATGGTACTTCAGCTTCGTCCCTAGTTAAACCAAGAGCCGCAGGATTAAAGGCACCTGCATCTATAAGTTTTTTAAGTTTTGTAGCTGCATTTACAAAAGCAGGATCTTCAAAGGAGGCACTCTTTGCTAGTGCATCATTACTCAATTTAGCACCACCCTCGCGAAGCGCTAATGCATCATAGTAGAACATTCCTGGCCATTTATCTTTTTCACCAACAGCTAGTGGAGTAATTCCTTTAGCTTTGAATGCCTTTGTTGCAACTAATAAATCATCATATGTTTCAGGTATTTTTATATTATTTTTCTCAAACATTTCTTTATTTACATAGAAAATACCTATATCACTTGTATAAGGTAATCCATAAGTTTTTTCATTATAAGTTAAATAAGTAAGTGCTCCAGTTAATAATTTTTCTTTAGTTCCATCTTTTAAGTAATCGTCCAAAGGTAAAACCTTACCTGCATCAATAAAAGGTTTAGAAAATCCCGCTCCCCAGGTTACAAATATATCTGGTGCTTCGTTAGCGGATATAGCTGTCTTTATTTTTGTCTTATAGGCTTCATTTTCAGTACCCTCTGATTCAATCTGTACATTGGGATTTGCATCATTCCATTCTTTAATTACAGCTTCTACATTTTTCTTATTTGAGTCAGTATCTGATGTCCAAATATGCCAAAATTTTAATGTTATTTTTTTATTTGTTTCAGCAGCTTTTGAATTATCGCTAGCCTTTTTACCGCAAGCCACAAGACTTGAAGTTAATGCAATTGTTAATAACAATGCTGAAATTTTCTTAAATCTTTTATTCATATAAGTCCCCTCCATTATCATTATATTGTTTACGTTTACAAGCTAATGATAAACCATAAACCTTTTCAAATGAATTTAAAATTTTTACCTTTTCATTAGATATTTTTACACTTTCCCTTTAACTTTTTTATATTCACTAATTGAAAAACCGGTATACCTTTTAAAGCAAGTGCTAAAATAGCTAGAATCAGCTATACCTACTTTTTCACCTACCTCATATGCCTTTAAATCCATATTATTAAGAAGCATTATAGCTTTATCAAGCCTAAGTTTGATTAAATATTCCATAAAGTTTACTCCCATTTCTTTTTTAAATATTCTACTTAAGTAACTTGGATTAATAAAAAATACATGTGCTACATTTGATAGAGATAGTTCACAATCCCCAAAATTCAACTTCATGTATTTACATATGTCATCAATAAGCTTATTTGACTTTTTACTCTTATAGTAATTTATTATTTCTATTGCCTTAGAACTTATATCCATTACATATTTTTTAATATCAGGAATTGTATCAAGTTCAAATATCTCCTCATATAAATTATATTTTTTTAATTGAAGCTCTTTTACATCTATATCAAGTTCTTTTATAATTTCAAGGATGGTGGACACATAACTAAAAGTATATTCCTTTATATTATTTATGGACATATTGTTGAGGGTCCCTTTTTTTTCAAAAATAACATCGATAATATTTTGTATTATCTCTACAGATCCAGATAAAAAGTATACTTTAAGCTTATCGTCAATTTTAATTGTTATATGCTCATCAGTTTCCCTTGGCAAATTTATATCAACATATTTTATCACAGAATTATTGCCCAGAATTATTCTATAATTCAAAGCATCCAAAGCTTCTTTATATGATTTTTCTATATTTTCTATCTCATTTTTTGTAGTTCCAATTCCAATAGAATAACTGCACTTGAAACCACTTAAAATATTTACTTTAATATCATCAAAGAGTTTTTCAAAAATACATTTCTCACTGTTATTTATTATGGTTATTCTATAATTATCATCAAAGAAAATGCTTATATTCTCATGTTGTTTTAAATATTCCTTTAGTTCATTTAGTATTTTGTTGTAATAAATTATAACCCCCTCTTCATATCTATCTTGCTTTTTTAATATTATTTCTATAATGGCCACTTGAAAATTATTATATTTAAATTTGAAATTCAGATAATTCATTTGTTTTTTTACTTCATTGATATCTACGATGGAATGAATAAGTCTATTAAAAAGTCTTTCTATTAAAAAAGGTAGATTTTTAATAAACTGTTTTTTGAGAATAGTATTTTCAGATATAGATTCACGTTCTTGTTGTATTTCCTTTTTCATTTTTAGTGCAGTCGCAAGTACCACCACATCGTCTATAGGTTTTACCAAATAATCCTTAATTCCAGCTCTAATACTTCTCTGAGCATATTTAAAATCATCATACCCTGAAATAACAACTACCTTAATACTCGGATATGTTTTTATTACGCAGTCGGCAAATTCAATACCATCGATGTTAGTCATGCAAATATCTGTAAAAACTAAATCCGGCTTATATTTGTTAACTAGATCTATTGCATCCTCTCCTGAGGTCGCTTCCCCTATAATTTCCATACCTATGGAATTCCAATCAATGCATCTTTTTAGCAAACTTCTTACTAAATGTTCATCATCAACAATTAAAACTTTTATTAAATTACTGCTCATATTTTTCCTCCTGCTCAATAGGAATATGAATTGTAACCTTTGTTCCTACGCCAATTTTACTCTCAACCTCAAACTTACTTTTTCCATTATAAAAAATATTTAATCTCTCCATTGTACCCCGAAGTCCTATTCCGCTTGTATTCTTCTTTTTTATACTTTCAAGTTCATCCACGCTTATTCCAGCTCCATCATCCTGAACAACAAGTTCAACATAACCATTTTTAAGTGAGGTGCTTATGAAAATCTCACCCGTTTTCCTAGTGGGCTTTATACCGTGATAAATTGAGTTTTCTACTAAAGGCTGGAGAACTAATTTTAATATTTTATATTCATTAGCCATTTCATCTATATCCATATTAATTATAAATATATTATCATACCTTATTTGTTGTATTGTAATATAACTTTTAACTGTCTGAAGCTCCTCCTCAACTGTTACAACTTCTCTTCCATTGCCAAGACTTGTCCTATAAAAATTACCCAATGCCTTTATTATTTTATATACTTCATCATTGCGCCCTTCTAAAGCTAAACAACTTATTGCATCAAAGGAATTATATAAGAAGTGAGGTTTTATTTGTGACTGGAGTACGTTTAGTTCTGCTTTTCTCTTTATCTTCTGTTCTGTCTTAATTTGTTCTATCAAATTTTCTATTTTATAAATCATAGTATTATATACATTTTTTAATTTTCCAATTTCATCATTTCCCGTATTTATATTTACACTTTTGAATTCCCCGTTTTCAACGGCTCTCATAGATTTTATTAATTTATCAATAGGTTTAGTAATACTAGCGGATACTAGTATTAAACCCGAAAAACTCATAATACTACTTAAAAAAAGCATACCAATTATTACAAGCATATATATATTGGACTGCTTTGAAATCTCACTAAAGGGGACTATACTGATTATTGTGAAATTTAAATCATTCTTTAAATAAGAAATAATATAATTATTGCCCTTTACCTTTTCAATGTGGTAGTAATGATTTTCCTTCATTTTATACTCACCACTTGCTTTAATATTATATTCTGTCAAATCCTTTGAATGGATAATATCATTATTATTCTCATCCCTAAGCAAAATACCAATATCACCTTTTTCTGTTATATTCTTAAGAGAGTTAACAATTGCTTCCTCAGGAATATTTATTACCATTATTCCAATAGGCTTCTGACTTTCTAAATCATTTACAATTCTTATAATTGATATAAATTTCTGATTAGGTTGATCAAATAGTCCTCCACCATTAATTTTTAGTAGATATCCACCTTGTGCCTTTTTAAGTTCGTCATACCAGTTGGAATTCACTATATCTTGAAGAGTAAAAGACTTATGCGCTTTCTTATCCACAAAGTATCTATTTCCATAATTATCAAACATATACACAGAGGACATAAACATATTTGATTGTATGAGCTCTGTCAAATTTCTATTAACAATAGTTTGACTGCTGTAATTAAAGCTATCATTTCCATTTTTCAAAACTTTCTGAATATTTTGATTAGACAAAAGAATTTTAGATTCGTTATTAACTGTATATATTAATAAATTTAAATTAGAATCTACGGTTTGTAATGTTTGTACTGCCATCTCGCCTACCTTTTGTGTCATTATTCTCTTATTTATTTCTTGATATATAAAAGTACTAAAAGATATTGATATTACAGATATTATAAAATAGCATACTATTATCTTTGTACCAATCTTAAAATTCTTAAATATCTCCATGATTTTTTTTCTCATATAATAATCCCCCATATTTTTAGACAGAATCATTATTTTCCTAGATCCAAGTCTTATAAAATGTAAAAATCGCCCTGACTATAAAAAAATAGCATGGCGATTTCATCTATAAATACATCATAACAGATTAATTATACTTTTTAAAGTCTTTTTAAAAAGATATTTTAATTAATATTTCATTACCCCTTTTATTAGAAATTAATCTAGTTCCTAATAATTCTACACTATAGGTTAATATTATCCTAGCGAATACAGGTCCTTAAAGAAACTTTGTAAAAACTAGAAATAGTTTAATAGTTTAGTTTCAAATATATATCATAATATTCCATTTATAATAAATATTGTGATATAATCTAAATATCAAAAAAGTTTTAAGGAGCTTATAATGAAAAATTTATATAAGATTATTATCACTCTATTGTTAATGACCATAGTAATTTCTATTACACTATCAATAACATATTCAAGGCAAGTTGATAAAATGCTTATGAGTGTAAAAGGAAATTTGTTTAATTATCAAAAGACACCCAAGTATCATTTTTTTATAATATTACATAATTCAGATGAGCCTTATGTGAAAGATTTGGAAAAAGGCTTAATAGATACAGCCAATTCTTTGAATATAGCTATTGAGACAAATTATAGCAACGGTGTAGACGATTACAAGGATGCAATTAAATATATAAACATAGCAATAGACTCAAAAGTAGATGGAATAATTACACATGCTTATAACACAGAGGAATTTCAAAAATTAATAGATAAAGCTGAGGAATATAAGATACCCGTTATAACATTGGATGTAGATTTGTCCAATAGTAAAGGATCAGCCTATGTTGGAACAAATGGATTTGAAACTGGTTCAAAAGCTGGACAATTAGTGGCAGAGGCATTAAAAGGGAAAGCCAAAGTAGCAATTATACTAGAAAGTTCAGAAGGCAATGGTAGTGGAAACCTTAAGCTTGATGGGTTTAATAATGGAATAAAAAACTACAAGGATATTAAGGTAGAAACAGTTGAGATATCTGATAATGGAATACTTGGAGCAAATGATGTAACACAAGAAATATTAAATAATCATCCCATGGTAAATGCAATAGTTTGTACAAGCTCTAAGGATGCTATTGGAGCTGCACAGCTAGTAGTAGACTTCAATCGAGTAGGAGATATAACAATTATAGGCTATGACAGCACTCCTGAAATTCTGAGCTATATTCAAAAGGGTGTGATTTATGGAACTATAGTTCCTGGAGCATATAAAATTGGCTGTGATAGCATTAAAACCTTAGTAAGCTTAAAGGACAATGGAAGAGTATCAGCTTATATACATACTGATTCCATTATAATAACTAAGTCCAATCTAAATCAGTATTTGAAATAAAAGAATTAAGAGAGGTAGAAAAAAGTGACAAGTTATTTTAAAAAGCTTTTTGGATTTAATACTATTCGAGGCAGGCTATTGGTTTACTCCTTAATATTGATTGTAATAATGATTTCTACAAGTCTTTATACATTATATAATGCTAAGCATATTTTAGAAAAATTCGACTATATGTTTAATAATGATATGTATTTGACAAAACTCTCTGTAGATTTACAGACTATAGATGAACAGCTCTTAAACTATTTAACAACTAAAAGTTCTAATAGTTTAAGAGACTATACAAAAATCAGTGATAGTTTAAGAATTAGTGTAAGTAAAATGAGTAAAGATAGTTCCTATGATAGCGGAAAGTTAATGTTAAAAGATATTAGAAATATGATAGATAAATACTTAACTCAGGGAGATTCGGCTATAAGTGCAAAAAGAGGAAGAAATATAGTGGAATGTAATTTAAGATATAGTGAAAGTAAGGAAATCGCAGGATATATAAATTCCTATATAAAGCAGTTAAATTTAAATCAATTTCATGAAAATACTGAAAAGTATTTTTCAATAACTGAAAAACTAAAATTTCTCCAAATGCTTAATATAGTTATTATAGCTAGTACCTTTTTATTAAATGTAGTTCTTACCTTTTGGTTTGCCAATAAGACTTCTGTCCCCATAGTTAGCCTTGCAAAATCAGCAAATGAACTGGCTAAGAACAATTTTGATACAGAAAATGTAAAGGTTGATACTAATGATGAACTTAAGGTTATGGCAGATGCATTTAATAAAATGAAGGGTCATATTAGAAATCATATCGGAGAATTAAAATATCAAGCTGAAACTGAATCGAAGCTTAAAGATGAAAAACTTACTAACTTAAAAATGAAAAATCTTCTAAAAAATGCGGAACTTAAAGCATTACAATCTCAAATAAATCCACATTTTCTTTTTAACACTTTGAATGCAGGTGTTCAGCTAGCTATGATGGAGGGTGCAGAAAAAACAGGCGTATTTCTGGAGAAAATGTCCGAGCTTTTTAGATATAACTTAAGAAAAATGGACACCCCTGTAACACTAGGAGAAGAAATTGACAATGTATATGCATATATATATCTGCTCCAAACAAGATTTGGAGATCTAATTAAATACGAATATTACATTGATGAAGATGCTATAGATATTATTATGCCTTCACAAATAATTCAGCCTATAATTGAAAATGCATGTATTCATGGAATCAATGATATGGAAATTGGAGGTAAAATATGTTTAAGGGTAAAAAAGGTTCATGATATAGTTCAGGTTATAATTGAAGATAATGGCAAAGGAATGGACCCAAAAACAATCCAGGAAATATGTAATTTAGATTTTGAAAAGCCAGCAAATAAAGATAAAAAAGGACATACTACTAGTATTGGTATGGGAAATGTAATAAAGAGACTTAAGGCTTTTTATGGACAAGAAGATGTCATTGAGATAAGGTCTAAAGCTTCCAAAGGGACATCTGTAATTTTAAAATTGCCTTTGAAAAAGGAGGAGGATATGCTTGTTTAAACTTCTAATTGTAGACGATGAAAAAATTGTAATAGATGCAGTAACTTTTATTATTAATAAAGAATTTAGTGAAGTTATAGATGCCCGATCAGCCAAATCCGGCCGGGAGGCTATAGAAAAGTGTCTAAGCTTTAATCCAGATATAGTGTTAATGGACATTAGAATGCCTGGTATTAATGGTATCGAGGCGATAAATGAAATAAAAAAAACTCAATTAAATATTGTATTTGTTATTGTTTCTGCTTATGAACAATTTGAGTATGCAAAAGAAGCTATAGGCCTGGGCGTAAATGATTATATTCTAAAACCAATTATAAAAAAGAATTTAGTAAGCATACTTGAAAATATCATAAAAAAGTTAACTATTGATAAAGAAAAAAGGAGATTGGAACTTCAAAATATTGAAAATTATCAGAACTTAATTCCCTTTATTGAGCATGGCTTTATATATTCTATACTACTGGGCGATACTTATGGCAACAAGGTAGCAAAGTATAAAGAGTTATTAGGACTCAGTGAAGCTGGCGGTTATATAATGATTTTAGAATCTAAGGTCAAGGGAAACCTAACTAATACTAAGGTCATGTTAGAATTACAGGATGAACAGGAATACTATAAATTAATTAGGGACGCCCTTAAATGTAAGTGTAAATGTCTTATTGGACCTTTAATGATAAATAGAATAGTTGTATTTATACCATCAAATTTTAATGAGGAATACGCTGGCAGAGTAGAATCTTATGAAATAGCCTCCTACGTAGTTAATAGACTAAAAGGTTTTAGTAATGAATTTGGATTAAATATTGGAATTGGCAGCTATAAAAGTGTAAAAAATATATCCTCCTCCTATGAAGAAGCATTAAGGGCACTGCATTATTATAAAGATAAAGGCATTGCTCATATTAAAGATATAACTGTGGAATCAGATACTATAACTGAATATCCAAAGGATCAAGAGAATAGACTTATTGAAATGATAATAAATATTGATGAAAAAGGAGCTTTTGATGCCTTTAATAAAATATATATTTGGGTACTTAAAAATTATAAAGATGCACATAAAGAAGGTAAATGGAAGCTCATGGAACTAATGATGACTATAGATAGAATTGCCTTTAATTTTGGAATAAAAGATGAAAATAAAAGCTATTTGTTTAGCATGAATAGCATAGAAGAATATTTGGCACTTGAAAATTGGTGTAGAGAAAGAATAGTACATATAATCAAAAATATTAGTGAACTTCAAAAGAAGAAAATAAACAGAGTTATTATTAATGCAAAATTGTTCATTCAGGAAAATTTCAGTTCAGAAATAACTTTAGAGGAGGTTTCTAAATCAGTGTGTGTAAGCCCCCACTACTTTAGTAGACTTTTCAAGGAAGAAACCTCAGAAAACTTTATAGAATACCTTACTAAAGTTAGAATTAATCGAGCAAAAGGACTTATGAAAACTTCAAACTTAAGCATAAAGGAAATATGTTTTAAGATTGGTTATGCTGACCCAAATTATTTTAGTCATATCTTCAAGAAAACTGAAAAATTAACACCATCAGAGTATATAAAAAACTGTAATAAGGGGTAGATTAGAGTATGGTTGTTGGGGGAAAGTATTTGTATAAACGTATGGTTATATTACTAATAATAATTTTCATTGGTGGCTTTTATGTCTTTAAATATAATAAAAAAACAAGTAAAATAGAAACTCCAAGTAAATTGACCATTGGACTTTGTATGGATTCACTTATAATTGAAAGATGGCAAATCGACAGAGATGTTTTTATGGCAAAGGCTAAAGAACTTGGAGCTGATGTAATAGTTCAGAATGCAGGTAGTGATAGTAATGAACAAATCAATCAAATAAAGTATTTAATAGAACAAGGAGTAGATGTTCTTGTAATAGTACCAAATGATAGTGACGCCTTGGTACCCGTTGTTGGCATGGCAAAGAAAAAAGGAATTAAAGTAATTTCTTATGACAGAATAATAAGAAAAGGAAATGTGGACCTTTATGTAACCTTTGATAGTGAGAGAGTTGGAGAACTAATGGGAGACGCTATAGTAAAAAAGGTTCCTAGTGGAAACTATATTATTATAAATGGAAATAAGCAAGATTATAACGCGATAGGATTTAATAAAGGTTATATGAAAGCTTTAGATTCAGGTATTAAAAGTGGAAATATAAAAATAGTTAACGAGGTTTGGTCAGAAAACTGGAATGAGCAACAGGCTATAAGATGCGTTGAAGATACCATTGCAAGCGGTATAAAAATAGATGGAATTGTAGCTGCAAATGATACTCTTGCACAAGCTGTTATCGAAGTTCTTTCGGAACATAGACTTGCAGGCAAGGTTTCTGTAGTGGGGGGTGATGCTGACCTTTCTGCTTGCCAAAGAGTAGTGGAGGGTTTACAACTAATGACAGTATACAAGCCTATAGTAAGGATGGCACAGGATGCGGCCGAGGCGGCTGTAAAAATGGGAAAAGGTGAAGAGGTTCGTGGAAATGTTGTAATAAATGATGGATTATTTAATGTACCCGCCCTTAGAGAATATTCAACTGAAGTTACAAAAGCTAATATGGTGGAAATAGTTGTAAAAAATAATTTTCATAGAATTTCAGATATATATAGAAATATACCTGAAACAGAATGGCCAAAAGAAAATAAGCAATAAATTATGGATAAAAAAATGCTATATAGCAATAAAATGCTATAAGGCATTTTTTTTTATTTTACTAGAATATATAATAGTGGTTTAGGATAATTTTTTGTAGGGTATAATTTCTATTTTTAGGTTATTATAGGATTGTAAACAGTTACAAATTAAAATTTAAGGGGGATTATTTAATGAAAAAAGTACTCTCAACAATGCTAGCAGCAGTGTTTATCCTAGGTCTTGTAGGATGTTCTCCGGCAAAAAAAACTGAGCCAGCGGCAACAACCCCAGCACCAGCAACCACAGAAACAGCTGCAAAACCAGCCGGTGGACTAATTGGTGTTGCTATGCCAACTCAGTCACTTCAACGTTGGAATCAAGATGGCGAAAACATGAAGAAAGAGCTTGAAGCTAAAGGATATACTGTTGATTTGCAGTATGCAAACAATGATGTAAACACTCAGATTCAAGGAATTGAAAATATGATAACTAAACAATGTAAGGTTCTTGTAGTAGCTGCTATTGATGGTTCAACTCTTACAGATGTTCTTAAAAAAGCAGGAGAAAATGGTATCAAGGTTATAGCTTATGACAGATTAATTATGAAAACAGCAAACGTTGATTATTATGCAACTTTTGATAATTTTAAAGTAGGCGTAATTCAAGGACAATATATAGAAACTAAACTTGCACTTAAAGATGGAAAAGGTCCTTTCAATATTGAACTATTCGGTGGTTCTCCAGATGATAACAATGCAACATTCTTCTTTAAAGGCGCTATGAGCATTTTACAACCGTATATTGATAATGGCAAACTGGTTATTGGTAGCAAACAAAAAGATTTTACAACAATAGCTATTCAAGGTTGGGATTCAGCTAAAGCTCAGGCAAGAATGGATAATTTAATTACTTCAACATATGCAAAAGGCACTAAACTTGATGTAGTTCTATCCCCTAATGATAGTTTAGCTATAGGTATAGTTGCATCACTTAAAAATGCAGGCTATGGAACATCTGCTAAGCCATATCCAATATTAACTGGACAAGATTGTGACAAACCAAATGTAAAGGCAATGATTAATGATCAACAATCTATGTCAATTTTTAAAGATACAAGAACCCTGGCTACAAAAGTTGTTGAAATGGTTGATTCAGTACTTCAAGGTAAAACAGCTGATGTAAATGATACAAAAACTTATGACAATGGTTCAAAAGTTGTTCCCTCTTTCCTTTGTGACCCCGTTTATGCAGACAAGGATAACTACAAGTCAATTCTTGTAGACAGTGGATATTATAAAGAAGCTGACTTACAGTAGAAACAATTTTAACGCCTAACATCTGTTATAAGTGTTAGGCGTTTTTACCTTAAGGCCCAAAGTATGTCTAAAAATTATAGTAATAAAGTTAGGAGATGTAGGGATGGATGAATTTATACTTGAAATGAGAAATATTACAAAGCTTTTTCCCGGTGTAAAAGCCCTTGACAATGTAAATCTTAAAGTTAAGTCAGGAGCAATTCATGCTCTAATTGGTGAAAATGGAGCTGGAAAATCCACACTTATGAATGTGCTCAGTGGCATATATCCATATGGTACTTATAGTGGTGACATAATATATCAAGGAAAAGAATGCATTTTCAAAAATGTAGTGGATAGTGAAAAAACAGGAATTGGTATAATTCATCAGGAATTAGCCCTTATTCCATATCTCTCAATAGGAGAAAATATTTTTTTAGGAAATGAGATATCAAAACATAAATTCATTAACTGGGATGAAACTCATGTTAAATCAAAGGAACTATTAAGAAAAGTTGGACTTAAGGAGGATTCTAATACACTAATTAAAGATATAGGTGTTGGCAAGCAGCAACTTGTTGAAATTGCAAAAGCTTTGGCACAAAATGTAAAGCTCCTCATTCTTGATGAACCCACTGCTGCACTTAATGAGGAGGACTCTAATAATTTATTAAAATTACTATTAGAGTTAAAAGAAGATGGAATTACATCAATTCTTATTTCTCATAAACTAAATGAGATTTTAAAGATTTCAGATTCTATTACTATTATCCGGGATGGTTCCACCATAGAAACTTTGAATAAAGGTGACACAGATATAAGTGAAGATAGAATAATTAAAGGCATGGTAGGTCGAGAACTAACAAATCGATTTCCAAACCACACTCCGAGTATTGGCCAGGTTGTATTTGAAGTGAAAAATTGGAATGTGTATGATCCTCTTATTGAAGACAAAAAGGTCATTATTGATGTAAATATAAATGTTCGCAAGGGAGAAATTGTAGGTTTTTCTGGCCTTATGGGATCTGGAAGAACTGAACTTGCAATGAGTATCTTCGGTAGAGCATACGGAAAACGTATAAGTGGGAATATTATAAAAGATGGGAAAGAGCTTATTCTTAAAAATGTTCGTCAGGCAATAGATAATGGCCTAGCCTATGTTACTGAAGACCGTAAAAGTGCAGGGCTTGTTCTTATGCAGGATATTAGGAGTAACATTTCTCTTGCAAATCTTAATAAAATAAGTACAAAGCAATTTGTGGACGAACATAAAGAAATCCAAGTTGCAGAGGAGTATAGAAAAAAACTAAATATAAAATCTTCAAGTATTTTTCAAAACACAGGAAACTTGTCTGGTGGAAATCAACAGAAAGTAGTTCTTAGCAAATGGATATTTACAGACCCTGAAGTACTGATATTAGATGAACCTACAAGGGGAATTGACGTTGGAGCTAAGTATGAGATTTATACAATCATTAACAAGCTCGCAGATGATGGAAAGTCAATTATATTTATTTCATCAGAACTTCCTGAAATATTAGGAATTTGTGATCGGGTTTATGTAATGAATGAAGGAAAAATTGTTGGAGAGCTATCTAAAAAAGATGCATCACAAGAAAGCATAATGAAATGTATAATGAAGAACCATATGGAGGTAATATAATGGATGTGATTAAAAATCTTTTCAAAAAAAATGTAAGGCAGTATGCAATGCTTATTGCATTAGTAGTGATAATGGTATTTTTTCAAATCGCTACCAAAGGCATCCTTTTGGTTCCAATGAATGTAACTAATTTAATACTTCAAAATGGTTATGTATTTATTTTGGCAATAGGTATGACACTTACTATTTTAACAGGTGGTAATATTGACTTATCCGTAGGTTCTTTGTGTGCTTTAATTGGTGCCATTGCGGGAACTTTAATAATAACTATGAAAATGAATATTGTACTTGCAATAGCACTTTCGCTTGTTTTGGCGCTAATTATTGGAATGTGGCAAGGTTTTTGGATTGCTTATATAAGAATACCATCATTCATAGTAACCCTTGCAGGAATGCTTTTATTTAGAGGTCTTACTGTTACAATGCTTAAGGGATTAACTTTGGCACCTTTTCCTGAAAGTTTTCAAAAACTAAGTTCTGGTTTTATACCTGATATTTTTAATGGATTTGGTACAAATCTAAATATCACAGCTATTATTGTAGGCATTATACTATCTGTCTTATATGTAGTTTTACAGTTAAAAGGCAGGGTAAAAAGACAAAAAAACGATTTTTTAGTCAGTTCATTAACCTTTTTTATAATTCAGATAATAGTCATTGTGTTTATAATTAATTTATTCTTTTATTGGTTAGCATCTTATAAAGGGATTCCAATAGCTTTAGTATTTATAGGAACCCTTATTGTAGTGTACTCCATATTTACAATAAGGACTGTTCCTGGTAGGTACCTTTATGCCATGGGTGGTAACGAAAAAGCAGCAAAGCTTTCAGGCATCAATACAAACAAGGTTCTATTTTTCGCCTATGTTAACATGGCTGTTTTGGCTGCGGTGGCAGGCATAATGTTTGCATCCCGTATAAACTCTGCCTCACCTCAGGCCGGGCTAAACTTTGAACTAGATGCAATTGGAGCTTGCTTTATAGGTGGAGCATCCGCCTATGGTGGAATAGGTACAATTAGTGGTGCCATTATCGGAGCTTTAGTAATGGGTGTTTTAAACAATGGTATGTCCATACTAGGAGTTGGAAGTGATTGGCAGATGTCTATTAAAGGATTAGTGCTATTGACTGCTGTAGCATTTGACGTAATTTCCAAGAAGAAATCCAAAGCTTAATATGACAATAGAGCATAAAAAAACAAGAAGAATCAAAATCTTCTTGTTTTTTTCAACACAAATAATTACACTAAATAAAGCTATAGCTTTTTAAAATAAGAATAAAACAGAAAATTGTAAAAGAAGATAAAATAGTAGTAGTTGCAACTAACTGTCCCGCTAGCTCATCATTTGAATTTACATTTTGTGCCATAACATAACTTGCTACCGCTATAGGTGATGCAAATACAGAAAGTAAAACCCCAAGCTCAAACTGTCTGAATCCCATCAAAATGGCTGATAAAATAATAATTCCAGGTATAACAATTAACTTAAATGTGGAAACCCAAACAATATATTTAATATTTTTTAGAGCATCCTTTACCCCAAAATCTCCACCTAATATAATGAGTGCAAAAGGAGTTGCTATTTTTGAAATGTCCGTAATGGATTTTTCAAGAAAGTTTGGAAGTCTTAATCCTATAGTAGCCATTACTATTCCAATAACACAAGCAATAATTAACGGGTTTTTAACTATATCCATAAGAGTCTTTTTTATTTCCATAGTTTCATTATTTTCTTTGTTTGCATATATTGCCAACACTACAACGGATAAAAAATTGTATAATGGAACCACAAAAACAGCAAGCATTGAAGTTATTCCCATATCAGCTTGTCCAAATAAATTCATACAAACCGGCACTCCAAACAAAATATAGTTGCTCCTAAAAAGTGCCTGAATCAGCACCCCTCTATTTGCATTTTGCTTTTCAATCCTTGGAACAATAAAGGTCATCAAAATAAAAGTTATAAGGATTGAAGATACTGTAAAAATAATGAGTCTTAGAT